>PJTS01001111.1_pt1 | contig 11095 bp, 8 predicted proteins | sample 1512251 | NCBI WGS metagenome assembly PJTS01 (sample SAMN08177686, study PRJNA422409) | Soil metagenome, whole genome shotgun sequencing project. | isolation source: Soil (2) enriched on wood chips: alkali lignin treatment | place: USA: Madison | collected 2015-01-15 | reverse complement strand
CCAAGTGGCTGGTTGGCTTTAGCGATATCACAGTATTGCATAGCCATATTCAACGTAACTATAAAATTGCGACGATACACGGGCAGATGCCCAAATCTTTTGAATCAGGAACCAAAGCTTCCTTGGAAACATTAAAAAATGCGTTGTTTGGTGCTTCCACAGACTTTAGCTATGAACAATCTGTATTCCCAAACCGTTCCGGTGAGGCTGAAGGCAAGCTAATTGGTGGAAATTTGGCTATTTTATTGTCTGTTTTGGCGTCAGACTCAGATGTCAAGTATGCAAATAAAATTCTTTTCATCGAAGATGTGGGTGAAGCTTATTATTCTGTGGATCGGATGCTGTGGGCGCTGAAACGTGCTGGCAAATTCAAAAAATTGAAAGGTCTTATTGTGGGCAGTTTTTCATCCATGAAAGATAACGATCCTACATTTGGACAGACCGTAGAGGAGATTATCTGGGATAAAGTCAAAGAATATGATTTTCCTGTCGCCTTTGGTTATCCAGCAGGACATATAGATGATAACCATGCATTGGTATTAGGCCGGAAAGTGAAATTAGTAACGAGTGCCGATAAAACGGAGCTCATCTATTTATAGCGGTTAATCCTATCGACAATTAAATAATTTTGTCCCGGACAAAACTATTTAATTGTCGATATTTTTATATTATCCCGAATGTACAGGAATAACCATCATGGCTGCCTGGCTTTTCCAAGCCATTTTTTGTGCGATACTGGTGTTGAAAATCCGGCTAAGTAACCCTTTGTCGCGATGGAACGTAACCATCATATCAATGTGGTTTTCATTAATATATTGATTGATGCCAACTGCAATATCCGAGTGTAAGATATAGCTGTATATGGGATGGTAGGGGGCCAGCATATCGTTCATAATGTTAATCTCAGTGCTGACAACTTTACTGGCAGGATCTTCCTTGGTCACGTGAACCACATAGACCTCACTCTTTCGGAGTACTTCAGCTGCATTGATCAGCAGCCGGTCTAACTTAAGCTTCACTTCTTTGAGATTGGTTGCGATCAGCATCTTTTTAGGAATTCTGAATTCGGCTTTGGCAGGTACAACCAATAACGGCGTGTGGCAATTCTCAATTAATTTTAGTGTGTTACTACCCAAGAGAAGCTTTTTAAAACCACTTTTTCCAGCAGTTCCAACGACAACAATATCGATATCTTCCTCAGCACAAGTGCGGTTGACACCATAGCTCAATTCATACTCCTCCAGTATCACTTTCCATGCTATTCCCTGTGGAAAGAGTTGCATAAGGTCTTCTTGCCACACATTGAGATCTTTTTGTTTTTCTTCTAGTATATCCAAATTGCTGATGACAACAGGCTCTGTTCCAACCGTTGGTATAACCTCATAAGTATGGTACAACACAACCCTTTCTATGCCCCAAAGTGGAGCTAATTTTGCGGCATATTGAGCTGCAGCATAGGCATTGTCCGAGAAATCTGTTAACAAAAGAAGATTCTTCATAATAATTTTATAATCGGGTCTATGAGACTTAAATTACGTATTTAGTATCATAATTGCAATATTTTTCTATCAGCATCCCTATTTTTCTCTAAATGTACTGTCCCATTTGGACTTTCTTTCCCGCGCTCGAATCGATCAGTTTTGTTGAATTTCTTAATCTATATCAAGGGGAAGTAACACATTTTGACCTAATTTTGTTCTCATGAAAGGTGGATAAAGCGCATAACATGAAGGAGAAAGTTCACCGATACCACCGTAGCATAAATGGGTACTAACTCGCGAATGAAATGAGTTTATTTATACAATTAGGAAACAAGCGCAAATCAATAACCGAACGGAGTGAGCTCATTGATACCTTTGAGAAATAAACACAAATCAATAACCGAACGGAGTGAGCTCATTGATACCTTTGAGAAATAAACACAAATCAATAAAATTTGATTATTTTAGAAAGATCAATCAGTAATTAACATTTTAATACATTATAATTTTCTATTTATGGCAATTTGGAATTCATTGGGAAAATATAGGGATACAGGTTTGTTGATCCTCCGCATCGGAGTGGGAGTCATGATGATTATGCATGGTTTGCCGAAGTTGCAAGGAGGTCCTGAGCTCTGGGCGGGGGTTGGAAAGGCCATGGGCAATATGGGCATCAATTTTATTCCGACATTTTGGGGCTTTATGGCCGCGGCTACGGAAACTATTGGTGGTCTTTTCTTACTATTGGGCCTTTTTTTTAGACCTTCAGCCTTGTTACTTGCTTTTACCATGGTTGTTGCTGGATTGATGCATCTTTCAAAAGGCGATGGAGTCTCTGGCGCATCTCATGCCATTGAATTGTTCTTTGTATTTCTGGGACTCGTGTTTATCGGTCCAGGGAAACATTCTGTAGACAAGAAATAGATCCTGTACATAGAAATCTATGTAAAATGGCAGCAACCCAAAAAGACAAAAGTATATCCTGAATATTGAATATTCAGGATATACTTTTGCCCCAGCCCTTTATGCTATTTATGATTTATCCATCGGAATAACTAATAAGTTTGCCGCGCCATTCCAAGCGATTTTTTTGGATATACTTGTTTTAAATAAGCTCGCCAGTAAACCTTGTTTCTTGTGAAATGATAGGATGAGGTCTATATGTTTCTCTTTCGCATATTCCGCTATTCCCAATGTAATATCGTCATGACTGATGTAATCATAGATTGGTTTATATTTGTCCAACCGTTCATGCAAATATTTTAATTCTTGTGCCAAATCTGCGGCGGAGCCTTCTTTCTTCGCAACATTCAAAACATATAACTGCGCTGAAAAAGTGTCGAGGACTTGATCCAGATTAAACAAACTCAGTTTTCTGTCAACTTCTTTCAGGTCAGTGGTTGCCAATACATTTTTTGGAACCGCCGGATTTACCTTATGGGAGACAATTAACATCGGTTTATTGCAGATGTCCATTAGGGTAATGGCATTGCTTCCCACCAGGATCTTGGCGAAACCAGTCTGTCCTGTTATCCCTAATGCGACAAGATCAATATCTCCGGATTTACAGAGGTCATTTACACCTATTGGGAGATCGACATCTTCCATCTTGTGGGACAGTGTCACTTGTGCTGGAAAGAGTGGCCCGATTAGCTCCAACCAGGCATTTAATTCTTTCTCTTTGGCCTCTTTAACTTCGTCATTAACCACAACAATAGGTTCATTGTTTACAATTGTTACACTGTTATAAGTATGGTAAACAATAACTTTTTCAGTTTTCCAAGCCTCTGCACATAAGGCCACTTGTTTTGCCGCTAAAAGTGCATTTTCTGAAAAGTCGGTTAGAAGCAGGATACGTTTCATTGTGATATCGTTTTAAGGGTAAAATCCATCATTATCCAGACTCTTATTTTATAGATTCTGACGTTGTGAAACAATTGTCAGTTCTATTTTTAAAGTCTCTATGTGTAGAACAATTAATGTTAAGATAAGTTACAAAGAAAAGATGAATTTAATGTTAAAGGATTGAGATTGTGATGAGCATCATAAAAAAAGGCAACCGTTGTTACGATTGCCTTTTTTCGTGGAATTTTATCCGTCTTTATTTTTTGTTCGCAAAATTAATGATATAATCAGTCATTACTTTCGCACTCTCATCTTTTACAAAGTCAAGGTCCATCTTAGGTTGAGGTTTGCCTTCTTCCCATGCCGGTTTACCTTGTAATTTCAATAAAGCATTGATACGTTCTCTGTTTTTCTTGAGATTATCGTCTTTTTCTTTTTTGAATTTATTTAATTCCAATGAAATTTTGACATCTTCATCTTTTTGAGCCTCTTCAATATCTTCTTTCAAATACTTGTATTCGAGTGAATTTTTAATCCGGGTCTCATGTAGCGTCTCCAGCTTTTTATCCACTCCACTCATATCCGCTACTTTTTTGAAGTTACTGGATTGAATTTGATCCCAAGGAAGAGCAGATTTTTCTGAGCTTTCACCAAATTTCTCTGCAGAGAATTGGGACGGGAATGTAATGTCTGGAGTTACTCCTTTGTGTTGGGTACTGCTACCATTGACACGGTAAAATTTGCCCAACGTGATGTTGATTTGTCCATATTGTGGTGCTCCTTCCGGTGTGTCCGGATCTTTCTCTCCTGATGCTTTTAATAATAGGCGACTTGTAGGGCTAATCACGCGCGACATGTCGATAGCCGATTGAACAGTTCCTTTACCATAACTTTGTGAACCAAGGATTACTCCTCTACCATAATCTTGAATTGCACCAGCGAAAATTTCTGAGGCTGAGGCAGAGAAACGGTTGATCATTACACCTAATGGGCCGTCCCATGCTACACCTGCATTCTTGTCTTCTTCGACATCAATATTATTTTTGGTATCTCTTACTTGTACAACAGGTCCCTTGTCAATAAACAATCCGGTAAGATCAATCGCTTCAGGAAGTGAGCCCCCGCCATTGAAACGTAGGTCGATGAGTACAGCATCCACTTTGGCTTGTTTCAGCGTATCTAAGATCAGCCTTACATCTCTTGTTGTACTTTTATAGTTCGGATCGCGTCTTCTGTAAGCCTCAAAATCCATATAAAATTTAGGGATATTGATCACTCCGACTTTATACATTTTTCCATCAGCCCCTTTGATGTTCATGATCTCTTTTTTCGCAGATTCTTCCTCAACAACGATTTTTTCACGTACTAAGGAAACAATGCGCGGATGCGAGTTCATCGGTTGTCCTGCAGGGATAATCTTAAGTCGTACGATTGTTCCCTTCGGACCTTTTATTTTGGCTACAGCGGCGTCTAATCTCCAGCCGATGATATCTTCAAATTCGCCATCTTTACCTTGTGCCACAGCGATAATCTTGTCATTCACCTGAATGGTCTTGTCTTTAAAGATAGGTCCACCCGGAATGATCTCATTGATGCTTACGGCTTCATTGTCTATGGTCAATCTTGCTCCAATACCTTCAAATGTATTGGCCATCCCTTCATTAAAGGCTTGCGCATAAGAAGGGTTGAAATAAGAAGTATGCGGATCTACAGCATCTGTAAGCGCCTGCATGATGATCTGAAAGGCGTCATTTGAATTATATTTCTTTGTTTGGGAAATTAAATTCACATAACGTTTTTTCAATGTTTCTACCTGTTTAGTTTTTGCACTGTCAGTAGATTTACCACTAGCAGTTTCCAGGTTCAACAAATCGTACTTCACACGTTTACGCCATTGATCGTTGGCTTCGGCATCCGTTTTGAACCAACCTAATTTTTCACGGTTAGGCTGATAATATTCATCTTTGGTAAAATCTTGCTTTTTGTCGATTTCAGAAAGTGCATATTGCATTCTTTCCAAATATCTCTTTTTATAGACATTGAAGATCTGAAAGGCCGAAGAAAGATCTCCTCCTTTTATATCCTGGGCAAGGTTACTCTTGTAAGCCTGAAATGCATCAATATCCGATTGAAGAAGATAATTCTTGCTCTGGTCTAAACCTTTGATCAGATTATCATAGATAATTCCAGATATCGAATCATTCATTTTGACCTTCTTGTAGCTCGCATTTTCCAATAATCCAATCACTTCTTTCGCGATGATCTGATGCTGTGTGCTCGGTTTGAGCCCACCATCATCTGGAAGTGCTACCCGTGGTTTTGAACCACAAGAGACAATAGATACCACAAAAAGTGCAAATATGAGTTTCCTAAACATATTTTCGACAGTTTTAATAATCATTTTATAAATAAAAATATTCAGCTCTTATTGATAAGCGTGCTAAATTTAGTGAAATTCATAGCACATTATCATAGATTCTAAAAATTTATTTGATTTATCCTTTAATATTTACAAAAAGCTTAAAATACGATTTATTTCTTACTTTCGATTCTTCGGCTGCTATTATCTTACGAAGATCAATTAATTGTACAATTCGTTTTTCAGTTGTGTATAAGCCTTGTAGGTCTGGTCGGCCGAAGGATAGTCCTTCAATACAAGGTATACTTCGCCCAATTTGTCTAATATCGCCAACGACAACTGTTTGTTATTCTCGTTTGCGGCCAATTCAGCTGCTTGAATAAATTCTTTGATGGACACCTTGTAATTCCCATCCTTTTGCTTGGAAGCGGCAAGCAGATATTCGATCTCCGCAAGTTCGCCACTCAGATTTTTTGCATTGGCCAGATCACGTGCCTGCAATAAAAACCATTGTGCCTCGGTGTATTTGTTTTGTTTAAAATAGATCTCCGCCAGCATCTCCCATGCGAATATTTTACCTTCATAAGCCTTTGCTTTATTAAATAAGGGGATAGCGCTTCGGATAATGTTATTTTCGGCGGCCTTAAAGTTTTTTTGCCCTGCACGGGCCATGGCAATTAATAACCAGGCATTGGCCTGCTCGAGATAGCTTTTGCTTACCGTGGCATAGCTATGATATTTTTGGGCACTTTCTTCGGCTTTGTCGAAATCGCCATGATACAATTGAAAATTGCTCAAATTCAAGTTAATTGTTGCAATATCATCTTTGTTGTCGGTACGATTTGCTAATGATAATGCATCATATAGAAATTTTGAAGCTGCACTACTATCATTATTCTTAATTGCAAATAGGGCTGCTTCATTGGCTAGGGCATAGCCCGCAATCCAGTTTTCTGCTTTTTTCTGATTTTCGATGGTATTATTCCATGCTGTGGTATTAGCCGGAACGGGATTCATCAGATATTGAAAATGCCCCATATTATTGGTGCTTTTCAACTGCAGTAATAAACGTTGGAATAGCAGTTGCCTGGCGATTTCCTTACTAAAGCTTTTTTTGTTCGTATAATTGTCTTCAATAATTTCGTTTTCAGTCTTTGGAGGAGGTAGGAAATACACCTCCGGACCTACGCCGCTAAATGAAGCATCATATTTTTTTATCGCCCCAGTATAGTCCTTTGGGGTATTCTGTGCCATAACCTTTCCGCTCATTCCAAGGGTCGTGGTTAGGGCAGTCAAAAGTAAGGTCCAGTATTTCGTCATACTCATTCATTATTACGCGTCAATTAACGTCTAATACAAACTTAGATAAATTGTATTCCAAAAGCAATTTATCGTTTTCTGCTCTGTCATAAACATTTTGAATATAATAGAGCAAACTCAGATAAATTGTATAGTGAAAGCAATTTATCGATCTCTGCTCTGCCATAAAGAACTTTAATAGTAGAGCAAATATGGAGAAAAATTGTGTGAAAAAATGTTAAAGTGTTTTTTGAGTATTAAGTAGTTAGTATTGAGACCTTGGTGGTACAAGCCTGTGGCTTACCGATTATTTTCTTTTTTAGTTACACGCCCACTGCTTGGGTATACTTCATCAGACTACACTAAAATATTTAGTTATTGTAGGGTTTAATTTTTAAATTTGTCCTATGGCAACACGTATCCCTCTTGCAGAACGATTACGACCACATCAATTGAAAGATTATGTGGGGCAGCAGCATATTGTTGGTCCCGATGCAGTACTTTATCATGCGATCCAACAAAAGAATATCCCTTCAATGATATTATGGGGGCCTCCAGGTGTTGGAAAGACAAGTTTAGCGCTGTTGATTGCCAAGGAGCTGGATAGACCTTTCTTTGCCCTGAGTGCAATTCAGGCTGGCGTAAAAGATATCCGGGAGGTCATTGATAAAGCCGAGCGACTGATGAATTTCAATCAGGATCAGCCAATTCTGTTTATTGATGAGATACATCGTTTTTCCAAATCCCAACAGGATTCGCTACTGGGAGCCGTTGAGCGCGGTTTGGTGACACTGATTGGCGCGACAACGGAAAACCCTTCATTCGAGGTTATATCCGCTTTGTTATCCCGTTGTCAGGTCTATGTACTGGAGCATCTCTCAGAGGCAGATCTTATCGGTCTGGTTCAAAAGGCGCTTCATGAGGACGAGTATCTCCAAAAGCAAGCGATTGCTGTTGAAGAGTATGAAGCGCTGTTACGCTTGTCCGGTGGTGATGCACGCAAGCTGTTGAATGTGCTTGAACTTGTTGTCAATGCCGCAGTTCTCCATAAGGAACCCATTAGCAATGCTTTTGTGCTGAAGCAGGTGCAACAGAATATGGCGATCTATGACAAAGCTGGGGAACAACATTATGATATTATTTCAGCTTTTATTAAATCTATACGGGGATCCGATCCGAACGCTGCTGTATACTGGCTTGCCCGAATGATCGAAGGGGGAGAAGACCCTTCATTTATCGCGCGTAGGTTATTGATTTTGGCCTCTGAAGATATTGGCAATGCCAATCCCAATGCGCTCTTGTTGGCGAATAACTGTTTCCAGGCGGTGAACGTCATCGGATGGCCCGAATCACGCATTATTCTTTCGCAAACCGTCATTTATCTTGCGACTTCGGTCAAGAGCAATGCATCCTATGAAGCTATTAATAAGGCACAGGCACTCGTGAAGCAAACCGGTGATCTGTCGGTTCCCTTACACATCCGTAATGCACCGACTAAACTGATGAAGGAGCTCAACTATGGAGCCGAATATAAATATGCACATGCTTATCCTGGGAACTTTGTGTTACAGGAATTTCTACCCAAAGAGGTTAGTGGTGTAAAATTATACGAACCGGGACAAAATCCTCAGGAGGAGAAGGTCCGACAGAGCCTTCGGGACAAGTGGAAAGAGAAATACAGATATTGAGAAAGTAAAAATGCCACTACAAAATCTCAATACTCAATACTAACTACTCAATACTAATATCTATATTTGTTTTACAAATTGCTTCAACATATGAACATAGTGCCTCTAAAGCAAGTAGGGCGTTGGGCAGCGATAGCGCTGATCGGACTTACTGTTCTTTCCTGTAAAAAGGATAATCCAAAGCCCGAACCGGAGCCGGAACCAACTGACCGTACCGAAGGTCAGCTTATTAAAGACGATATTTATAAATATTATAAGCTCTATTCCGTATGGGCGGATGGATCTATTCCGGATTATTTAAAAAATCCGTCTCAGTATACCGATCAATATGGTTCGGCCAGTAATGTGCTTGATGCACTCAAAAGGCTGACACCTGTCCATGTGGCGGCTGGTTACGCAGGAGTTTTTGACCGCTTTTCCTTTATGGAAGGTCTCAACGGTTACAATATCGCCGAGCAGGCCAGTACAAAGATGGATAACAACGAAGGCTATGGCATCTCCGTACAATGGTTTTCTTTGGATGCAGCTACTGCACGACCTTATATTTCCTTTGTTGAAGGGGGCTCTCCAGCGCAATTGGCGGGGTTTAAACGCGCAGATATCATTACAGCTGTCAATAATGACAAGGAAAATTATTCGATCGAAGTCAGCTGTCCCGATGGGGGCAGAGCCTGCGAAGTAAAAGATCCTGCAGCCTATAGTCGATTGAGAAATAAAATCAATTCGGCATTGGATGCAGCAGCTCTTACCCTCCAGGTGAAGCGTGCGGATAATAAGCTGTTCGAAAAAGCGATGAGCTATAACAATTCGTATGTGATCAATCCGATCTACAAGGATACGATCTATCTCAACAGTAATAATAATGTCGGTTATCTGGCCTTATCTTCTTTTGAGGAGATTGGCAGTAACAATCAAAATCAGAAGAATATTGATGCGGCCTTTGCCCAATATGAAGCCAAACAGATCAAAAGCCTGATTGTTGATCTGCGTTACAATGGCGGGGGCTATGTAGATGCGGCTATCTATGTTGCGGATAAGATCGGCGGCGCCAAGACCAAAGGTAAACTGATGCTGACCTATGAAATGAATAAGTATATGCAGTCGGATGCAGCAAAGAACTTAAGAGATCAACTGAATATGCATGATACCTACTTTGACGGACTAAGTACGTTAAATCTTAATAAGGTTTATTTCTTAGTGAGCGAAGAGACTGCTTCAGCGGCTGAGATGCTGGTCAACGTGCTTACTCCGCATCTTCCAGTTCAGATTATAGCCACTGAATCCAGAACCTACGGTAAGCCCGTAGGGTTTTTCGAGCAGAAAGTTCGGGACAAAGTATCTTATTGGCCGGCTTCATTTATTCTGAAGAATTCACGCGGAAATCTAGGCGAGAAATATAACAAGGGAACTGAATCTGGTCTGCGTGATTATTGGGACGGTCTAGTTCCTGATAAGAGCGGTATCGGTGACGATGTTTCAGCTGATGTCGGAGATCCTAAGGAGAAAATGCTGGCAACGGCTTTAGCTGATGCGGCTCCCACAAGTAAATCACGGGCAGCTATGCGCAGTATTTCTGCACGTACGATCCAAACAGTGGATCAGGGCAAAATGCATACAAGGCCAGAACGTGGCATGATTAAGACAAGGAGTAAATAAGTTCGTGTTGCTACTTGCGAAGAGAGCAAGTATGAGAATAGCTATGAGAGATATGGAGGTCACAGGATAATTAAGTCATCCTGTGACCTCTTAGTTTATTAGAAATCTCAATACGAACTATTTACTGCCAAATATGAATGAATGACACAGCTGGGCAGCCGCCGCGTCGGGCAAGCATTGTAGATAACCTACCGGTATTTCACCTACAATTTTTTCCAAAATTGTATTCATACTCGCAAAGAGATCTTTATTCCATCGGATTGCCGTGCAACTTGGTAACACAGCAACAAAGCCTTTGAGTCCTGGTTGCCAGGTAAAGGTATTGGTTGGAGCCTGTTGTAACCGGACAAAGGCTTTTAGCGGTAATCGTTCATTTCTATAACAAGGGGTCTTGCCACTCCATGGTGTTCCATAGATAAAAATGCCCTCCGCTGTTATTCGGACAGCCGGATTATCATCATTGAGCAATACAGTGTTGGGAATATGAGTAAGCCATAGTCTACTATGCGTACTTTTTCCGGTTCCACTTTTTCCTAAAAATGCAATTCCGTTACCCTCATGATTGACCACGGAGGCATGGATCATAATAGTATCATGCAGAAGGCTGGCCTGACCAAATATCATCATAGACATCCAGGTAATTACAGCACTCTGTTCACCTGCTGAGCTCTCAGGAACATAAATCGTAGATCGCTCAAAGTTGCGGTTGCTATACTGATACCAAGTTCCATTTCCGTTATCATTTACTATTGTCGTAATAAATGTGT
>PJTS01001099.1_pt1 | contig 11256 bp, 11 predicted proteins | sample 1512251 | NCBI WGS metagenome assembly PJTS01 (sample SAMN08177686, study PRJNA422409) | Soil metagenome, whole genome shotgun sequencing project. | isolation source: Soil (2) enriched on wood chips: alkali lignin treatment | place: USA: Madison | collected 2015-01-15 | reverse complement strand
CGCCAGCAGCCGGACCGTTCGCTGTCCGGGCTGGCGACGCCGGCCTGGGTATCGCTGCTGACCCTGCTGGCCGGACTGGGCATGGCTGCCCTGCTCTGGCTGGCCTCGCTCTGGTAACACACACATGAACGATGACACCGTACGAGACAGCTGGTGGCTGGCCAGCCTCGGCAACACCCTGATCTGGGCCCGCCTGCGCGTGCGCCCGGCCGGTACTGCCGAAGTGCTCGACAGCGATGGCAACACGCTGAGCTATGACAGCGAGGACACCGCCCGTTCGCAGCTGTTCGACGCCGAGTTCGTCGAGTACGACGGCCTGGACGAAGAAGATGCGCTGGTGCGCGGCTTCAGCCTGCACGAAGTGCAGCCGCCGCAGGCAGGCAGCGATGAGGGCCTGCGCGGGCGCATGATCCAGTCGTTGGGCGCGCGCGCCTGAGGCGCAAACCATGTTCACCCCACGCGACTTCGCCGAGACCGACCTGCTCTGGCTCGATCGCCTGCTGGCGCGTGATCCGTTCGTTACCGTGCTGACCACCGGCGCCGACGGCCTGCCCGAACTGACGCGCGTGCCGGTGTTGTACCGGCGCGAGGGCAACCAGGTTGAACTGCGTGGCCACTGGGCCCGCGCCAACCCGCAGTCGCGCCGCGACGGCCCGGCCAAGGTGCTGGTCGATGGCCCGCACGGGTATGTGTCGGCCAGCTGGTACCCCGACAAGGAGCCCGCCGCGCGCGTTCCCACCTGGAACTACGCCGCCGCCGAACTGCGCGGGCAGCTGCAGCGGTTCGATGATCCGGCCGCGCTGGCCGATCTGGTCGCTGCCATCAGTGACCGTTTCGAAGCCAGCGTCGGGAAGTCGTGGCAGTTCGAGGCCGACCGCCCCGAACACGGCCCGGAACTGCGCGCCATCGTCGGCTTCCGTTTCCAGGTCGAACACGTGCAGGTGAAGCTGAAGCTGAGCCAGAACCACCCCGAGGCCAACCAGCAGGCGGTGATCGCCGCGCTGGATGACCTGCATACCCCCGCATCCACCGAGCTGGCGCAGTGGATGCGCTGGCACCGTGACGAGGCCGCCGCCGGCGGCTGAGCACACGCTTCCCCAACACGACGCGGCCGGCAGGGCCGCCTCGTGCGCCCACCTGACGTCAGGGACACACGCACATGAGAGACATCCACAAGCTGCTGCAGAACAACCGCGAATGGGCCGACCGCATCGAGAAGGAAGACCCTGAGTTCTTCCACCAGCTGGCCAAGCAGCAGCATCCGGAATACCTGTGGATCGGCTGCTCCGATTCGCGCGTGCCGGCCAACCAGATCATCGGCATGGCCCCGGGCGAGGTGTTCGTGCACCGCAACGTGGCCAACGTGGTGGCCCACAGCGACCTGAACTGCCTGAGCGTGGTGCAGTACGCGGTGGACCAGCTGAAGGTGAAGCACATCCTGATCGTGGGCCATTACGGCTGCGGCGGCGTGCACGCCTGCCTGCACAACACCCGCGTGGGCCTGGCCGACAACTGGCTGCGCCACGTGGGCGATGTGGCACAGAAGCACGCGGCCATCCTCGATGCGATCGACGATGACGAACTCAAGCACGCGCGCCTGTGCGAACTGAACGTGATCGAACAGGTCGCCAACCTGTGCCGTTCCACCATCGTGGAAGACGCCTGGGCCCGCGGCCAGAAGCTGATGGTGCACGGCTGGGTGTACAGCCTCAAGGACGGCCGGGTAAGCGAGATGGGCATCGACGTTGGCGCCCAGGACGAGCTGAAGCCGGCCTACGAAAAGGCCCTGGCCTTCGTGCCCCGCCACGGCAAGCGCGACTGACCGCCCGGAGACTGCCATGCTCGCCTCGCCGATCAACCTGCTGGCCTGGATCGAAGAACACCGGCACCTGCTGAAGCCGCCGGTGGGCAACAAGATGATCGAGAACGGCGACTTCATCGTGATGGTGGTCGGCGGCCCGAACTCGCGCACCGACTACCACTACGACGAAGGCCCGGAGTGGTTCTATCAGCTGGAAGGCGAGATGGTGCTGAAGGTGCAGGAAGACGGCGCCGTGCGTGATATCCCGATCCGTGCCGGCGAGATCTTCCTGTTGCCGGGCAAGGTGCCACATTCGCCGCGGCGCCCGCCCGGCGGCGTCGGCCTGGTGGTGGAGCGCAAACGCCTGGCGCACGAGCGCGATGGCGTGATCTGGCATTGCGAGCAGTGCAACCACAAGCTGTACGAAGAGTACTTCACGCTGCAGAACATCGAGACCGATCTGCCCAAGGTGTTCGCGCGCTACCACGCCAGCCTGGAACTGCGCACGTGCAGTGAATGCGGGCACGTGGACCCGTTGCCGGCGCCCGCGGCGGGCTGATCGGTCGCCGGGCATGGCCCGGCGCTACCGGTTCGCGTTATTCCCAGGTAGCGCCGGGCCATGCCCGGCGAGCGCGCCGCGCGGCATCACGCGGGCCCCAGGCGCTACACTGGCGATCCCGTTGCAGCCTGTTGCCCGCCCATGACCGATCTGCTCAGCCGCACCCACGCCATCGCCCTGGACGCTGCCGATCCGCTGCGCCCGCTGCGCAACGAATTCCTGATTCCGCGCCATGGCGGCGGTGAACAGACCTACTTCGTCGGCAACTCGCTGGGCCTGCAGCCGCGCGGCGCGCAGGCCGCGGTGCAGGAGGTCATGAAGCAGTGGGGCGAGCTGGCGGTGGAAGGCCACTTTACCGGCCCCACCCAGTGGCTGTCCTACCACCGCCTGGTGAGCGCGCAGCTGGCACGCGTGGTCGGCGCCCTGCCCAGCGAAGTGGTGGCGATGAACACGCTGAGCGTGAACCTGCACCTGATGATGGTCAGCTTCTACCGGCCCACCGCCCAGCGCCCGGTCATCCTGATGGAAGCCGGCGCGTTCCCGACCGACCGCCACGCGGTGGAAGCGCAGATCCGTTTCCACGGCTTCGACCCGGCCGACAGCCTGGTGGAAGTGCAGCCGGATGAACCGAACGGCACGATTTCGATGGCCGCCATCGAACGCGCGATCGCCGAACACGGTCCACGCCTGGCGCTGGTGCTGTGGCCCGGCGTGCAGTACCGCAGCGGCCAGGTGTTCGACCTGGGCGCGATCACCCGCGCCGCGCGCCTGCAGGGCGCATGCATCGGCTTCGACCTGGCCCATTCGGTGGGCAACGTGCCGCTGCACCTGCACGACGTGGCGCCGGATTTCGCCGTGTGGTGCCACTACAAGTACCTCAACAGCGGCCCGGGTGCCGTGGCCGGTGCCTTCGTGCACGAGCGCCACCACCGCGACACTACCCTGCCGCGTTTTGCCGGCTGGTGGGGCCATGAAGAGGCCACGCGCTTCCAGATGTCCCCGCAGTTCACCCCGGCCGTGGGCGCAGAAGGCTGGCAGTTGAGCAATCCGCCGATCCTGGGCCTGGCCCCGCTGCGCGCCTCGCTGGACCTGTTCGAGCGCGCCGGCATGGACGCGCTGCGCAGCAAATCGCTGGCGCTGACCGGTCTGCTCGATGCACTGGTGCGCGCGCGCCTGCCGCAGGTGCTGGACGTGGTCACTCCGTCCGAACCGGAACGCCGCGGCTGCCAGCTGTCGCTGCGGGTGATCGGCGGCCGCGAACGTGGCCGCGCGCTGTTCGAATACCTGCGCGGCGTCGGCGTGCTGGGTGACTGGCGCGAACCGGACGTCATCCGCATCTCGCCCACCCCGCTCTACAACCGCTACCTGGACGTGCACCATTTCGTCGAGGAAGTGGAAGCCTGGGCCGGCCTGTAAGCCGCGCCCCCCCCTATTGCTGGACAGTTCGTTGATCGCACACGCCTCCCGCTCCCTGAGCATCATCGGCGCCGGCCTGGCCGGCTCCCTGCTGGCCATCCTGCTGTCACGGCAGGGCTGGCGCATCACCCTGTACGAACGCCGCGGCGACCCGCGCGTGGCCGATTATGAAAGCGGCCGTTCGATCAACCTGGCCCTGGCCGAGCGCGGCCGCAATGCACTGCGCCAGGCCGGCGTGGAAGACGAAGTGATGGCCCGCGCGGTAATGATGCGTGGGCGCATGGTTCACCCGCGCGACGGGCAGCCGCAGCTGCAGCGCTATGGCCGCGACGACAGCGAAGTGATCTGGTCGATCCATCGCAGTGAACTGAACACCACGCTGCTGCAGCTGGCCGAAGAGGCCGGTGCCACCGTGCATTTCCACCGCCGCCTGCACACCGTGGATTTCGACGCCGGCTACGCGCGCTTCATCGATGACCGCGATGACAGCCCGCATGACATCCGCTTCGACAGCCTGATCGGCGCCGACGGTGCCGGTTCGGCACTGCGTGCGGCAATGAACCGGCGCGCGCCGCTGGGTGAGGACATCGCCTTCCTCGACCATTCCTACAAGGAACTGGAAATCCCGCCGGCCGCCGATGGCAGCTTCCGCATCGAGCGCAATGCGCTGCACATCTGGCCGCGCGGCCATTACATGTGCATCGCCCTGCCCAATCACGAAGGCACCTTCACCGTCACCCTGTTCCTGCCCAACCAGGGCAGCCCCAGCTTCGCCACCGTCAACACCGGCGCGCAGGCCGAGGCGCTGTTCGCTGCCGAATTCGCCGATGCGCTGCCGCTGATCCCGGACCTGCGCGCCGACTGGGAACAGCATCCGCCGGGCCTGCTGGGCACGCTGACCCTGGAGCGCTGGCACCAGGATGGCCGCGCCGTGCTGATTGGCGATGCCGCGCACGCGATGGTGCCCTTCCACGGGCAGGGCATGAACTGCGCATTCGAGGACTGCGTGGCACTGGCCCGGCACCTGATGCAGGCCGACGACCTGCAGGGCGCCTTTTCGGCGTTCGAGGCCGAGCGCAAGCCCAACGCGCAGGCCATCCAGCAGATGGCGCTGGAAAACTACCTGGAAATGCGCGACCGCGTGGCCGACCCGGCCTTCCTGCTGCAGCGCGAGCTGGAACAGGAACTGCAACGGCGCTGGCCGACCCGCTTCGTGCCGCACTACACCATGGTCACCTTCCTGCACACGCCCTACGCCGAAGCGCTGCGCCGCACCGACCTGCAGCGCGACATGCTGGTGGCGGCCACTGCCGGCCACACCACGCTGGACAACATCGACTGGGCCGCACTGGAGGCGCAGATCCACGCGCAGCTGCCGGTGCTGGAGGGCGCGCACTGATGGCTGACAGCTTCCTGTTCTACGACCTGGAAACCTTCGGCCAGGACCCCCGCCGCACCCGTATTGCCCAGTTCGCGGCCATGCGCACCGATGCCGATCTGAACGTGATCGACACGCCGGTCAGCTTCTTCGTGCGCCCGGCCGATGATCTGCTGCCCTCGCCCATGGCCACCCTGGTCACCGGCATTACCCCGCAGCAGGCCATGGCCGAGGGCGTGAGCGAGGCCGAGGCATTCGACCGCATCAACGAGCAGATGTCGCGCCCCGGCACCTGCGCGCTGGGCTACAACACCCTGCGCTTCGATGACGAATTCATCCGCTACGGGCTGTTCCGCAATTTCCACGATCCCTACGAGCGCGAATGGCGCAACGGCAATTCGCGCTGGGACCTGCTGGACATGCTGCGCCTGATGCGCGCGTTGCGCCCCGATGGCATCCAGTGGCCGCAGCGCGAAGACGGCGCCACCTCGTTCAAGCTGGAACACCTGGCCGAGGCCAATGGCGTGCGCGAAGGCGATGCGCACGAGGCGCTGTCCGATGTGCGCGCCACGCTGGGCATGGCCCGCCTGTTCAAGCAGTCGCAGCCGCGCCTGTGGGACTACGCCCTGAAGCTGCGCGACAAGCGCTTCGTGGGCAGCCTGCTGGATGTGGCCGCCATGCAGCCGGTGCTGCACATTTCCATGCGCTACCCGGCCAGCCGCCTGTGTGCGGCGCCGGTGCTGCCGCTGGCCATGCACCCCACCATCGGCAACCGCGCCATCGTGTTCGATCTGGACGGCGAGATCGACGATCTGCTGGCCCTGCCCGCCGAGGTGATCGCCCAGCGCCTGTACCTGCGCGCCAGCGAACTGCCCGAGGGCGTGGCCCGCGTGCCGCTGAAGGAAGTGCATCTGAACAAGGTGCCGGCGCTGGTGGCCTGGAACCATCTGCGTGCCGACGACCATGCGCGGCTGGGGTTGGACGTGGCCGCCATCGAGGCCAAGGCCGCGCGCCTGCGCGAGGTGGCGCCGCAACTGGCCGAGAAGGCACGCCAGGTGTTCAACCAGCCACGCCCACCGATGCTGACCGATGTGGATGCCTCATTGTACGACGGCTTCCTCGGTGCCGGCGACAAGCCCCTGCTGGCCCTGGCGCGCACCACGCCGCCGCCGCAGCTGGCCGCGCTCGAGCAGCGCTTCCGCGACCCGCGGCTGCCGGAGCTGCTGTTTCGCTACCGCGCCCGCAACCACCCGCAGACCCTGTCGCCCGGCGAGCTGGAACGCTGGCACGACTACCGCCGCAAGCGTCTGCTGGGCGAACAGGGCTTGGGCGAACTGAACCTGCCCCAGTACCAGCAGCAGATCGACGCGCTGGCTGCCGAAGCGCCCGATGACGCGCGCCGTGGCGAACTGCTGCAGTCGCTGCGCGACTGGGGCCACCACCTGCAGGAGCACCTGTGAGCACGTATTTTTCCGACGCCAGTTTCAAGTTCCTGCGCAGCCTGGCGCGGCATAACGAAAAGGCCTGGTTCAACGACCACCGCCAGCAGTACGAGGACCACGTGCGGCAGCCGTTCCTGCGCCTGCTGGGCGACCTGCAGCCCGCACTGGGCGAGGTCAGCGAGCACTTCCGCGCCGACACCCGCGGTGTGGGCGGTTCGTTGTTCCGCATCCATCGTGATGCGCGCTTTTCCAACGACAAGTCGCCCTACAAGACCTGGCAGGGTGCGCGCCTGTTCCACGAACGCCGCCGCGAAGTGGCCGCCCCATCGTTCTACATCCACCTGCAGCCGGGCGAGAGCTTTGTCGGCGCCGGCCTGTGGCACCCGGAACCGGAAACCCAGCGCCGCGTGCGCCACTTCATCCTGGACAACCCGGGCAGCTGGAAGGCGGCCGCGCATGCCGCGCCCCTGCGCAAGCGCTTCGACTTCGAAGAAAGCGAGAAGCTGGTGCGCCCACCGCGCGGTTTCCCGGCTGACTTCGAATTCATCGATGACCTGAAGCATCGCAACTGGGTCATGTGGCGCTCGCTGGACGATGACACCATGACCGGCCCCCGCCTGCTGTCCACCCTCGGCAAGGACCTGGCCACCCTGGCACCGTTCGTGGATTACCTGTGCGCGGCGCTGGACCTGGAGTTCTGATGAACCACGCACTGCCACTGGCCCAGCAACGGCGCCCCCTGGGGCGTACCGGCCTGGCGGTTTCGCCGGTCGGGCTGGGCTGCTCCGGTTTCTGGGGACACCCACGTTTCGCCGAGGATGCTGCGGCGGCCGTGGTGGAACGCGCCCTGGCGCAGGGCGTGAACCTGCTCGATACCGGCCACAACTATTCCGGCTTCCATGCCGAACCGCGCCTGGGCCGCATCCTGCGCCCGTTGCTGGCGCGGTTCCCGCGTGAATCGCTGGTCATTTCCAGCAAGGGCGGCACCCTGACCGGGCAGGCAGGCATCAGCGGCGCCGAACAGCGGGATTTCTCGCCCGCCGCGATCACCGCCAGCTGCGAAGCCTCGCTGCGCAACCTCGGCCTGGACTACCTGGATCTGTACCAGCTGCACGGCGCCAGCGAGCACGACATCAATGACGATCTGCTGGCAGCGCTGCAACGGCTGCGCGAACGCGGGTTGATCCGGCACACCGGCATCAACACCCACTCGGCGATCACCCTGGAATGGATGATCGCCCGCCCCCAGGCCTTCGACGTGGTGCTGCTGGATTTCAACGCGCTGCAGCAGGACCGCGCACCGCTGATCGATCGGCTGCACGCGGCCGGCATCGGCGTGCTGGCCGGCACCGTGCTGGCACAGGGGCACCTGCTGCCGGCCCGCCCGCGCCTACCGCGCCTGGCCGACGGCTGGTACCTGGCCCGCGCGTGGCTGAAGCCGAGCAGTCGCCAGTTGATGCGCAGTGCCGGTGCGATGCGCCGTGCAGTAGCCAGCATCGACAGCCAGCGCCCGGCGCAGACCGCCTTTGCCTATGTGCTGCAGCACCCGGGCGTTGCCAGCGGCATTCTGGGCACCACCCGCCCGGGCGGCCTGGACGAAGTGCTGGCCACGCGCGTGGACGCGCTGAGCGCAGCCGAGCGGCAGCGGTTGGTGGCAGCCTTTGGCGATGGCCGCGGGTCGCCCAGTCACTGAGTCTTCACCTGTACAGCCGGCGTTTGCGGCAGTCTGGGCAGCATGAAGAAACTCATCGGCGTCCTGATCCTGGCAGTTGCGGCCGTCTGCGCGTGGTGGTTTGGCGGGCCGTACCTGACGGTGCATGGCTTGTCCAAGGCCATCGAGCAGCGCGACTCCGCGCGGCTGGAGCGTTACGTGGATTTCCCTCGCGTACGCAGCAGCCTGCGCGCGCAGTTGAACGACTATCTGGTGCGGCAGGCTGGGCCCGAGCTGGCCAGCAGCCCCTTCGGCGCGCTGTTGTATGGGCTGGGCGACCAGCTGGGTGGCGCGGCAGTGGACACGATGGTGACCCCCACCGGCATCGGCGCCCTGCTGCAGGGCCACGTGCTGTGGAAGCGTGGCCGCAACGAACTGCAGGGCGGTGATGCGTTCGGGCCGACCGAACCAGCGCAACCCCTGAAGCACGCCGAACACCATTTCGAGGCACTGGACCGGTTTGTGGTGGACGTGGACCGCGGGCCGGGCCAACCGCCGTTGAAGGTGGTGCTGGAACCGCAGGGTCTGCGCTGGAAGGTGGTGGACCTGCAGTTGGGGATGTCGGGCACCCCGTAAGCCCCACGTTGGTAGATGCCCACCTTGGTGGGCATTGACGCACAACCGTGCCAACCAAGGTTGTCACCTACCGGGGCGATGACGTGCCAACCAACGGTTGGCACCCACCCATCATGGCGTCACCCCTCGTTTGCGACACCGTGCGGCACGTGACCGGCGGCTACGTGTTCGCGGGCGCTGTCGATGTTGTGCTGGGAATCGTCGAAGAAGATGTCTGCGCCGAAGGCCTGCAGGAACGGGCCCTTGTGGCGCCCGCCCAGGAACAGGGCTTCATCCAGGCGCACACCCCATTCGCGCAGGGTGCGGATTACCCGCTCGTGCGCCGGCGCCGAACGCGCGGTCACCAGCGCGGTGCGGATCGGCGCACTCTCACCGGCGGGAAACACTTCCTGCAGGGTATGCAGCGCCGACAGGAAGCCGCGGAACGGGCCGCCGCTGAGCGGCTCGCGCGCCCGCTCACGCTCGTGGCGACCAAACGCCTCCACGCCCTGCTCGCGCGAAATGCGCTCGCTTTCATCCCCGAAGATCACCGCGTCGCCATCGAAGGCGATGCGCAGCTGGCCGGCATTGCGCTCGCTGTGCACCACCTGGTCCTCGGCAGCCGCGGCGGTTTCACCCGGCGGCTTGGGCAGGATGGTGGCCGCGGCAATGCCATGGCGCAGCGCGCTGCGCACCGATTCGGGGTTGGCCGACAGGAACAGATCAGTGCCGAACGGCTTCACGTAGGGCCAGGTCGGTTCGCCGGCGGTGAAGGTGGCGCGGATGATGCCCAGCCCGTAGTGCTGGATGGAATTGAAGATGCGCAGGCCGGTGTCGGCTGAGTTGCGCGACAGCAGGATCACCTCCACCCGCGGGTTTTCCGGGCTGGCGCCCTGGTTCAGCGCCAGCAGCTTGCGCACCACCGGGAAGGCCACGCCAGGCCCCAGGATGTCGTCCTCATGCTGCCGCTGGTACTCGGCATAGGCGGCCACGCCGTCGCTCTCGAACAGCGCGTGGCTCTCCTCCAGGTCGAACAGCGCGCGCGAGGTTACCGCGACGGTCAGCAAACGGGGGGTGTTGTCGCCCATGGCGGGGGTTCCTTGCAGCGGACGGCGGGGGCCGGCGGCGTATTGTCCTCAAAAAACGAACTGTTCGCTCAGGATGCGGTCTTCCAGGTTGTGTTCCGGGTCGAACAGCAGGGTCACCCGGCGGTCCTTCGATTCGCGGATGGTCACTTCCACCACGTCGCGCGTCTCGTGCGAATCGGCAGTCACGCTCACCGGCCGCTTGTACGGGTCCAGCACGCGGAAGCGAACTTCGGTGTCGGCCTTGAGGATTGCGCCGCGCCAGCGGCGCGGGCGGTACGGGGCCAGCGGCGTCAGTGCGATGGTGTGCGAACCCAAGGGCAGTACCGGCCCATGCGCGGAATAGTTGTAGGCGGTGCTGCCGGCCGGGGTGGCCACCAGCACGCCATCGCCGATCAGCTCGGCCACGCGCTCCTGGCCGTTCAGATCGATGCCGATATGCGCGGCCTGGCGGGTCTGCCGCAGCAGCGACACATCGTTGTAGGCCAACGAGCCGGTACTGGTGCCCGACTCGGTCAGCGCGATCATTTCCAGCGGGCGCAGGTTGGCCGGCTCGGCGCGCGCGATGCGGGCCTGCACGTCATCGTCGCCGCGGTACTGGTTCATCAGGAAGCCAACCGTACCCAGCTTCATGCCGAACACCGGTTTGCCCAGGTGGCCATGGCGGTGCAGGGTCTGCAGCATGAAACCGTCGCCGCCCAGCGGGCACAGCACATCGGCCTGGTCGGGCGCGTGGTCGCCATAGCGCGACACCATGGCCGCGCGGGCCATCTGCGCAGGTTCGGTGGTGCTGGCCAGGAACGCGATGCGGGGGGTGTCGCTCATGGGTGGATCCGGGGGAAGGCTGTTCAAGAGCATAACCGAGCGCCGCTGCGCTCGCCGGGCATGGCCCGGCGCTACCTGCAATCCCGCACGTTGGTAGCGCCGGGCCATGCCCGGCGAACGGCGGCCCGCAACGCAGAACGGCCCCGCTCTCGCGGGGCCGTTCTGTTTCACGCATGCAGGGCAGCGCCCGGCACTACATCACTTACGCACCATGTGCCGCCAGCTGGCCCAGGCGCTGCACCGCGACCGAAACGGTCGGGTAATCCAGGGTCTTCTGCTCGGCCAGTTCGGCCAGCATCGACAGGGTGAAGCGCAGGCTGTTGTCGTCGCGGCCGATCCACGCCGACACCTTGGCTTCGGCGCTGCCGCCCTTGGTTGCCAGCACCTGGCCGGCCAGGTTGCGGTGGTGGTGGGCCAGCTCGTCGCGCAGCACGCCACGGGCCACCGCGTGCCAACGACCGTTGACCTCCAGCGCGTCGATCTG
>PJTS01001095.1_pt1 | contig 11293 bp, 10 predicted proteins | sample 1512251 | NCBI WGS metagenome assembly PJTS01 (sample SAMN08177686, study PRJNA422409) | Soil metagenome, whole genome shotgun sequencing project. | isolation source: Soil (2) enriched on wood chips: alkali lignin treatment | place: USA: Madison | collected 2015-01-15 | reverse complement strand
CTGCAGCTGCGCGAGGACAACGCCGACCAGCGCCTGACCCCGGCCGGCCGCGAAATGGGCCTGGTGGATGACCGCCGCTGGAGCGCCTTCGAGACCAAGCAGGCCGCGGTGGCCGCCGAGCGCGCGCGCCTGGGTGCGCTGTGGGCAACCCCGGCCAATGCGCTGGGCCGCGAGGTGCAGGAAACACTGGGCGTGGCGGTCAGCCGCGAAACCAACGTGCTGGACCTGATCAAGCGCCCGGAGCTGGACTACGCGCAGCTGATGCAGGTGCCCTCGCTGGGCCCGGCCGTGGCCGATGCGAAGGTGGCCGAACAGGTCGAGATCGGCGTGAAGTACGCCGGCTACCTCGACCGCCAACGCGAGGAGATCGAACGCCAGCAGCGGCATGAAGCCACGCCCATTGCCCAGGATTTCGATTACGCGATCGTGCGCGGCCTGTCGGCCGAAGCGCTGCAGAAGCTTGAACGCGTGCGCCCGCAGACCATCGGCCAGGCCCAGCGCATTCCGGGCATGACCCCGGCAGCGATCTCGCTGCTGCTGGTGCACCTGGAACGCGCCCGCCGCGGCCGCGTGGCGTAACCCCCTGCCTGCGTGTCGACCAAGGTCGACACCTACCGGAACAGGTTGGTAGGTGTCGACCTTGGTCGACACGAATGCATGTGCCACGCGTGCGTTACAGTCGAGCACGCTCGACTCTACGAATCTGCTCTGCATGGACGACATCCACCCGATCGCGCCGGACAAGCGCGCGGCCATCCTTTCCACCCTGGCCGACATCGAACGCACGCATGACGTGCGCGTGCTGCTGGCCTGCGAATCGGGCAGCCGTGGCTGGGGTTTCTCGTCGCCGGACAGTGACTACGACGCGCGCTTCATCTACGTGCACCGCCAGCCGTGGTACCTGAGCGTGAACGAAGCCACCGGCCCCGGCCAGGCGCAGCGCGATGTGATCGAGCTGCCCATCGACGACGAACTGGATGTCAGCGGCTGGGACCTGCGCAAGGCCCTGCGGCTGGTGTCCAAGTCCAACCCGACCCTGATCGAATGGCTGCGCTCGCCGATCATCTACCAGCAGGACGGCGCTGCCGTGGCCCAGCTGTGGCAGGCCGCCGAGCACTTTCACTCGCCGCTGGGCACGTGGTGGCACTACTTCAACATGGCACGTTCCAACCATCGCGGCTACCTGCGTGGCGACACGGTGCGCACCAAGAAGTACCTGTATGTACTTCGGCCGCTGCTGGCCTGCCAATGGATCGAACACGAGCAGACACCGCCGCCGATGGCCTTCGAGGACCTGCTGGACCGGCTGCTGCCCCACGGCCCGGTACGCGCGGCCATCGATGCGCTGCTGGTGGTCAAGCGTGGCAGCGCCGAAGTCGCCGCCGGGCCGCGCATTGCCGCCATCAGCGATTACATCGATGCGGAACTGGCTGCGCGCGCCGACGGCCCACGACTGCCCGCAGGGCATGGGGATGCGGCGTGGCTGGATGATCTGTTCCGGCAGATGCTGGCCGCGCACGCGCCGGCTTAGGCGGTAGCGCCGGGCCATGCCCGGCGAGCGCAGCGGCGCGCGTATCATCGTCGTGAATGCCCCGAATGCTGGAGACACCGATGACCCCGCTGCGCCCTTTCCGCGACAAGATGCCCGTACTCGGCGAACGCGTGTACATCGACCCGGCATGCACCCTCATCGGCGATGTGGAACTGGCCGACGACGTGTCGATCTGGCCGGGAACGGTGATCCGTGGTGACGTGAATCATGTGCGCATCGGCACACGCACCAACGTGCAGGACGGCACCATCATCCATGTCAGCCACCACAGTCCCTACAACAAGGCCGGCTACCCCACCCTGATCGGTGAGGGCGTGACCGTCGGCCACGGCTGCATCATCCACGCCTGCAGCATTGGCGATTACAGCCTGATCGGCATGGGCGCCTGCATCCTGGACGGCGCGCAGATCGCCCGCCATGCCTTCGTCGGCGCTGGCGCGGTGGTCGGCCCCGGCAAGGTGGTGGGCGAAGGCGAGCTGTGGGTGGGCAACCCGGCGCGGCCGGCGCGCACGCTCAGCGACAAGGAGATCGAATCGCTGCACTACTCGGCCGACCACTACGTACGTCTGAAGAACGAATACCTGGGCTGAGCCGCTCCGCGGCGATCACGCTCTGCTACAGTCGGGGCCCGACCAGGAACCGTCGAGACCCCGCCCATGCCCGTGGCCGCACGCCGGAGAGGACTCCAGCGCCCACATCCGCGAACATCACCCTGATGGTCGCGCCCATGCTCGATACCTACCGCGAGGTGGTCACGCCCGAAGGCGTGCTGCTGCAGTTGCCGGTTGCCGGACCGATGCCGCGTGCGCTGGCCTGGCTGATCGACCTGGGCATCCGCGTGGGCGCTGGCTTCGTGCTGGCCTTTCCGCTGGCGCTGCTTGACGAGTTCGGCCGCGGCATCTATCTGGCCATCCTGTTCCTGTTGATGTGGGCCTACCCCATCGTCTGCGAAGCGCTGTGGGGCCGTACCCCTGGCAAGCGAGCGCTCGGCCTGCGCGTGGTGATGCGCGATGGGGCGCCGCTGGGCTGGACCGGGGCGATTACCCGCAACCTGTTGCGCACCGTGGACATGTTGCCCTTCGCCTACGCCCTGGGTCTGCTCAGCAGCCTGTTCGATCCACATGGGCGACGCCTGGGCGATCTGGTCGTCGGCACCGTGGTGGTGCATGCACCGCCGTTCTACCTGCCGCCGCCGGCCACCATCGACAGTGTGCTGGCACCGGCACAACCACTGCGGCCGGAAGAGCAGACCGCGGTGATGGCCTTCGCCGAGCGCGCGCCGCGGCTGTCGCCGGCCCGCCAGCAGGAACTGGCTGGGCTGGCCCAGCCCCTCACCGGGGCCAACGGTCAGGTGGGCGTGCTGCGTCTGTACGCCATGGCCAACTGGCTGCTGGGCCGGCGATGAAACAGGAACAGTTCGTCGCCCGCCATCAGCAGGAATGGCATGCGCTGGAACAGTGGCTGCAGAAGCGCGCGGCCGTATTGCGGCGGCGGCGCCCTGCCGTGGGCAGTGAAGATCCCGGTGACACCGCCTTCGCCCAGCGCTATCGGCGGCTGTGCCAGCAGCTGGCACTGGCCCGCGAGCGCGGCTACAGCCCGCAGCTGGTGCAGCGCCTGCAGGGGCTGATGCAGCAGGGCCACGACGTGCTGTACCGCACGCCGCCCACGCGCTGGCAGCGTGCACTGGAATTCCTGGTCGCTGATTTTCCGCTGCTGGTGCGCAGCCAGGCACGCAGCATGTGGGCGGCGCTGGCCATGTTCGCGGTGCCCGCCATCGCCTGCTTCGTGCTGGTGCAGTGGCACCCGGACAGCGTATACCTGCTTATGGACAACGCGCAGATCGCCAGCATGGAACGCATGTACGACCCCTCGGCCGACCGCCTGGGGCGTGACAGCGGCACCGACTGGATGATGTTCGGCTACTACATCCTCAACAACATCGGCATTGCCCTGCGCACCTTCGCCAGCGGCCTGCTGGCCGGGCTGGGCACGCTGCTGGTGCTGCTGTTCAACGGGGTTACCCTCGGTGCGGTAGCCGGCCACCTGCAGCAGATCGGCCACGGCGATCCGTTCTGGCGCTTCGTGGTCGGGCATGCCGCGTTCGAGCTGACCGCCATCGTGATTGCCGGCGGTGCGGGCCTGCAGCTGGGCATGCGCCTGCTGGCACCGGGCCGGCAGCGCCGCGTGGACGCGCTGGTGGAGGGCGGGCGCATCGGCGCACGCCTGTGCCTGGGCGCGGCCTTCATGCTGCTGCTGGCGGCCTTCGTGGAGGCGTTCTGGTCCTCCATTGCCGATATTCCAGCCTGGCTGAAATTCGGCGTGGGCGGCCTGCTGTGGGCCGGTGTGCTGCTGTGGCTGTGGCGCGGTGGGCGCGGGGGCAACCGTGCGGATTGAACATCTGAACGTGGCGCTGCGCACACGCAGCAGCTGGGAAGCGATGGAACTGGGCATGGCCCTGGCACGTCGCCACGCACGCAGCGTATGGGGCAGCTGGCTGCTGGCCAGCGCCCCCCTGTTCGTCGTGTTCAACGCGCTGGCCTGGTGGCTGGATGCGTTCGGCTGGGCCTGGTTGTTGATGTGGTGGTGCAAACCCCTGTTCGAACGCGCGCCGCTGTACGCGCTGTCGCGCGGCATCTTCGGCGAACAGGTGGCGCCGCGCGCGGCGCTGCGTGCGCAGCGGCACTGGGGCAACACCGGGTTCTGGGGTTACCTCGGCTGGCGCCGCTTCAGTGGGCTGCGCAGCCTGTGCCTGCCGGTGAACCTGCTGGAAGGCAACGCGCCGGAACAGCGCGCGCCGCGCCGACGCGCGGTGGCGGCCGGTGCGGGCGGTTCGGCGATGATGCTGTGCTGCCTGTGTCTGGGCTTCGAACTGGTGCTGGTGCTGGGCGCGATCGCCTCGGCCTTCCTGTTCATTCCGCTGGACCTGCTGCCCGACTCGTGGCGTGCGGCGCTGGACCTGGTGCGCGTGGCGCCACCGCCGTGGGCCCTGTTGCTGCTCAATCTGCTGTGCTGGCTGGCCTCGGCGCTGGTCGGCCCGCTGTACGTCGGTGCCGGCTTCGGGCTGTATCTGAACCGGCGCACGGAAATGGAGGCCTGGGACGTGGAAATGGCCCTGCGCCGGCTGCGTGACCGCCTGCTGCCGGCCGCGTCTTCGCTGGCGCTGCTGCTGTGCCTGCTGCTGCCGCTGGCGCCGGCCCACGCACAGGACAGCGACGATCGCGCGGGTGCGACGGAGCAGAGCGAAAAGACCACGGGCAAGCGCGACAAGGCGGCCGAAGACCGGGTCAATACCCCGGCGGTGATCTTCGGCGACGCGCCGGTGGACACTGCCGGCTTCCGCCAGGCGGTGAACCGCGCCTACGAAGATCCGCTGCAGCGCCCGCTGCGTGAGATAACCCGATGGCAGCCGATCGACCCGCCGGAGAAGGAAGCGAAACAGGAAAAGGCGCTGCAGAACGACACCGACGGCCATCGCACGCGCAAGGCTCGCCAGGACATGCGCCTGTGGATGGCGCGCGCTGCCGAGTGGGCCCTGTGGGGCGGCCTGGGCTTGCTGGTGGTGGTACTGCTGTTGACTGCCCGGTTGTGGCTGCCCTGGCTGCGTGGCAGCGGCAGGCGCAAGGCCGCAGCGGCCCCCGCCATCCGCGAAGACAGCATCGTGCTGCCTGACGTGCTGCCGCCGGATGTGGCCACCCAGGCCGCGCGGCTGTGGGACCAGGGCTGCCCGCGCCAGGCGCTGGCCCTGCTCTATCGCGCCAGCGTCGGCACGGTGGTGGACCGCAGCGGCGTGGTCCTGCCGCCCGGCGCTACCGAAGCGCAGTGCCTGCGCGCATCGCGGCGCATGCCCGAGGCCAGCGACCGCGAGCTGTTCGCGCGCATCGTGCGCATGTGGCAGTTCGCTGCCTACGGCGGGCGCCTGCCGAACCGTGGTGATTTCGACGCACTGTCCACAGCACTGCAGCAGCAGTTCCGGTGGCAGGCATGAACCCGCGCCTGTTCTGGTCGCTGCTGTTGGGCGCGCTGATCGTGCTGGGGGTGCCACTGACGATCCTGTTCCTGCGTACCCACGAAAAGGTCACCCAGACCGTGGTACTGCCGCCGCAGGGCGAGGCCAGCTTCAATCCGTTGTACGTGCTGGGCCAGGCACTGCGCGCAGACGGTCTGCAGGTACAGACGCGGCAGCAGCTGCAGCTGCGCGACATGCCGCTGGCCGCGGGCGATACCCTGGTGCTGCTGCAGGACACCCGCGATCTGGCACCGCACACCGCGCAGGCCCTGCTTGCCTGGGTGGAACAGGGCGGGCATCTGCTGCTGCGCACGCCTCCACCCGGTACTGGCCGGCACAAGGACACCCCTCGCAGCACCCAGGGCCCGCTGCTGGATCGCATCGGCGTGGACAGCCTGTTCCACGACAGCAGCTGCCAGCGCTTCACTGTGGCCGATGATTCCGACCAGCGGGTGTTCTGCAAAGGCCGCCGTTTCTCGCTCGGCTTCCGCGCTACGGCCAATGCCGAACGCCTCTGGGGCAGCGAGCACGGTCTGGTGTTCGCGCGCCTGCGCCATGGCCAGGGCCGCATCGATGTGCTGGCCGATATGGAGTTCATGCGCGGCAACGGCGCCGCGGCCATCACCGAAAGGCGTGTGCTGGATCCCGGGCAACGCCCACGTGGTGGCCTGAACGACCTCGCCCATCGCGATCTGACCCGCTACCTGCTGGACCCCAACTATGGCCGTGGCACGGTCTGGCTGGTCTACGGTACGCGGCCGCCCACGCTGTTCGCCCGCCTGGTGCTGCAGGGCTGGCCGGTATGGGTGCCATTGCTGATGGCGATCCTGGGCTGGCTATGGGCGCGCTCGCAGCGGCTGGGCAGTGCGCAGCCGTCACCGGTGGTGGCACGCCGGTCCCTGCTGGAACACGTGCGTGCCAGCGGCGAACTGCTGCTGCGCTTCGGCCAGGGGCCACACCTGTACCGCGCAGTGCAGGCGCTGTTCCTGCACCGGCTGCGCCTGCGCGCGCCGGTGGCCGCCGCGCTGGACGGCGGCGCGCGCGACCAGGCCATCGCCGAACTTCTGCGCTGGCCGGTAGCGCGCGTCGCCAGCGCGCTTACCGTGCCCGCCGCCAACGATTCCTCCGCCCTGCGCGAGCGCATCCGCTTGCTGCTCCAGATGAGATCCCTGCTATGACCGATGCCCCTGAGCTTCCGTCCGCCACTGCCACCGGCCTGATCGAGCGCGTCGATGCCATCCGCGAAGCGGTTGGCCGTGCCTTCATCGGCCAGACCGATGTGCTGGACCAGATTCTGGTCGCGCTGCTGGCCGGCGGCCATGTGCTGATCGAAGGCGTGCCCGGGCTGGGCAAGACCCTGCTGGTGCGGGCGCTGGCACAGGCGCTGGAACTGGACTACGGGCGCGTGCAGTTCACCCCGGACCTGATGCCCAGCGATGTGAGTGGCCACGCGGTGTACGACCCGAAGAGCGAGAGCTTCAAGATCCGCCGCGGCCCGGTGTTCACCAATCTGCTGCTGGCCGATGAAATCAATCGCGCCCCGGCCAAGACGCAGTCGGCGCTGCTGGAAGTGATGCAGGAAGGCCAGGTCACCATCGAAGGCAAGGCGTTCACCCTGGCGCCGCCGTTCATGGCTCTGGCCACGCAGAACCCGCTGGAACAGGAAGGCACCTATCCGCTGCCGGAAGCACAGCTGGACCGCTTCCTGCTGAAGGTGCTGATCGACTACCCGCAGCTGGACGACGAGAAGCGCATGGTGGCGGCAATCACCCACGGCCGCGCCGCCAGCGATTTCGACCTGAGCCAGGTGCCGCGCGTACTGGGCGCCGGCGAACTGCTGGGGTTGCAGCAGGCCACGGCGGCGATCACCGTGGACGATGAAGTGATCGATTACGCCGTGCGCATCGTGGCCGCCAGCCGTTCCTGGCCGGGCATCGCCGTCGGCGCCGGCCCGCGCGGCAGCATCGCCCTGGTGCGGGCGGCGCGCGCGCAGGCGGTGCTGGCCGGGCGCGATTTCGTCACCCCCGACGACGTGCGCGACATCGCCCGGCCTGCGCTGCGCCATCGCATCGCGTTGGCCCCGGAACTGCAGATTGAAGGCCAAGGCCCGGATGACGTGCTGGGCGCCCTGCTGGCCAAGGTGGAAGCACCGCGCCGATGAGGCCTGCGCCGCTGCTCCTGGCTGTACTGGTGGCCTGGGCCGTGCTGGGCGGCGTGGTGCTGGCCGGCCTGCTGCCGCGCTGGAGCTGGGCCGCAATGGGCGCTGCAGTGCTGGTGCTGGCACTGCTCGATGCCTGGCGGGTGGCCCGGCAGCCTTCGCCGCAGGTGCAGCGGCAACTGCCCGAAGCGCTGGCGCTGGGCGTGCGGCGCGAGGTGGGCCTGCGCCTGCAGGCCGAGCGCGCCCAGTATGTGCAGGTGTTCGACCTGGCGCCCGGTGGCTGGTCCGTGGAAGATCTGCCGCAGCAGCTGCAGCTGCGCTCCGGCCATGCCAGCACCCTGCACTACCACGTGCACCCGCAGCAGCGCGGACGCTTCAGTTTCGACGGCGTGCACCTGCGCCTGCGTTCGCCGTGGCGCCTGTGGTGGCAGCAGCGCACCCTGCCGCCCGCGCTGGATGTACGGGTCTACCCGAACTTCGTGCCGCTCACCCGCTTCGCCTTGTTCAGTGCCGACCAGGCATCGCGGCTGGTGGGCGCACACGTGAAGCGCCGCCGCGGCGAAGGCACCGATTTCCACCAGATGCGTGAATACCGCACCGGCGACAGCCTGCGCCAGCTGGATTGGAAAGCCACCGCGCGTGCGCGCAAGCTGATCTCGCGCGAGTACCAGGACGAGAAGAACCAGCAGTTGCTGCTGATGCTCGACAGCGGCCGGCGCATGCTGGCCAGTGAAGGCGGGCTTTCGCACTTCGACCATGCCTTGAATGCGTCCCTGGTGGTGGCCTACCTGGCACTGCGCCAGGGCGATGCGGTGGGCCTGCTTGCCGCCGGTGGCGAACGCCGCTGGGTGGCACCGCGGCGTGGAATGGGCACGGTGGAACACCTGCTGCGTGCCAGCTACGACCTGCAACCGCAACCGGTGGCCACCGATTACCTGGCCGCCGCCACTGAGGTGGCCCTGCGCCAGCAACGGCGCGCGCTGGTGATGCTGGTCAGCAACGTGCGCGACGAGGACATCGAAGACCTGCTGGCTGCGGTGCGCCTGCTGCAGCGCCGCCATCTGGTGTGCGTGGCCAGCCTGCGCGAAAGCGAGCTGGAAGGGGTTCTGGAAGGCGAAGTGAACACGCTGGAAGAGGCCGCCCAGGCCGGCGCCACCGCGCTGTACCTGCAGCAGCGCGCACAGGCGCACGACGCGCTGCGCGCCGAAAAAGTGATGGTGCTGGACGTCACCGCCGATGCCCTGCCCGCCGCACTGGTGGACCGCTATCTGGCAGTGAAGCGCGAAGGCCTGCTCTGAAGCGGTAGCGCCCTGATCCGCGACTGCTCTGGTAGGTGCCAACCTTGGTTGGCACGAAACCCAAGGCAAACAGCTGCCGGCCAGCGGCCGGCACTATCCCTGCAGCAACCACCGCACTGCTCTGGTAGATGCCAACCTTGGTTGGCACGAAACCCACGGCGCCGGTTACGCGGCCGCCAGCAACTGCCGCTGCAACCGCTCCACCGCGCGCTGCAGCAGCACCCGGTTGCGCGCCAGCTTCATCCACTGCGGCAGGCGCGAGAACATCGAACGGTTGTACCCACTGCCCTCGCGCAGCGTGGCCGTGGCGTAATCGTGCAGTGCCTGCAGGTGCTCGGCGTTGTACGCCCACAGCAGACCGGCCGCGGTCTTTTCCACCAACCGCAACGGCAGTCCGAAGTCGGGGTCGATGGCCTCGTTGCCCCTCCACCGGGACATCGTTACCTCCACGTCACTGCTGCGGCCACACTGGCGGCATTCGGCAGCCAGGGCCCGCAACGGAGTGGTTGCGCGCGCACGATGCACTTCAGCGCTTACCCATTTGTGCCCGCAGAAACCACACGGCCGGTAACCGCTGTAGCGCACCGGCCCCACCCAGACACTGGAACCGCAGCGCCCACAGGCGCACCCGCCATCCAGGGCTTCGCTGCACCCAAGGCAACGGAAGCGTCGCGCGTTGGAGGGGCCTGTCACCCAACCCGGCGTATCGCAGCGATGGCAGCGCACCGCCACCCGGTCGGCATAGCGGAACAGGGCATGGCCGTCATCGCGATGGCGCCGCAGCGGCGATGCCATCAGACGTAGATCCGCGTCGGCGCCTCGTCCACGATCGCGTGCGGCACGAAGCGCGCACTGTCGCGGGTAATCGCGCTGTCATCCTCGCGAATGCCGATGCCGCAGGCGTGGTCGCCGATCACCCAGCTGCCGATCAGCGGGTAACCGCCGTCGAACCGGGTGAGCGGGTGCGCGCGCTGGATGATCGCCGGTCCTTCGTACGGGCCATCGCTGCGCTGGGTGCTGCCATCGGCCAGGTGCATTTCGATGTTGGCGCCTTCGCGCGAGAACAGCGGCTTGCGCACCCAGCCCGACGCCAGCGTGCTGCCATCGTCGAAATGCGCTTCCAGCAGGTTCGGGTGGCCCACGTTGCGCTGCCACAGCAGCGGCAGGATGCCCTTGTTGCTCAGCACCGCCTTCCACGCCGGTTCCAACAGCTGGATACCCGACCCGGGCAGCGCGCGGCCGAATTCCTCGGCCATCAGGTCTTCCAGCGGGTACAGCTTGAACAGCGTGCCGATCACCGAATCGTCCAGCGCGGTGAAACGGCCGTCCTCGGACAGGCCGATATCTTCAATGGCAATGGCCTGGCCGTGCAGGCCGGCCTGCGACGCGCAATCGCGCAGGTAGTCCACCGTGCCGCGGTCTTCTTCGGAACTGCCCACCGCGCTGAAGTACAACGGCGGCGGCAGCTGCCCGGCCAGCGCGCCGAAGCGCTCGACCAGTGCCTCGTGCATGCCGTTGAACTGGTCAGCGTGCTGCGGCAGGCGGCCGGCGTTGCGCTGGTCCTCCAGCCACTGCCACTGGAAGAAACTGGCCTCGAACAGCGAAGTGGGCGTGTCGTAGTTCAGTTCGTACAGCTTGGCCGGGCCGGTACCGTCATACGCCAGGTCCAGGCGCCCGTACAGGTGCGGCTGGCGCTGGCGCCAGCTCTCGGCGATCCAGTCGCGGTAGTGCGCCGGAATGGCCAACTGGTCCATCAGGCGCTCGCTGGCAATCACATCGCCTACCAGGTCCAGCGCCATCTGGTGCAGTTCGGCGCTGGGGTCTTCGATGTCCTGTTCGATCTGGCGCAGGGTGAAGGCGTAGTACGCGCGCTCGTCCCAGTACGGCTGGCCGTCGATGGTGTGGAAGCGGAAACCGGCTTCCTCCGCGCGCGCCCGCCAATGGGCGCGCTCGGCAATCTGGATACGCTGCATGGATCGATCAGCCGCCGAAGCTGCTGCCGCTGCGGCGCGCGCTGGTGCTGCCAAAGCCACTGCGGCTGGCGGTCACGGCGCGGTTCGGTTCGCTGGTGACCGGCGCCAGGCCAGCCTTGCCGGCGCCGATGCCGCTGGCAGTGTTCATGCCACCGGTGCCGCCCGGTGCCGGGCGCGCCCAGCCGGCGTTCTTGTCCTGGTAGGCCGGTGCCGACGCCGGCGCCTGCGGGGCCAGGCCGCCGCGGTTGCTCAGCATCTGCGACATGAAGAAGCCCATCATCATCGGGCCGATGAACGAGGTACCGG
>PJTS01001088.1_pt1 | contig 11383 bp, 6 predicted proteins | sample 1512251 | NCBI WGS metagenome assembly PJTS01 (sample SAMN08177686, study PRJNA422409) | Soil metagenome, whole genome shotgun sequencing project. | isolation source: Soil (2) enriched on wood chips: alkali lignin treatment | place: USA: Madison | collected 2015-01-15 | reverse complement strand
TTCAGATACAGATGAAGAGCGGATGAGGTCTTATATGCTAAAAGCTAAGATACACCGTATGCAAGGCGAGCAGGAAAAGTCCTTCATCTATGCCTTAAAGGCACGGGATATTTCTAATTCGACTTTTTTGGTCGCGGGGCAAGCTAGTTCATCAAGACTCTTATCGAGTATTTTCCGGGAAATAGGTTTAATGAATTTGGCGAAAAGGTATTTGGATGCTGCTGAAATGGCGAACGAAGAGCAAAAAGGCGCTCCTTTATATTTATTTACAAAGATAAAAATTACGCACGAAAGGGCTTTTCAAGCCTTCGCGGCAAAAGACGATGTTGCCGCTAGAGACTTGCTCTTGAAAGTGGCCGATCTTGTCAAAACAGATTCCAAGGACGACAAAAAAGCTGTCTTGATCAAAGCGACAAATAAACAGCTTTTGGGAATATCCTATTTGAATCTAGGACAGGTAGAGGAAGCTGAAAAGTACTTATACGAGTCCCTTGCTATCGTTGGAAATCACGAAAATTTGGTAAGACCTTATATCTATTGTGCATTGGCTGAAATCGCCTTAAAAAGAAATGATCTCATCCAAGGGGAGTATTATCTAGAATTGATGAAACCTTATCTTTCAAAAAATGGAGTTGAAGGACTAAAAACCTTGTGGTATTCGGTCAGTGCGAGTTACTACTTGAGGAAAAATGATATTCAGCAATCCGTTAGATACAAGGATTCTGTTCGTTACAACCAACAGCATCATTGGGAGACCAAAATAAAAGCTGTTGATCGGGTATTCGATCAATTGGTAAGTTCAAAAGATAACTATAAAAACAAGTACAAAATTGCATTAGCTTGTTCTATAGCATTGAGTTCGATTCTTCTATTGATTGCTTTGTATCACTTTACGGTATGGTTGCGTATAAGAAAGCCGGTCGAAGAGATGGCAGTGTTACATAGCCCTAATCCAGGCTCAAGTCGCGGTATAAAAGAAAACGTAACGGTTCAAAAATTACCGGAAGAGGACTGTCTATTTCCAAAGGAGCAGAAAGAAGAAAGTGAAATCAAAGAAATACAGATTTCTAAAGAAACCGAAGATCGGCTACTGTTGGCTATAGAAAAATTTGAGGATGCGTATGGATATTTGGATAAAGACATTAGTTTGAGCAGTATGGCTAACGATTTGGGAACTAACCGACGCTATGTAAGTTATATTTTACGAAAGTACAAGAACAAAGGTTTTTATAGTTATATTCAGGATAAGCGTATCAAATATATTGTCAACAGGATAAAGTTAGATACTGAATTGTTGGATTATAAACTAACGCAGTTAGCTAATATGTCTGGTTTTCATAGCTCAAGCAAGTTCTCTACAGCTTTCAAATCTGAAGTTGGTTTTTCACCATCTGCATATATTCAGATTGCTAAACGAGAGACTGGATAACCAGAATTGGTTATTATTTTTTTTGATGTCTCGTCGTATGTTTGATTTAATCTAATTGGTAGTATTAATGAAAAATAGACTTCGAAAAATTTTGTGATTGGGTAAATATTTGAATTTGTTTTTACTGATCAAATTTATTTCTCTTTGTTAAGAGAATCTTGGCTATCAATATTTTAGATTCTAAATAGAAAGACTTATGAAAAACTGTATTCCGAATGCTTAACCAGATATTTTCAGAGGATGAAAAAGGAAATCAAGGAATTTGAATCGATGTATACGCTCGAATTTTTTTTTCATCGCCACTATGGTCGCTTGTGCCTTTTTGCTAATAGCATTCTGAATGATACAATGCAAGCCGAAGATGTGGTACAAGGAGTGTTTGCACGCCTATGCGAAAAGGAAGGACTCTTTGTATCTGAGACAAAAAAATTCAAAAGCTATCTCTATATGGCTGTTCGTAATGCCTGTCTCAAGTCATTGCGGCATGAAAAAGTTGTTGAAGGTTATTTCCAAAAGCATCGGTTTGGAGAATTAGAGGAACCTACTTTTTTCAAGAACATCATCCATGCTGAAGCTATGGGAGAATTGCATGAAGCTCTAAATGGACTTCCGGAAGGTTGTGGAATAATCCTCAGGAAGGCAGTGTTTGAAGGAATGAGCAACCAGGAAATTGCGGATGTACTCCAGATTTCGATACATACTGTTAAAAGCCAAAAGAGACGAGGCATAACGTTGTTAAAGGAACGTTTAAACCCAGATTCTAAAATCATTTGGACTGTCCTGATGTTGCTTTTTTTTGATTTTTAATTTTTTTTAATTTTCATTCCATTCTTTTTCTTGCTATAGGGATTATATTAATATAGACCGATAATAACCAAGAAAAAAAATGTTACAGGAAGCTCTACGAATCGGAGAATTGTTAGCTAAACAAATTCAAGGTACAATAATTCAAGAGGAAAATTCCGAGCTTGATGAATTGGTCCGTGTGCATCCTGTTGCCAAAGAATTGATCGATCATTATCATACTGTCGGGATTCCGGCACAAGATCAGGAATATCTCAGTTCATTGGATACTGTACAGGCCTGGCAAAGGCTAAAGCAACTAGAAGATTTACGTAAATCAAGCAAGAATAGGCTTCCAGCCAAACTAAGTTGGTTCTGTTCTGTTGCGGCATGTTTACTTATTGGTTTTATGCTGGTGCTGTTTCAGAAAACCAACGAGGTTTCTAACATAATTCCCGATAAATGCTTTGGATACCATAATGACCTGCTTCCAGGAGGACAAATGGCGGAGTTGACCTTACAAAACGGTAAAACCGTCCAATTAAATCAAGATCAACAGGAATGGAAAGAAAGTATGGGAGGGACGTTTATAGTAAGGAGTGGGGAGCTCTCTTATGAGGAGAGTGGCGGTAATGAAAAGGAAGGGGACAATGTTTTGGAAATGCCTAACAATACGCTCAGTGTACCGCAGGGTGGTACTTTTAGTTTGATCCTTCCGGATGGCAGTCACGTGCGCCTCAACGCAATGAGCCGTCTTTCATTTCCCTTGAAGTTCAATCCGGCTCATCGCGAAATTTACCTGGAAGGAGAGGCATACTTTGATGTGGTACGCAATGTTCGGGCTCCGTTCGTGGTTCGTACGGCACAGGGGCGTGTTCAGGTCTTAGGTACAGCATTTAATGTAAACACATATGCAAAAGACCATGCAAAAGTCACCTTGGTACACGGTAGTGTCAAGGTCTGGAATAATAATATCACAAAGCTATTGGCTCCAGGTGAACAAGCTGTCTATGGAAACCATGATATTGATGTTCGAGCAGTGGATGTCGAAAAATATGTCGCATGGAACGCCGGATATTTCTTTTTCAACAATGACAATATAGAGTCAATCATGGAACAGCTCTCGCGCTGGTATGGAATGGATGTTCATTATAGCGGAACAAGAGACAACAAAAAGTATGGTGGATCAATAGCTCGAAAAGCAACCTTGGCCGAGGTGCTTGAACAACTAAAAAAAGTGAGCCACCTCCGTTTTGAAATAAGAGAAAAAACTGTAACCGTAATTTATTAACCTTAAGAAAATGTTTATGAGAGAAAGTTGACAAGATATCAAATGATACATAAAATTACCGAAGGAGCACCACCTCCTCTGGTCGTTTTTGGCACCTGAGCCAGATTGAATTTTAACTAATGTAAAATCCTAGTCCTAAAATTATGAAATACTTTACTAAGAGCAAAGTATCTTGGCGTAGTTTTGTTCCGCCAGATCGCTCCGTTCTATTGTTCCTTATTAAGATGACCAAAATTACAGCATGCTTCATCTTATTCTTTTCTTTTGGTGCGAGCGCTAAGACCAATGCACAAGATATTACACTTCAAGTGAAGAATAAAAGTCTTAGAGAGGTCTTTTCGGACATCCGAAAACAGATTGGGATCCATTTTCTGTATGAAGAGGATATCCTAAAAAAAACGCAAAACGTCTCCTTATCCGTAAAAAATGAAAAAATAGAGACTGTTCTTTCTGCACTCTTTCGAAAGAGTGCGATCAGCTACGAAAAGAATGGAAATAATATCACTCTTTTTTCCAGATCTCTTGCAGCTATACATCAAACTGGCGATATTGTGGTCAGAGGCATTGTTCGGGATACATCTGGGACTCCCATGCAGGGGGTCAGTGTCAGCAGTAAAAGTAATAGTCAAAAAGGTACGACTTCTGACGTCAACGGCCGGTTTATCCTTGATGTTCCTGCGGGAACGGTCTTAGTGTTTAGGTATGTAGGCTTCCTGAGCAAAGAAGTTCGTGTGGACAAGAGCGAGGAGCTTGAGGTTAGTCTTTTGCCTGACCATACAGGATTGGAGGAAGTTGTCGTCGTGGGCTTTGGCAAACAGAAGAAACAGAGTTTAGTAAGTTCGGTTGCAACTGTTTCAGGTGATGCACTGCGTGCTCCAACGCGGAGCTTAAGTAACAATCTCGCTGGTCAACTGCCTGGTTTGATTGCGGTACAACGTTCGGGAATGCCTGGATATGACGACGCTGAATTTTGGATTCGGGGGACAAGCTCTTTTGCTGGCGGAACTTCACCTTTGGTTTTGGTGGATGGTATTCCCCGCAGCTTGAACAATATCGATCCCGATGAGATCGAGACATTTTCATTGCTCAAGGATGCCGCAGCCACGGCGGTGTACGGGGCAGAAGGAGCCAATGGGGTGATTTTGATTACCTCTAAGCGCGGAAAAGCACAAAAGACAGCAATATCCTACAGAGGCGAATATTCCTATTCGCATCCTACGCGCGTTCCTGAGATGGCAGGTTCATTTGACTATCTCAGATTATACAACGAAGCCTTGCGAAACGATGGCCAACCGCCGATGTTCTCGGACGAGCTTTTGGAGCGCTATCGCAGCAATGCTGATCCTGATCTCTACCCTAGCGTGAACTGGTATGATGTCCTCTTGCGCGACCATACTTACAATACGAGACATAACCTAAATTTTAGGGGAGGGGGAGATCGCACAAAATTCTTTGTCAATGCTGGTTATTTTAACGAAAGCGGTTTGTTTATCAATTCGCCAGATTATGATAACAATTCCAATTTTAGTCGCTATAACCTGCGCAGCAATATCGACATGGATGTGACCAATACCACTACCCTCCGGATAGATTTGGCTGGCCAATATTCGAAGGTCAATAGACCTTATAACGAAAGTGTAAATCTTTTCGAACGCTTTTCACGTATTCCACCCCATCTTTTTCCTGCGATCTACTCGGATGGAACATTCGCGGCCCATCCGTCACAGGACTACAATAAAGTCAACCCTTACAATCAGTTGACACAGTATGGGTACCGTAAAGAATGGCGCTCTTCTATACAGAGTCGTATCGATCTGGAGCAGAAGCTCAATTTCATTACCAAAGGATTGAAAGCAAGGGGAACAGTGAGTTTTGATGCTTATTCGGTATTTTCCATGTATCGTTATAAGGTTCCGAAAACCTTTGTAGCTACGGGAAGAGATGAAAATGGTAATCTTATCTATACGCGCAAGAGCAACAAGACAGCAATAGGAGAGCCGGTAGAGTCCAATTCTGCTGAAAAAAAAATTTATCTAGAAGCCGCAATCAACTATGACCGGGTCTTTAATGATAAGCATGACGTGTCTGCAATGCTATTGACCTACCAAAAGGAGACCCAGCAGCACAATCAAGCGCTTGCATACCGTAAGCAGGCCTACGTGGGACGTGCGACCTACAATTATAAAAAGATCTATTCCATGGAAGCTAATTTTGGTATTACTGGAAGCGAGCAATTTGCCGAAGGAAATCGTTTTGGATTTTTTCCTGCGGTAGGTATTGCCTATAATATTACCAATGAACCTTTTTATCCTGAAGAATGGAAAAAATGGGTGTCTAGTCTCAAGCTTAGAGCATCAATTGGTCGAACAGGAAATGACGATGCGGGCAGCTCACGTTTCTTATACCGACCGCAATTCGGAAATTACGGCTCTTATCCAATAGGGATCGGAACCTCGGGCAGTACCAACTCGCTGACAGGATTGACTGAAACTCGCTTTGAATCGCCTACAATCGGATGGGAAATTGAGAATAAGCGGAATTATGGTGTTGATATAACCTTGTTTAAAAATAAAGTCCAGATTACGGCAGACTATTTCAACAACGATCGGTACAATATTCTCCTTCAACGCCGAACTATTGTCAATGTTGCTGGTTATTATGCTAATCCTTGGCAAAATTTTGGACGTGTACAGAACCGTGGGATCGATGGCTCTGTTATCGTAAACCAAAACCTTGCTTCCGATCTAACGCTATCTTTTAGAGGTAACTTTACTTTCGCCCGTAACAAGATTACAGAATATGATGAGATCAAGCAGGTACATCCTTGGATGGAACTGACCGGAAAGCGACTGAATGGAATCAATGATGTCTATATTGCCGAACGGTTGTTTAGCGATGAAGATTTCAATATATATACAAATCCAAGCGGTGTTATTAGCTATCAATTGAAAGATGGGATGGCTCCTTCGGAACAGATGGCTTTTCCTAAACCTGGGGATATCAAATACAAAGACTTGAATGGAGATGGTATTGTCAATACTTTTGACCGTATTAAGGATGCTGCGATGCCTACTGTTCCTGAATTTATCTATGGCTTGGGGACAAGTCTTAAGTACAAGGGAGCATTCGTCAGCGTGTTCTTCCAAGGAGCTGCCAATGTGTCTACCAATCTAAATAACAAGGCTAATGCTCTTATGCCTTTCCACTGGGGTATATTAGAAAGCAATGTCCGCAAGGAAGTTCTGGATAGCAGGTGGACTGCTGAAAACCCTCGTCAAGATGTGTTTTTTCCAAGACTTCAGATTGCCAATATGTCTAACACAAACACTGCAAGCACCTGGTGGGTAAAAGATGCTTCCTTTGTCCGCTTGAAGAATGTGGAGTTTGGATATAATTTCAATTTTAGAAAGCGAAGCAGCTCCAAGATCAAGGCACTTCGACTTTACGCCATGGGACAAAATATCGCCCTTTGGGATAAGGTGATAATGTATGATCCAGAACTGGGCAACAGTGCCGGCGGAACACAGTATCCTCTTCCTTCAATTTGGACAGGTGGATTGGAGATCATTTTCTAACCCAATTATTTCATAAACTATCAACAGACGTAAATCATGAAAATATCAATCCTTTTGACCAGTCTATTCCTGGTGTTTACATTCTCCTCTTGCCAGAAATTTCTTGATGTTTCTGAAGAACTTGCGGAAGAACTGGATTATGAAAAGGTATTCGACAATCCGGTCAATGTAAGGCGTTTTCACCGGGTCATCTATACAGGTATCCCGAATACAGCAGACTTTGCGCGCGATCTCTCGGGGTACAACCTCCCTTGGCCACAGCTTTCCGATGAGATAGAACGTGCTGAAGGAGGCAGTGACATTAATATCACTGCATTCAATGCATCTCATACTGCGTATGGACGATGGAATAGGTATTACCAACTGATCCGCCAGGCGAATGTGTTCTTAAGCAGGGCCCATGTTATTCCGCAACAAGGAGATGCGGATTATATAAGCGAGCAGGAACTTTTCGAATTACAGGCACAAGCACGTTTTTTTCGGGCTTATTACCATTATTTACTATTCGAACAATATGGTCCCATTCCTATTATGGATTACACGGCAGATCCAAATGAAGCCAAGCAGGATTTTGCACGCAACAGTGTAGACGAGGTAGTCAACTTTGTCAATGAAGAGATGCTGTTTTGTTCCAATTCATTAAAGGATCCAAACCTGACTACTTTGGATCAAGCTGGAGTACCTACAAAAGGGGTGGCATTGGCGGTCCGGGCCCGTATGCTCGTATATGCGGCAAGCCCACTTTTCAATGGCGGATTTTCGGAAGCATTACAGCTTAAAAATCCGGATGGAAAAGCGCTGTTCCCAGCCAAAGACAACAGCAAATGGACCAAGGCCCTGGCTGCTCTCCAAGATTTTATAGACTATGCCAATCAGGGCCATTACGAACTGTTTAAGGTATTGAATACGAATGGGGGTATCAACCCCGATGAGAGCCTTTATCAGCTGTTCATGAGCATGAACAAAGAGGTCATCTTTGCCAGGACAAATCCTGATTGGGGGAATATTTCATCGCGAAGTGGTGTGGATGGTTGGAATATACCTAGAGGGGTACGAGGAGGAACATCTACAACAGGTTATATTGCTGTGACCCAAGAGCTGGTAGACGATTTTCTGATGAATGATGGGCTTAGTATCAACGAGTCTCCTAAATATAAAGAGACTGGATATGCTCAGGCTGGTGAAGATATTTCGGGAAGGACTGAAGTGGAAACTTGGCGCATGTTTATCAACCGGGAACCTAGGTTCTACCGAACTGTTTTCTACAATCGTCGCAAATGGCATGTTGGCAATGAGGTAGTGACGTTCTTTCAAGGGGGAAACAGCGGCAATTCGCAAACGTCTGATTTTGGGCGTACGGGTTATATCATGTATAAAAGAATGAGCCGTCGGGTATACAATTTAAGTCCCAACCCGCTTAGCGAATTTCGACCTGCATTTGTCCACCGTTTGGCAGAATTCTACCTGTTGTATGCGGAGGCTCTGAATGAAGTAGATCCAAGTGATTCACGTATTTTGGAATATGTGGACAAGGTTCGGGAAAGGGCCGGGGTTCCTAAGTTGGTCAACCTGAAACCTGAAATCGCGGGCAGTCAACAGATACAACGCGAAGCTATCAGAAAGGAAATGCGTATTGAGCTTGCTACAGAGGGACAACGCTACTTTGACGTAAGAAGGTGGATGTTGGCAGAAACTGATGGCTATAAGCAAGGTGGTCCTATCTATGGTATGAACATGAATGCAACAGAAAATGGTGGTTTCTACGATCGTACAGTGATAGAAAATAGGGTATTTACAAAGGCAATGTATTTATATCCAATTCCGCTCACTCAGATCCAAAACAGCAGATTGCTAGTACAAAATCCTTTATATTGATCAACAAATGAAGACATATCTATATTATATGGGCACAGCTCTCTTATTATTGAACGCTTGCAAAAAATCAGAGAGCAATAGCGGCTGGCAACCTAGCAGCGGAGAATTGAAGATAGCCCTTCATTCAGCCTCAAAGGAAATCCGCCAACAGGAATATTTAGAATTCCATTTTGAAGGTTATTCGGATAGCATTCTTATCTATGATGGTACAGTAGGACATGAATATAAATATAGGAACCGGACCATCTTGGAAGGAGTTAAGCCATTCCTTTCTTTTTCCAGCTATAGACAATGGGGTGCGCAAGAGAAAACACTTTCGCTCTTGGTATCCAAAGATTTTGAGGGAAAGAATTATGATGCGACTGAAATAAACAAGGCTACCTGGGTTGATATTACTGATCGAGTTTCGCTATCTACGGGGACAGACAATACATCTTCAGGCAGGGTTGATCTTTCCGACCTAGTATCCAATGGCGGTAACCTTTATTTTGCATTTCATTTTGTCGGGTCGGCGGAAAGTACGCAGCGTACGTGGACAATTAAGAATTTTGATCTGAAAAATGAACTTTCCAATGGTAGCATCCAGCGTATTACAACTACAGGTGCAGCTGAATGGAAGCAGTATAGTTTCAAAAATAGTAAACAGGTCTGGAGCTTCAACAATACACAGTTGCAAATGGTTGGCGGAAACGAAACAGCGACTGAGAATGACGACTGGGTAATCTCAAAAGCTTTCAACTTTAACTCGGTCATTCGCGACTCCTGGTCGCATTTGATTAAGTCGAGGTTCCAAAATATGGTACCCAGTTATCGTATAGGCTATGCGAAGGCGGGAAACTACAGCCTTACTGTAGTCGGAAAGGACGCTAAGGGAAAAGAGTTAAAAAAAGAAACTTATAATATTACGATATATGAAAATGAATAAAAATAAACAAATACTTCAGGCGTTTTTCTACTTGATTTTGCCCCTGTGTGTGTGCTGTTCTTCGAATACTATGCCCGACAGTGATCCTCCTATCAAGAAGGACGGAGAAAAGGTGGAAGACAAGCCCATGAAAGTCACGGATTTTATAAAGGACTACAAACTGACATTTGAAGATAATTTCAATGGGATGGCGATCGATTTTTCGAAGTGGAAATATCGCGCTGAAAATACTGTACGTCAATATGCTACCGTTTCTCGCGAAACGATACAACTTGATGGAGAGGGTAATTTGGTCATTCAGACATTAAAGAAAGATGGTAAGTATTATGTCGGTCAACTCACTACTGATGGGCTCTTTAACCAAAGGTATGGATATTTTGAATGCAGAGCAAAAGTGAACCGTTCTCTCGGTACGCACTGTGCTTTTTGGCTACAGACTAACACGATGGGGGTTGAAACCAATGATCCGCAAAATAATGGCGTTGAAATCGATATTTTTGAATATCATCGAAAAACCTCCAACCAAGTCCATCACAATCTACATTGGAATGGATATGGACAGGGGCATAAACAGGAAGGGATCTCAAAATATGTGCTGAACATTGGAACAGGTTTTCATACATTTGGATTACTTTGGACAGAAAAGGAATATATCTTCTTTGTTGACGGAGAAGAATCTTGGCGGACGACAAAGGCTGTTTCGAGAATTCCCGAATATATGATATTGAGTACAGAACTTACTGGCTTTGGTGGAGATCCAAATGCGGGGCAATACCCTGATAGCGTGGTGTTCGATTACGTTCGAACCTATATCCCGCGTTAGGAAGCCATAAAAATAGACAACATTAATATTTTGGTATTGCAATTGGACTTAACATCGAAAATTGCTTTGATTGAAAGAGGACCGTATTTCAAGTGAATGCTGGTCCTTTTTATTTTTAGTTAGATCTGGGCAGCATTTTAAATCCCGCCATATTTCTACTATATTAGTTGAATAATTAGAAATATATGTTTAAGGGGGACCCATGTGTTTCTTGTCTCTATAAAATATTGTTGAACACAAATAAAATTAAACAATGAAACCTGTAGATATACCATTAAAGACAAACAATGATCCATACAAGTTTCATCACCATTAAATTATACAACCACCTTCTAAGAAGGTGGACTTGTAAGAGAGGGCAAAACCCTCCTTTCTTGAGACTGTAACGTGAACTGTGTCAAAGGAATAATTCAATAAGATTATTTATATTCAAATATTCAAACGACACGGTCATGAAAGAAAAAGACCCATTCGACTTTGAACGCTTCAAGGCAGAAGCTATGCAAGGTCTTTACGAAGGTAAAAGTTTGTCTCCCAATGATGGCGTTCTAGCGCCATTGATGAAGCATCTGTTGGAATCGATGATGGATGGCGAACTGGAAAACCACCTTAACGAAGAGAAAGCTTCGGGCAATAGCAACCGTCGAAATGGCAAGACCAAAAAGACTGTCCGAGGCCTTAA
>PJTS01001084.1_pt1 | contig 11419 bp, 8 predicted proteins | sample 1512251 | NCBI WGS metagenome assembly PJTS01 (sample SAMN08177686, study PRJNA422409) | Soil metagenome, whole genome shotgun sequencing project. | isolation source: Soil (2) enriched on wood chips: alkali lignin treatment | place: USA: Madison | collected 2015-01-15 | reverse complement strand
CTTCGTCGCGGAAGCAGCGCGCGATCTGGTAGTAGCGGTCGAAGCCGGCCACCATCAGGATCTGCTTGAACAGCTGCGGGCTCTGCGGCAGGGCGTAGAACTCGCCCGGATGCATGCGCGCCGGCACCAGGAAGTCGCGCGCGCCTTCCGGGGTGGCCTTGGTCAGGATCGGGGTTTCGATGTCCTGGAAGCCGCGCTCGTCCAGGTGGCGGCGCAGGGCCTGCACCAGCTTGATGCGGGTGCGCTGCATGCGCTGCATTTCCGGGCGGCGCAGGTCCAGGTAGCGGTACTTCAGGCGGGTGTCTTCGCCCGGGTTCTCGTGCGCGTGGAACGGCAGCGGGGCGGCCTTGTTCAGTACGGTGATGGCGGTGGCGATCACTTCCACCTTGCCGGTGGCGATCTTGTCGTTCACCGCGTGGCGGGCGCGCACCACGCCTTCCACCTGCAGCACGTCCTCGTAGCCCAGGCTGGCGGCCACGGCGAACACCTCGGCGTTGTCCACCTCCACGGTCACCTGCACGATGCCTTCATGATCGCGAAGATCGATGAAGCAGACGCCGCCCTGGTTACGGGCCACGTCGGTCCAGCCGGCGAGGGTGACAGTCTGGCCAATCAGGGTCTCGTTGACCAGGCCGCAGAAGTGGGTACGCATGGGGGAAAGCTCCGCTGGAGAACGCCGGCACCCGACGGGGGCCGGAAAGCCTCGTATTCTGCGGCCGAGGGCCCGGCTGGGGCAAATGCGGACGGTCACGCGGGCTTTATCCGCCCCGTCCTTATAGTCGCGCACCACACACCGTATGGGGATTTGCCATGAACGCGCTGTCCCTGGCCAGTCTGGCCACCACCCTTACCCTGGGCGCCCTTGCCGGGCTGACCCTGTCCCCCGCCCCCGCCGCCGCGCAGACCGGCGTTGTCCGCTGCGAAAGCCAGAACAACCGCGAACGGGTCTGCAGCACCGGCTGGCGCGACGCCCAGCTGGTGCGCCAGCTGTCCGGCTCGGCCTGCGTGGAGGGCCGCACCTGGGGCAGCCGCAACGGCAGCATCTGGGTGAACGGTGGCTGCCGTGCCGAGTTCGTCGAAGGCCGCGGCGGCTGGGGCGGCAACCACGGCGGCAACCATGGCGGTGGCTGGGGTGGCGGTAACAGCGGCGGCACCATCCGCTGCGAGAGCCAGGACAACCGTGAACGCACCTGCCCGGTGAACTGGCGTGGGGCCACCCTGGTGCGGCAGATTTCCGGATCGGCCTGCGTGGAGGGCCAGACCTGGGGCGTGCGCCGCGGGGCGATCTGGGTCAACCGGGGCTGCCGCGGTGAATTCGCCGAGAGCCGCGGCGGCTGGGGCGGTGGCAACGGCAACTACAGCATCACCTGCAGCAGCAACAACAACCGCACCCAGAACTGCGACTGGGATGAACGCCAGGGCCGGCCGGTGCTGCAGCAGCAGCTGTCGGGCAGTGCCTGCCAGGAAGGCCGCAGCTGGGGCTATTCGCGCGGCAGCGTGTGGGTCAGCAACGGCTGCCGGGCGCGCTTCGGTACCCGCTGAGGCATGGGGTCAGAGCCCTTGCCTGCGGCAAGGGATCCGACCCCGTGCGCCGGTCAGGGCGTCGGTGGGGCCTGCGCGCCCCACGGCGCCGGCGGCAGCGCCACCGGCTTGCCCAGGTCGAATTCGACGCGGAAACGCCGCCCACCCGGCCGCGTCAGTTCATAGACGAAACGCTGGTCCGGCTCGATCTCCATGGCCCACACGTTGTGGGTCGAAGCGAGCATGTCGGCGCGGCGGAACATCGCCACCGACTCCGCATCGGCCGGGAACTGCTGGCGCTGGGCGGTGCCCGGCGGCGTGCTGTCGCCGCCGTACAGGGTGATGGCATCGGGGCTGCCATCGGCATGGCGATGGTCGTGCTTCAGTTTCAGACCGTGTTCGGTGCGGGTCAGGATCCAGGTGCGCGAATGGTCAGCGCCCACGTGGAACGGAATGCGCAGTTCGTGGCCCGGATCATCACAGCCGCGCACGTGCATCACCAGCGGCTTGCCCGCGAACGGATCGTCACCGGCCGGTGCCGGGGTGTCTTCCACCACCCTGCCCGCAAAGGCCTGGCCGCAGTGCGCGGCCACCGCAGCCATGAACGCATCCGATGGCGCGGAAGCCACATCGTGGCTGAACTGTGGGGGCTGCTGGGAACAGGCCGCAAGGGCCAGCGCCAGCATGGCGGACATCGAGACGGAACGGGCAGTCATGGCCCCACCCTAACGGCCATGGCCAGCGCACGCAAACCGCGGGCGCCGGCCGATCGGGTCACCGCGCGGGCTGCAGCCAGGCCTCGCACTGCCCCACGACCTGCTTCTGCGCACCGGCCGAATAACGCTGCACCAGCTGCGCCTGCCACTGCACCCGTTCGGCGGTGTTGGCCAACTGGTTGGGGCAGACCACCAGCGCGGCCAGCGGCAGGCCACCCAGGGCCGCATCGGTTTCCACCAGCGACTGCAGCACGCCATCCGAGGCCCAGTCCGGCACCATCACCCCGCGCCGACCGGAGCGGTACGGCAGTTCGGACGACCAGTCCTGGCCGAGCGCCACGACCACCCCGTCCTGCGGCGTCCCCGCCTGGATCAGCGCCGCCAGCTGCGAAACATCGCTGGGCTGACGGGCTTCCTGCATGTTCTTCAGGTAATGGACCAGGCCGAAGCCGGTCGACAACAGGCACAGCAGCACGGCAAAGGCGATCGGCCAGCGATGGCGGCCACTGGCCTGTGCGCGCAGCACCATCGCCCACAGCACCAGGCCGACGATGGAGGTGGCGAACACCACCTGCGCCGCCTGGTAGTACGGGTGCACCACCTGCAGGTTGGTGAACACCAGGAACGGCAGCAGGTAGGCCAGCAGCAGCAGCGCCACGGCCGGGCGGGTGCGGCGCATGTACAGGCCGGCGATGACGATCAGCAGGAACACCCAGTTCGAGCCGGTGGCGGCGCCGAAGCGCTTCTTGAACACCGCCACCCAGGTGGCCGGGTCCAGGCGCTGCTGCAGGGTGCCGTAGTTGAACGTGCTCAGCCCTGCCGAAGTGACCTGTTCGCCCAGCGCCGACTGCACCTTCAATGCGTCTGCGTGCTGCAGCCACAGCAGCAGCGTGGCCAGCACCGCCAGCGCCGCGGCCACGCCCCAGGCCAGCAGTTTCCAGTGCGCGGCCAGCCACTGCGGCCGCCAGCCGTGTTCACGCACCGCCAGCCACAGCAGGGCCAGCGCCACGAACGAGGCGTAGGCGAAGAACGTGGTGATCTTCACCAGCGCCGACAGCACCGCGGCCAGCACGGCCACCACGCCCAGCATGAGGCGTGGCCGGGTGCGCAGGCCGGCCATCGCCCAGACGAACACCAGGCCGAAGAACACCGCCATGGATTCGATCAGCACCGCCCGCCCCCAGAACTGGGCAAACGGCGAGACCGCGAACGCAGCTGCTACACACAGCGCCAGCAGGCGGTCGGGGCGGAACGCCAGGACCACTCGGTAGACCATGACGATGCTGCCCACATGGAACAGCAGCGACACCACTCGACCGCTGTTGTCCGCGCTCAGGCCGGTGGCCGCCGACAACGCCGCTGCCAGCCACTGGTACAGCGGAAATTCGAAGGGAATGGACCAGGGCGCACCGATCACCGGCGTCAGGTAATCCAGCCAGGGTCCGCCACGCAGCAGCCAGTCGATGGAAAGCGCGGTCTGGGTCTGCCGGAAGCCGGACGCATCCACCGGCGGCATCGACCAGCTGGCGGCGAACAGGATCAACAGCGCAATCGCCGAGAATCCCAGCAGGATCCGGGCGGGCAGCAGGCTGCGGCGGTGGTTCATGTCCTCGATCACGCGTGGGGCTCCTGTGCAGACCGGCGCGCACCAGGGCGGTGCGGCCGGGCGCGCAGTGTCCGGTCTGGGCCGTTGCAACGCAAGCGGCCCAGACCATCGTGCGATCAATCGCGCGCCGGTACCGGCTCGATCACTTCGGTCGCCGCCACCGGTGCGCCCTCGCCTTCACCGGCAGGCTCCTGCTCCACCGGGTCAACATCGAAGGGCGTGCGGAACACCAGCGAGGGCAGCAGCGTGGTCAGCGCGGCGTACAGCAGCAGCGCGCCGAACAGCACCGCCGGAATCTGGAAGCGCTCTCGCATGATCGCCGCCAGCACCAGGGTGAAGATCAACGTGGGCGCCAACGCCAGCGACACCCGCAGGCTGCTGCGGAAACTTTCACCGAACATGACCCGGCGCTGCAGCCACACCACGGCAATGCGCAGCGGCAGCACCACCATCGTGATCACCACACCCAGCCCCAGCGCCTCGAAGCTCAGCGCTTCGCTGGGCACCTTGGTGCCTGCATTGAAGAAATAGAACGGCACGAAGAACGAAGCAAACAGGCGCAGCGCGTGCAGGTTCTCGTGCGAAGCCAGCAGCGGCATGCGCTGGTGCAGCAGGCGCGCGACCAGGCCGGCGATGAAGGCGCCCACCAGGTAGTACACCCCCAGCAGGTAAGTGATGTAGGCCGCCACCATGCCCACCATCACCAGCAGCGAAAACTCCGAGCCCGGCGCGTGCGGTGCCACCCAACGGCCCAGCGCGATGAACAGCAGCGGCAGGCCGATCATCATCGCCAGCAGGGCACCACTGGACAGGGCCATATGCCACGGATCGCCCGCCTGCAGCACCACGAACAGTGCCGCCAGCGCGAGCAGTTCACCGGCAATGGCCTTGCTGGTCACCCAGAACCGTTCGTCTTCGCTGAGCCCCAGCCGTGACAGCGAATCCATGATGAAGCCGGTGGACGGGGTGAGCAGGGCCAGCGCCAGCAGGCCGGCGGCCTGCCAGGGCAGGTCCGCATAGCGCCAGGCCAACCAGCCCACGCCGAACAGCGTTGCACTGCGGATCACCAGATGCGCCAGCAGCGGCCACAGCCCGCGCCGCAGTGCGGCCAGATCCACTTCCAGCCCGGCGAACAGGAACAGCGAGGAGATGCCCAGCGTCGCCAGCAGGCCGATCACTGCATCGTGCGAACGTTCGCCCAGCCACAGCATGGCGATGATGCCGAACAGCAGGCAGGTCAGCGGTGCGGGCAGGCTGAAACGCTGCAGCGCGCGCGGAATGACCAGCAGCGCGAAGATCAGCAGCAGGTAGATCAGTTCATGGCTCATCGTGACTTCCGTGTGGAACGAACGCGCGCAGCATGCGCGCGCACCGCTGCGGCTGCAAATAGAACGGGGCTGAAATGCGGGTGTGTTAGGGTGGGACAGGTGTTTTCTCCCTGTCTTCCATCGAGGCCGCACCCATGTGGCGGCTGACGGCCCTGCTGCTGGGGGTTGCGCTGCTGCTGACCGGCGGCGGGCTGCTGGGCACCCTGCTGGCCGTGCGTGGCGGGCAGGAAGGCTTCAGCGCCGGCACCCTGGGCTGGGTGATGTCGGCCTACTTCGCCGGCTATTTCATCGGCACCTTCACCGCCCCGCCGTTGATCCGCCGCATCGGCCACAGCCGTGCGTTCGCCTTCCATGCCGCGCTGGCCACCATGGCCGTGCTGCTGCATCCGCTGTGGATCAGCCCCGCCGGCTGGATGCTGCTGCGGGTGGTGACCGGCGTCGCCCTGGTCGGCCTTTACACCGTGATCGAGAGCTGGCTCAACGCCGAACCCGATCCGCAGCGGCGCAGCCGGGTGTTTTCGGTGTACATGATGGTGAATCTATCGGCGCTGGCGCTGGGCCAGGTGCTGTTGCTGGCCGGCGATGCCGGCGCGGTGACGATGTTCTCGCTTACAGCGCTGCTGGTCTGCGCAGCCATGCTGCCGGTCACCGCCACCCGCCTGCAGCAGCCCGAGGTGCCCAGCGTGCCGCGGCTGAAGCTGGCGCGCCTGTACGCACTGGCGCCGGTCGCCACGGTGGCCGCCGGCCTGTCCGGACTGGCAATGGGACCCTTCTGGGGCCTGCTGCCGGTGTATGCCGAACAGATCGGCCTGCGCGGAACCCAGGTGCCGTTGTTCATGCTCACGGCGATCGCCGGCGGCGCGCTGCTGCAATGGCCGCTGGGCCGCATCAGCGACGGCCATGATCGCCGCCTGGGTCTGCTGTGCCTGAGCGTGCTGGCCGCCGCCGTGGCGGCGTTGGCGGCGCTGCCCCCGTTGTCGCAGCAGATCCACCTGCTGTTCGTACTGGTGTTCTGCTACGGCGGCCTGGCCTTCGCGCTCTACCCGTTCGCCGTGGCGCACATGCTGGACTACCTGCCCACGCCGGACCTGCTGTCCGGCTGCAGCAGCCTGCTGCTGGTGCACGGCATCGGCGCGGCCATCGGCCCGGCGCTGGCCGGTGCGCTGATGCAGCGCTACGGCGCGCCGGCACTGCCGCTGTATTTCACCGCGGTTCTCAGCGCGCTGGCCGCGTTCACCGCCCTGCGCCTGCTGCGCCATGCGCGCCTGCGCACCCACCCGGCACCGTTCCGGCCGATGCTGCGGACCACGCCATCCGCGCTGGAACTGATGCCCGAAACCGAATCTCCCACCGTACCCACGAAGGAAGTGCATTGACTGTCGAGTCTCCGACCCTGATTCCGAACCCCGTTCTTTCCGACCCCGCGGCCCGCGAGCCGCAGCTGATCCTGGCCACCGACCTGGACGGCACCTTCCTGGCCGGCAGCGCCGCCCAGCGCCACCGCCTGTACCGGCTGGTGGACCAGCACCCGGGCATCGCCCTGGTGTTCATTACCGGGCGCGGCCTGGAAGCGGTGATGCCGCTGCTGTCCGACCCGGCCATTCCGCGCCCCGACTACATCGTCTGCGATGTGGGCGCCACCGTCGTCCACGGCCATACCCTGCAACCCTTGCAGCCGCTGCAATCAATGATCGACGCGCACTGGCCCGGCGAACAAGTGGTGGCCGAAGCGATGCGGCCGTTCACCGCGCTGCAGCGCCAGGACGTTCCGCAGGAGCGACGCTGTTCCTACTTCTGCGATCCGGCCACGCTGGCCCCGCTGCGTGCGCAGATCCAGCAGACCGCGCACGCGCTGGGCTGCGACGTGCTGTATTCGGCCGACCGCTACCTGGACATCCTGCCGCCGGACACCGACAAGGGCCGCACCCTGGCCGCGCTGGCACGCCTGCTGGAACTGTCGCGCGAGCGCATCCTGGTGGCCGGCGATACCTTGAACGACCTGTCGATGTACCAGGCAGGCTTCCGCGGCGTGTGCGTGGGCGAATCGGAGCCGGCACTGACTGCGGCCACCGCCGATCTGTCCCACACCTACCACGCCCGTGAACCCGGCTGCGGCGGCATCCTGGAAGCCATCGAGCACTTCGGCCTGCTGGCCGCCGACGATCCCTTCCTGCACACCCCGGCCGCCACCCGGGCGCAGGGCGCCGAACTGGTGATGGTGTACCACCGCCTGCCCTTCGACGAAGCCATCGAGGACGGCAAGCTGGTGCAGCGGCCGCCGCGCTCACCCAACGGCATCATTCCCTCGCTGCTGAGCTTCTTCGATGGCGGCCAGCGCGGCAGCTGGGTGGCCTGGGGCATCGACGATCCCAAGCATCGCCCGTTCCAGCGCCATGTGCAGGTGGACGCGCAGCGCTACCCGACCCTGCGCGCCACCCGTGTGCCGCTCAGCCGCCAGGACGTGGACATCTTCTACAAGCGCTTTTCCAAGGAAGCGTTCTGGCCGATGCTGCACGTGTTCTGGGAACGCGCGCGGTTCCGTGAAGACGATTGGCAGGTGTTCCTGAAGGTGAACCGCCGCTTCGCCGAGGCGGTGGCTGACGAAACCGCGCACGGCGCCACTGTGTGGATCCACGACTACAACCTGTGGATGGTTCCGGCGGCCCTGCGCGAACTGCGCCCGGACCTGAAAATCGCCTTCTTCCACCACACCTACTTCCCGTCCGCCGATGTGTTCAACGTGGTGCCGTGGCGACGCGAGATCATCGGCAGCCTGCTGTGCTGCGATTACATCGGCTTCCACATTCCGCGCCAGGTGGAGAACTTCGTGGACGTAGTGCGTGGCGCCATGCCCGCCGAGCGCCTGGCCTGGGAAAGCTGCGCGCCGCGCTTTTTGACCTACGGCTGCGCGGTGGGCCTGGACACCATGACCACCCGCCTGCGCGTGGGTGACCGCGATGTGGCGCTGGGCGCGCACCCGGTGGGCACCGACGTTCGCCGCATCCGCACCCTGCTGGCGCGTGCCGAGGTGCGCAACGACCTGTTCAAGCTGCGCCGCGAGATCGGCGCACGCAAGCTGGTGCTGTCGGTGGAGCGACTGGATTACACCAAGGGCACCCTGGCCAAGCTGGAAGCCTTCGAACGCGTGCTGGAACAGCACCCCGAGCACTGCGGCAAGGTTACCCTGCTGATGGTCTGCGTACCGGCTGCGCGCGAGATGACCGTGTACCGCACGTTGCAGAACCAGATCGAACAGGCGGTGGGCCGCATCAATGGCCGTTTCTCGCGGCTGGACTGGACCCCGGTGCGCTTCTTCGCCCAGGCCCTGCCGTTTGAACAGGTGGTGGCGCACTACGCGGCCGCGCAGGTGATGTGGATCACGCCGCTGCGTGATGGGCTGAATCTGGTCGCCAAGGAGTTCGTCGCCACCCAGGGCATCGAAGGCACGCCCGGTGTGCTGGTGCTGAGCGAGTTCGCGGGCGCGGCGGCCGAGCTGAAAGGCGCGGTGCTGACCAACCCGCACGACCCTGCCGATCTGGCCGCGGGCCTGTTGCAGGCCCTGTCGATGCCCGAGGAAGAGGCCAGCGCGCGTCTGCGCCAGCTGCAGGGCATCGTGGAGTACTACGACGTGGACCGCTGGGGCCGTGACTTCCTGGCCGCCGTGGAAGGCGGCGACACGCCGGCCAGCTGACGCAGCGGGGTCGGATCCGTTTCCTGCGGAAGCGGCTCCGACCCCGCACTTTGGCCCTGCACCTCAGCCGATCAGCGCATCGGCCAGCGCGCCGACACGCGCCAGCACCGCAGCACGCTGGTCATCATCGACCGATGCCCCCTGCAGATAGGCGGTCACCACCCACGGCGCGCCACCTGCTCGCGGCCAGATCACGGCGATATCGTTGCGCGTGTCCTCGCCGTTGCTGCCGGTCTTGTCGCCCACCCGCCAGCGCGCGCCCAGACCAGCACGCAGGCAGGCATCGCCGGTCTGGTTGTCGATCAGCCAGTCGGCGAACTGCAGCCGGGATTGTTCCGACAGACCATCCCCAACTGCGAAGCGGGCCAGGCTGGTCGCCATCGCCGCCGGGCTGGTGGTGTCGCGCGGATCGCCTTTGGCGAACCGGTTCATGTCCGGCTCGTAGCGGTCGTTGCGGGTGACCGTGTCGCCCTGCGCACGCAGGAAGGCGGTCAGCGCCGGCGGGCCGCCATTCACGCCCAGCAGCAGGTTGGCAGCGGTGTTGTCGCTGGTGGTCAGCGTGCCGCGGCACAGATCGCGCACGCTGAGGTCCTTGCCAACGTGGCGACGGGCCACCGGCGCATAGGACAGCAGGTCTTTTTCGGCGATCGGCACGCGGGTGTCCAGTGAGACGCGGCCGGCGTCGGCCAGGCTCAGCACGTGGGCCACCAGCATCGACTTGAACGTGCTGCACATCGGGAAGCGCTCGTCCTGGCGATGCCCGCCGATGCGACGGCCGCTGCCAGTGTCGAGCACGGTCACGCCCAGGCGGCCACCACTGGCTTTTTCCAGCGCGGCGAAATCGGCGGCGCCCGCAATCGCGGCAGGCGCACCCGGCGCGGGGCCGGCGGCCCGCGCCAAGGCGGGTGCGAGCAGGGAGGATGCGAGGGCGGCACCACTGAACTGCAGGAATCGACGGCGGGCGTGCATGGGCGGGCTCCGGTGAACGAGACCCGATTATTGGGGGGCTGCTACCGCTACCACCAGCGGGAATTTTCAGGGTCAGGCATGAATTCTATACATACCTGTCGCTATAAAACCCGCGCCATGGCGAAGGCGTGACCGCTCGCGCTAGGATCAGCCATCATCCCTGCTCACACCTGCGCATGCTGCACCCCACCCTGCCGCTCAATGCCCTGCGCGCCTTCGAAGCCGCCGCACGGCACCAGAACTTCACCCGCGCGGCCCTGGAGCTGTGCGTCAGCCAGGCCGCGCTCAGCCACCAGATCCGCGGGCTGGAAGACCGGCTGGGCATCCGCCTGTTCCACGGCCTGCCGCGCGGGGTGGCCCTCACCGACGAGGGCGCGGCGCTGTTCCCGGTGCTCAATGAATCCTTCGAACGCATCTCAGCCAGCATCGCCCGCTACACCGGCGGCCCGGCGCGGGAAGTGCTGACCCTGGGCGTGGTCGGCACGTTCGCCACCGGCTGGCTGCTGCCGCGCATGGCGGGCTTCGAGGCGGCGCACCCGGATATCGAACTGCGGCTGCAGACGCACAACAACCGCATCGATCTGGCCGGCGAAGGCCTGGACCTGGCGATCCGCTTCGGCGACGGCGACTGGCAGGGCCAGGCGTGCACGGCGATCCTCGATGCGCCGTTCGCGCCCTTGTGCGCACCGGCGCTGGCGCGACGGCTGAAGCAGCCGCGCGACCTGGGAACGGTGCCGCTGCTGCGCTCCTACCGCAGCGACGAATGGCCGCGCTGGCTGCAGACGGCCGGAGTGAGCGGCGTAGAAGCGCGCGGGCCGGTGTTCGATTCGTCGTTGACCGTGGCGATGGCCGCGGCCGGTGGCGCCGGCGTCGCCCTGCTGCCGCTGCGCATGTTTGAGCAGGAACTGGCCGAAGGCCGCCTGCTGCAGCCGTTCGCCACCACGCTGGAACTGGGCCGTTACTGGCTGACCCGGCTGCGCTCACGGGTTGAACGCGAGCCGGCCAAGCGTTTCCGCGAATGGCTGCAGGCACAGGACGACGCCGGGCATGGCCCGGCGCTACCGACGCACCCGTAACCCGGGTAGCGCCGGGCCCTGCCCGGCGGATGCCATCAGGATTCCAGCAGCTCCATCCACGCCGCTTCGGCTTTTTCCAGCTGCGCGGCGGTGGTCTCGCGCTCGCGCCCCAGCACCGCCATGCGGGTGGCATCGGCGTAGTTGGCCGGGTCGGCCAGCTGGCGGTCCAGTTCGGCCAGGCTGGCTTCCAGCTCGGCCACCTTGGCTTCGGCACTGGCCAGCTTGTGCGGGTTCGCCGGCTTCTTCTGCACCACCTGCGCCACCGGTGCGGTCTTCACCACCACCGGCTCTTCCACCTGCTCCATGCGCGCCTTGGTGCCCTGCGCCTGCGGGCGGGTGCGCAGCCAAGCGGCGTAGGCATCCAGGTCGCCATCGAACGGCTCGACCACACCGTCGGCAACGCGCCAATAGGTATCGCAGACCAGGCCGATCAGATGGCGGTCATGCGACACCATCACGATCGCGCCCTCGAAGGTGGCCAGTGCTTCGGCCAGCGCTTCGCGCATTTCCAG
>PJTS01001082.1_pt1 | contig 11444 bp, 10 predicted proteins | sample 1512251 | NCBI WGS metagenome assembly PJTS01 (sample SAMN08177686, study PRJNA422409) | Soil metagenome, whole genome shotgun sequencing project. | isolation source: Soil (2) enriched on wood chips: alkali lignin treatment | place: USA: Madison | collected 2015-01-15 | reverse complement strand
TCCGCGCTTGCGGTCGCGCCTCCTGTCTGGGAGACTCTCTTCCGATGAACAGGAGCCTCGACCATCTTCCGAGCCTGAAGCGCGCCGAACTCCTGAGGGTGGTCGATGTGCTCAAGGCCTCGTTCGCGGAGGCCATGTCGACCAGACGGGCTGACCGCCTGAAGAACGGCCGCATCCTCAAGATCATTCTTTACGGATCATATGCCCGGGGCGACTGGGTGCATGACCCGGTGGGGCGCTACTTTTCGGACTTCGACATCCTGATCGTGGTTGATCATGAGGACCTGACCGACAGCGAGATCTGGGACGCGGCTCTTTGGCGGACGACGCCGGGGGTGTCGCGTCTGCGCACCCCGGTGAGCTTCATCGTCCATAGCCTGGACGACGTGAACCATCAGCTGGAGCGGGGGCGGTCCTTCTTCGCGGACATCCTGCGCGAGGGGATCGTTCTGCACGACACGCCGGGCGTGAAGTTTGTGACGCCGGGGGAGCTGACGCCGAAGGTGGCGCTGGCCGAGGCGGAGGAGCATTTCGCGGAGTGGTTTCCGTCGGCTCAGTATTCACTGCGCAGAGCTGAAAATAGCGTCAGGGACGGGGAGGCGAACTATGCGGCCTTTGATCTCCATCAGGCAACCGAGCGTCTCTACCACTGCGTTCTGCTCGTGCTGACGCTCTACAGCCCGAAGTCCCATAATCTCGTCTTCCTTCGGCGGCGATGCGAGCCATTGGACAACCGTTTGCGGCAGGCCTTTCCGCACGAGACCAAGTTCGAGCGGCGGTGCTTTGAACTCCTGCGCGCTGCCTACGTGAAGGCGCGTTATTCGAAGCATTACCGGATCACAGCCGAGGAACTGACCTGGTTAACCGAACGCGTCGGGATTCTGTCCGATCAGGTGCAGGCGATTTGCGATGAACGGATAGCAGCAATGAAGATCAGAGCCGACGCAGCGTGACGTCCCAATAGAAGGTTCTGAGGCACTAGCGGGCATTGTGGTGCGAGCGACAAGCGGACGGTCCAACGTCCTAAACAGCGCCTGGGTAGAGAGCGCGAGCCGAAGTTGCGCGTCCAAGCTAGGTAGCGGCTTCCGACGAGGGGACTGGAGTGGGGCGCTGAGTTGACGTCCCCTCCAAAAATTGGTCCGGCCCGCCCAAGCCTTCCCATATCCGCCCCCCCAATTGATATAGAAGGCCGAAGTAGCGCTTGTGTGTGGACTGCCAACAGTCATTTGGGTGAGCGGTGCGCTGATCTCAGTATACGTTGCGGCTACGCTTCGCGTCCAATTCCATTTGAAGGTCGAACTCCGTCCAAGTGGTAAACCACTGGGGGCTTGCTGCCGCGACGGAATCCACGCCGGCTTGGTCCAGGTCGTACAACTGCCCCGCCTGCAGTTTGGTCGCCGGGTCTACGAAGGGGCAACTGATCAGGTCGAAGGTGAGCAACAACGCTTCGGCGTCGTGGCCGCAGTAGCCCCGCCGACCATTGAGGCGGTCAAGGGCGTACGCCTCCATGGCCTTGCGAAGATGATTATACCTCTGCTTCCGGCCCATGTAGTGAAGGCCCACGGTGATGGAGAAATAGGTGATCGCGTACCCATCCTTCGCAACGTAGCCCGGACCGTTGCGCCTGAAGCCGAGATAATCTGCGAGGTCTGCTTCGCTTAGGCGGTAATCCCTGCCCAGCTCCGCCAAGGACACGAGGAGGTATAGGCATTCGACCTCCCGGAACTCCGTCACCTTATGTTTACGAAGGTGATGGGCGATGTTTTCATGCACGACCTTATGGACGATGTGCTTGAGCTCCGATCCAATGTCATTCGCCTCGAGAAACGTCGTGATCGTCCCGACGATCCGGCATGTTCGGATCGTATGATTTACGCGTGGGCTTGCCGCATACAGAAAGAATACGAATTGGATGATCGCGACGAGCGCGTAAGCGAGGCCTTTAGGGGAACGATGGTCTGGTGATGCCCTGCAGTATGATTGCAATATTTTTTCTATCTTGTTCTCAATTATTGAGAAGCTGTAGTTTAAAATGTCCTTATAAGCGACTCCTGACTCTTTAAGTATTGTCTTGTATTTTATTATAAGGCGAGATTCATTTAAGTTAATTCTATACTTGTAAATGATGGCGTCGTCATGTGTGCTTTGATCGCTGTCGACGACGATCTCGTTCACTTGCGTCAACTCACCAGTCAGCAGGTCATTGAATAAGGTCGAAATACGGTCCTTTGCGACCGTTATCTCCGTGATAATCGGCTTGCGATACACAGCCGTTTTGTTCGAATTTACGGCGAGCTTCACCTGAGCAAGGCATTCGCTCAATACTTGTGTGATGATTTGGCCATCCTCTTCGCGATTGTAGAAGATGAAATAGTCATCCACATAGCGGAAGATCTTGTAGTCGCGCCGGTGCGTGAGGGGCACCGCGCGATTGAGCAACCTCTGCTCGACCGCGACATCGACTGATTGCATGACCAGTTCAGCGAAAATGCGCGAAAATTCTGGGCCTATAATGATGCCATTTGTCTCAGCATCATTAGTCTGTTGCATCAATTTATCGAAGGTACCGCCAAATGTTTTCTCGGAGCCCTGGATGTCATCCTTCGTTGCCTGCTTGCCGATTAGCGACCACGAGAGCGAGTGCGTGTAGATGCTGTCGAAGCACTTCGACACATCCATTTGCAACATTGCGTCAAATTCCATTTCAGCGCGATGGTATATGGGAGATTCAAAGAATTTATGGATATTGTTGAATCTTCTATATGTGAAATAAGAACCTAGTTGCTCGTATTCTTTATTGTACTCTTCAACAGATTTTGATGGAGCTGCTTCAAGATTTTCGAAATGCAGCCGATCTTTGAAGTAGCTAATTTTTGCGATTTCACTTGGTTTGCGTAGCGAAAACGGGCTCAGCCCCGCGTAGTAGATGATGAGTGAGTGATAGCGGCTGTAGAATTCGGCCACGCGAACTTGAACGCGCGGATGGCATATCGAAAGGATTCGGGCCTCATTCTCCTTGTGTGAGATTTTAAAGGAGAATGGCTTCGTCTTTTTGCGACATTCATTGGTTGAGACCTCACGAACCGACTTCGATTTTCCCCACTGCTGGACCTGTCGGACGTCGATTGGTGACGTGGACTTAAATCCAAATAGCAGCCGCATGGTCTGATCGAGGCTGTCGTCGGCGCAGGTCCAACTCAGCTTGTCCTCCCCAAATGCGACCTCATGCTTGCTGAGGAATTGGAAGAAATGCCGATTCGAGAAGGTCGGCGGGACTTCATATGGGAGCGTGTCCGACAGGACGGATCGCTGTCTTGGCGATCGCAGCCTGACCTTATGCCGCTTCATGCTGCCACGCCCTCACGATCCGATTGAGCGCCTTGGGCGAGAATGTTTGGAATCTTCGCTCCTCGAATCCGCGCACAAAGCTGAAGTCCGCCAGGCGCGCCTGGAGGCTCGGAATCCCTGTCTGCGCGGCCAAATGGGTCTTGTATGCGTCAAGCCCCTGCAGGCTCGACGTGTTTGAAATCGCCGAGTTGTTGTAGAAGATGCCGGTCAGCGCGTGGCGCTTGCTGTTGTGCAATCGCGTATTGCCGGTCAAGAACTTCACCCTCGATACTAGCAGGTTTCGCGCGACCTTCGGTTCAAGAGGCCTGCGTCGCGCAAACTCATCGAAGCAAAGTTGAAGCCGCTTTCGATACCGCGTGAGCCGAGCCGAGCCTACATGCACCGTGCATCGGTTGCCTGAGACGTTGAACCGGTAGCCCAGATATTCAAAGCTCAGCGCGCCGCTGTGACAAATATTGTAGGCTTGAGTCTTAAGTGGATTAGGCACCAGGCCGTGCCCGTCTATCGCGGCGCGGACGAGGCCTTCATAGGTCGCGTGCTCGTCCGCCAGCGTGCGTGAAAACAGCACGACGATGTCGTCAACATAGCGTGCATAGAGCACGACACCCGTCAGCCCGCGCAGCTTTGCATCGAGCTCGCGCATGAAGAGCTCGGATAGGTAGGCGCTCACGCCGATCCCTCGGGGCAGGCCGACAGCTGCACCGGACAGTCGATGGTATTCTTGAAGAATTCGCTGGATTTGACGCTTTGACGATACACTCAAGAGCTGATCTGAGTTTATCTTTGACAACAGTTTCTGGCGGTCGATGCTCTCGTAGAAGGTTGAGATGTCGGTCCGGACCAAGGTCCACTTGAAGCCATTGTCGATGGAGTCTCGGACTTGGCAGACGATGTGGTGCCTGTTAGCCTGTTTGACGCCGTACAGGCGCTTCAGATTTTCCTGCAACTGCTTCAGAACGAAGAAATTTTCTGGACGATCTTCGGCGGGGTAGATCGCCTTACCTCCAGGCCCGATGCCCTGTCGGAGGGTGATGTTGAAGCTGTTTGAACGAACCGTCGCGGCGAGCGCTTCCAACTCAGCATCGATCGCGCCATGCTTTTGCGCCTTCAAGGCATCTCGGTTCGCAAGGAGCGCGGCAATCTGACCTCGCACGCCGGAATCGTCGCGCTCGTGGGCTTGGCGACGCAGTTCGCGGATCTCGCCGGTGAGCGACCGAATATCGTCTGTCAGGTCGGCGAGGGTGGGGAAGAAGCGCTCTTCCAGATTCACTCCGCGCCGGTTCTCGCGGTCGTAGATCTTTCGGAAATTTTCGGTCGTGAAAGTTTGGTCAAGCACTGGCACCCCCCGGCGTAGGAGCGGAAGTTAATCCGCCACGCGAGCATTAGGGAAGAGCAACAGGAGAGGTTGTCGTGAGCGCAATGTCGCACGACGGACGTTCTGTATTTCCGCCATGAGTCATGAATGGGCTGGATATCGGAATTGCGTGGCTACCAATTGAGCTGGAACGTAAAGGGAACATTTGGCTTGCTGCTCCCTCGGTGACCGTCGTAGAGGGCGCGACGGGTAGGTGCGGATCTAGGGAGGTGCACCATGCAGTTAGATCTGGAAACCATGTCGCCGGGCGCGGGAGAGAATGCGCGTGCCGGGGATGTGCTTGGCCTTCTGACGCTGATCTGTCGCCAGGGCGAGGCCGCGCGGGCCGATCCGGTGCTGCGGAACATACAGGCTCGGATGCTGCCGGAACTGGCGCGCCTGTCCCCGGAGGCCGCGCTCGGAGCGAAAGCTCTGGCTGGTGGTCGGCCCCGGAACGACCGCGACTGAGCCATGGGCTTCCGCAGCTATGAGAACAGGCCGCTCGCCTATCATCTGATGACGCCGGTTTCGGTGTCGGAGATGCGGCGCCGAGGGTGGATGGTCATGGCGCGCTGCCAGGCCTGCCAGCTCGACCTGCGCATCGACATGGATCTGATGGTGCGGCTCAACGGACCTGACCTGGTCCTGTTCGGCCGGACCTGCCGGTGCCGACGCATGGGATGCTCCGGCCGGATGTTTTTCATGGGCACGCCGCCGGGCCAGCAAGTCGGTTTGTTCTGGCGTTTGACGAAGCCCGACGGGATCAGTTCCCGCGAGGCCCTCTGAGACGGCGGGCGATGACTCCACAACCGGAGTTCGCCGTGACAGGCTCGCTCCATGTGCAACCTCTATTCGCTGACGAAGGGGCAGACGGCGATCCGCGAGGCGGCGAGGGCCATGCGCGACCTCACGGGCAATCTGGCGCCCATGCCGGGCATCTATCCCGATTATCCGGCGCCGATCATCCGCACGGGCACCGACGGCGTCCGGGAACTCGCCCTGGCCCGTTGGGGAATGCCGTCGCCCTCACAAGTCGTTTTCGAGGCGGCCGGGAAGCGCGCGGACAGGATGCGGGCGCGGGGAGGAGAGGTCGACTTCGCCCGGTTGCTGCAGATGGAGCCCGACCGGGGCGTGACCAATATCCGCAATACCTCCAGCCGGCACTGGGAGCCGCATCTGGCGCCGGCGAGCCGGTGCATGGTTCCCTTCACCAGTTTCAGCGAGTTCAATCGCGATGCGGGCGGCAATGTCTGGTTCGCCATGGGCGAGGAGCGGCCCCTAGCCTTCTTCGCGGGACTTTGGATGTCCGGCTGGGAAGGCGTGCGCAAGGCCGCCACTGGCCCCGAGACGATCGATGTGTTCGGCTTTCTGACCTGCGGGCCCAATCGGGAGGTCGGCGCGGTCCACCCGAAGGCCATGCCGGTGATCCTGACGGATCCGGACGAGATGGATGTGTGGATGACGGCGCCCTGGCCAGAGGCCGCCCGGCTGCAGCGGCCTCTGGCCGACGGGATGCTGCGTATCGTGGCGCGGGGAGGTAAAGAGGATGACGCCTGAGCAGGAACGAGAACTGGCGCTGAAGCTGTCGCGTGACGCCCTCTATCTGCACGAGCGGTCGCGAAGGGCCTCATGGCTCGGCGCATCGATCTGGCTGCGTTTCAGGGCCCTGATGTGCGAGGAGACGGCGGCGCGTCTCCGGCGACGCGCCGGCTGACGCCGTCAGTCCTGAGATCATTGGCTGGACGCCGCCTGTTTCGCCCTGGAACAGATGAGGCGCGGCTGAAGGCCGGGAGGGGCGTCGGGCCTGACTGGCAGATGGCCGCGGCACCATCGGCTCGCCTTCCTCCAGCAGTCCGGAGAGGGCTGGGGCTCGGGAGACTGCGAGGGCTGTCGAGGCGAGCTTCTTGTCGGCCGAGGCCGTCGCCTTTGTCGAGGTTCGTGGCGTTCGTGGTCGCCGCCCGGGATGGTGAAGGCGAGGGGAACGCAGGGTTCTCCTGCTGGCATAGCGCCGGCGCGGCCTCTCGAAAGGCGGATCTGACCTGGAGCCTGACGGCTGGGCGCAACCGCGCGATCGACTTTCATCCCCGGCCTGACGGCCTTCCTCGCGGAACAGGAAACTCTCCCTCGCGATCCTCCGCTGCGCTGCGGGAGCTTCGCGATGCTCGCCCTGCGCGCCGTCCGGATTCCGGTCTCCCGATCGCCATCGAGGCCGCGACAGGCGTGGCCCGACAGCAAGGAGAGACCATCATGGCTACCATCGGCGCCTTCATCGCCCAGGGCGACGGCTACACCGGTTCAATCAAGACCCTCACGCTCAATGTCAGGGCGGCGGTCCTGCGGCCTAACGAGAAGTCGGATGACAAGGCCCCTGACTATCGCATCTTCGCCGGCCAGACCGAGTTCGGGGCGGCCTGGAGGAAGACCAGTCAGCAGAACCGCGACTATCTCTCGGTCAAGCTCGACGATCCCAGCTTCCCGGCTCCGATCTACGCCTCCCTGGTCGAGGCCGAGGACGGGCACAGCCTGATCTGGTCCCGTTGAGGGGACGGCGGCGGCGCTGGCTAAGCGCCGCCGCATCTTCTTACCAGGTTCGTGCGGGTCTGGAGCCAGCTATTCGAGCCTGAAACGGACGGTGGTTTGAACGGTGGATGGATAGTTGTTTCCATCAACGCCGCCGCGCGTCTGACTGAATCGACCGCAGCCAGGCCGAGCAATCCGAACAGGCTGGCGGGGCCTTGATCTTTGCAATAGGCATGGCAGCGCAGGATCTGCCCGGCCTGACCGTTCCTGCGGCGAGTGTTCTCCGAACACGCCCCTCGCGGGGTCGCTCCGCTCCTCACACTACGGCGGTCTTCATCTCGCCTCGTGGCAGCGGGGCGGGATGTTCTCCTTGATGAGCCGGGGGGACACCACCTTGATCCGGGTGGCGGCGGATGAACTGGCCGCGCTATGGTTTTTGCAATAGGTCGAAGTGGCAGGATCTGCCCGGTCCGCCCGTTCCTGCGGCGAGTGTTCTCCGAACACGCCCCTTACGGGGCGACTAACGTCGCTCACATTATGGAGGCCTTCGTCCCGCCTCGTGGCAGCGAGGCGGGACGTTCTTCCATTGCCTGTTGCAAGACCCTGAAGGCCAGTATCCTTTGAGAGGTTGACAGTTTTCTGTTCTCTTCCAACTGGTCGAGTACGTCGCTGAAACGGGCCTCCGCGCCCACCTCGACAAGTCGCTGTCGCGCCAGTCCGGCCTCGTTGGGAGGAGTGAGGGACCGCAGGTCGGACATGGTCTGGTCCATTCTCAGGGTGGCGCGGATCGGGATGTGAAGATCGCCAAGGCGGCGGGTAACGACCTGGATGGCGTGGTTTTTGAAAGGGGTGGCCCCGTCGCCCACGCTCCGGTTCCTGAACCTCTCGACAGCGTCGGAAAAGAGCCAGTATCGGCCAGGTTCGAGCCATAGCGCATGACGCGTAACGGCTTCGACCTTGAAGGCGCCCATGTCCGCTGAAATGTCCGGAGCGAGCGTCCCGAGGGCAGGGCCCAGGTGAGCCACGGGCAGCGAGAAATGAATGGAGTCGATGTTCGTATAGCCGATCTCGACGTCCGGGGCAGACGCCAGAACCTTCTCCATCATCTCCAGAAGGAGGATACGCCCGCGGGCCACGATCCGCTGCCCCAACTGAAAACATGCCGTGCCGCCGCGCTGGTCAGGCGCTTCGACAGACACACCTTCAGGCAGGGCTTTCAACTGGATGCCCTTTCGGCCGTCGAGCCATGATTCCGTGGCGCTTTCCGGCTCATCGTCAGGGGGCCTTATCCCGTACTCCGATTGCAGATACTGGAATGCTGCATCCTTACGCGAAAACGTCTGGCGTGATCTTGCCGGCCGGCCTGCGCACGACGCCAGAAGGGTCGAAAGGTACTTCTCCCGGTTGGACAGAGCCTTGTTGTTCTGGGCCTGGTAGTTCCGGCGACGTGCAAAGGCCCGCCTTGCCTCTTTCGCCAGGGGGTGAGGGATCGTCTCGTCGGCAACGACCGCATCGATCAGGTGGATCGAACTGAAATGGCGGACATAGAAGGCGATCTCGAATTCGTTCAGGTCGACTTCGAGCGGTTCGGACAGATCCGCACCAAGGCGCCTGCCGCAGAAGAAGCTGCGAAAGGGATTGTGGCGACGAATGAAATCGGAAGGTCCCCGGAGAATACATCGGTAAAGTCCCGACGGCAGAATCTCGCCCGGTGTGTATTGCCTGTCCCATGAAGCGAGTCTCAGCGCCGAGGGGCGAGGGAACGGATGCTGCATGCATGCGGCGTACATGGCGTTGCAGTCGATGGCGACCACGCAGCGGTCTTCGCGTTTCTCCTCCAGCAACCAGACGTCCTGGACCGGCAGGTGCCATGCGGCATGGAAGCGAGCGTCCAGGTCGTTTTTCAGCCGGACCGAGTTGCAGATGGTATTCCACTTCTGGTCACAGAAATCCGCAGCCGAAACCAGGTGCTGGCCGAAGCGGCGGATAATCGCGGCGAGACGCTCGTAGCTTGCGGCCGAGTCATTCAGGAAGACTATGCCGGGCAACCAGGGATGCAGGTCCTCGAGAACATCCGGGCGTTCGACGCCGGGATTGGAAAGCACGATGAGATCGGCTTCCCTGCGGGTCAGCGTGGTCGCTCGACCAGCAATGCGTTCCCGATACAGTTCGATCGGCCAGGTGCCGTGAACGTCCGTGATGGAGCTCTCGTCCGACGCCAGAAGGATCCGTTGCGTCCGAGGGCGCGGCTTCCGCTTGCGGAGCAGTCCTGGTCGGGCGTCGAAGACAGCCTCGGGAGGGCGATGGAAACGGAAGGCGGTGCTCATCGGCGCCGTGCTGCGTCGGCGGATGCCCGGCGCATCAGACGCAGGCTGGCCTGCGCAAGGGCAAGTTCATTGACCAGAACGGAGCGTTCGGGCGCGGCCTGGTTTTCGCTGCGTTCCTGGAGGGCGCGCGCGAGCGCGTAGCGTAGAGAAAAGGGATAGAGGTGCGGGAGAGGGTACAGATGGCGCAACCGCCAGTTTCTGATGCGCCGGCCGCCGACAGGCGCCGCGCCCAGGGATTCTCCCTCGAGATCGCGCCGGGCAGCCGCGTACAGTCTGTCCAGATCCCGGAGATCGTCGAAGCCGTTGATCGCCCTGAGCTCGGCTGCTGAAAAATGGAGCCGGGCGAGCGACAGGATGGTGCGCATGCTCTCCCTGTCCAACTTCTGATGTCCTGATGGACCGAACGCCTCACGAGCGATCTCATGGATAGCCGACTGTATCAGGCCCGTTCGTTCATAGGCTGTCATCTCCTGCGCGCTGGAGGCGGTTTTCAAGGTTTCTGGAAGAACACTTCCCCTTCCGGAGCATGCGGAGAGGCCAGCGGTGCGCAGGAAGACATCGAGAAGCGCCCGGAAGCCAAGCGGAAGCGTGGAGGTCAGGGCGGCATCATAGGATAGCCGTTCCCATTTTGCGTATCGTCCCACGGCATATTGCTGGCCGAGCGAAAGCAGTAGTCTCACAAAGCGGAGCCCGGCGCCGTCCAGACCCTGGTCCTCATGTAGAGCGCGTTCGGCTTCATGGAGCGCCCAACGCCATTCTGCGGGGGAAATGCCTCTCACGTTGAGGGCCTCGGCCGACACCATCTTTCCGGCGAGCAGGCGGATGGTCCCGATCTCCTCGAGTTCTGCCTGGAACTGCAGTTCCTTCTGCTCAAGTTCATGCGAGCGGTTGATGGCGTCGATGTCGATATAGCCATCGATATCACTGACCCAGATTAGTTCGCCGCCATTGCTCACGGGACACGCCGATTCTTGATCGTTGGAGGAAACGGCAAAGCTATCCGTTTCTCTCGCGATTGGTCGAGGGCCGAGCGGCGGGTTCTATGTGACCCCGGGACGCATTGGCGATCATTCCGGGATTGCGCCGGGCGAACGTCAAGGCTGGCTGCAGGGGCTACCGTAGGCCTGCGGGGCGAGAGGGAAGGCGGTTCAGTGCAGGATAGGCTTTGCGCCGGCATTGTCTGACAGGGCCATCCCCATGGACCGCTTTACCGTTCGTCTTCCTCATGATCTGGCCCGTCGTTTCGATGCGGCGGCGCACGACCGTGGTGGACGGTCGAGCCTGTTGAGGCGATTGATCGAGGCCTCGGCCGCGGAGGCCGGTGGTACTGCCGAAACGGTTCCGCTCGACCTCCGGACCGGCAAACTGACCTTGCGTTTGGGCCTCGACGACCTCGCCGCCCTGGAGGCGGAGGCTGCTCGCGTCGGCCTGTCCCGTACCCGTTGGGTGGTGGCGCTCGTGCGTCGAAGGCTTCATGGCGGACCACAGCTTTCCCCGCCGGAGGCGGCGGCCTTCCTGGAGGTCCAGAGAGACCTGCGTCGCATCGGCGTGAACCTCAATCAGGTCGCCCGGACCTTGCACATGAGGGCAAGGGCGGACGCGTCGGGCGGCGAGGCGGAGCGGGTCCTCGCCTTCGCGACCGAGGTCAGGGGCGGCCTCGCGGACCTGCGGCGTGCGCTTGAGGGCAATCGCGACTACTGGTCGACGGGATCATGACGGACTTCGTGACGCCTGCGGGTTTCGAGGAGGCGCTGCGTCCGCCTGTCCGCCCGCCTCGTGCGCGGATCACGCGACTGGTGCTGGGGCGAACTCAGGGAGCCGGAGAGGGCAGCGCGCGGGCGACCCTGGCGCGGGTGGCCCGGGGGACGCCCGAGGCCATGGTCAAGATCACCGGC
>PJTS01001081.1_pt1 | contig 11450 bp, 8 predicted proteins | sample 1512251 | NCBI WGS metagenome assembly PJTS01 (sample SAMN08177686, study PRJNA422409) | Soil metagenome, whole genome shotgun sequencing project. | isolation source: Soil (2) enriched on wood chips: alkali lignin treatment | place: USA: Madison | collected 2015-01-15 | reverse complement strand
GGGCACCGGTGCGGTGGTCGGGATGTGCATGGCGGACTCCGGAAGGGGCGGTTCTGGCGCATACGGTTCCCGCTGTGGCGGGGCCGTCTCCGTGGATCTGGGCGCGGCCCGGCGGTAAGCGCCGGCGCGACCAATGGACGCCTTTGTACGCGCCGGGCACGCCGGCGCAGATAACCTATTGGTACTAGCCCCCCGGTTCAGGCGGCTGCGGTGCCTACACTGGCGCCGTACCGACGCCCCCGGGGACGCCGATGGCCCGAGCTGAACGGCCGGGCACGTTCCCGCGCAAGTTCCGGCCATCGCGGCCGTTGTTGTCCTGTCCACACGCAATCTGAGAGAGCCGCACCACCCATGCGCCCGATTCCCACCTTGCTGGCCCTGTCGCTGGCCGCACTGCCCGCCTTCGCCTCCGCCGCCGATTTCGACAACTGGCCGACCAAGTACACCTTCGGCGACGGCACCGAACTGGCCGCCACGGCCAATATCGCCTACGACTACAACGACTTCTCTTCGGCCAGCGGCATCGAGGACGACGATGCGGTGCGCCGCAAGGAGTTCGGCGCGACCCTGAAGAAGAAGGGCGTGTATGACGCGATGGTCTACTACGATTTCCAGGCCGATACCTGGCTGGACGTGTTCATGCGCTTTGAAAGCAAGGCGTTCTTCGGCCGCGACGTGGGCCGCTTCCGCTTCGGCTACATGAAGACCCCGGTCGGCCTGGATGCCAACACCTCCTCGCGCGCCGGCAGCTTCCTGGAAACCGCGTTGCCGGTGCAGGCGTTCTACGCCGGCCGCCGCACGGGCGTGGAGTGGGTGCTGGAGCGCCCGCAGTACCTGTTGCAGGCCGGCGCCTACGGCGGCAAGGATCTGCAGGGTGACAACCCCGGCACCACCCAGGCCGTGCGTGCCGTGTGGACCCCAGTGAAGGCACCGGGCGACGTGGTCCACCTGGGCCTGGCCTATTCGCAGGAAAACCCGCGCGGTTATCACGATGGCCGCGATGTGCACCATGAAGCCAGCGCACGCCTGCGTGCCCGCCCGGAAGCCGGCCTGACCGACATCCGCCTGGTGGATTCGGGTGCACTGGTGACCGCCGACCAGATCCGCCGCACCGGCCTGGAAGGCATCTGGATCCGTGGCCCGTTCTCGCTGCAGGCCGAAGCCCTGCAGGCCACGGTGACCCGCAAGGGCCTGCCTGACTACACTGGCGATGGCCAGTACGCGATGGCCAGCTGGGTGCTGACCGGCGAATCGCGCCCGTACAACGCCGGTGCAGTGGCCAACATCAAGCCCGCCCACGACTACGGCGCGGTGGAACTGCTGGCCCGTTACAGCCGTCTGGACCTGGACGATGGCTCCATCCTGGGTGGCCGCCAGCACGACCTGACCATCGGTGCCAACTGGTACCTGACCAGCCACTTCAAGTTCCAGGCCAACTACGTGAAGGTCGACGCCAGCCGTCGCGGCGTGCACAGCACCCCGGAAATCTTCGAACTGCGCGCGCAGATGCACTTCTGATCCGTTCCCCGGCACTTCCTTCCACAGTGCCTGCGGCGGGCGTGCTCCCCACGCCCGCCGCCCCTGCGTAGACTGCCGCCATGTACTGGCTCAGCCGCCACCGCCTGCTGTTGTTGACCCTGCTGGTGATGATCGGCGGTACTGTGTTGTGCGCGGTTGCGGCCGGACACTACGCCTGGCGCCGCGCGCTGGCTGCCGAAAGCGCGCAGGTGCAGCGCCAGCTGCAGTTGTATGGACAAGGGCTGCAGCAGCGCATCGACCGCTTCGGCACACTGCCGCAGGTGATGGCGCTGGACCCGGACCTGCTGCAGGCGCTGCAGGCGCCGCTTTCGGCCGCCGAGCGGCAGCGCCTGAACCTGAAGCTGCAGCGCGCCAACCAGGTCACCCGTACCTCAACGCTGACCCTGGTCGGTCGCGACGGCGTGGCCGTGGCTGCCAGCAACTGGGACGAGCCGGCCAGCAACGTCGGCGAGGACTACAGCTACCGCCCGTACTACCAGCAGGCCATGGCCCATGGTCGCGGTCGCTTCTACGGCATCGGCATGACCACCAACGTGCCGGGCTACTTCATGTCCGAAGCGATCGTGGATGCGCAGGGCCAGCGCATCGGTGTGATCGTGATCAAGATCGAGCTGTCGGCACTGGAACAGGAGTGGCTGAGCAGCCCCGACGTGGTGCTGGCCAGCGACAACCACGACGTGGTGTTCCTGGCCAACCGCGATGCCTGGCGCTACCGCCTGCTGCGCCCCCTGGGTGCCAGCGAGCGCCGCGAAATGCTGGCCGCGCGCCAGTACGCCGACCGTTCCCTGCAACCGCTGCGGGTGCGCACCGAAGACGTGCTGGCCGATGGCGGGCGCATGGTGCGCCTGCTGGACCCGGTGCTGGCCACGCCCATGCTGTGGCAGAGCCTGGCGCTGGACGATGAAGACTGGAGCCTGCACCTGCTGCACGATGCCAGTGCTGCCGGCAGTGCCGGCCGCGGTGCCGCCATCGCCGGTGCCGCCGCCTGGCTGGCGCTGGGCTTCCTGGTGCTGTTCGTGCAGCAGCGTCGGCGCTTGTCCAAGCACCGCCAGCGCAGCCGCCGCGAACTGGAGACCCTGCTGAAACAGCACGCGCAGGAACTGCGCACCGCCCAGGATGGCCTGCTGCAGGCGGCCACTGATGCCGACAGCGGGCTCAGCCGCAGCCTGGAACACCTGCCGCAGGGCGTGGTGGTGATCGACCGCGACCAGCGTCTGGTCGCGTGGAATTCGCGCTACGTCGAACTGTTCCGGTTCCCGCCGGGGCTGGTGCGGGTGGGCCGGCCGATCGAGGAACTGTTCCGCTTCAATGCACGCCGCGGCCTGCTCGGCCCGGGTCCGATCGACGAAGCCATCGAGCGCCGCCTGAACCACCTGCGCAGCGGCCGCCCGCATATGCGTGAAAGCGAGAAGGACGACGGCACCGTCCTTGAGATCCGCGGCAATCCCCTGCCCGACGGCGGCTTCGTTACCAGCTACGCGGACATCACCAGCTACAAGAACGCCGCGCGCGAACTGCGCTCGCTGGCCGATGCGCTGGAACACCGGGTGGCCGAGCGCACCCACGATCTGGACGAAGCACGCCGCGAGGCCGAGCAGGCCAACCGCTACAAGACCCGCTTCGTGGCCTCGGCTGTGCATGACCTGCTGCAGCCGTTGAATGCCGCGCGCATGTTCGTATCGGTGCTGCGCGGCCGCTTGAGCGGTGATGCGCGCGAACTGAGCGAACACGTGGATGCGGCCCTGGCCGCGCAGGATGCCATCCTCAACAGCCTGCTGGACATTTCGCGGCTGGAATCGCGTGCGCTGCAGACCCGGGTACGTGCGTTCGCGCTGTCGCCGCTGCTGGAAACACTGGCCCGCGAGTTCGGCATCGCCGCGCAGAGCCGTGGCCTGCAGCTGGACTGGGTGGACACGCGCGCCGTGGTGGTCAGCGATGAAGCGCTGCTGCGCCGCATCCTGCAGAACTTCCTGTCCAATGCCCTGCGCTACACCCCGCGCGGGCGCGTGCTGATCGGCTGCCGGCGCGTGGGCGACCACCTGCGCATCGAGGTGCACGACCAGGGCCCGGGCATTCCGGAGAGCCTGCAGGGTGAAATCTTCGAGGAGTTCCGCCGCTTGAACGACGGCGTGGAACAGGAGCGCGGCGCCGGCCTCGGCCTGGCCATCGTCGAGCGCATCGGCCGCCTGCTCGGCCACCGCATCAGCCTGCGCTCAACGTTGGGCAAGGGCAGCGTGTTCGCGGTAAGCGTGCCGCTGGGGCAGGCCGAAGACGTGGCGGTGCCGGCCCCCGCGCCGGTGGTCGCCGCCGAGCTGACCGACGACAGCCCGCTGCGCCAGTGCCGGGTGTGGAGCATCGACGACGACCCGCGCGTCTGCGCCGCCACCCGCGCCCTGCTGGAACGTTGGGGCTGCAACGTGGAGCTGGCCGATGGCCCGCAGGGTGCGCTGGAAATCGCCAGCGCGCTGAACGTGCCGCAGCTGCTGTTGCTGGACGTGCGCATGGGACAGTGGCACGGCCCGGACCTGTACGAAGCGCTGTGCACGCTGTGGCAGGCGCGGCCGCCGGTGATCCTGGTGACCGCCGAGCGCGACGAAGCGCTGAAGGCGCACGCCGCCGAACAGGGCTGGGGCTTCCTGCCCAAGCCAGTGCGGCCCCCGGCCCTGCGCGCGCTGATGACCCAGGTGCTGTTGCGGCACCGGACCTGACGTCGATCGCGCCCGAAGGCTTTGCCTACAATCGGCGGTCATTCCAACGCATGAAGGATGGATCGTGCCGAAATCCCCCAAGGCCGAGCGCCCCGCTGATCTGTTTGCCGCCGCATGGGCCGCCGACCCGCAGGCCACGGCGGCCTTTCTTGCCACAGGCGCGGATGTACATGCGGCCGATGCCTTTGGCTTCACCGCGCTGGAACGGGCCGCATCCAGCCAGGACCGCGCGCCGATGGAAAACACGCTCGCCACCCTGCGTCTGCTGATCGATGCGGGCAGCCCGCTGGAGCACGTGGGCGCGGGGGGACGCACGGCACTGTTCCTGGCGGCAGAATTTTCGCCGGACGGCCCCGAGGCGGTACAACTGCTGGTGGACGCCGGTGCACAGCCGGATGTCCGCGACGCGCATGGCAACCACATCGTGGAGAACGCCCGGTCGCCGCAGGTGAAATCCCTGCTGTCCGCCCTGACCGGCCACGCCATTCCCCCGCTGGTCGTGCGCAAGCCGGACCGGAAGATGTCCGCTGCGGCATGGAAACTGGCACAGGCGAAGATCAAGTCAGCGTTCGCCATCCTGGAATCGGCCGGCATCGTCACCACCCGCGGAAGCGGCGACACCCGCGACGACGCTGCCGACGACACCAATGAACTGTTCTGGCGCCGCGGTGGAACCGAAGCCGGCCTGAAGGGGTTCTGCTTCTACTCCGGCGATGACATGAAGCGCGCCAAGCGCACCAGTGACCTGTCCATCGGCTTCTGGGGCCCGCCCGACAGCGCGGCGATGGAGCGCATCGGCCAGGCCATCGTCGATGCCTTCGCCAGCGTCGGCCTGCCTGCCGAATGGGATGGCACTGAGCGCATGCGCCCCAGCATCGATCTGCGGCCCCTCAGCACCTGACGCACGTAACGTCGAGCTTGTTCGACGGCTTGGTCTCGTAGAGTCGAGCTTGCTCGACTGCTGTTGCCTGCCCAGCCGAGCAAGCTCGACTCTACAGAAGCAGCAGTGCGGGATCAGATCCCGCCCGCGTCGCCTTCCGGTTCCAGCGCCTTCACCAGCACGGCAGCCTGAGTGCGGCTGTGGCATTCGAGCTTCTTCAGGATGGCGGTCACATGCACTTTCACAGTGTTCTCGGCCAGGCCCAGTTCGTAGGCAATCTGCTTGTTCAGCAGGCCATCGGCCAGGCACAGCAGCACGCGGAACTGCTGCGGGGTGAGCTGGGCCAGGCGTGCGGCCAGCAGGGCATCGGATTCGCTGCGCTCCGGCGCCATCGCGGGGAACCACAGGCTGCCGTCCAGTACCGCCTGCACCGCTTCGCCGATGGTTTCGGCCGGGGCCGACTTGGGAATGAAACCGGCGGCGCCGAACTGCTGGGCGCGGCGGATCACCCGCGGGTGGTCGTTGGAGGACAGGATCACCACCGGGATGTCCGGGTGCGAGCCGCGCACGTGCAGCAGCGCGGAAAAGCCGTGCGCGCCGGGCATGGTCAGGTCCAGCAGCACCAGGTCCACGTCCGGCTGGGCGTCCAGCGCCTGTGCCAGCGCGTCGGCGCTGGCCACTTCGCGCACCTGGGCCAGCGGCAGGCTCTGCCGCAACGACTGCACCACCGCCGAACGCAGCAGCGGATGATCGTCGGCGATCAGGATGGTGTATTCGCTCATGGACCCATTGTACGGGCAGTGCCGCGCATCCGCCGGGCGTGGCCCGGCGCTACCCGGGCTCAGCGCCCGACCGGTTCCACGCTGCTGCGCCAAGCATCGAGGAACTGGCGCCGCTTCAGTGCATCCAGGTACACCAGCAGCCCCGGGCCGAGCTGGATCGGACGGCGGCTGCGGCCAGGCGCGTCGCCGCTGCGTGCGTTGCCAGTGACGATCGGCATCAGCCGCGCCTGGCGTGACAGCACCTGCTGGCCACGCGGCGACAGCAGGTAATCGAGGAAGCGCCCGGCCTCTTCCGGGTGCGCGCCGGTGCGCGGAATCACCGCCGTGCGCAGCACCACCAGGGTGTAGTCCTCGGGTTCAACGATGGCCAGCGGCGCGCCGGCGTCGATGCGCGCCTGCGCATACGAGCCCAGCACGTTGTAGACCAGCGACAGCTGGCCACTGGCCACCTGGTCCAGCAGCACGCCAGTGCGTTCCTCGCGCACCACGGCGTTGTCGCCCAGCGCACCCAGCAGCGCGCCGGCGATGCTGCCACGCTGCGCATCCTGGGTGGCCAGCAGGTAGCCCACGCTGCTGCGTTCGATGTCGTAGGTACCGACCTTGCCACGCAGCGGCAGGCCCTCGGCACGCAGCAGGTCCAGCAGTTGCCGGCGCGTGCGCGGCGCCTTGGCTGCCGGCAATGCGCGCGTGTTGTAGACCATCACCACTGGTTCGTAGCTGATGCCGAAGGCCTCGCTGCGCCATTGCGCCCAGGCCGGCAGTGCGGCGGTCTGCGCCGAGCGGTGCGGCATCGCGTGGCCATCGTTCACCAGCTTGGTCTGCAGGTCCATGCCGCTGGAAATAAGCAGGTCCGGCGAATCCGGCCCACTGCGGTCGTGCAGGTAGCGCGCGTACAGGTCCTGGGTGATGATGTCTTCGTAGACCACCGTGGTGCCGGGGTGCAGACGCTGGTAATCGGCGATGACCTCGGCAAACACCTCGATATCGGTGGTGCCGTGGATGCGCAGCTGCGCAGTCGCCGCGCCCTGCGCGGGAAAGCGCCGCACATCACCGGGCGCAGCCAGTACGGGGGCAGCCAACAACAGCGCCAGCGCGCCGGCGAACAGGCGGATCATGCGGTACTCCGGGGCAGGCGGATGGTGGCCACCAGGCCGCCCTGGGGGCGGTTGCTGAGGTCGATGTGGCCGTTGTGGCTGTCCACCACGCGCTTGACGATGGCCAGGCCCAGGCCGGCGCCGCCGGCCGCCGCGCCCTCGCCACGCGCAAAGCGTTCGAACACGCGTCCGGCATCGGCTGCGGCGATACCGGGGCCATGGTCGGCAATGGTCAGCACGGCCTGCCCGCCTTCCACTGTCAGCGCGATCTGCAGCGCGCCCTCGCCACCGTACTTCAGTGCGTTGTCGACGAGGTTCTTGATCGCCTCGCGCAGCAGCAGCGCATCGCCCTGTACCTGCACCGGTTCGGCGGTCATGGCCAACTGCACGCGGGGCGCCGGCCCGGCCTGCGGCAGTGCTTCATGCAAAGCCTGATGCACGGTCTCAGCCAGGTCCACTGCGGCAAAACGCTGCAGGTGGGAACGATGGATCACGCTGGCATCGCTCAGCAACTGGTTCAGCAGGCGGCTCATGTGGGTGGCATTGCGCTCGATCGCCAGCAGGCTGCGGCGCATGTCCTGCGGATCGTCGTCATCCAGCGCCAATTGCGCCTGCGCGCGCAACGCCGCCAGCGGGGTACGCATCTGGTGCGCGGCCTCAGCCATGAACGCGCGCAGCGTTTCGTTGCTGCTGGACAGGCGCTCCATGAAGCGGTTCAGGGCAGCGACCATCTGGTCCATTTCGCGCGGCACGCGCGCATCCAGCGGTTTCAGGTCGGACGGCTCGCGCCGCGACAGCTCGCGCTCCACACGTACCAGCGGGCGGAACGCACGGTGTACGCCGAAGGCCACCAGGGCCAGCAGCAGGCCGGACAACAGGCCGATGGCCAGCAGGGCGCGGTTGACCATGTCCTGCGCCAGCGCTTCGCGCGCACGCCGGGTCTGCCCCACCTGCACCTGCACATCGCCCTGCGCAGACGCCGCCGCGAAACTGCGGCTGACCACCACGAAGCGCACGGTCTCGCCACTGTAGGCGGCGTCGAACAACTGCGGTTGCAGGCCCGCGCGGCGCGGCGGTGCGGGCAGGTCACCGTAGCCGGTGATCAGGTTGCCGCGGCTGTCGGTCAGCCGGTAGAACACGCGGTCCTCGGCAGCCATCGACAGCAGGTCCAGCGCTGCATAGGGCAGGTCCACCTGCCATTGGCCATCGACCAGCGCCACCGAATCGGCAATCGACAGCGCCGAGGACACCAGCAGGTGGTCGTAGGAACGGTTGGCGGCGCGCTGGCCGTAGTCGCGCGCGGCGAACAACAGCGCCACCGCAAACACCGCCAGCAATCCGCCCAGATACAACAGCAGCGTGCGCCGCAGGGAGCCCGGCGCCGTGGCGCGCAGCTCAGCCATCGCCGTCATTGCCGCCGTCGGTGGGTTCCAGCAGATAGCCCACGCCACGCACGGTGGTGATGCGCACCGGTGCATCGGCCAGCTTCCTGCGCAGGCGCCCCACGTAGAGTTCGATCGCGTTCGGCCCGGCCTCGTCGTCGAAGCCGAACAGGCCGTTGCCGATCTCGTCCTTGCCCACCACCTGGCCCATGCGGCCCACCAGGATTTCCAGCAGACGGTATTCGCGGTTGGGCAGTTCGATCGGCTCTCCGTCCAGGGTGACGCGATGGGCGGCGTTGTCGAACTGGAAGCCGCCCACCTGCACCACTTCACTGGCCTGGCCGCGCGCACGGCGCAACAGCACGCGGCAACGTGCTTCGAATTCGCGGAAGTCGAAGGGTTTGCCCAGATAGTCGTCGGCGCCTACGTCCAGCGCCTGTACGCGGTCTTCGATGCCATCGCGCGCGGTGAGCATCAGCACCGGGGTGCTGTCGCCGCGTTCGCGCATGCCAGCCAGCACGCGCAGGCCATCCAGCTTGGGCAGGCCGATATCCAGCACCACCAGATCGAAGCTCTGGTAGCGCAGCACGCTGGCGGCGGCCAGGCCGTCGGCCTGCCAGTCCACGGCATGCCCACTGCGGCGCATGCGGCGGATGATGGCATCGGCCAGGTCCGGGTTGTCTTCGACCAGCAGCAGGCGCATTGGCGGGGAGCACGGGGCGCGGGGGGAAGCGAATGCTACCGCGTGCGGCGCGATGGCGTGTGGCGGGTGCATTCCGCCGGGCATGGCCCGGCGCTACCGGGGGCGCGGCGGCCGCGTTTACGCTGCACCGCACAAACCGCTGACAGGACGATGACAGCTACCGCAACCCAGACTGCGGCCGCGCACCATCCGGTGCCCACGATTGCCGCGCGCCTGGCGCGCACCTGGGAGGGTTTGTGGAACTGAAGTTTGCCTGGCAGCGCCCCGCCGCCATGATGGCCCTGGCTGCGCTGGCCGCGCCGGCCTTTGCTGAAGACGACCGGCCGGTCACCGCCACCGTCGGCGGCCGCCTGCACCTGGATTTCGCCACGTTCGACAACGACGGCCGCGGCACCCCGAACAAGGACGACACCGAAGTGCGCCGCGCCTGGGTGGATGTTTCGGGCAAGTTCTTCGTGGTCGATTACAAGATGGAAGCCGATTTTTCCGGCGACCGCGTGGAAGCCAAGGATGTCTACCTGAGCCGTGGCTTCGGCAGCGCCGGCCGGCTGACGGTGGGCCAGTTCAAGCAGTATTTCTCGCTGGATGACCGCACCGGGTCCAACTACGGCAGCTTCCTGGAGCGCGGCAACGCCGGTACCACGCTGGCGCCGCTGTACCGCCTGGGCGCGTCCTGGCAGGCCAATCCGGGCGATTTCACCTGGGCCGCCAGCGTCTACAGCCTGGAAAGCATCGACGCCTGGCAGGTGAAGGGCCGCGCTGCCGGTGGCCGCGTGACCTGGGCCCCGGCCCCTCGCGATGGCGACGTGCTGCACCTGGGCCTGTCGCTGGCCCGCGAGGCCTACGACAATCCTGGCGCGAACGGCACGCCCGGGCTGAAGATCCGCCCGCGCCCGGCCGGCCACCTGTCCGATGAAAGCCGCCTGACCCTGGTCGATTTCTCCGCCGGCCGCGACACCGACGTCAACAAGTGGTCGCTGGAGTACGCGCAGGTGCGCGGCCCGCTGTCCTGGCAGGGCGAATTCAGTGGCGCCACGTTCGATGACGGCGCCCAGCGCGGCGATGTCATGGCCGCCTACGGCATGCTGAGCTGGTTCGTGACCGGCGAAAGCCGCGCCTACGACCGCAAGACCGGCCGCTTCGCACGGGTGAAGAACATCCGCCACAAGGCCGGCGCCTTCGAAGTAGCGCTGCGCTACGACCAGATGTGGGGCGCACAGCATCTGGATGGCGCGCCCGACCTGCGCCGCGGCAGCACCGAAGCCTGGACGCTGGGCGGCAACTGGTACCTGCGCGACAACCTGCGCTTCATGGTGAACGTGATCGAGAGCCGCAACCGCGATCGCCTCGCCGGCGTCACGGTGGACCGCACGCGCGCGGTGACCGGCCGCCTGCAGTTCGACTTCTGACCCTCCCCCTTCCCTTCCCCACGTCCTGTCTTCTCTAGGAGTCCGCAGATGATGCTGAGCATCCTCGGCTTTGGCATGGTCATTACGTTCATGTACTTGATCATGAGCAAACGACTGTCACCGCTGGTCGCCCTGATCACCATTCCGATCATCTTCGCCCTGCTGGGCGGCTTCGGCGCCAACATCGACGAAATGATGCTGGAAGGCATCAAGAAGATCGCACCCACCGGCGTGATGCTGATGTTCGCCATCCTGTACTTCGGGGTGATGATCGATGCAGGCCTGTTCGATCCGCTGGTGCGGGTGATCCTGCGCTTCGTGAAGGGCGATCCGATGAAGATCGTGCTCGGCACCGCGGTGCTGGCCATGCTGATCTCGCTCGATGGCGATGGCTCGACCACCTACATGATCACCGTGTCGGCCATGCTGCCGCTGTACCAGCGCCTGGGCATGAGCGCGCTGAACATGACCTGCGTGACCATCCTGGCCGGCGGCGTGATGAACCTGACCCCGTGGGGCGGCCCCACCGCGCGTGCTGCCACCGCGCTGCACGTGGATCCGGCCGATGTGTTCGTGCCGCTGATCCCGTCGATGGTGATCGCCTGCGCCGGCGTGCTGGTGCTGGCCTGGTACCTGGGCATGAAGGAACGCCGTCGCCTGGGCGTGGTCACCCTGCCGCAGGGCGGCAGCTGGATGGACAGCACGGTATCGGACGACAACACCGCGCTGCCGTCGGTGGAGGACGCCGAGGACATCAAGCGGCCGAAGCTGCTGTGGGTGAACCTGGCACTGACCGTGGCCCTGATGGGCGCACTGATCGCCGGCGTGCTGCCGATGCCGGTGCTGTTCATGGTCGGCTTCGCCATTGCCCTGGTCATCAACTACCCGAACCTGGCCGAGCAGCGCCGCCGCGTGGTCAACCACGCCGGCAACGTGCTGTCGGTGGTGTCGCT
>PJTS01001079.1_pt1 | contig 11457 bp, 8 predicted proteins | sample 1512251 | NCBI WGS metagenome assembly PJTS01 (sample SAMN08177686, study PRJNA422409) | Soil metagenome, whole genome shotgun sequencing project. | isolation source: Soil (2) enriched on wood chips: alkali lignin treatment | place: USA: Madison | collected 2015-01-15 | reverse complement strand
TCGCCCGCCGTGGCACGTACTTCGGCAAGGACGTGGTGCTGATGCCGAGCTTTACCAACATCGGCGCCTACGTGGGCGAAGGCACCATGGTCGATACCTGGGCCACCGTTGGCTCCTGTGCGCAGATCGGCCAGCACTGCCACCTGTCCGGCGGTGCCGGTATCGGCGGCGTGCTGGAACCGCTGCAGGCCAGCCCGACCATCATCGAAGACCACTGCTTCATCGGTGCGCGTTCGGAAGTGGTGGAAGGCGTGGTCGTCGGCCACCACAGCGTGATCGGCATGGGCGTGTTCCTCAGCCAGAGCACCCGCATCTACAACCGCGCTACCGGCGAAATCAGCTATGGCTACATTCCGCCGTACAGCGTGGTGGTGTCCGGTTCGCTGCCCAGCAAGGATGGCACCCACTCGCTGTACTGCGCGGTGATCGTCAAGCAGGTCGATGCCAAGACCCGCAGCAAGACCAGCGTGAACGATCTGCTGCGCGGCCTGGCCGACTGAGCGGGGCGCCTGCATGACCACCACCGTCTACGGCCTGAAGAACTGCGACACCTGCAAGAAGGCCACCAAGTGGCTGGACCGCTTCGGTGTGGCGTACACCTTCGTTGACTACCGCGACAACAAGCCCAGCCCGGAAACGCTGCTGCAATGGGCCGCGCAGCTGGGTGGCCTGGCCGCGATGGTCAACAGGTCGTCCACTACCTGGCGGCAGCTGCCGGACAACCGCAAGGCCGCCGATTCGGACGCCGAGTGGAAGCTGCTGCTGCGCGAATACCCGCAGCTGATCAAACGTCCGCTGGTGGTCACCGCCGACGGCATGGTCAGCCAGGGCTTCAGTGACAACGGCTTCAAGGCGCGCTTCGGCGTGGGCGGCGCGTGAGCGCCGTCCTGGACCTGGCCTGCGAGCTGATCGCGCGGCCGTCGGTCACCCCCGACGATGCCGGTTGCCAGACGCTGCTGGGCGATCGCCTGGCCGCCGCCGGCTTCCACTGCGAGCACCTGCGCCTGGGCGAGGTCGACAACCTGTGGGCCACCCACGGCAGCGGCGCGCCGGTGCTGGTGCTGCTGGGCCACACCGACGTGGTGCCGCCGGGCCCACGCGAGGCCTGGCAGAGCGACCCGTTCGTGCCGCAGATCCGCGAGGGCGTGCTGTACGGGCGTGGCGCGGCCGACATGAAGGGCAGCGTGGCCGCGTTCGTGTTGGCCGCCGAGCAGTTCGTTGCCGCCCACCCGCATCATCCCGGGACGCTGGCCGTGCTGCTGACCAGCGATGAAGAGGGCGACGCCATCGATGGCGTGCGCCATGTCGCGCGTCTGTTCGCCGAACGCGGGCAGCGCATCGACTGGTGCATCACCGGCGAACCGTCGTCCACTGCCACCCTGGGCGACCTGCTGCGTGTCGGCCGGCGCGGCAGCCTGTCGGCGAAGCTGCAGGTGCAGGGCGTGCAGGGCCACGTGGCCTACCCGGACAAGGCGCGCAACCCGATCCACCAGGCGGCGCCGGCGCTGGCCGAACTGAGCGCGCGGCGCTGGGACGAGGGCTATGAGAGCTTCCCGCCGACCAGCCTGCAGATCTCCAACATCCACGCCGGTACCGGTGCCAACAACGTGATTCCCGGCGTGCTGGAGGTGGATTTCAACATCCGCTACAACCCGCATTGGGATGCGCCGAAACTGGAAGCGGAGATCAGCGCGCTGCTCGACCGCCACGGCCTGCACTACAGCCTGAAGTGGCACCGCAGCGGTGAACCGTTCTACACCCCGGAAGGCACCCTGCGTGCCACCGCGCGCGCGGTGCTGGCCGAGCACATCGGCCGGGCGCCGGAAGAAAGCACCGGTGGCGGTACCTCCGATGCACGTTTCATCGCGCCGCTGGGCGCACAGTGCATCGAAGTGGGGCCGGTGAATGCCAGCATTCACCAGGTGGACGAGAGCGTGCGGGTGGACGAACTGGACGCCTTGCCCGGTCTGTACCAGCGCCTGCTGGAACGCCTGTTGGCCTGACCCCGCGCCTGCACTGGCCGGTGCCCGTTGACGGGCGCCGGCCGCGCTTGATCAGCCGATCAGGTCAGCCCACGAGCAAACCGAACGCGGCCATCGCCGCAGCCGCCTGCGCATGCGAGATGCGCGCCTTGCGGAAGTGTTTGGCGTCCATCACGTTCAGGCCGCTGATATCGGTCTCACGCAGATCGGCGCCATCGAAGCGCGCCAGCCGCGCCTGCACGTTGCGCAGGCTGCCCCCCTCGAACACCGCATCGCGGAAGTCGCAGCCGGAGACATCGGCTTCGGAAAAATCATTGCCGCACAACTGCGCCTTGCGGAATGACAGCCCGCGCAGGTCGGCGCTGACCAGCAGGCACTCGCGGAACAACAGCAGCCAGCCACCGGCCTCCTGCAGCTGCGCACCGGTCAGCTTGCACCCCACGAACTGCACCGACGACAGTGTCGCGCGCCGCCAGTGACTGTTGTTCAGATCGCAGTGTTCAAAGCGCGAATCGCTCAGCAGGGCCGAGGTGAAATCCGCAGCCGCGCCACGGCAGCGGCTCCACTGTGTTTCTTCCAGCGACGCCGCCAGCCACTGCGAACCGCCCAGTGCGCACTGGTCAAACTGAAATCCGTCCATGTCCAGCCGTGAGAAATCGCCATCTTCGAACGAACATTCGTCGAAGCGTGCTGCTCGCGGATGCGCGGCGACAATGGCCTGCATGCGCGCGCGGTCGATGGTTTCGCCATGGAAACGGGCCTGCGCCATGTGTACTGCCGTTGTTCCGAACCAACGTGCATTTTCACCAACTCTGCGGCGCAGGGGCAGTCTTGTGATGCCGGCGTGGCGGTGTACAGCGCCAGCGCTACTCCGAGAAGTTGAACATCGGCGGCTCTACCGCGCGCTGCCAGTACGAGGGTGCGGCCATGTAGAAACGTTGTGCTTCGGCGCGCGCGAACCAGGCCGCGGCGGCATCGCGGTCGCGCGGCACGCCCGGCGCACCGCGGCCCAGCAGCAGCCCGGCGAAGTACTGGCCAAAGACATGGCCGTGCTCGCCGGCCTGCTGGTACAGCCGCAGCGCCTGCGCCGGATCACGCGGCAGGCCCACGCCGCGTTCCAGCACGGCACCCAGATCCACCTGGGCGTCGGCATCGCCACGGGCGGCGCGCTGCTGCAGCTTCACGACCTGCGCGTGTGGTGTGCCGTCCTGCGTTGTTAGTGCGGCCGGCAGCCCGGACGCGCGGGACGGCAGGCGCTTGTAGACCATCTGCCGCAGGTCCCAGCGCAGCGCCTGCGCGGCGTCGCCACGCTGCCGGTAAGCCTGGGCCAGGTCGGCGAAGGCATAGGGATTGCCATGCCGGGCGGCGGCCAGATACCAGCGCTCGCCACGTCGCCAAGACGCGCGGATGGGCGGCGCGGTGACCACGTCCGGCGCCGTGCCGTGGCGCAGCGTGCCCTCGCTCCAGATCCGCCCCAGCGCTGCTTCGGCCCGGGTGTTGTTGAACGTCCACGGCTGTGCGGCGGCCGCCCGGGTGTACAGGTCCAGCGCACGTGGGTCATTGCGCACCTCGAAGTACCCGGCGGCGCTGAAAGCGCTCTCGAAGCGGCCATCGGCGGCCTCACGTTCCCAGGTCGCGGCCAGTGCGGGCGGCGTGCGCGGCGCTGGACTGCTGCAGGCGCCCAGGGCCAGTGCGCAGGCCAGCGCGAACGGGTGGGGCAGGGGGCGTCCAATGCGGTGTGGCATTCCAGTGGTCGATCAATGGCGGGGCCGCAGTATGCCGTTGCGGCGCTGTCTGCGGCCTGCACTGGTTGCCGACGCAACTGTTGCGCCCGTCGAAAAAGCCGGGTAGCTTCAATCCCATGTCGATCCGCCTGGCCACCGCCGTCAATACCAACCGCAATAATCTGCGCGCGAATAATCGTGCGCGGCCGATGCGGGACTGCGCCCTGGGTAGATAGACAGCTTCTTACGCCCGGACACCAGAAAACCCGCATCGGTCGATGCGGGTTTTTTTTGTGCCCGGGCGCCGCCTGCCCGGGCCTGGTTGGCCGGTCGAACACCTTCCCCCCGTGTAATCCCCCACAACAGGAGCCCTCCCATGTGTTCGATCTTCGGCATCTTCGGCCTGCAGGCCGGTGACGATCTTCCCGCCCTGCGCCGCCACGCGTTGGAACTGTCGCAGCGGCAGCGCCACCGAGGTCCGGACTGGAGCGGGGTGTACCTGGACGACGGCGCACTGCTGGTGCACGAGCGCCTGGCCATCGTCGATCCGGCCGGCGGTTCGCAGCCGCTGCTGTCGGCGAACGGCCAGCTGGCGCTGGCGGTGAATGGCGAAATCTACAACCACCAGGCGCTGAAGGCGGGCCTGGCTCAGCCCTACGATTTCCAGACCGGTTCGGACTGCGAGGTGATCAACGCGCTGTACCGCCAGGGCGGTGCGCCGGCGCAGTGGCTGGAACAGATCAACGGCATCTTTGCCTTTGCCCTGTGGGACCGCGATGCCGGTCGCGTGCTGGTTGCCCGCGATCCGATCGGCGTGGTGCCGCTGTACTGGGGCCACGATGCGCAGGGCCGCTTGCGCGTGGCCTCGGAAATGAAGGCGCTGGTGGACACCTGTGCCGACGTGGCGCAGTTCCCGCCGGGCCATTACTACGACAGCGCCAGCGGCGAACTGGTCCGCTATTACCAGCAACCGTGGCGCGACTACGCCGATGTGGAAGGGCGCCAGGCCGACCTGGCCGAGCTGCGCCAGGCCTTCGAACAGGCGGTGGAACGCCAGCTGATGAGCGATGTGCCCTACGGCGTGCTGTTGTCTGGTGGCCTGGATTCTTCGCTGGTGGCGGCGGTGGCCGCACGCTTTGCCCGCCGCCGCATCGAAGATGGCGGCCAGAGCGAAGCCTGGTGGCCGCGCCTGCACTCCTTCGCCATCGGCCTGCAGGGGTCGCCGGACCTGGCCGCCGCCGCGGTGGCCGCCGAAGCGCTGGGCACCGTGCACCATGGTTTCGAATACACCTTCGAAGAAGGTCTGGACGTGCTGCCGGAAGTGATCCGCCACATCGAAACCTACGATGTGACCACCATCCGCGCGTCCACCCCGATGTTCCTGCTGGCACGGCGGATCAAGGCGATGGGGGTGAAGATGGTGCTGTCCGGTGAAGGCAGCGATGAGATCTTCGGCGGCTACCTGTACTTCCACAAGGCGCCCGATGCGCGCGAATTCCACCAGGAACTGGTGCGCAAGCTCGATGCCCTGCACAACTACGATTGCCTGCGTGCCAACAAGTCGATGATGGCCTGGGGCGTGGAGCCGCGCGTGCCATTCCTGGACCGCCAGTTCCTGGACGTGGCCATGCGCTTCGATGCCGCGCACAAGATGGTCGGCGCCGGTTTCGGTGGCCGCCGCATCGAGAAGGCGGTACTGCGCGAGGCCTTCGATGGCTACCTGCCCGACAGCATCCTGTGGCGGCAGAAGGAGCAGTTCAGTGACGGCGTGGGCTACGGCTGGATCGATGGGCTGAAGGCGCATGCCGAAGCGCAGGTGAGTGACCGGGTGCTGGCGGCGGCCGACAAGCGCTTCCCGCACAACCCGCCGCAGACCAAGGAGGCGTACTACTACCGCCATCTGTTCGAGCAGTTCTTCCCCAGCCATGCGGCCGCGGAAACCGTGCCGGGCGGCAAGTCGATTGCCTGTTCGTCGCCGGCGGCCATCGCCTGGGATGCCAGCTTCGCCGCCGCCGCCGATCCGTCCGGCCGTGCCATCGCCGGCGTGCACGAACAGGCCCTGGCCTGATCGATGACCGGTAGCGCCGGACCATTCCCGGCGCGAGCAAGTATCATCGGCCCCCTGCGCATTGGGGAATGTTCATGGACGTACAGAACGGAGGCCATGCGCCGCCGATGAAATGGGGTTGGCGCTACCTGGCCTGGGCCGGTCTGCCGCTGCTGGCCGGCCTGGCGCTGGCGCGCTATGCCGGCCCGGGCGTGCCTGCAGCGGCGGCCAAGGCCGAAGCCGTGGTCGGGGCCGACTGGGCCCATCACCTGACCTCGCCGCTGGGGCTGTTCCTGCTGCAGCTGCTGGTGCTGCTGCTGGTGGCCAAGGGCGCCGGCGCGCTGCTCAAGCGCCTGGGGCAGCCGGCGGTGATCGGTGAAATGGCCGCCGGCCTGATGATGGGGCCGCTGGTGCTGGGCAGTCTGCTGCCGCAGGTCCATGGTCTGCTGTTCCCGGCCGCCTCGCTGGGGCCGCTGGGCATGCTCAGCCAATTGGGCGTGCTGATGTTCCTGCTGGTGGCCGGTGCCGAACTGGACCTGGGCGCGCTGCGCGGGCGCCGCCGGTTCGCCTTCACCGTCAGCCATGCCGGCATTGCCGTGCCGTTCGTGCTGGGCGTACTGCTGGCGGTGTGGCTGTACCCGCAGCATGGGCCGCAGGGCGTGGGATTCACCGCGTTCGCGCTGTTCGTGGGCGTGTCGATGAGCATTACCGCGTTCCCGGTGCTGCTGCGCATCCTGGCCGACCGTGGCATCACCCACAGCCCGCTGGGGCAGACCGCCATTGCCTGCGCCGCACTGGGCGATGCCACCGCGTGGTGCCTGCTGGCGCTGATCGTGGCCGCAGCGCAGGCCACCGGCTGGCTGACGGCCGGCCTGAACCTGGTCTGCGTGGTGCTGTTCGTGGCGATCATGCTGGGCGTGGTCAAGCCCTGGTTCGCCCGCCAGCAGGTCACCGCCGGGCGCGAGGGACGCTGGCTGCTGGGCATCCTGCTGCTGGCCCTGGCCAGCGCGCTGGTGACCGAAGTGCTGGGCATCCATGCCTTGTTCGGTGCGTTCGCCGCCGGCGTGGCGGTGTCGTCCAACGAGCAGCTGCGGCACCTGCTGATGGCGCGGGTGGAACCGTTCGCGGTGACCCTGCTGCTGCCGCTGTTCTTTGCCATGACCGGCCTGCGCATGCGCGCCGACGCGCTGCAGACCCAGGACATCCTGCTGTGCCTGGTGGTAATTGCGGTGGCCACGGCGGGCAAGCTGCTGGGCACCTTCAGTGCCGCGCGCAGTACCGGCATGCCCAGCCGCGAGGCCTGGCGCCTGGGCGCGCTGATGAACACCCGCGGGTTGATGGAGCTGATCGTGCTGAACCTGGGCTACGAACTGGGCCTGCTTGGTGATCGTCTGTTCGCGGTGCTGGTGATCATGGCGCTGGTGACCACCGCGATGACCGGACCGCTGTTGAACCTGATCGAGCGCCGCAAGGCCTGATCCGGTAGCGCCGGGCCATGCCCGGCGAGCGCGCAGCGCGGATGGATCGCGCGTCGCCGGGCATGGCCCGGCGCTACCGTTGGACATGACGTCAGCGCGCCGGCACCAGGGTCATGGTGCGCTGCGCGGGGCCCGGCAGGAACGGGGTCGGGCGGCCGTGTACCCAGTCTTCGTGGCCGGCGCCCCAGTACGGTGACAGCGGGTGCCCGCTCTGCCCGCCGGGCATGTGCACGATACCGTCGGCTTCGTGGCCGGGCGACACCACCATGCGCTGCGATGCGCCGAAGTCCGGCCCCTGCACACGCGGCATGTCACGGTCGCCGGGCAGCGGATCGGCTGGCATGCACAGCCAGCGCTGGGCAAAGGCGGGCAGGGCGCGCGCCACCGGCTGGCAGATCGCCGCGGTGTTGCGTTCGCCCCAGGTGCGCTGCTGCAGCGGCCCTTGCTGCGACAGGTCGGCCTCCAGTTCGCGTGCGGCCGTGGCCAGCAGGTCGTCCCAGCTGGCCACGCCCGGCGGCAGCAGATTCGCCGGGCGCTGTTCCAGCATCGGCCAGACCACGCCTTCCAGCTGCGCCAGCCGCGGCGGCAGGAAGTCATCGCCCAGCTGCGCCTTGGCCGGTGCCAGCAGGGCGCCCTCCACGGCATCGAGCACCTTGCCGCGGAAGCCACGGGTGATGCGGTAGCTGACCGAATCGACCGATGCGCGGCCATCCCAGTGCGCGTTGGCCGCATGCAGCCGCTGCAGCGCGGGGTCGCTGCTGTTGGCGGTGACCGCCTGCAGCAGCGCCCACCAGCGCTGCAGGAACACCGCGCGATCATCCAGCTGGATGGCCAGCAGCGCGTGTTCGTCGAAGCGATCGCGCGCGACCAGCAGGTCACGGATCTGCTGGCCCCGTGCGCCCAGGTCGTAGCCGCCGTTGCCTACGGTGGCCAGTCGTTGTTCGTCCACGACCCGGCTGTTGGCGGTCCACAGCCGATGCTCAGGCGGGTCGATCAGCGCTGGAGCGGCATCGCTGCGGATGTCCCAGGGTGCGCAGTCGGGCGTGCCCAGGTTGTCGTTGAATCCTTGTGGCAGGCAGCCCGGGCCGCGGTCGGGCCGCGCGCCCACCAACCGCCAGGCGATCCGCCCGCTGCGATCGGCAATGACCAGGTTCTGCGCCGGAATGCCGGCGTGGTCGGCCACCTTCAACGCCTGGTCCAGGTTACCGGCGCGGGCCATGTCGGCGAAATCCATGCGCACCGCACCCGGTAGCTGCGCGACCCAGCGCAGCGCGTCGTCGCTGCCGTCTGCGTGCGTGTGCACGATCGGTCCCCAGGCGGTTTCGCGCACCGGGAAGCGCACGGCCGGTTGGCCGGCCACTTCGATACGTTCCTCGTGCACGGTCACCGCGGCATCGGCCGCTTCGCGGCGGAAGTCGGCCGTATCGATGTAGCTGTTGGTGAAGCCCCAGGCCACGTGCCCATTGCTGCCGACGATGACGGCCGGAACGCCGGGCAGCGAGAAGCCGCTGACATCGACCTGGCCACCAGGCGCGGCGGGGTCGGGATAGCGCAGGCGCACACGGAACCACAGCGCCGGTGCGCGCAGGCCCAGATGCATGTCATCGGCCACGATGGCGCGGCCATCAGCGGTGAGGGTGCCATCGACGGCGAAGTTGTTGCTGCCCACCGCATCGGCGTCGGCCGCAGCGGCAGCCGGTGCCGCCTGCAGGCTGCGCAGGTCCAGCTGGGTGGCGTCAGGCAGTGCTGCGTTGCCGCGCGGTTCGCCCAGCAGCGGCGCATCCCACTGACTGCCATCGTGGGCCAGCAGCGCGTACAGCGCCGGCGGCACCACCGTGCGGATGCGCGCCAGCGCCAGTTCGTTCTGGTTGGCCGGGTCCTGCAGGTCGGCGTACATGGCCAACCCCGCCAGCACGCTGTCGCTGGCCTGCCAGGTCTGTGGTGCCTGGCGCAGCAGCAGGTAGGCCCAGGGCCGCACTGGCAGCGCGTCCAACCCTTCGTTCACCCCGCCCACATAGGCCTGCACCACGGCCGGCTGGCTGCCCAGCGCCTGTGCAAGATGGGCGTCGGTGCGCGCGCGCAGGCGATGCACGCGCATGCGCTTGTCGGCCTCGATCGCGGCGGGTCCGAACAGCGCCGACAGCTCGCCGGCGGCACTGCGCCGCATCAGGTCCATTTCGAAGTAACGTTCCTGCGCGTGCACGCGGCCGAGTGCGCGCATGGCGTCGGCCTGGTTGGCCGCGGTGATGGTGACCACGCCCCGCGCATCGCGCTCCATCCTGACGGCTGCCGACAAGCCGGGCAGGGCGCGTTCGCCGTCCAGCTCGGCCAGGCTGCCACGCAGCAGCAGCCAGATCGCCAGGCTGGCCAATACGGCCAGGGCGAGCACACACCACAACAACCGCAGCAGCCAACGACGCATGGACAGGGGCCTGTGAGCAGGTGAACCCCGATTCTAGCCACCACCGCTGGCCGGGCGCATCGCGAGCGCAACTGCGACTGATTCTGATTAGATCACCGTGATTGCAGATGGGGCACCATGGGCGCCATCGATTCACAGGAGCTCCCCCATGAAAGGCAATCCGGACGTCATCGCCTGCCTGAAGGAACTGCTGCGCGGTGAACTTGCTGCCCGCGACCACTACTTCGTCCATTCCCGCCGCTACGAGGACCAGGGCCTGTTCGCGCTGTACGAACGCCTGAACCACGAGATGGAAGAGGAGACCCAGCACGCCGATGCCCTGCTGCGCCGCATCCTGTTCCTGGGCGGCGACCCGGACATGCGCCCGCACGCCAGCGAGCCGGGCAAGACCGTGGAAGAGATGCTGCAGAAGGATCTGGATACCGAGTACGCCGTGCGCAACAACCTGGCGGCCGGCATGAAGCTCTGCGAGGAAAACGGCGACTACGTCAGCCGCGACATCCTGCTGGCGCAGCTGAAGGACACCGAGGAAGACCACGCCTGGTGGCTGGAACAGCAGCTGGGCCTGATCAAGCGCATCGGCCTGGAGCTGTACCAGCTCAGCAAGATCGAAAGCGGCGGCGCCCCGGCGCATTGATCCGCAGGTGGCGCCGGGCGATGCCCGGCACCGCCGACCACGCAACGTCGCCCGCCAGCACCGGAGCACCGCGCGCCCGCTTTCGCCAGCCAGCCGCTCCACCGCCCGCCAGCCGACAAACGAAAAAGCCGGGGAATGCCCCGGCTTTTTCGTGTCCGGGGTCAGATCCGTTTTCAACGAAAACGGCTCTGACCCCAGGGTTGAAGCGGGGCTGGGGTCAGAGCCCTTTTCATGGGAAAGGGATCCGACCCCGCTGCGTCATTCCACCGACAGGCCTTCGACCTTCTGCCAGCCGCGCGGCAGCAGGTGGCCGCGGGTGGCGCGGGCGCCCAGGTAGGCTTCCAGTTCGTTGAACTTCAGGCCCATGGTGCGCTGGCCACTGCGCACCTGCAGGGTCTGGCCCGGGCTGATGGCCACCACGGCCACCACGCGTTCGGTGGCGAGCTTGGCCTTGGGGATCTCGATGATCTTGTTGCCCTTGCCCTTGTCCAGTTCCGGCAGGTCGCTGGCGGTGATCGCCAGCAGGTTGCCCGAACTGGTGACCGCCACGATGCGGTCGGTGGCCACGTTGGCCACCACCGCCGGGGTCAGCACCGACGAGCCGGCCGACAGGTTCAGCATGGCCTTGCCGGCCTTGTTGCGGCCGATCAGGTTCTCGAAGCGGGTGACGAAGCCATAGCCGTGGGTGGACGCCAGCACGAAGCGGGTGTCCGGCTCGGCGCTGGCCAGGGTGACGAAGCTGGTGCCCGGCGCCGGCGAGAAGCGGCCGGTGAGTGGTTCACCGTTGCCGCGCGCCGAAGGCAGGGTATGCACCGGCGTGGAATAGGCGCGGCCTTCGCTGTCGAGGAAAGCGACCTGCTGGGTGCTGCGCGCGCGTACCGCGCCCTGCAGGGCGTCGCCATCGCGGTAGGACAGGGCGGACGCATCGACGTCGTGGCCCTTGGCCGCACGGATCCAGCCCTTCTCCGACAGCACCACGGTCATCGGCTCGCTGGGCACCAGCTCGGTTTCATCGATGGCCTGCGCGGCCTGGCGCTGCACCAGCGGCGAACGCCGAGCATCGCCGAACTTCTTCGCGTCGGCCTGCAGCTCGTCGCGGATCAGCTTCTTCAGCTTGGCCTTGCTGTCGAGGATGGCGAGGATCTTCTCGCGCTCCTTGGCCAGCTC
>PJTS01001076.1_pt1 | contig 11477 bp, 7 predicted proteins | sample 1512251 | NCBI WGS metagenome assembly PJTS01 (sample SAMN08177686, study PRJNA422409) | Soil metagenome, whole genome shotgun sequencing project. | isolation source: Soil (2) enriched on wood chips: alkali lignin treatment | place: USA: Madison | collected 2015-01-15 | reverse complement strand
CCTGGTGGCTGGCACTGAGCGACACGCCGAAGCGGTCGTCGGCATAGCGCTGGCTGAAGATGCCCGACAGCTCGCCGGTGACGTTGGAACCCTGCAGCGTGCGCGGCAGGTTGTCGTTGGACGAATCGTTGACCGCCTTCAGGCCGAGGCTGATCACCGGCTCCGACTCCAGCGGGCGCAGCGTCTTGATGTTGATGGTGGCGCCGATGCCGCCGGCCGGGTTGTCGGCGCGGCTGGTCTTGTAGACCTCCACCGCCGAAATCGATTCAGAAGCGAGGTTGGCGAAGTCGAACGAGCGCGAGCCGTTGAGGCCACCACCGCCGTTGCCGAGATTGGACGCCGGCATCTGCCGGCCGTTCAACAGCACCAGGTTGTAGTCGGGGCCGATGCCGCGCACGGTCACCTTCGAGCCTTCGCCGCTGGACGTGCGGTCGATCGACACGCCGCTGATGCGCTGCAGCGATTCGGCCAGGTTGGTATCGGGGAACTTGCCGATGTCCTCGGCGACGATGCCATCGACCACACCCTGGCTGTCGCGCTTGAGGTTCATGGAAGACTGCAGGCTGCCGCGGATGCCGGTGACCTGCACCGTATCGAGCGTGGCCGGGTCGGGTGTCTCGCCGGCAGGTGCGTCCTGCGCCCAGGCCGGTGCAGCAAGCGCTGCGAGCAGCGCGGAAGTGAGCATCGTCTTGCGAGGTACTGCCTTGTACGTCTTCATGGAAGCTCCCTCCCCAGGGAATTCGGTGGTGTCGTTGCGGCGTTGTCTCGATCGCGGGTTACTGCATGTGGCCGGATTGGAGCGACGGTTGACAGCGTTGTCAACAAACTGCCATCAAGTGCACCTGATCGGCGCTGGGGTGGGTTGTCATGTAAACGTTGCCATGAACGCGCTCATGCTGATGAATTCCCTTTGTCTGCGGGATTTTCAGCGGTTTTCCAGCAATGACAGCGCTGCCAATGGATCGGTGGAATTGAGTTGTGCGGTGCAGAACAAAACTGCGCGGATGCCGTTGTGCAGTGGTGGAACGCAGCCGTTGTTGTGCACTGACAGCGCTGGACAAATGGAGCAGACAGCGGATGTCGTGCATGTCCGCTTGATGGCTTGAATCAATGACCGGGAGGACAGGTTCTGGACATGGCAACGACCGCCCGCGGACAACGCGTGTACGGTGCTGGGCACGCACAGACGCTTCGTCGCGCACGGCGAAGCGGCGGCCGCCCGCGTGCGCCTGGATGCGAGGAAAACCGCAACGGACGCGTCGGTCCGCTGCGGCAGGGAGCGTCAGCGCCGGCGTGGTGCCGCGGTCGATTCGCGATCCAGCACCGCGTGCTCGACGGTGATCATGCGTCCGGCCGTCTCGGCGCGGATGTGCTCGATCAGCTGCTCGGTCGCCAGCCGGCCCATGTGCGCGGTCGGCTGGCGCACCGTGGTCAGCGCCGGATAGATGTGGCCCGCGATGGGCGTGTCGTCGAAGCCGCACACCGACAGGTCGCGCGGCACGCGCAGGCCACGCTCGCCCGCCACGCGGTACACCGCGGCGGCCATGTCGTCGTTGGCGGCGAAGATCGCCGTCGGCGCGTCATCCAGGTCAAGCAGGAGGTTGGCCGCGTCCACGCCGGACTCGAAAGAGAACTGGCCGCTGACCACCAGTGCCGGGTCGTAGGCGATGCCTGCCTCGCGCAGCGCTTGGCGGTAACCGGCGTGGCGCCACTGGCAGGCACCGTGCGCGCGCGGGCCCTTGATGTGGCCGATGCGGCGATGGCCCTGCGCGACCAGGTGGCCGATCAGTTCGACCACTGCGGTGGTTTCATCCATGCGCACGCCGATGCGGCCTTCCGGGTGGCGTGGCGCGATGCAGGCGAAGGGAATGTCCTGCTCTTCCAGGTAGGACAGCACCACCTCATCGTCGGTCAGTGGCGGGATCAGCACCACGCCGTCCGGACGCGAGTTCTCGAACAGCGCGGCCAGGTCGGGCAGAGTGCGGCGGCCGATGCCGACCGGGCCCAGGATCAGGTTGTAGTGCTGGGCATGACACGCTTCCAGCATGCCGCTCTGGATTTCCATCAGGTAGTTGCGCGACGGATTGTTGTAGACCAGCGCCAGTGCATACGAGCGCTGGCCGGCCAGGCTGCGCGCCGACAGGTTCGGCTTGTAGCCCAGCCGCGCCACCGCCGCCAGCACGCGTTCACGGGTCTGCTCGCGCACATTCGGCTCATGGTTGAGCACGCGGGACACGGTCTTGATCGACACTCCGGCAACGGCGGCGACATCCTCGATTCGACTGCGCATGGTGCGATGGTTCCTCCTGGAAGGCGGCGGGCACGCGGCGATGGTAGTGCGTGCCGGCCCGGTCGATGTTGCCGAAGCAGGCGGATGTTGCCACGACATGAGGGGCGCTGGCACCTCCCGATTTCGTGTCGCGATGCAGCACCCGCGCAGGCCGCCGGCATGCGATGGGCGCGCCGGAGCCCGCTGTTGCGGGACACGCGCCCGGTTGCACACGAACAACGATTGACAGCAGCGGGGACGCCTTATATGACAGCGCTGTCAGGAGCGGTGCGCAAGCGCCCATGCCGACGTGTTGCCGCAGCCGAACACGCCAGGAACTTCATCCACGGAGGTAGAGCCCAGTGAATCGCCCCACCCAGATCCTTCTTGCCAGCTGCCTGCTGGCCGCCCTTGCCGCGCCCGTGGGTGCCGCACCGGCCAGCGGCGAACGCCTGCAGGACTGGCCGCGCGTGCACAGCGCGATCGCCACCGATGCGCAGCTCGAAAGCCGCGTGCAGCAGATCCTTTCGCAGATGACGCTGGCGCAGAAGATCGGGCAGATGACCCAGGCCGAGATCAAAACGATCACGCCCGAGCAGGTGCGCCGCTACTACATCGGTTCGGTGCTCAACGGCGGCGGCTCGTGGCCGGGCATGGACAAGCACGCCACCGTGCAGGACTGGATGAAGCTGGCTGACGCCTACCATGCTGCTTCGCTGGCCACCGATGTGAAGACGCCGGTGCCGGTGATCTGGGGCACCGATGCGGTGCATGGCCACAACAACGTGCTGGGCGCCACCCTGTTCCCGCACAACATCGGCCTGGGCGCGGCCGGCGATCCGGAACTGATCGAGCGCATCGGCGAGGCCACCGCGCGTTCGGTGCGCGCCACCGGCATCGGCTGGGTGTTCGCGCCCACCTTGGCCGTCGCGCACGATCCGCGCTGGGGCCGCACCTACGAAAGCTATTCGTCCGATCCGGCGGTGATCCGCAGTTTCGCCCACGCCTACGTCAAGGGCGCGCAGGGCGCGTTCAAGGATGACGGCAACGTGGTCACCACCGCCAAGCACTACCTCGGCGATGGCGCCACCGACAGCGGCCGCGACCAGGGCGAGGCGCTGGTCGACAAGGCGACGATGGTCAACGTGCATGCGCAGGGCTACTACGGCGCGCTGGCCGAAGGCGCGCAGACGGTGATGGCCTCGTTCAACAGCTGGAATGATCGTGCCGCCGGCGTCGACTACGGCAAGATGCACGGCAGCAAGGCGCTGCTGACCGACGCGCTGAAGGACAAGATGGGCTTCGACGGCTTCGTCGTCTCCGACTGGAACGGCATCGCCCAGGTGCCGGGCTGCCGCAACGACAGCTGCGCGCAGGCGATCAACGCTGGCATCGACATGGTGATGGTGCCCGACGACTGGAAGGCCTTCATCGACAACACCACCTCACAGGTTCAGAAGGGCGAGATCCCGATGGCGCGCATCGACGACGCGGTGACGCGCATCCTGCGGGTGAAGCTGCGCGCCGGCCTGTTCGAGCACAAGCCGTCCGACAGCCGCTATGCCGGTGATGCCAGCGCCGTGCAGCACCGCGAACTGGCGCGCCGTGCGGTGCGCGAATCGCTGGTGCTGCTGAAGAACGACGACAAGGTGCTGCCGTTGCGCCGAGATGCGCGCGTGCTGGTGGTCGGCAAGGGCGCCGACAACATCGGTGACCAGTCCGGTGGCTGGTCGCTGACCTGGCAGGGTACCGAGAACAAGAACGCCGATTTCCCCAACGCCGATTCGGTGCTGGGCGCGCTGCGCGACGAGCTGGGCGCGGACAAGGTCCGCTTCAGTGCCGATGGCCAGGGCGTCGACCCGAAGGCGTTCGACGTGGTGCTGGCGGTGATCGGCGAGACGCCGTATGCGGAAACCAACGGCGACATCCTGGCCTCGGACACCGTCAGCCACAGCCGTGCCTACCCGCAGGACCTGGCCGCGCTGAAGGCGGCGGCCGCGACCGGCAAGCCGGTGGTGACGGTCTACCTGTCCGGTCGCCCGATGTACACCAACGACCTGCTCAACCTGTCCAGCGCCTTCGTCGCAGCCTGGCTGCCGGGCACCGAAGGCAAGGGCGTGACCGACGTTCTGGTGGCCGGCAAGGGCGGCAAGCCCGCGCATGATTTCCGCGGCCGCCTCAGCTTCCCGTGGCCGGGCGTGCCCTGCCCGGCACCGATCGACCAGCCCGATGCGAAGAAGCCGTCGCTGTTCGCGCTCGGCTATGGCCTCAGCTACGCCAAGGGCGGCAAGGTCGCCCGTCTCGACGAGGCCGACCCGGACAGCTGCGGCGAAGTGACCGTGCTGCCGATCTTCAACCGCGCCGACACGCCGCCGTTCGCGCTGCACGTGGCGGCTGCTGGCGCGACCCAGCCGCTCGGCAGCGACCTCAACGCCACGCTGCGCTGGCCCACCGCCAAGCCGGTGGTGCAGGTGCGCACCGTGCAGGTGAACACCCAGCAGGACGCCAAGGAAGTGACCTGGCTGGCCCCGGCGCAGCTGATCGCACGCAGCACCTCGCGCCGCAACCTGGGCGCTCTGGCGCGCAGCAACGGTGCGCTGCAGTTCGACGTGCAGCTGGTGAAGCGCCCGGCTTCGCCGGTGAAGGTGACCATGCAGTGCGGCAGTGGCTGCGAGGGCGGGGTGGACATCGCCCCGCTGCTGGCCAAGCTGTCGCCCGGGCAGAAGCAGACAGTGACCGTGCCGCTGGCGTGCTTCGCCAAGCAGGGCGTTGCCCTGGGTGCCGTCGAAGCGCCGTTCGTGGTGACTGCCGACAAGCCGTTCGCTGCGGCCTTCACCCAGGTCAAGCTGACCGCCAACACGGCCAACGCCGAGGGTGCGGTGGCCTGCCCGTAAGCCACACGGTAGCGCCGGGCCATGCCCGGCGTTTCCCCGGCACGTTTTACAACTTGTCCGATGGCCAAGGAGCCTGAGGCGGAAGACGATGGATGACTTTGGCCAAGGTCATCCATCATGCGACGCTTTCTGCAGACCCTTCGGGTCATTCCCTGTGCGATGCACCGGCCGCACTTCATCGAGCCGCATGTGTCGCGGGCGTTGGCTGCGCTGAAGCAGGGAGACTTCGCCTCGCTTGATGCATGGCTGGCGACGCTGCCGGCCGAAACCTACGACTGCCTCGTGTGGCGGCTGGCATCGTACCGCCATGCGCGTCGATGGCTGCAGGCGTGGTCAGACGCCATCCCGGCTTCTGCCCATCCGTTGCTGATTGCTGCGTACGGCGATGTTGTCGACGCCTGGGCGGTACGCGGGGAAACCTACGCCAGCGCCATTCCTTTCCTGCGTCGGCGGCGGTATCCGAAGATCATGGCAAAGGCCCATGAGAAGTTCGCCTGCATCGTGGAGCGGAATCCGGCGGATGCGATGGCACTGGCTGGACTCATTCACTGCAATGTGGTGACCGGTGCAGGAGGTGGAAAGCGGGTCGAATGGCTCGAACAGGTGCTGGAATCCAGTGGCTTCCACTGCACCGCCATCAGGGAGTATGCGCGTGGCACGCAGCCGCGGTGGGGCGGGGAATACGATGAACATGTCCGGTTCGCCGAATGGGTCGTGGAGCATGCGCCTGCGGGCAGCTGCTCGCACATCGTGGCTGCGCGGGCGGTGCTGGATGACGCCCTGACCGTGGCCGGGGACGACGACAACCACACAATGCGAGGGATCTCCCGTCAGCTCGGCGATGCGGAAACGGCGGCCTGGCTGCGCCGCGCGATATTGAAGTGGGCTGATGCGGTTCCTGATACCCTGCAGGCTCGTGTGCAGGACATCGCCTCCGGCCAGGGCGACAGCTATCACGGCATCTGCATGGAGACATTTGCGTTTGCAGCGTACTTTGCGGGTGCGAAGGATGAGGCCCGGTTGCTGCTGACCACGCTGAAAGGGCGATTGCAGGCTGACGTGTGGGAGACGCTGACGCCCCCTGTTCCGGGCTGGCTCGGCGCCGTTGGCCTCAGGCATCGAGCAGCGCACCTGGTACATGATCGCGTCTGTCGCGACCTGGAACTGGATCCGCGGCAGGTCTGCCGATGAGCCTGAGTTACATTTGGATGGGGCATCGATCTAGAAGAAGGCATCGCTTACGCGATAGCGCTCCAAGCTGCATAATTAGCCAGAGCCATCAGATCCCGGCGTGCGACCTTGCATGAACTTTGACTTCCATCCCACACCCAGTCATGTGGCAGATCGTCTTGTCGGCTACGTGGAGAATGAGCTTCCAAAGACAGTGGCGGACTTTTCAGCTGGCGCCGGAAGCCTCCTTCTTGCTGCCCAGAAGCGCTGGCCGCATGCGAAGAAAATAGCTACGGACATTCAAGGTGGAATGGTTGGAAAAATTAGAAGTTCATTTCCAGCATGGGATGCTGGGCGGTGTGATTTTCTAAATCGCGCTTCGGTCCGTTCATGCAAGGCGCTGCGCGGTCGTGAGGGTGCGGTAGATGTGATTCTTCTCAATCCTCCGTTCGCACTATCTGAACGTAAGTCCTCCATTGGGGGGGGCGGCAGGGACCCTACTGTCGCCCTGCAATTTCTAGAGCGCGCGACGCACTACGGCTCGCCAGGTGCTGAGATATGTGCAATTCTTCCGGACTCATGCCTTTACAACGAAAAAGATGAAGGTGTTCGAAAACTGATTGAAATGCGATGGGTGCTCAGAAATTTGGGGCGTCCAGGCAGGAAAACGTTTTCGGACTGCTCCGCGGAATCTACGATTGTTCACCTTAGGCGGCGCTCAGGGCAGGATACTCGCCATGTAGTTGAAGCATCTGCTAATCCAAAGATTCAATTGGTGCGTGGGATTACCCACGTGCATGCTGCAAATAGAAGTTCTTGTGTGAGTGCTATGCCGATGGTTCATAGCACGAACCTACGTGAGGGTCGTATTTGTGGAGACATGGATACAGTGCTTTCTAACAATTTTTTTGAGGGGCCTGCGGTATTCGTGCATCGAGTTGGAAGGCCCTCCCCGCAGAAAGTATCAGTCTTCGATGGGCGGATGCGAGTGGTCTTGTCTGACTGCGTGATCGCCCTGCCCACGCGGTCGTTATCCGATGCAGTTTCTTTGCGAAATAGGATTGTCGATAACTTCGAGTTGCTCGCCTCCGCATACATTGGTACTGGAGCGCCTTTTATTACTCTAGGGCGACTTAGAGAGGTCCTGCATAGGATGGGGGGATTCTAGTTTGAGTATGGAAGAGTGGGATTTATCACAACCCGGCGCAGCTTTTCGTCGTGCAGAGTACCTGCGTTCAATCGCAGTCTGGCCCGGTGTTAGCCAGCTTGACTACGTGGGTTGGATGTCAAATTTTGATGGTCGCGAGGCTGAGTTGGCCGGTCATCTTTTGGACTGTTTTGCGTTCATATCAAGTGGAATGACCAAGGCTCTTTTTACGTCAGCATTCCATCAACTTAGTTCATACAATCATTTGGGGCCGAACGGTCCCAGGTGTTCTCGGTGGACAAAATTTTTAAAAGAGGTGGTTGTAACCCACGTGGAAGGCGAAACGCCAAGCACCACTGATAGCGGTTACATGTTTGCGCGTCTTGCCAAGAAGCATCTTGGAATCGATGAGAGTCAAGTCGTGCCACCTGAGCGGGCCCTGAGGATTCTCAATGCTGGTGGTGGCCGTCCGATCGTATTTGTGGACGACTTTCTTGGTAGCGGTGATCAGGCGATAACTACCTGGAACCGGAAGTACCCAGTCTCGTCGTGTGTCGAGTATTCGTTTGAGGAGAGCGCTGCGCACTACTCATCAAGTATATATTACGTGCCGTTGTTCGCCACCGAAAATGGAATAAAGAACGTCTCAGACGCCTGCAACGGGCTCGTGGTTGCTCCAACGCATGTATTGAAGGAAGCTGAGAGCGTGATACACCCGGCATCCCTGTGCTGGCCGGATAGTATGCGGTCAGAGGGCGTTGAGTTCATTCGGCGATGCAGTGCGCGTGCTGGAATTTCCATGGGTGATTGGAAGGGTTATAAAGGGCTTGGATTGGCATTGGCATTTGATCACGGCACTCCCGATGCTACGCTGCCCATTTTTACGCACGAGTCTGATGCATGGCGCCCGCTGATAAGGTAATGAGAGCATGAAGAATTCGAGCCTTACGCAAAGCGTCGCAGATGCCTTCTCCAACTTCCGTGCAGAGCATGAAGGTGCGGGATTATTTGAGAATTTTACTAAGCCCCAGTATTTTCCAGAGCTTCTGACTAAGCAGCCTTGCTTTTTGATTGGCGGGCGCGGCACTGGAAAAACAACTAATCTGAAGTCGCTGTCGTACAGAGGGCGATCTTCTTTGAATGGATGTCTTCCTGATCAGGTGGCTGATTGGGGGGTTGTTGGTCTTTACACGAAGATAAACACAGGTCGCGTAGCTGCTTTTCGAGGTCCTGAGGCGACCTCAGAGGAGTGGGAGCGAATTTTCTCGCACTACTTCAACGTCATCTGTGTTGTATCCATGCTTGAGTTTTTCACTTGGCTCGCCAAAGAGAAGGAGAACTCTAGGAACCTTGATGTCGATGATCTGAAGGTCCTTTCTGTCGCTTTCTCTATTGACGTTGGTGTCGGTGCGCGTGAAGCATTGGAGGCTTTTAATCGATATCTTGTGGAATTTGAGGGCGCCATAAATTCAATAGGTGCAAGGCCAACTATGAGGCTGACGCCTTTGGGGCAGCCTATTGAAATGTTTATGGATAGACTCGTTGAATCGGGTCTGCTGGGTGGTACGTATTTTTACTTCCTTGTTGATGAATTCGAAAACCTTTCGAATTATCAGCAGAGAGTTGTTAATACGCTCATAAAGCATGCGAGGCCCCCTTATACTTTCAAGATTGGTGTTAAAGAGTTGGGGATTCGCGAGCGGTGTACTGTCAACCCCTCCGAGCAGTTGGTTGATCCTGCAGATTTCCTGAGGATAGATATTGGTGAAAGATTCTCAGATGATGCGGTGTTTCGCTCATTTGCATCTGATATATGCAGCAAGCGCTTGTCTTCGGTCAGTAAGGGTTTGAGTGATGGCGGTTCCTCCATTGAGGATTACTTCCCAGGCCTTAGCGCCGACGATGAGGCGGTAAAGCTCGGTATCGAGAGGTTAGCTAGAGATGGCGTCTCGGAGTGTTTTTTGGTGTTAAGTGAGGTGGGTAGGGAGCGATTTAAGGCGCATTCTCTGCTTGAGCAGTATGTTATATGGAAATTGGAAGGTGAATCCGCTGCTTCGGTGAAAGAGTTTGTAGAGGGCCAATCCTATGCAACGATCAAGGATAGGCTCAATAACTACAAGGTGCCAATGCTATTTACTATCAGGCAGGGAAAGTCTGGTGTGCGCAAGTACTATTGCGGCTGGGATGTTCTTTGCAGGCTTGCGCATGGCAATATTCGATATCTACTTGAACTGGTCCATCGGTCCATTCAATTGCAGGTCCAAGAGGGCGTAAGCGCGTCCGTGGTTCCTGAGATTCAGACGGAGGCAGCTCGCTATATTGGGCAGAAGAATCTGCGCGAACTGGAAGGTTTTTCGGTGGTTGGCGCCAAGATGGTTCGGTTCGTTTTGGCGCTCGGGCGCGTATTTCAGCAGCTCGCCGAGGATTGTGTGGGGCACACGCCCGAGCTAACCCAGTTCACCATTTCCGATAGTCGGGATGGCGCATCAACTACTCAGGCAAGTGAGTTGATTGAACAGTGCATTATGCATCTGGCTTTGGTGCGGTTGCCTGGCACAAAGTTGCAGCAATCGGAAGATATTCGCGATTACGACTACGCTCTCCATCCAATATTTAGCGCTTATTTCTTCTATAGTTACAGGCAGAAGAGAAAGATGCAGATGTCGATGGATGACGTTATTTCATTGGCAGAAAATACTGCTGATGGAATACATAGGATTCTTCTGCGACAGAATCGCGGAGTGGATTTGGGTGGGCGGAACCAATTGCATCTATTTGGAGGTGAGGGTGCTTAGTCTGATTAGTAGACCTGTGTACTCGTCACTCCATGATAATATTGCGGACTGCTTTTCGTCGCGTGATCGCGTGATTGTTGCGGGTGAGAGTTCAGAGGATCGTGCATCTCCATTGGTAGAGATTAGGAGGCATGAGCCGGATCGTTTCTGGATTATTTCTGAAACTGATGAGCTAAATAGAGCTTCTAGTTCGTTTCGAGGAGTGACTACAGAGCTGAGTCTTAGGGATCCCTCGCAGCTGCTGTCTGCGGTTGCTCATGCTGCGTCTGGCGTAGGCTTGGATATCGATTTAACAAGTCTTCCGGCTCATATTTGGGCTCCCTTGATTAAAATCTGTTGGGATAATGGTTTGTCTTGCCGTGCGCTGTATATTGAGCCTGATGATTACACAAGAAGCGATGCTCCGCGAATCGGGGCGTTGTTTGATTTGAGCGAGAGGATTCTAGGGATATCGCCGCTGCCTGGTTTTGCCTCTTTTAGGAGAATTGACGAGGATAAGGCGTTGCTCGTCCCTTTGATTGGATTCGAAGGTGCGCGGCTCTCATTTATAGTGGACCATCTAGAACCAAAGAAGGAAAATATATTTCCTATTGTTGGAGCTCCCGGTTTCAAGAAGGAGTATCCATTTCATAGTTTTCTGGGGAATCAGATTCCCTTGCTGGATACCAAATCGTGGATGAATGCCCAGTACTCTAGGGCGAACTGCGCGTTCAGCGCCTACTACGCGATAGATGCCGTATCTCAAGCGAGGCGAGACTATTTTCTGAGGATCGCCCCTATTGGTACTAAGCCGCACTGTCTTGGGGCGGTGCTTTACGCGCTTGCCCACCCTGGAAGTTGCGAGCTGATCTACGACCATCCGAAGAGGAGCAGGGCTCGGACGTCTGGGGTGTCTCGTGTTAGTGCATTTGATATCGGTACCTTCCAGAGCGAGCTTGCGCTAGCGTGTTAAGTGGGATGAGCGTGAAGAGCGTATGTGTTGTATGCCTGCTGCGGACATAAAAAGGCCCCGCATTGCGGGGCCTTTTCTCGCTTCATCGATGTTGCGTGTTTATCGCTTCATGGAACCGAAGAACTCGTCGTTGGACTTAGTGTTCTTCATCTTGTCCAGCAGGAATTCCATCGCGGCCATTTCATCCATCGGATGCAGCAGCTTGCGCAGGATCCAGATCTTCTGCAGCAGTTCCGGTTCGATCAGCAGG
>PJTS01001074.1_pt1 | contig 11490 bp, 9 predicted proteins | sample 1512251 | NCBI WGS metagenome assembly PJTS01 (sample SAMN08177686, study PRJNA422409) | Soil metagenome, whole genome shotgun sequencing project. | isolation source: Soil (2) enriched on wood chips: alkali lignin treatment | place: USA: Madison | collected 2015-01-15 | reverse complement strand
TTCCAACAAATCCGCTAATGCAGCCCGCTCAAAAGCTACACCTAGCTTCTCGCTTCCCTCACTACCCACCACAAATGTTCCGACTCCTTGCTGCACGTCGAGATATCTTTGATTGGCTAAAATGCGTATCGCTTCCCGCACACTAGATCGGCCTACACCAAACATTTTCATCAATGCCGGCTCTATGGGCAATTGGCTGTGCAAAGGCAATTCACCGGATTTTATCTTTACCCGAATCCGTTCGGCCACTTCTTCGGCAAGGGATATTTTCTTGATCATGGTTAAATTCATCTGATGATATGATGATCTGGCAAATATAAAAGAAAGGATCTGCTTAGCAAGTAGTTTATGGAGAAAATCTAGAGAATTTGGTGCGACTCTTTAATTGTATTCATGACGAAAATACTTTTAGTTTGTCCTATCCCGTCGATTTCTGATAAGCGATTGACAAAAAAATCATGAAAATCGTCCATGCTAGAAGCGATTATCTTTAACATGAAATCGAAGTCGCCACTGATATTATAAAACTCTATCACTTCGGGTAGTAGGGTAACCTCCTGAATAAATTTCCCTGCCGTTTTTTTATTGTGCACGCTCAGCGCAATCATGCAGAGCACGGTCAGCCCCTTATTGACCTGCTTTTTGTCGAGTACGGCTACATATTCTTTGATCGCTCCAGTTCGCTCTAGCCGTTTGATACGTTCATGGGTTGGTGTTGGGCTGAGGTGTATCTGTGCAGCAATCTCCCGCACACTTAGCTTGGCATTCTGCTGCAGCAGCCGCAAAATTTCTAGATCCTTGGCGTCCAATGCGAGCAAGGCACCTTTAGACTGTTCTTCTTCCATCATAAAAAAACGCAATTAATAGAACAAATAATCATAAAAAACACACAAAAAGAGCAAATGTTCTAAAAATAAATTAAAAAACAAAACAAATGATTCATGCGCGTAGATTCGCCTAAAATTATAGTTGCATGAACAATAGACGAAACACTATACTAGTATTGGCATCTGTAGGCACATTTGTAGAAGCCTTGGATATCGCTATCATCAACCTCACCATTCCCGCGATACAAAAACAGTTCGATATAGACCACGATACCGTGCAATGGCTACAGACACTATATGTATTGTTTTTTGGAGGCTTTCTTATTATTGGCGGAAAACTTAGCGATCAAGTAGGTTGTCGAAAGATTTTTCTTATCGGCGGAAGTATCTTTCTATTGTCATCCTTAGCGGCAGGAACGTCGCCAAATTTTCCCGTCTTAGCACTAGCGCGTGCAGCGCAGGGCCTCGGTGCAGCATTGTTGATGCCGGCATCGCTAGCCATGGTTACCCACACCTTTGTCGAGCCAGAAGAGCGAAGCGGTGCGATTGGAATATTCAGCTCCTTCGCAGCCATAGGGTCGGGTAGCGGTCTTTCGGTTGGCGGCCTCATCAGCACCTATTGGAGCTGGCACTGGGTATTTTTAATCAACGTTCCTATTTTGGCCGTCACATTAATCATGGCGCTTAAATACTTTCCAAAAGAGCGTCCTTTCGCTGAAACAAGAAAGAGCGATATGCTTTCCGGCATACTGCTGGTACTGGGTTTACTGTTCTTGAGCTTTGGCATTCATGACCTTACACATTTCCAGCAGCGCCCGTACCTCATTACGGCTTGCTTTATCGGTGCATTTCTGCTGTTAACACTTTTCATCCAACGTTTGCGAACGGCCAAACAGCCGCTTATTTCTCCGAGCCTTTTTCAACATCGGTCGTTGGTCGTTTCCAACATATCATTTTTTATGCTTGGTGCTTTGTTCATCGGATTTCTATTCTTGGTATCGCTGATGCTTCAAGACGACATGGGGCACAGCTCTGCTTCCGCTGGACTTATGTTGGTACCTTTCAGTATATTGTCAGCACTCATTGCCAAATTTCTGATTCCGGCACTCAGCAAAAAATTGACTCCCGCCAAGTTGGCCATCTCAGGAATGTGCTGTATGTTTTGCGGACTGAGCTTACTTCTTGTTGCAACCTACACGCATCACCCACTCATGTTGGTGCTATGTGGAGCAGCCTGCATATCCGGAATCGGCATGACGATCTGCTTCACCAGCTTATCCATCCTAGGCGTTAAAGATGCCCGGGCTCAATATTACGGTATGGCATCCAGCTTGACCAGCACCAGTTATTTTCTGGGTGCTGGTATCGGATTATCGTTCGTATCCTTTTTAGGACAATGGTTCCCCAGCAGCCTTGCTGTAGGGCCGGTCAGTCTAATCGTACTCCTATGCTACGCACTTTTTGCCATAGGATTACTAGGATACCTAGTCCACGCCGACAAACGTATCCTTGCAAAAACATTACAGACAGCGAACGTGTAAGCGTTCATGTTTCCGTATTTTTACGGGAAGAATACAGCTTATTTATATGACGAAATTAAACGGAAAAACGGCGTTGATCACCGGCGGTGGACGAGGTCTAGGTAAAGCCACCGCGATTGCTTTGGCGAAGGAGGGCATTAACATAGCGATTAGCGGTCGCAACGAAGAACAACTGTAAAGTACGATCGCCGAACTACAGGCTTTCGGCGTCAAGGCTACCTACGCTGTGTTCAACGTTGGAAATCAAACAGAGGTTGATGCCGGCATCAAACAGATCCACCAGATCTTCCCACAAATTGATATTTTGATAAACAACGCAGGAATAGCAGCATTCGGAAGCGTGGAGGACATGCCGAGCAAAACTTGGGAAGAAATCATCCAAATCAATGTGCTTGGCGTTTATTACGTCGCTAAAGCCATCGTTCCCATTATGAAAGCTCAAGGGCAGGGCGACATTATCAATATCGCGTCGACGGCCGGGCTTAAGGGTAGTGCTGACTCATCCGCCTATAGCGCTTCCAAATCGGCCGTTATAGGCTTCTCGGAATCGCTGATGTATGAGATGAGGAAAGAAAATATCCGCGTAACGACACTCATGCCCAGCACTATTGCGACTGACATGACTATGGTAGACCTGAAAATCACCGATGGTAATCCAGAAAGAATTTTACAACCGGAAGATTTTGCTGAGCTTATTGTCGATGTTTTGCAATTCAACAGGCGCGCATTATTGGCCAATGCTTCTATATTTTCAAGCAATCCCTAAATACATTATGATAAACACAAGATACCGAACAGCATATTATTATTTTGGCACAAAAATTGCTAATAATATAATTCATAATTTAGGTTAATAATTGGTTTGGAAGTCCCAAAGTCGCCCGACTTTGGGCTTCTTTTTATGTGTGAATTAGGCAACCTCATCCCAGTCAATTGGAAAAACGCTAAGCCCACAATTACGAGAGCTTATTCAAAGCTTCTAACCTTCCTGATAAGTATAAACATTATATGCACAAAGTCGTTTTGAGATCAAGTAGGCAACAAGTGCACCCAATGCCAACGGAAACAGTAACTGATATCCACCCGGAACCACACTGCAAATTAAAAAGATAGATGTAAAAGGGCCATGTATGGCCGCTGCCAATGTCGCAGCAGCTCCAATCAAAGCAAAATTTACCACAATAAATTCCATCCCCAAGTAGCTGTTGCATAAATACGCGAATAATATTCCTAGAAAGGCGCCTGCAACGATACTTGGCGCAAAAACACCTCCGTCGCCGCCTGCGCCCAGAGTCAAAGAGGCTGCTAAAGGTTTTAAGAAAATAAGCATTACCAAGGTTATCGGAGCCGCTTTTATGATATCTGGAGAATTAAACGTAGCCAACATGTTTCCTAACCCCTGATAACTATCACCATATAAGCTTGGAAAAAATAAGATCAGTGTTCCCACCGCTAAAGCGCCAAGATTGACACGTAAGAAGTTATTTTTTATGTGTGCGAACCAATGCTTACAATAAATGACTACCTGCGTGAAAAAAGTAGCCAACAGGCCCGCTAAGATTCCCAAAATTAACATGTAAGGTAGAGCTTTCCATTTCCAGTCATGAGCGGGCAAGCTAATTAAAAAATGTTGGTCAAATTTGGAGATAAAGATAAAACCAACTATAGCCGCTATTGCGGCACTATACATCACGGATTTCGTTCGCCTTTTAGTAACGACTTCAATAGCAAATAACCAACCACCAATTGCGCTACCAAATAACACCGCTACACCTGCTGCAACGCCCGCACATACAAGTTCCTTTTTTAAGGCAAACGGCACCTGCTTATTTTTGTAGACCTGATTGCCTACACTTGCAGAAGCCACAACGGTAGACACCTCTATACCCGTAGAACCGCCAAAAACGACCGTCAAAAATCCGTTTACATAGTGTGAAGGGATTTTGTAGAATGGCAAGTGATCCTTCCTGGTCTGTAGGGTGGTGTAGATCTCTTTGATACCTTTGTTTTTCCTATTCTTAAAAAGATACTTACGTAAAAAATAGATTGCTGTAATTCCTATCGACGGAAAAATAATATACCATAATGGATTCGATTCCTTAATATAATGGAAAAAGAAATCTTGTACATATTCCGTCAGGTGTTTTAGAGAAAACGCGAGCAAACAACATAGCAATCCCACGATAATGGAAGCGCCCGTCAGCTTCAAATAGCTGTAAAAAAGAATTTTATTCCGCATGATTAGACGTTTTGCGATGCAAAGGTAGGAACAAAATCGAGGAATGGCGAAGTGCACAGGCGATAAATATCTTCTTCTCCGACATTCGACGGCCAATCCATTGCCGAACCGCTGAAAAAGGAAGTATCCGACCGAGGCTATACGCATCCTCTGATCTATATCGTCTACCATGGGCTAATTGGAGGTCATAAAAGGATGGTGATTGGAAATACAGGGAACTTGATGCCGGAGTCAATAGCAACTCGGGAAAAGCTCACCCCTGCCGCATATGAACGCTTTAAACTCGCTGCCGATCGCAGTGAACGGACTAACCTTATCGAGAAACCCTAAAAAAGGCGCGCGCGATGAAAGCTTTGCTCGACAGCTTTGATAGCTATACCAACTGATTTCCCGCAATGGAACGAAACCGCAAAGATAAAAAAGGAAAAGGGGCTTCCGGGGGATCTGTTCCCAGAAGCATCCTTTTCACGACTAAACTACTTAGCTACATCGACTCTGTACAACTTGCTATGTATATTTTTGAGAGTAGCCTCTGGAATTTTGATCACTTTCCTGTCGTAGGTCATGAGCCCGTTTGTTTCTACCTCGACATCCGTTGTTTGGGTATAAACGCCGGCAGATAACCCGAGAGGAACCAGACTCGCTAGGTTAGCAATAACCTCCTCATAGCGCTTTTGCAATTCTTCTTTGTTTTTGAAGGATTGGTAGCCCCAATTGTCTTTCTGCTGCCAAGTATGTCCTTCCACGGGTAGCCCCAAGCCACCAAACTCGCCCAGCGCCAAAACAAACTTATCGCCAAAGATAGCTGGATCGGGCATCGCAGCATCCGGATAATTGTGGATGTCCAAAATATGGCCTGTGTAAGCAAAATTCCCCCCGCTCGCACTGTTCACTAAGCGTGACGGATCATATTGCATTGTCCATTCCGTGATTTCTTTTGTTTTGAACTGCCCCCACGCCTCGTTGAAAGGAACCCAGATGACGATACTTGGGAAATTGTGCAGTACATCCATAATATTCTTCCATTCCTTCTTGTAGATCGCTTCGGATGCTGCGCTGCGTTCTTTGTCGTGCTTGCCGTTCGAGATTTTGCCGGGCTGCATGTCCCAAACATTACCGCCAAGATCGCCGCTAGGCATATCTTGCCACACCAAGATACCCAAGCTGTCACAGTGACGGTACCAGCGTGCTGGTTCTACCTTGATATGCTTACGTATCATATTGAATCCCATCTCTTTGGTTTTCACAATATCGAATTTTAAAGCTTCATCTGAAGGAGCTGTATGCAGACCATCAGGCCACCAACCTTGATCGAGTGGGCCATAGTGGAACACAAATTGATCATTTAGAAACATCCGTTGGACTCCTTTCGCATCTTTGCCGGCGCTAATCTTACGCATGGCAAAATAGCTATCTGCTTGGTCAACCACCTTGCCTTTACGCACAACCTTCACCTGTAGGTCGTATAATTTAGGACTATCCGGGCTCCACAACTGCGGGTTTTCAATTTTCAAGTCGGCTTCAGCACCTACAGCGACCGATGCCTCCGCAATCTTTTTGCCTTGATCGTACGCTTCTACATGCAACAAATCCCCAGGTTGTGCTGCATCCACCTGTGCCGAAACCTTTAATGATGATGCATTCACTTGAGGTGTCTGCTTCGTTTTAACGATATAGGTCTGCGGAACGCTTTCCAACCATACGGTCTGCCAGATTCCCGTCACAGGCGTATACCAGATACCATGCGGATTGTTGATCTGCTTTCCGCGCGGCTGAGGCCCATCGCTCGTCGGATCCCAGACGCGAAGGCTTAACGCTTGCTTACCTCCTTTTTTAAGAGCCGAGGTGATATCAAACGAGAAAGGGTCAAACCCGCCTTCATGCTGGCCAATATGTTGGCCATTGAGATATACGTCGCACTGCCAATCTACGGCTCCAAAATGCAAAAGCACCCTTCCTTTCTGCAGCTTTTTGTCGACCGTAATGTCATTATGGTACCAAAGTGCCTGATCCTTACTGACACTTTTCCCAACGCCTGACAGTGCAGACTCCACAGCAAAAGGCACCAAGATATCACCATCCCAAGTTGAAGGTACATTGGTTTCTTCTTTACTTGCGATTTTGTACTTCCAGAGACCGTTCAGATTTTGCCAATTCCCACTACGCTTTAGTTGCGGCCTAGGGTATTCTGGATGCGGCTTGGAAGCATCGAGCTTTTCTCCCCAAGGGGTTAAAATCTTGTCTCCAGCAGGCTTCCACTGTTGTGCGAAGCTCAGGGAAAACGACGTGGCAACCACACATGCCAGAGCCATTGTTTTTTTCATCATTTTATTTTGTTTTCTCGTCATATATTATTCTATTCTTTTATTCTCGGGCCGGAATGTTGCTGGAGACGGTCGGACATCCACAGCGGCCTTTAACTTTATAAATGCGGGATGATCAGCTCGCCATATATTGGATGTTTCTAGCAGCACATTCTGATAGTCGTACAACTCATACGCGACTGGAGCATGCCCCTGTAAAGGCTGTCAGGCAATTAGCCGATATCGTTTGTCACGAACTGCTTTAACGAGTTTTCCATCACGTAGAAAAAAGTGGCGGACATATCCTTATGTGCCTGTCTTTTCATTCTTCAAAAAAGACATAAAACTTCTCCCATCTAAAGGTTTGTACCGTCTGGTTTATTCTCCACAGCGGGATAGTTCATCAGCGATATCCAACTACAAGGTAACTTGGCCATCCACCGTCGACATGGCTAATTTTCTTTCTTGATCCGTGGTCGTACCCAGCGAGGACCAAACTTCGACCGCACGGTGCTGCCTTCTAACGGATTGCCCTTATCGTCTATAACGATCCCGTTCAACACCTGTTGTTGCAAAAACAAATGTCCATAATCAACGGTTGGCAAAGCCACGGCATCAGCAGGCACAAACCCGCCTACCAAACCGCAGAGCCGCATATAGGTAAAGCGCAACGATTGTATCAAGTTGATTGTCATGGACAGTTTTGGGTTTATGTTTATAATCGTACAAACCAAAGTTAGCCTCCCGTTTCGGGAAAAGATTTTCAAATCATATCAATTTATCGACAAATCGTCTCATTATCAACCTTGCCGCCCTTCAGTATCTGTTTTTTGCATATCTCTTGGCAGAAAGGTTCTTTTAACCTATGCCACTTTATTTAGTCTCCACAGGTCCAACCGTTGGTCCTTTCACCTGCAAACGACCATCTTCCGTTATCTCCAACGGATCTATAAATACCAGACGCTGATCTCCGGTTTCCGTTGTTCGTCCATGATACACGCAAAGACGTCGACCGTCTTTGGTTATCAGAATACTATTGTGCCCGGTCCCAGAAACAACCCCACCCTTATCGGTATTTTTTTGAAGAACTGGGTTAAAAGCTGATTTTTCGAATGGTCCTAACGGTTGCGTCGCCGTAGCATAGCCTACCGCATAGTTTTCTCCCGCAAAATGGTTGGCGGAGTACATCATGTAGTAGAGCCCCTTATGTTTAAAAAGGTAAGATCCTTCCGTCCATCGACGGTTTACCTCGCCCGATGTCACGGAACGGCTCTCCCACTCGGCTTGCTGATCATCCATCGCCACTGGTGGACGCAGCAATAATTTAGGTTGGCGTATTACGCCAGAAAAATCACTTTTCAGCGCAACGCCATATACCCAGCTCTCCTCAACCTCGTTATACAGCCCTTTATCCTTCGCCCAAGTTGCTATCTCAGATTGAACAGGATGCTTGTAACAACAGCGCGAATAATAGAGGTAACATGTACCGTCTTCAGCAAAATAGACGTTGGCATCGATAATGGGATATCCAGGATCAAAAAGAGGCTTACCTGTCATATCTTCGAAGGGGCCGGTGGGCTTATCGGCGACAGCCACCCCTATACGGTAATTTTCCAATTCATTTTGCGGATTATCCTTCCAATGTGCACTGTAAAAGAGATAGTACTTTCCTTGATGCGCGTACACCTCCGGCGCCCAAAAATCTTTTGTCCCCCAGCCTTTCGCCTGTTGTGAGGAATATACCACTCCCTGCTTCTCCCAATGGTTTAAATCTGGAGAGGAATACACCACAAAACCATTCTCCGTACCGCCTGTGCCATAGAGATAATATTGATCCGATGTTTTGTCATAAAGGATGTAGGGATCCCCAAGAGGGATATCTAAGGGGTTGTCCGTTTTCGTGGTCTGACCACAAGCAATCATCGTTTGCAGTACCGCCACAAACCATGTCAATATTAAGTTGTATTTCATCGTTTACTTTTAAATTGAGGCATTTTCTTATCTTTCAAGTTGGGCGTATTGGCTTCAAACTTGGGCCATCCATCCTCCCAAACTAGGCGATCCAACATCAGCACGCGGCGGCTAGCCCCTGATTTCACCTTGTCATTATCTTTTAATATGGCATGGTAGAGCAGCCAATCTTGGCCCTCATCGTCGGCGATAATTTTCGTGTGGTGACCTGGACCTGCAATGATGTCGTTCCCTGCTAACAGCAAGGTTCCATTTCCGCGCCGGGCGATGGGCTTCCCTGTCCGGTCGAGATACGGGCCCTTCAATGTCTTGGATCGGGCGGTTAAAACCTTGTATTGACTGTTAGCCCCTTCACAACAGCTTCCTTTTGATCCGAAGAAATAAAAGTAGCCATCACGCTTGTGCAGCATGGCCGCCTCCCAGTCGCCTGCGGCAAGCCGGATCTTGGCAGCTATGGGCATGGCTTTGGTAGCATCGGCCGACAGTCCAATCATGTGGACACCCTGATTTACCCCATCACCAAAACTCCCCCAGATTAGGTAGTTCCTCCCCTCTTCCTGAAAAAAGGAAGGATCAATGGAGTTAGGCACGTCCATATCTTGTGACGTAAAAAGCTTGCCCTGATCCACGAAAGGTCCTTTCGGCGTCGATGCGATGGCTAAACCAATACCTGGATCGGGATCACCCCAAAGGGAATAGGAGTAGTATAAATAATATCTACCCTTAATAAAATTTATGTCGGGAGCCCATAAGCCCCCATTTTTTTTCCACGCTGGCTTTTTTGTAAATACTTCTCCTACGTAGCTCCAGTTTACCAAGTCTTTAGATTCCAGAATGGGCATCAGCCTGCTGCCCTTTCCGTCACCCCAGTCATCTTGTGTTCCATATGCATAAAACAAGCCGCTCTCCTGATCGCGGATCACCGTCGGATCGGCTAGGATCGGTTGAAAAACCGGATTCGCGTAGCTAGATACCGTATCCTCGACGAAAAATCGTGGATGGGCGATTCCCAAAACACAACCCCAAAAAGATGGACTGATCAGCAATACTAAAAATAATAGAAAAACAAGAAATCGAAGACGCTCATCTCCACGCGCCAGCAAACTTAGGTTTGTTTTCATTCACCAAATTTGTAAAATGATTTTGGCAAAGCATTGCTTATTTATTTCAATAAATCACTAATTTGTCTCAAAATAACAGACATAAACCATATCCACCCATGCAAAAACGATTATTTCTCTTTGTCGGTATACTGCTGTTCGTGCTCGTTGGTCGTGGACAAAGCTACTATTTCAATCATTTTGGGGTTGATGATGGACTTTCGAACAACGCTATACTCTGCAGTGCACAAGACAAAAGTGGATTTTTATGGTTTGGCACGAAGGATGGGCTAAATCGTTTTGATGGATACAATTTTAAACAATTTTACAGTGACACAGATAGCAATAACGGTTTAGGAAGTAATTTTATCCACAGCCTCATGGTGGATCGAAACAACCACATTTGGGTCGGCACCGATCAGGGAATCTATATATACAACCCCTATTTGGAGCTTTTTTCGGCTTTTAAAGCAGAGGCCAAAGGGGAAATACTGCAGATAGAGGAAGATCGATCCGGCAATGTATGGTTTATCTCTAACAATCGCCTATTTTGCTTCCAACCTACAAATGGGCAATTGAAACAACATACCGACGTGGGTGAGCAGGTGGTATCTGCTTTTGGATTTGACAGATATGACAACGTTTGGGTGGGAGGTAACCAATCGCTGAAAAACTTAAAAACAGGAGATACCTTTATCCTTCCCATTGTGCATGCTGCCACACAATGGATAGAAAAAATCTATCGCGACGATCGAGAGCAATTTTGGATAGCCACGTCCAAGCACGGACTCTACACCCTCGACCCTGCTGCCGGTACCATCAAACACACCTTGCCATCTATTGATGGCAGCCCTTTATTCGTGCGCGACATACAGCAGGCTGAACCTGAAATCTTTTGGATAGCGACAGAGAGTGGTGTTATCGTATACAATAGGCACAGTGGCCAATACAGCTCGCTCCGTCAGCAGGCCGACCATCCTTGGGGTCTTTCTGACAATGCCGTGTACACCATCTGTAAAGACCACCAGGGAGGAATGTGGGTCGGCACCTTCTTTGGCGGGCTCAATTATTACCATAAGCAACACAATATCTTCCAAAAAATTTTCCCCCGTTTTCTGGTTAGCTCGATCCAAGGACATGCCGTTCGGGAGATTACCCAAGACAGGCGGAAACAACTATGGATAGGCACCGAAGATAATGGACTCTATGCCTGGAATAAGCAAAAAAACGTATTCCAGCGTTTTAACACGACAAACGGACTATCGCATACCAACATACATGGTTTAGCATTGGCCGGCGACAGCCTATTGGTAGGGACATTTGACCGCGGCCTTGATGTCATCGACATCCGAAGCAATAGGCTGATCAAACATTTTGATACGCAAAGTAGCCCAGGTCTAAGCAACAATTTTATTTATCAGATATGCCGCACAAAAAGAGGTCGCGTTCTACTGGCAACAGCTCGCGGATTAACCGAATTTTTCCCGGGTAAAGATCGATTCCAATTGG
>PJTS01001073.1_pt1 | contig 11495 bp, 18 predicted proteins | sample 1512251 | NCBI WGS metagenome assembly PJTS01 (sample SAMN08177686, study PRJNA422409) | Soil metagenome, whole genome shotgun sequencing project. | isolation source: Soil (2) enriched on wood chips: alkali lignin treatment | place: USA: Madison | collected 2015-01-15 | reverse complement strand
CAACCCTGTTCGGGTTGGTCATGTCGCGCCTCATTCTAGCGCCGGAGTTGGGCGGCGCAGTGGGCCAGGGCCCGGGTCATGCGCCATTCGACGGTCTTGGGAGATATGCCCAGCCTATCCGCGATCTGGGCGTTTGTCAGACCGTCGATACGCGACAGTAAAAAGACATCCCGAAGAGATTCTGGCAAGCCGAGCACGATGTGAATGAGCATGACCCGGTCGGTCTGGTCGGCGTCGATGCAGTCGCGGACCGCCGCCCCGGCCTCCGCCCTCAACGCCAGTTCGCGCCGCCGCCGCCGCGTCGACGCCAAGTTTGTCGCGATTCTCAGAAGGAAGGCTTTCGGGTGACGGATGTCCGAAGACGAGACCGCAGAAGCCAGGCGCAGCCAGGTTTCCTGAGCCAGATCCTCGATGTCCTGATCGCCGAAGCGGCGCTTGAGCGATCGGGCCAGCCACCGCTCGTTCTCGCGATAGAGAATGGACAGTTCGGCGCCGCCTTCGCCTTCCATCCGTCTGCTTTGATCCGACACGGGCCCGCCTCCTTTCGCAAAGAGGCGGGCCCGGCCGAAGCACCGGGTGTTGAGAACATGCTCAAACACATGCGCTGACGTCTTTAGCTCCCGAGGAAGCCTGGACATGCACGTCGGCCACCCGCCGCAACGGAGCGCGAGGTGGTGATTTCAGGATCTGCTCAAGCGAGGTTCTCACGCCTCGGCGTCAAATCAGACGCAGCCCAAGCCTGATTCATCCGTGTTCACTTGGCAAGGCGCATTATGCGGCATGTCGCGCGTGCGCCGCTGACGCCATGACGCCGCGCCCAGGCCTGCAGAGGATCAACCCTCTCTCAACACGGTCCGGGCAGGTTGTCTTGATGCGTGATTCCCATCCTCGCCGTAGTCGCCGACCTGCCCGCCTCCTTCGTGCAGACCGTCGGCGCCGTCCTAACCTGAGGTTCGCGGCGCTTGTTGCGGGCGCTGCGGCGGCGGCGTTTGCGGCGGCCTATTCGTGGCCGCTCGACGACATACTGAACCGCCTCGTCCCCACGCTCGAGAAGATGCTGAGCCATCGAGAAGCCCCGGCTCCTGCTGACCGCTTCCTCTGCGACGTCGCCTATGTGAACGACGGCGACACCCTGCGCTGCAAGGACGGAACGCGCGTTCGCCTTCACGCCGTCGCCGCAAGGGAGGCCGACGAAACCTGTTCGCCGGGCCACCCCTGCCCCGCCGCGTCGGCGGCTTCAGCGACGGCCGAACTGCATCGCCTGGCCGCCGACCGGATGATCAGCTGCGAGCCAATCGGCCAGAGCTACAACCGCGTCACCGCCATCTGCTGGACCCCGGCGCAGGTCGAGATCAACTGCGCCATGATCCGCAGCGGCACGACTGTGGTGTGGGCGAAATTCGACCGCCAGCGTCCGCTGTGCCGCGCCTGACGTCAGCGCCGCATCGCCTTCTCGTGCACCCAGCCCTCGTTCATCAGAACCACGGCCGCCTTGCCTTCAAGCGTTTCGGCGTTGTCGCGAGCCAGCTGCGGGAATGCCTCCTGCATCGGCTTCGACTTCGCCCATTCCGGCATGTTCTTGAGCTGCCCGGCGTAGTCGACCTGTGGCACCGTCATGCCCATCATCTCGCCCGGTTCGGTGAAGCGGACGATCTCCTTCACGCTCGGCTCGCCGTGGATTCCAAACGCCCACGTGTGGGAAGCAGGGAGCTGAGTGGCTTCCACTAAATGCTGGACGCTGGCGTCGCCGGTCATGCCGCTGTTGATCTAACGTTGCTTTGAACGAATCGTGAGAACATTGTCTGATAAACTTGCGTGGTGCCTTTGATTCAGCTCGTACCGAACGATAATCTACTCGATCCGCCATCAGTTGTTTGGGACGTAACAAACGTCGCGGCAGCTGTTGAGCGGCTTAAAGCCAATGGAACGAGTCCCAATAGCTTCAAAGTGTTGGGCCGAGAACCCGGGGATTATGTCGCGCCTTTAGTGAAAGCGCTAGCTCCGCATCATGCCGTCGTATTCGGCTCAAAAGCCGCCGTGCGGGCCGCTGTCGCCCAAAACATTTCTCCTCGAAATGGTGATCGATTCTTAGCGGTGCTCTTCTCGCGGGTGGATGATTGGGCTCAGGACCGACTGACTGTCGCGGCGCAAAGCGGGCGCCTCTGGAACATGACGCCCGAGGAACTGGCGTCAGACATTTTCCAGCATGACAAACGCGGACTAACTGACGTTGCCGTAATCAATGAAATCGTCAATGACATCGCCCAAGCTGTCGGTGACCGGGTAGTACTTATGCTCGGCAACGTTTTTCATGAGTCGACCTACTTCAAGGCGTTAGTACCACTCATTGCCCAGAGAGCTAAGGGTTCGGTCTGGGTTCTATTTGACGATCATGGGATGTTCCGGAGCGTTCCAATCCCGGCCGTGAATCGTGAGTACATCCACTACGAAGACATTGTGGGTATAATAGCGCACCAGTTTGATGCCGAGCCAAACAGTGTAAAAAAGCTTGCTCGTTCGAATCGATCTGGCGGCGCTGGTAACTTATACTTCACTCAACGAGAATTCGAAGAAGAGTATATTTTTCTCGCTAAGGCAGCCAACTCTCATGATTTAGAACGACTTCCGGAAGTTCCGGAGGCAAGAAAGGCGCCGATCAGCTTCTCGGTGCGAAATCATATCCTTTTCGTCGCAGAGAACGAAGTTGGCGGCATGTCGCCGAATGTCGTTTCCGAAGTTGCGTCGGAATTGCGCAACATGATCGCGGACGTAACCGAGCATCATGGGCTTTCGAACTCATCGCCAGTGACGGCGCGGAAGCTTGAACGTTTGAGGTCCACGCTCGATGAACTCGCAGAGGGGCCGCCCACCGAGGGGACTATCCTTCGCATGGGCATGATGGTTGGAGCACTGGAGGAGAGCATTCGGCATGATCCTGAAGGCAATCTACTACACGCTCAGGGATCACTTCAGTCGCTGGCTACTCAGAGCAATCTGTTTTTAAATCGGTTTGAAGCGTGGCGTAAGTATCTGCGAGATGCAGCTGCTGAGGAGATTGCAAGCGTTGATCAGAGTGTCGGACAGCGAGCGATCGAAATAATACGCGCCGCAGCGGATTCAGGGGCCGTGGAGCAGGCCAGCAAGGCTGCGCTGCGGGGCTTTTCAGACCAAGTCGAAGTTTTAGATACACCTAGCGAGAAAATCGGTGCCGTCGCTACGCTGCAGAATATGCTCGCTACAGCAGGGGCATCCGTGAAGCGTCAAATCGTTTCGACGGCGGGGGCGCTTTGGGAGGACGTTCGCAAGGACAGCGCGAGATGGCTTCTCACAAGCTTTCTGCTCACAGCGGAGGCTAGCTTACGCGCTTTGGCTCAAGCTTCACCCGCGATGTTCGGCTGGTTAGACGGCCTATTAGACTGGATCCATGCCAATCGCCCACGATGAGTTTGGCCGATCCCCTCGCGGCGGATCACTGGGCCCAGTGATCTCAAACCAAGCACCCCTATGCTGAAGCGCCCGCCTCGGCAGCATCGGCCAGTTTTGTGATGCGCTCTTCGCTGGCTTCCACGACAAGGCTTCGAAGCCTGACCGCTCCATCTAGCAGGAACTCTAAGTCCGCGACATCGGGATCGTACTGGTCGGAGTAGCGCGCTTCGACGTAAGCCCGCTTAAGCAGTTCAAAGCGGCGGCGGTCGTTTCGTTGCTCTCGTGGCCAAGCGGCAGTCAGACCTTTGTCGGTGTCTTCAGCTAAGGAGCGAAGGAACTTGATGTTGTGGGAGCGCGGGAAATAGAACGTGTGAGTCAACAGGAAGCAGGCGTATGCTGTCTCGGTCGCCTGATGCAGTAGGAACGCCGCCCATTTGCGGACGTGTTGCCCCTCACCACTGATTGCAACATGGCGCTTCGCATCTTCGATCCTAAGATCGAGGTCCTTGACCTTCAAATCGAAGTGCTTCCGGGCTGCATCCCGCGCCTCAACCGCCGTCATCGGCTGAGGCTGGGCGAATGGATGTCCCGGCAACTCGTACAGCACCACGCCGTCGCGCAGAATGTCAGTCCAGAAATACTCGCCCCGGGTCAGGGCCTGGTTCACCTCGGCCATGGTGTGGACGATGATGTTGACCGTCCGCCCCACGGCGGGATCGCGCAGGATCTTGTCCTCGGCCACATACCAGTAGTCGGCGATGTCGGTCAGTTTCTCATGGCTGACGATCACCAGCAGATCGAAATCGGACAGATAGCCGTTGTCGGGTTCATCGACCCAATCGTTGCGGGCGTAGGATCCGAACAGGATGATCTTCAGCACCCGCCCGTCGCGCCGCCAGGACTGGGTGCCCCCTCCCCCGCTTTTGATCGCGGCCTCGAACTCGGTCAACAGGGTCGTGCGGACGCGCTCCAACTCGCGCTGCTGCTTGGCCGGAAGGTGATCCAGATCAGTGCGCATGGAGTCGCCCGCCGTGCGCCCGCAGGGTCGCCGAAACCATCGTCATGCCTGCCGCCCTTGTTGGCATCCGTGCCCCAAATCACTTCTGCAGAAGCCTACCCCGCCTATCCGCCAAGCGCCACAATGCGGGAAGGTGTCCGCCGGACAGTTGAGAACACGAGAGCTCGTGCGCCGACGCCTTTAGCTTGCGCCTGGACATAGCGGTGGCCTGCCGGGGACAAAGTGACTGTCGCCGGTCCCGCCGGGAGGGACAAGGCCCTCGAACGAGCATGATCGTCATCGGCCCGGGCGAAGTTCAAAAGGTCAGGGCTGAAACGCGCCAGAAGCGGCCATTGCAGCCCCGTCCGAAAGGCGACCTTCTGATCCTCGCGCGTTTGTCCGGTTTCCGGCAGTGTGCCTAGGCCCGCTTCGCCCGTTGCGGACCTTTGCTGCTTCACGCTTATGGTGTGTTCATGAACACCACTATCGTTCCGGCGCCACCCGATGATGGGGGCACCGACCGCAGAGGGATTTTGGTGAGCGCCGCAGCGCGCCTATTCCCTCGACGATGAGAAATGCCTTCGATAGGCGTGCTGGCCAAATCGGATTTCTTAAGCGGTCGCGCCCGTAGGAACTGCCGTGAAAGCCCGCCCGACCTGCTCACGAAGAGGCTGGAGACGGGTAAATCCCCGATTGGTAAGAATGACAAGCACGGCGTCCTGATCCGGCAGTTGCTCGAAGTCAGCGATATAGCCGTTAGTGCCGCCGCTGTGCCCGACCATGGTCTGACCAGCCGCCGAGGAAACTACCACGCCCAACCCATACCCCTTGGGGCCGACCACAGCCTTGCCGTCCCGGCTCACGACCGGCGCCGCGCGCATCTCGGCCAAGCTTTCCGGCTTCAGCAATCGACCTTCCTCCAAGGCGCGGTCGAGCGCAAGCATGTCTGCAAGGCTGGCGCGAACCGCCCCCGCGCCAAGTTGAATAAAGGCCCAATTCTGGGCCTGGGTAAGAGCGCCGGGCGCGCCGTTATATCCGATGGCCAAACCTTCTTCCTGCACCGCCACCGGATGACCAGCGACCATATTTGGCACCTCGACGCTAGCGGTCGTCATACCTGCCGGTTTGAGGACTAGCTCTTCGAGGATGTGGCCGAAGGGCGCCCCACGGGTCGCAGCCGCTGCATGCGCGAGAAGCTCGAATCCGAAATTATTATACCGGAAGTTCTCGCCAGGTCCTTCCAGAGGATGGGTCGCGTCCTCCGGGAGATCCGTCAGAACCGCCTTCATCGCCGTCGGGTGATCGACGCTGAAACGCGCCAGCAGGGCCTCCGTCAGGTCCGGCAGACCCGAGGTATGGTTCAGCAGGTTCCGCACGGTGACGCCGGCCCAGTTCGAAGGCGCATCGGCGAGATAGCGACCGATCGGCGCGTCGAGATCCATCTCGCCGTTTTCACACATGCGCAGGATGGCGATGGCCGTCAGATACTTGCTGGTCGAAAAGATCTTGAACCGGGTTTCGGGCGTGTTGGCGACGCCATTGACGGGATCGGCTTGGCCACAGGCATGCTGGAACAGCATCTCGCCGCGCCGCGCCACAGCGAGCACCCCGGAAAATTCACCGGCCTCGCACGCCCTGACGAGTTGCGCTTCAAGAGGCGCGAAATCAGGCCGCTCTGCGGCAGAGACCGTCACGGGAGACAAGAGGACCAATGAGGCCAATGCGCCGGCGGTAAGACTATGCTTGATAGGGATCATAACCGCAGCCTATAGAGAGAGGCCCCTCCTCACCTCAAGTGAAGCTTGAGTCAGGTTGCGGCCATTCTCGTGACGAACGCCGCCCTCCAAAATGCGCTGCCGGATGCCCAGCCCCTTGCCGACTAATAATCCGCCCGCATGATCGAGATTTAACTGGCCGCTTGACGGATCTGCTGACTAACCAGGCCTGAACACTGATTTTGATCCGTCATGCTCCTTCCCCTTCTCGCCGCCCTCTCGCTGACGCAGCAGCTTCCGAACGTTTTGACGCCGAGACGCGCATCAAAGACGCCGTCGCTGTCGTTCGCCCCGTGGCCTATCGCAGCCGGCAGGTCGCCCAATCCAGCCGCCAAGGCCCAGGCCGGAAGCATGTCGATGTCGTCGCGGGCGCCTTCGGCGCGATGGCGCATATCCTCGGCCAGGGCGTCCCACCATTCCTTCGTCCAACCGACCCCCGAAGCGATCGCCGCCTGGGGCGAGCGATACGGCGACCGCCCGCTCAGGGTCGAAATCTCATCGCCCGCTTTAGGCGTGCACTCAGCATTCTCCAGCAGCACGTCTTGGTGGTAGCGAAGTGCTTCGCGGCGATAGACGTCTCGAGCTCGGCGTCGCCTCGCCGTTCGATGCGGAATCATCCACGATCGCTGGCTGGTCGGCGACGTCCGTACGGGCTTGCTCTCAATTGGCGATGACGCCGGTGGCCACGGCGTTGGGACGGACCACATGGCGGTGCTGAACGCTAGTTTGCGCCAGAGGCGTAAGTAGCGGTCCGGTGCGTCGCACGGGGTGCGTGGTTGCGCGCCGGACCGCCGGCATCACCTCAAAGGAATGCGCGGCTTTAAACCACCTAGGCGCCCTATCAGCTCCGACACAACCGTCGCGCGAGACCGGCTCAATGCATCCAGCCTGCGTAGAGGATTCCTATGAAGCCGACGAACAACAGCGTCACGACCAGGAGCGCCGCTTCCCATGCCGCCAGATGCCACCATCGGGGAACAGAGGACCTTTGTTTGCGCAAGAACGGCCCTCCAGCACCCGCCGGACGAGGCGCTGGTCGTCCGAACTATCCAATCTGGGCGTTGTTCCGCCTATCCGCGCTCTCGGCCGACAAAGGGGGATTATCGCCCTTCCGGCGCCAATGTTCCGCGCATTTCTCGCGTAGCTGTCGCCAGGTCGCCTTTCCCTCCAGTCCGTAGATTTCGGATTGGGTATAACGCTCTCTGACGAGGGCCTTTCGAACGTCACTGGGAATGCGAAAGCTCCCGCTTTCCGCAAGTTCGAAGGCCCTTTCAATCACCGGCTTCTTGTGCACGAGAACAACTCCCCTGTGAGGGGAGTCTAAACGCCGTTCATTCAGCGCAGGTTGCTCCCGAGACCGTTCGGGCGTCTCGCCACCGCCTTCTAGGATAGATGAACGGTCCAGGCGGCCCCTGCAAAGCAGGACACGCTCAAAAAGACGAGGGTGATCTCAAAGGGCGACAGCCTCCAGATGGACGGCCCGCGACGGGATTTGGCAGACATGGCGGCCTCACGGTTTCCAGAATGATCTTGAGAGCCGCCTCGGTTGCGCCCCTGACGGGTAGCGGTTGGCCGTAGAGGCCACGCCAAAGCGCATCTAGCGTCTGATCTTCTTGTCCCAAGGGCTCCATTCGTGACTCTTGCACGAACGTGGGCCCCGGTCCCCCTCAATTGGCGCGCTTGTCGAACAATGATCGTTTTTCTGTTGCGCTTGAGCCGAGCGTCTCAAGCGGCGGGGCGGGCGCCCATCCTCTCTCTCGATTAGGGCGCCTGGTGTACCGCTGACGGGCATCGGCGCTCGGTTCGAGAACCGCGGACATCGATCGCGAACCTATCGCTGTGTGTATCCGCCGCTCCGGTCAGGCCAGATCGCGTATGCGCATGACGCCGCTGCTGCTGGTCTGCACCTCAAACCGCCCGGTCGCCCGGATGAGATCGGACAGCTTGGCGTATCCGTAGGTCCGCTGGTCGAAATCCGGATAGGCGTTGCGGAGCCGGTTGCCGAGACCGCCCACGGCCACCCACCCGTCTCCGTCCTCGTCCATGTCGGCGATCACAGTGGCGATCAGCCGCGCAGCTTCCGCCGGTCTCCGCTTGCTGTCGCTAGAGCGGCGGACGATTTTCGAGGGATCGGCATCACCTTCGCCGGGAAGGCTCAGATTCTCGGTGTAGATGAAGCGGGTGCAAGCCTGACGGAAACTCTCGGGCGTCTTCTGCTCTCCGAAGCCATAGACGTCGACGCCCTCTTCGCGAATGCGTGATGCAAGGCGGGTGAAGTCAGCGTCCGAAGAGACCAGGCAAAAGCCGTCGAACCGGCCGGAATGCAGGAGGTCCATGGCGTCGATGACCAGCGCGATGTCCCCGGAATTCTTGCCCTTGGTGTTGGCGAAATCCTGCTGGGGCTGAATAGCGAACCGCGCCAACACCTTCGTCCACCCGGAAATCTGAGGGCTGGCGAAATCGCCGTAGATGCGGCGCGCCGATGCTTCGCCTAAAGCGGCGATCTCGGTGAACAGGGCTTCAGCGATTTTCGGAGAGGCGTTCTCCGCGTCGATCAGCACCGCCAGCCGTGGCGCGCGGCCTTCAATCGACATGTTGCGTATCGGCCTGCGCCTTAAAGCTGCGGGGGTTGGCGTCGTCTGCCGCCCGCCGGGCGGATAGCCGATCTGGCGAACGCGTTGGGGGAGGCGCGTTCAGGGCCTCGGCGACGTCCGAGAGGAAACGGAACCGCTGATGGGCCGCCAACGCTGGGTCGTCCCCATGGCGCACCGCGCGGCTGTCGACACGGCTCGCCTCGTCTCGAACCCGGTTGATCAGGGCGGCGAGATGCCCCTTGCTTTTGTGGTTATCCATAACGACGGCATGTGTTCGGGCCTCAATCAGTCGTCGTTGCAGGGCGGCGTCAACGTCCTGGCCCAGACCCGATCTCACGGCCATTTGGACGAAATCCTGCGCGTACAGGCGCACGAAACTCTCTTCGATCATCAAGGGTCTTTCGAAAGCGACGGCAAGGCCGTCTGATGCCCCGACGCTGGCGAGGTCGCCCTTCTCCTGGGCGCACGGGCGGGCTTGACCGCAGGCGGCCTGGGAAGAGCGGCTCGCCTGGCGGCCTCGGCGTCGATCAGCGGTAGGATGTCGGCCGCCGCAGCGATCTGCTGCGGCAGTCCATGCTGAACCAGCCGCTGCGCATTGACGCGTAAAGCCGTCAAATCCGCATCGCTCATCAGAGGGATTTTCTCAGCCAGAGGCGACATAGGCGCGTCCTTCGACCGGGGGGTCGGGGCGACGCGTCAAGCGCCACCCCTTCAATTGGTTGAAGCCGATCTCAACCCGGACCTCGTCCCCCAGAACGCTGGTCCTGAGCGGTCGATTAAGGCTGGGCAGGACCGTGATGACATGGCCGTTCTCCAACCTGACCCGGCGCGCTCCCAGAGGAAGCAGGCCGGTCACCACGCCGTCGAACGAAATCCTGTCATCACGAAAGGAAACGATGTCGCCCCTAGGCCGCCACCGCAAGGCGGGCTGCGGATTCCTTACCGCTGCGAGCGTCCAGTTCGACCTCGAAGTCGAGCTTCTGCCCCTCATTAAGAGAAGAAAACTCGGACGCTTCTATTGCGGAAGCGTGCACGAAGACGTCCTTGCCTCCGTCGTCGGGCGCAATAAAGCCGTAACCCTTGATCGAATTATACCATTTTACTGTGCCGGTAGCCATTTTCAGACCTCCATATAACGTTGGCGGCAGAGAAAACCTCTGAAGCCTGTCGGGTCTGGATGGGATCAGCTTTTGAACCTCTGTGCGTCGTGCAGAAAAGGGCAGCAGCGTTACGCAAGAAGATCGACAGCTTTAATATGGGAGCGGATCATCATCGGCGCAAGGTCAGGAAAATAATAATCGCAACAGTTTCATGATGGAGGCCCGCCGTTGACCAGCGGGCCTGGAATTATTTTGACTGTTTCGATCCGGCGGCTGCCTTGTCGATCAAGTTCTTCACGCTTGGATTGGAAGCATTGGTCTTGGGTTTGACCTTCTTCGGCTTTCCCTTGGATTCTTTCATCGTTCCTGGCCTCTCATGTGCCCGGAGACCCTAACAGGCCGAGCCCCGGCAAATGAGGCCGCAACCCGCTATCGGCGGAATATGATTTGGCGGCACCGGATAGCGCTTATGGAATCTGCTGTGACGCTGGTTTTGTGCGCGGCATTCCTATTTGTCATAAGAGTCGCCTGCACGCCTTTTCCAGACGGGCGCCGAACCGAGCGGGAGACTTGACCTCTCCCCGTCCCCAATGCCACCTCAAGAAACCGATCTGGAGCGTCGCGTCCTCGCACACGAGCGCATTCTCCAATTTCTCCTGGCGGAGCTGACGCAGGCCGATCCCTCGCTTGCAGACCGCCTCACATCGGCCTTCTGGCCCAAAGGCCGAAACTCCCATCAGCATGACCACACCGATGCTGAGGATTACGCCGAAGCCTTTATCCGGCAGGTGCTGAAGCTCAATGAACAGCGTGGCGGCCTACCCTCTCGCCCTCCTTCTTCGGCCCCGACGACCTCTCGGACAGAACCGCCGATCGCAACCCATGAAATCCCGGTCATCGTCAAACCCCGCAGCGGGGTATGGGAAGTCAGCCGCGCGCGACGTCATATTGGCGACTACATGGATCGAAGCGCCGCCTTCGAAACCGCGCTCGCCATCGCACTCGAAGACATTCAGGCCGGAGTGAAGGCGACGCTCGTCGTCGACGGGGTCGCCGTTCCGATCGGCGCCGTCAGCGCCACGGCTGAGCCCGAAGGACAAGCGAATGACTAGAGTCCACATCACGGCGACGCGGCAACCCCCTCGGGCCTACCTCTCAATAACCATGGCGGCCCATGTGATTGCGCTCCTCCCCCGAGGCGGTCGCCGGGTGCGGCTCGCGAACAATCATGAATTGGATGTTCCGGCCGCTGCCGGCAGACAGGCTATCAGCCTGCTTGGCGATGTCGTTTTCATCGAACGGGTCCCGGGTCAGTTGCACGGCTGGCGGTTAGGCCCAAGGGACTCAACACCCAGCGCACCACACCTCTTTAACGCCTTGCGTGATCAAGCTTGATCTCGGGGCGGACGACTGGATGAAAACGGCCCACGCTGAGCTTTTCGACGATTATCGGGAGACACGGCGCATCAACTTGACACACAGCTGGAATGAAAGACGTTTTTTTCGCTCCCGCGCCCGAGGAAACTCTCGCGAGTTTAGCGCTATATGACCCCTGGCTACACATGTTTGCTCGAAACAGACGGGCGGCCGCTAGAGGTCGACT
>PJTS01001072.1_pt1 | contig 11499 bp, 7 predicted proteins | sample 1512251 | NCBI WGS metagenome assembly PJTS01 (sample SAMN08177686, study PRJNA422409) | Soil metagenome, whole genome shotgun sequencing project. | isolation source: Soil (2) enriched on wood chips: alkali lignin treatment | place: USA: Madison | collected 2015-01-15 | reverse complement strand
TCCGCATGGCATCCGTCCGCTGGTGCTGGGCAAGCGCAGCCACGCCGAAGGCGATGAGTACATCGTGGCCTCCGAATCGGCGGCGCTGGACATCCTCGGCTTCCAGCGCGTGCGCGACGTGCAGCCTGGCGAAGCGCTGGTGATCACCGCGCGCGGCGAGCTGTTCTCGGAAATCTGTGCCGAGCCGGCCGAACACACCCCGTGCATCTTCGAGTACGTGTACTTTGCACGCCCCGATTCGATGATCGACAACGTGTCGGTGCACAAGGCGCGCATGCGCATGGGCATCAAGCTGGGCGAGAAGATCCTGCGCCTGCGCCCGGACCACGACATCGACACCATCATTCCGATTCCCGATACCTCGCGCGACGCCGCGCTGGAAATTTCCAACGTGCTGGGCGTGAAGTACCGCGAAGGCTTCATCAAGAACCGCTATGTCGGCCGCACGTTCATCATGCCGGGGCAGGGCGAGCGGGTGAAGTCGGTGCGCCGCAAGCTCAACCCGATCCACCTGGAATTCCGCAACCGCGTGGTGCTGCTGGTGGATGATTCCATCGTGCGTGGCACCACCAGCCAGCAGATCGTGCAGATGGCGCGCGACGCCGGTGCCCGCAAGGTCTACCTGGCCAGCGCCGCGCCGCCGGTGCGCTTCCCCAACATCTACGGCATCGACATGCCGGCGGCCGAAGAGCTGGTGGCGCACAACCGCAGCGTGGAAGAGATCGAAGCGCACCTGGGCTGCGACTGGCTGATCTACCAGGACATCGAAGACATGGAAGCGGCGGTGCGCGAAGGTAACGCCGCACTGCAGAACTTCGATTCGTCGTGCTTCAACGGGCATTACCCCACCGGTATCGAGCCGGGCTATTTCGAGCGCATCCAGCAGTTGCGTTCGGACGATGCCAAGCACAAGCGCCGCGCCTGAGGCGCAGGCCGTGGGTGACGTGCCTGACGTGGACGGTGACCTGCTGCGCGCTGCGCAGCAGTGTCTGGCCGAAGCCGACCCGCTGCGCAAGGTGGCACTTACCCAGGCGTACGCAGCGGCCTTCCGCAGCGGGCGCCTGAAGGTGCCGTGCGATGCGCCGCCGCCCGAGCCGATCCGCATGCCTGGGCGACCGGCACACCTGCGCCTGGTGCATCCGCGCGAAGTGCCACGGCGCGGCCTGGGCGGCGTGGAAGGGCGTGCGGCCTTCATCCACGCCATCGCCCATATCGAACTGAACGCCATCGACCTGGCCTGGGATGCGGTCTACCGTTTCCGTGGCCTGCCCGCGGCCTTCCATGCCGATTGGGTGAGCTGCGCCGACGACGAGTCGCGTCATTTCCTGCTGCTGCGCGAGCGGCTGTTGGCGCATGGCCACGACTATGCTGATTTCCCCGCGCACAACGGGTTGTGGGAAATGTGCGAAAAGACCGCGCATGACGGCCTGGCACGCATGGCCCTGGTGCCGCGCGTACTGGAAGCGCGTGGCCTGGATGTCACCCCGGGCATGATTGAAAAGCTGCGCAATGTCGGCGATGGTGCAACGGCCGACGTGCTGGAGGTGATCCTGCGCGAGGAAGTGGCCCACGTGGCGGCCGGTTCGCGCTGGTACCGCTGGTATTGCGACCACGCCGGCATCGAGCCGCGTGCGCGCTTCAAGGAACTGCTGCGCGAGTATGCCGGTGGTTACCTGCACGGGCCGTTCAATCTGGAAGCGCGGCTGCTGGCCGGCTTCGATGAAGATGAGCTGGCCAACCTGGTGGAACAGGCCGGCTGAGCCGCGTTGCAGGGGTTATCCACGCCCTGCGTGGATGGCCGCGCGTTGATGCGCTGTGCCAAGCAAGCTTGGCACCTACGAGAAGCGGGTTGGCGTAGTAGATCCACGCGCTGCCTGGATGCGCCTCACGCGTTGGGCAACACCACCCGCCGCCCGTCCACCGTCGGCCGGTTGATGTAGAACAGGCCCGGCCCGGGGCGGTATGGCAGCTCGCTTACCCCTGCATCAGCGGCATACGTGAGCGCGGTATCGCCCAGTGCATCAAAATTCCAGTGTGCCGACTGCATCAGGTAACGACGGCGCAGCAGTGCTTCCTGGGTGGGGGTCAAGGCTTGCCCGGCCAGCAGCCTGCGGGCGATCGGCTGCAGCGCCGCGGGCAGTTCCCAGCCTTCCACCTGTGCGGCGTCGGCGCTCCACTGCACCCCGGCCTGCGCGGCGTGCTGTTGCATCACCTGCAGCGCGATCAACTGGTAACGCCAGTCGATGCGCCGCCGCAACACCACCGCTGCGGTCACATGCAGCACCGGCGCCATCACCACGCTGCGGCTGCCGGCCCGACGCTGCTGCTGCCACTGGTGCCACACATCCACCCACACTTCCTGTTCGGTTGCCCCGAGCTGCTGGCGCCAGCGTTCGGCATCAGCCTGCGCTTCGGCGTAGACCGTCGTGGCCTGCAGCATGGCCAGTGCAGGTGTCTGGTAATCATCCACCGGCGCACGTCGAAGAGGTTGGCGGCGTGGCCTGCCCAGCAGCTTCGGGCCTTCCTCGCGCTGGTCGTAACCACCGCCGATGTTGGCATGCACGCCTGGCAGCGCGATTTCCTCGTGCGACGGGGCCACGGTGGTCAAGGCGTAGTGCTGGCGGTGCTCATCGCGCGCGCTCAGCTGCACCACGCGCTCGGCAATCCCGGGGGGCAATGCAATGCGCGGCTGTTCGTCGGCACGTCGGCCACTGACCGCCACGACCGTGTCGAACAGGCCGATGAAGCGCAGCGCCGGGCGCGGCAAGGCGAAGTCGTCGCTGCAGCGCAGGCCGGCACCCTGCAGGCGCAGGCGCCACTGGCCGGCATCCCAGCCGCGCAGCTGGTTGGCCAGGTCGCGCGCGGCGGCAGCGCCACGTGAGTAGCCAAACAGGTCGACCTGCACCGACTGCAGCGGCTGCTGCCAATGCGCCGCCAGGGCCGAAAGTGCGCCCGTCAGCAGTTCCTGCAGCGCGCGCTGCACCTTGGCCCGCACGCCGCTGGCGCCGATGCCGAAGGCCAGGCCGATCAGGTCATCCTCGGCATCGTCGCGGGTGCCGACGCCTTCCACGTAGATCGCCAGCGAGGGTTCGGCCAGCGGCGCGCGGCGGCTGTCCGGGTACAGCCGGTGCAGGCGCGCGATGTTGGTGGTGCCGTTGTCGTAGCTGCTGGTCAGCCGGCTCTGGTAGGTCGAATCATCGTCTGCGCGCAGCAAAGCGGGACGGGGTCGCACCGGCTGTGCTCTGCCGCGCGCCAGGTTGTGCGCATTGTTGCGGGTGCCATCGAAGAACAGGCCGATGCGCAACACGCCAGGAGTACCGTGGATGTCTGCGAGGTGCTGTGCTGCGGCCATGTGCATCCCCTGTCGTGGCCCAGACACGGTAGCGCGAAAGGCGGCCCTTTGGCGCGTTTGGTCGCATCTGGCCCGAATGGCCCGCTACGCTCGATACCGGACTGCAGCATCACCTGCGCAGCGTGTGGCCGGCGATGTTGGACAGGCAGCCGCGCCGGTGAGGCGCGGCCGTACCCCCTGTCAGAGGGAATCCAGGCGCCAGCCGCCAGCGTCCACGCGCAGCACCGAGCCCTGTTCGTACCAGTCGCCCAGCACGATGCGGGTGCACGCGCGGCCACCGGCCTGGATGCTGTGGATGGCCGGGCGGTGAGTATGCCCGTGGATCATCGTATCCACACCGTGGCGTACGAAGGTGGCATCCACCTCGGCCGGGGCGACATCGGTCACCGTTTCGAACTGTGCGCGGTCGCCGTGCTTCATTTCCGACTGGCGTGCCTGGCTGGCATCGCGTGCTTTCTGCGCGAAGGCAATGCGTGCGGCCAGCGGCTGCGCCAGGAACTGCGCCTGGAACACCGGATCGCGGGTCTGCGCGCGGAACTGCTGGTAGGGAATGTCATCGGTGCACAGCAGGTCGCCGTGCTGCAGCATGACCGCGCGGCCGTACAGATCGATCACGCAGGGGTCGGGCAGGATGCGCAGTCCGGCGCGACGCGCATAGTCCTCGCCCAACAGGAAATCGCGGTTGCCACGGATGAAGTAGACCGGCACACCGCTGTCGGCAAGCGTCTTCAGCGCGTCGGCCACGGCATCGGCCACCGGCGACGGGGTGTCATCGCCGATCCAGGCTTCGAACAGATCGCCGAGGATGTACAGCGCATCGGCGCCAGGCACTTCCTCACGCAGGAAGCGCAGGAACAGGTCGGTGATGGCTGGACGGCTGGGGTCCAGATGCAGATCGGAAATGAACAGCGTGGTCATGCGGTCATTCTAGGGCATCATCCGCCGGGCATGGCCCGGCGCTACCGCTGGCGCGGCGCGATGGCCGGCGGATCAGCCGCCGATTACACCGGCAGCGGCAGCCAGCTCAGGCTGGCCCACGCCAGCAGCGTGGCGATGCCCGTCGCGGCCAGCACGTCGCTGGGGTAATGCAGGCCCAGCACCACCCGCGACAGACCCACGCCCAGGGTGAAGGGAACCAGCAGCGGCGCCAGCCACGGGTAGTACGCCAGCGCCACGATGGTGAAAGACACCGCGTGCAGGGTGTGCCCGGACGGGAAGCTGAACTCGTCCAGCGGCGCGACCCAGGCACGGATGCGCAGGTCGGCCGCATAGGGGCGCGGGCGACGGGTCCAGCGCTTCAGGCCCTTGTACAGCAGCAGTGCGGCCAGCCCGGTGGCGGCCATGTGCACCGACGCACGCAGGCCGTCGAAGCCATCGACCAGCACCAGCGCGCCCATCAACACGTACCAGAACACGCCGTCGCCCAGGCGGCTGATGAGTGAGAACAGGCGGCGCACCCGGCGGCGCCGGCAGTAGTGGTTGGCCCGCCGGCACAGCCGTGCTTCGCGCCCGGCCAGGCCCTCAAGCGGCGTGGTGCGCATGCCCGCTCCTCCGTGCCAGGGCCAGCTCGGCCAGCAGCGTTTCGAATTCGGCCACCACCTGCTGCGGGTGCAGGCGCTTCATGGCGCGGGCCGCGTTGTCACCCAGCTCGCGGCGCAGCGCATCGTTGCTGGCCAGCTGCACGGCCGCGTCCACGAACTGTGTGTCGTCATCCACGGCCGCGCCGTTCTCACCGTTGCGCAGGTACTCGCGGGCGGCGCCATAGTCGAAGGCCACCGTGGCCAGGCCGCTGGCCATGCTTTCCAGGGTCACGTTGCCGAACGTCTCGCTGCGGCTGGGGAACAGGAACAGATCGCCGCTGGCGAAATGGCGGGCCAGGGCGTCGCCGCGCTGGATGCCGCAGAAGATGAAATCGGGGTTGTCGTGGGCCAGCTTGTCGCGTGCCGGGCCGTCACCCACGAAGACGAAGCGCGCCTTCGGCCGTACCTGCTGCAGACGGCGGAACGCCTTCACTGCCAGCCCCAGATTCTTCTCTGCGGCAATGCGGCCGACGTAAAGGGCAACCAGCCCGTTGCCGTCCACGCCCCATTCCTCGCGCAACGCGGGATCGCGGCGGCTCGGGTCGAACTGCTGGCTGTCCACCGCGCGCGCCAGCAGGCGCACGCGCTCGAATCCCTGGTCGCCGAGGAACTGCTGCAGCTCGCGGGTCGGCACCAGAGTGGCATCCGCTTGGTTGTGGAAGCGTCGCATCCAGCGCATGGCCGCCGACTGCAGCCAGGCCACGCCATAGTCGGGCAGGTATTCGTCGAAGCGGGTGTGGAAGCCAGTAGCAACGGGAATGCCGAGCCGCCGCGCGGTGCGCAGCGCCGACCAGCCCAGCGGGCCTTCGGTGGCGATGTAGATTGCGTCGGGGCGGTGCTGCTGCCAGTGTCGTCCCAGGCGGATCGGTGCGGGGAGGCCGAAGCGCAGGCCGGGGTAGCGGGGCAGGGCGGCGCCCGGCACCAGCAGGGTGCCCGGCGCCGCTTCCAGCGCTTCACTGGCCTGTCGTGGACGGATCAGATCGACCTCATGGCCGGCGGCGCGCAGTCCCTGCTCCAGGCTTTGCACGGTCAGTGCAACGCCGTTGACCTCCGGCGGATACGTCTCGGTGACGATGGCATGGCGCATGGCGGGCCTCCGGTTTTCCGGCATGCTCGGCGCTGGCGATGTAGCCGTTGTGACCGTAATGCGACCGTCCGATGACGGTGTCCAGGCCTGCCGGACGCAGAAAAAAACCACGGCCCCGAAGGGCCGTGGTCGTGTCACTTCACTGCGGCAACGCGCGGGATCAGAAGCGCTGCTGGTACTTCAGGTAAACGAAGCGGCCGATGTCGTAGCCACCGTAGTAGGAGAACACCGAGTTCGGCTTGGTGTACATGTTCGGGCCGTACTTCTCGAACACGTTGTTGGCACCGACGGCCACGGTTGCATCCCACGGCAGGTTGTAGCGGAACTGCACGTCGTGGAAGGTCACCGAACCACGCTCGTTGTAGTTGCGCGAACCGGAGAACCACGGTGCACGCACGCCCGGATCGGAACATTCATCCGGATGCGTGACCGCGTTCAGGCAGGTCTCCTTCACGCCGGAGTAGTAGCGGGCTGTCCAGCTGACACCGAAGTCGCCCTTGTCCCAGCCCACCGTCAGGTTGGAACGTACGCGGAAGCCGTTGGTGGTGTTGGTGGCGATGCCGTTGACCGGGGTCGGCACCACGGTCGGATCGTTGGTGGAACGGAAGATGTTCGAGCTGACGTAGGTGGTCGACCACTGGGTGCTGAAGGTGCCCAGCGCGTCGGTGTCCAGACGGTGGGTCAGCTCCATGTCGTAACCTTCGGTTTCCAGGAAACCGGCGTTACGGTTGCCGTAGGTCAGCTTGTTGACGATGCCCAGCGACGGGTCGCGGGTGAACTGCGTGCAGCGCGAATCGATGCCCTGCTCGTAGCAGTCGATCAGGATCTGGTTCGGGCTGTCGGCCACGATGGTGTTGTCGATGCGGATCTTCCACCAGTCCAGCGAAACGTTGAAGTTCTGGATGAAGTTCGGGCTCCACACCAGGCCCAGGGTCTTGCTCGTGGAGGTTTCCGGCTGCAGCAGCGGGTTGGAGCCGTTGGTGAACGGCACCGGGGTCTGGTCGGTGCTGCTGGTGATCGGCACGTTGCCCTGCTTCAGCTGACGGTAGGTGTCGGCGTTGGCGATGTCGCGGGCGCAGCGCGCGCGCACGGCGGCACTGTCCTTGGACGGGCCGTAGACGGTGTCGCAGGGATCGGCGTAGCCGGTGGTGAAGGTTTCCGAACCGCCGCCGTACAGGTCGTTGATGGTCGGGGCGCGGAAGCCTTCAGCCCAGGTGCCACGCACCATCAGCTGTTCGATCGGGCGCCACTTGAAGCCGAACTTGCTGTTCAGCGTGTTGCCGAAGGTGTCGTAGTCCGAGAAGCGCGTGGCGGCGTTCAGGGTCAGCTCCTGCGCGCCCGGCAGGCCGGCCAGGATCGGCGCGTTCAACTCCAGATAGGCTTCCTTCACCTTGTAGCCGCCACCGGTCGGGCCGGCGGCCAGGTTGGTGGTGGCACCGGTCTGGGCCAGCGCATCGGGGATGAATTCGCCGGTTTCCTTGCGGTGTTCCACACCGAAGGCAAAGCCCAGATCGCCGCCCGGCAGGGTCACGATGCTGCCGGCGATGGTGGCGAAGAAGTTCTTGCCGACGGTCTTGCCAGAAGAATCCTCGGCCGGCATCAGGTAGTCGATCAGGGCCTGGTTGCCGGTCAGGCCGTACGGGTTCACCACACCGGCCGCGACCAGCGGGTTCCAGACCATGCAGTTGGCGATCGGCGCGGTGGCGCTGCCACACTCGACCTTGCCGGTGGTGGCGTTGTAGTACGACGGGCCCACCGCGTTCTTCACGCGTTCCTTGTGCAGGTTGCCGGTGGCGTGCTGGCGCAGCTCGTTCTTGTTGTACTGGTAGCCCACTTCCCAGTCGAAGTAGCGCTCGCCGATGTTGAAGGTGCCGTCGAAGGCGGCCACGGCGCGATAGGTCTTCAATTCACTGTCGCTGACGCGCGGCACTTCCCAGGTGCGGTGGTTCCAGGCCACCGCGGTTGGAGTGGCATAGCCGTTCTTGCGACCGAACGGGTTGAAGTAGCTGTCGATCGACATCGAACCGATGCCGGCGGTGGACGACTGCAGCGGGTAGCCGGCGATCTGGCGGCTCGACTCGCGCTTGTTGTAGCCCAGCTGGGTGCTGAAGTGCACGTTGTCGGTGATGTTCAGGCGGCCATCGACGAACACCGAATCACGCTTCAGCGGGTAGTTCAGGTGCATCTGTTCGTTGGTGTTGCTGACATCGCCATCCGGTGCATTGGCATTGGTCAGGTGGTAGTTGGCCGGGTTCAGCGGGTCGGCGCCGCGGTTCAGCGAATAGCTGCAGGTGCCGTTGTTGGGCGCGGTGCAGCCCGGGCCGCGCAGGCCGGTGATCTGGCCCCACTGGCTGACCGTGGTCCACGCCTCGGTCGGGTGGCGGGCGGTGTTGCCGAAGGCGCTGAAGTCGCGGTCCTTGGCCCACACGGCCTTTTCTTCGGAATGTTCGGCCGACAGCGTGATGGAGCCACGGTCGTTGGCCCAACCGGCCACCACGTCGAAGCGGTCGCGTGCACCGTCGCCCTGGCTGTACTGGCCGTGGTAGACGTTGGCGGTCACGCCGGTGGCGTTGTGGCGGGTGATGATGTTGACCACGCCGGCCATGGCGTCCGAACCATAGATGGCCGAGGCGCCGTCCTTCAGCACTTCAATGCGCTCCACCGCCGACACCGGCAGGCTCGACACGTCCTGGTAACCGGACGTGCTGATGCCCAGGCGCTTGCCGTTCACCAGCACCAGGGTGCGCTGGGCGCCCAGGTTGCGCATGTCGATGTAGGTGCCGCCCGCGTTTTCACCGGCGCTCAGCACGTTGGCGCGGCTGATGGCCGGGCTGCCCATGGCGGTGACGTTCTGCAGGATGTCGGCCACCGAGCTGAAGCCCTGGCGTTCGATGTCCTTGCGCGAGATCGCCAGCACCGGGTTGGCGTTTTCCACGTCGACCTGGCGGATGCGTGAGCCGGTGATCTCGATGCGATCGAGGGTGGTGGGGGCGCCGTCCTGGGCCAGTGCAGGCAGCGCAATGGTTGCGGTGCCGACGATCAGGGCATGGCGGATCGCCTGGCCCAGCACGGTGGAGCGTGAAGTCATCGAGTCTCTCTCTCTCGTTGAGGCTGCAGATGCAGGCCAAAAGGGCCTGCGAAAGCCGGTGTCGCCTGTCAGGACTGAGCCGGTGACTTCGATTTATTCTCGTTCGTTAATCATCTGTAAAGGGGGTGTTACGACATGTGTCGATTTTTGTCGCCGTGGGATCACGCAAATTTAATGAAAGCAAGGGCTTAGCGTCATGCCGACCCGCACGACACAGGTCCTGACAAGAAAGCTGAATCCGCATTCAGCTTGAGGTTTGCGCAAAACACAGACAAGAACGGCCCGTTGCCGGGCCGCTTTCGGAGGCTTTCAGAGGCCGGCGAGGAGCCGGCTTGGGGTCACACCACGAAGGGGCGGAACTGCAGGCCGAGTCCGGCCAGGCCTTCGGTTTCGCCGATCAGATCAGCGCGCAGCAGCGGCCGGGCATCGATGAAGGCCTGCGGCACGATCAACGAGAGGCGATTGTCGTCGGCGGTCAGTTCCAGTGCCGGCGGCGGCACGTCTTCGTGGGCACGGTTGAGCAGTACGGCCAGCCGCAGCAGTGCGGTCAAACGGCGAGCCGTCAGCAGCAGGCGCTCGGGCAGGGCATCGAAGGCCGACTTGCCGACGTTGCGCCGATGGCTGCGTACCAGTGCCGCCAGCATCTGCTGTTCCTGCCGCGAGAAGCCGGCAATGTCGGAATTTTCCAGCACGTAGCTGCCGTGCACGTGGTAGCCGCTGTGGGCGATCATCAGCCCCAGCTCATGCAGGCGCGCGGCCCAGCCGAGCATGCGCGCATCATCGGCATCCAGCTTCCAGCGCTCCTGCACCTGTTCCAGCAGCCCCAGGGCGGTGTCCTGCACGCGGTCGGCCTGGGCGGTATCAATGCCGTAGCGCTGGGTCAGCGCAGCCACCGATTCGTCGCGTGGGTCGTTCTCGCCGGCGCGGCCGACGATGTCGTACAGGATGCCTTCGCGCATGGCGGCCTTGCTGACCAGCAGCTTCTGCAGGCCCAGCGCCTGGAACGCCGCCTCCAGCACCAGGATGCCGCCGGCGATGATCGGCCGTCGGTCGCTGGACAGGCCGGGCAGCACGATGTCGTCGATCTTCTTGGCCTTCAGCAGCTCATCGCGCAGCTGTGGCAGGGCTTCGGCGGTGATCGCGCCCTTGCTCAGCTTCATGCTGGCGCAGATCTCGCTGATCGCCTTGTGCGTGCCCGACGAACCCAGCGCCTCGTGCCAGCCCAGCACGCGGTATTTGCTGGCAAAGGGCTGGAACTCGCGACCGATCTCGGCCAGTGCGTCCTTCCAGCGCTTGCGGCTGAGCTTGCCGCCGGGGAAGAAGCGGCGCGTGCTGGCAATGCAACCGGCCTGCAGGCTCTCGCGTTCCAGGGTCTGCATGCCCTGGCCGATGATGAACTCGGTGGAGCCACCGCCGATGTCGATCACCAGGCGGCGCTGGTCGGCCTTGGGCGGCTGGGCATGGGCCACGCCCAGGTAGATCAGGCGGGCTTCTTCGCGGCCGCTCACCACTTCAATGGCGTGCCCCAGCGCGGTTTCGGCCGGCATCAGGAACGCCTGCGGCGATCGCAGCTGGCGCACGGTGTTGGTGGCCAGGGCGCGCACGCGGTGCGGGGGCACGTTGCGGATGCGCTGGCCGAAGCGGGCCAGGCATTCCAGCGCGCGCTGGCGGGCGGCGGCGGACAGGCCGCCCTTGCCGTCCAGGCCATCGGCCATGCGTACCGTTTCGCGCAGGCGGTCGATTACCCGCAACTGGCCAAGCGTGTAGCGCGCGATGACCATATGGAAGCTGTTGGAGCCAAGGTCGATGGCGGCCAGCAGGTCGCCATCCTGCAATGCGGGCGGAGTCGTGGTGGTATGCGGCATGGGCGAATGTTAGCCGAAGGGGCGGTGTGCTCGTCACCGCGCGGCCTTCACATTGTGTGGGGGTATGCGGCAGGGCTGCGCCCTGCACCCGCCGGATCAACGTCAATGTCAACGTCAAAGGCGGGCTGTCCGTGGGATGGCAGGGTGGGTCCGGTTGCGGGGGACGGCGTAAATACGTCCATGTAGCCTCGGTCGCGCCATCCATGGCGCTCACGCCCCCGCAACCGGACCCACCCCGCCTTCGACAGTTCCCGCGGTCTGTCGGAACGGCGAGGGGTCAGATCCCGGTGTTGAATCGCTTCTGTAGAGTCGAGCCATGCTCGACTGCTTCTGCTGAAGGTAGGTGTCGACCTTGGTCGACACCCGCCGGATCACAGCCCCTGCATCAACGCCATCTGTGCCGAATGCGGCGCTTCATCGTGGGCCGGGGTGCGCTTATGGTAGGTGCCGTCGGCATCCAGTTCCCAGGCGTTGAGGTTGTCGTCCAGGTAGTTCTGCAGCACTTCGCGGTACACGCGCTTGGCCAG
>PJTS01001071.1_pt1 | contig 11506 bp, 2 predicted proteins | sample 1512251 | NCBI WGS metagenome assembly PJTS01 (sample SAMN08177686, study PRJNA422409) | Soil metagenome, whole genome shotgun sequencing project. | isolation source: Soil (2) enriched on wood chips: alkali lignin treatment | place: USA: Madison | collected 2015-01-15 | reverse complement strand
CAGTGTTAATGGTGATGACCAATAAGTATAATCATAACGGCGCACGCTGGTTTCTCTGATGTAGGTAATGTTTCCTGAGTTAACTGCGTTTTTATTCGTCTGAACTAAACTTGAATTGTTGTTGAAGGTTAGTGAACTTCCAGAATTAACGGTAACCGCGTTAATAACATTTAATGTAATTCCTGTTGGAACAACTAAATTTACAGGAGAGTTTACGGTGCAAGAGCACGCATCCATATTTGCTGTAAAAGTATAAGGACCAGTAAAAACTACACTTTTAGTTGTATTCGGATCGCCATTTGACCATCCGGTTCCATTCCATGTTGTTGATGATTGGTTTGTGACACTAACCGCTGCACTTGCCGGCGATTTACACCCAGCTGCGTTTGTAACCCTAAAAGTATAACTTGTCCCAGCTGCAAGACCAGAAATCGTTGTACTTATTCCTGAACCATTTGTTATTTGTCCATCAGGAATTCGTTGTATTTGCCAATTTCCAACCGACGGAAGATTATTTAAAACTACTGTTCCTAAACTGGTGCAAGTGGTATTTACTGTTGTTCCAATTGTTGGTGGAGCTAGTAAATCTATTGAGGTTGCAACATCATTATTAAAAGCTGTACCCGAAATATCTTCAACAACATTCAACGAAGGATCTATTCCAGTTACTTTTGCTGAATTTATCACTCTTCCTGCTGTTACATCGGCTGCAGTAACAATATAGGTACCTGTCAATGTTGCAGTTGCTCCCGGTGCTAAAGATGCAATAGTGTTTCCAGTGGTATAAGTAATAGGCTTAGGATCTGTAATATGAATATCTGTAATAGGAACTTCTCCAGGATTTTTTACTTCAAAAGTATAATTAATAGTACTGCCTTCTACTGCGCATGAAGAGATAGAAGCTGTTTTTAAAAGCTGTAATTCTGCAATTTTTAGCGAGTTTGTATTAAAAGCGATAAAGGCACAATCTGAACTGCCTGAAAAAGTTACTACGAAACGATCTACTAATGCTGCATTAGAAGCATTAATATCAAACTCACTTGTTTCAATTGCAATCATTCGGAGTTCTCTTGTTGCTGCCGGAGTAAAAGCATAAGTACCGTTCATATTAAATAAATCGAGACTGTATGTTCCCATTGAAGGGGTTGCACTGCTAAAGGTTATAGATAATTCTCTTCCCACAGTATTTCCTGATGCATCAACAAATTTAAATTTATCAGCAGTTCCTCCATATTCAGCAACTTGAGTTACAACCAAATCTGGTGTTCCATCATTAATTCCTGCTGTATTAAGATTGTTCGTCCCAATTTTAAATTCTGCTGTACCTGCTTTTATATTGGCTACACCAGTTCCTAATGATAATCCATTAACCCCATCAGTTAATCTGGCCGCTAGTTCGGCACCTGTTGCAGAAGCTCCTAATAGAGCCGGTTCTAATCTGGTAACAGTATTTGATCCGTCGATCATAGAACCTTGTAAAAAATAAGTGCTTGTTGTTGACCCTAAAGTCTGGATTTTTAATGCTCTAAATTTTTGTTTGTTATAAATAACAGAATGTGTATCAAGAGCATTATCGTTAACGCCTGTTGAATAGGTTTTACCATTCCAGCTAAAACCAATCAGGTTGTTTTCAAGATCTGGACGATTACCTGCAACGGTTGAAGAATTTGATGTCCAATAGCCTCTCCAGTCTGTATAAATTCTTGATACAGTAGATTGACCAAAGCCATTTGCAGATATTAAAAAAAAGATGAATAATAATTTTAAAAATAAAGAACGGGTAAACAAAAGTGATTTTGGGCACATATTGGTTTATAATTTTTTGGTTGATTTGGGCTAAATGCGTGTATTTTATTAATATTTATTTATAAATTATGAAATGTTATTACATGGAAAAATCCGACAATGTTCGTTGTCGGATTTTTACTATTTTATTATTTTTACTATTTAAAAATCACTTTTTTAGTTGTTGTATAATTATTTTCAAGAGTGATTTTTACTAACAGAATCTGATCGCTTGATTGTAAATTTGATATAGAATGTTCTGTTGTTCCAACTTTTCCTTTTTGATATATAACTTTTCCTGAGATATCAAATAAGCTTACATCTTTAATGTTTTCTTTTGATGATGTTACTCTGATTACTTTATCTTTTACAGAAACTAAAAGTCCACCATCAACATTTTCAAAATCATCAGTTCCTAATGTTTTATTTGTATAACGAAGTGTGAAACGATCTGCAAAAGTTCCTGCTTCTGTTTTAAAGTTATAGTCTCCTGCTTTTAAGTCAGAGATAACACCAGTTGTTTTATCTTCTAAATAAACATTTTGATTATCGAAGAATCCATCAACATGATCGATTGAAATTTTGAAATCTCCAGCAACTGTTGATTTATATCCTAACGGAATTACATCAGCGTTGTCAAACGGAAGTGCACGTGCCTGAATAGAGAATTTAACTGTTTCATTGATGCTATAAAAATCTACATAACTGTTTCCGTTAAAAGATGCAGCATCATAATTCAGGTCTTGTCCGTTTGTTGCACCTTCTATATAACCAACCAAAGTTTGTTTGAAAGCACCTTCTGCATTTGATAAATTAAGCCATAAACGGTTTCTTTCCAGATTTTCAGTTTTAGCCGTTTTATAGAAATTATTATTTCTATTACCAACTCTCATTGCATTTGTATAAGTAATACTTGTAGTTATAGGTTTAGCAAAAAATCCCTGCCCAGCTGCAATATATCCTGTTGGACCTGTGGCATCACCTCCATTTCTAATACTTCCTGATAAGTTAAATGCGGCATAATCTGCAGAAGCGTATTTATATTTACCGCTTCCGTCACCAGCTGGAGGTGTATTATGAGTCCATAAATAAATGGTTCCAATATTTGTATCTCTGATAAGTTTGTAACCATCTATTGCTGATGGATAAGGATTTCCAAGTAAATTAAATCTATCCTTAACAACAGTTTTAGGAACATCTCCATTATTAGGAATTCCTTCAAAATAAGCTGTTTGTGTAGACGCATTAACAATATCAAAATTTTGAGGACCTCTTACACTATATCCTTCTCCTGGCACCATATCAACTCCACCGCCATAATGAATTACCCAACTGGCATTTGGATTGTAGCTGGTGTATTTGTCTGCAAGTGTGTTTGGAGACATTTTGTAAAGCGTAAACTTAGAATCCAGTGTTAATGGTGAAGACCAATAGGTATAGTCATAACGACGAACTACCGTTTTTCTTTCCATTACAAAATTACTTACACCACCTTGAAAAGCACTTGATGTAGTATTATTTTGTAACAAAGCACCACCATCACTTATAAGTAATTTTCCTGTTCCTTCTGTAATTAATGCATCATCAATTGTAAGTGTTCTGTCTTTTGGAACTGTTAATGTAACACCTGTTTTAACAGTACAAGAACAAACAGTTAAATCTGAACCTAAAGTTGTATTCGAATTAATTGTTATAGCTGTTCCTGGAGCTGGTGTAGATGTTCCGTCATAGTAGACAGGAACAGTAGTAAAAGTAACCGCTATGTTTGCATCACCGCCTCTTTCGCCAAGACGAACTTCAACTTCTGATGTCGAATTTAAAGTATAAGTCCCAACAGTTGTTGCTGCAGTAGTATATCCATTTTGAAGAAAAATTCTTGTTCCGTTAAGATAAATCTCTCCAACATCATCACAGTTTACTAATTGTATCTGATAACTACCACAAGGAAAACCTTTACGTTTGTAAGTAACTGTAAAATCATCATCACTTATAGGTGCACCTTGCCAACCAGAAGCGATTGAAGGCGATTTCGTTTTATTCCAATACGTTTGCGAATTAACATTAGTGTTCGTGTCTTCATAGCTGCCAGCATAAGAATTAGCAGGAATGTTTACTGTCGTAGCAGTTCCTGATCCAGAAATATCTACAGTAGTAAAACCATAAACATTCCATTTATTTATACCGAAAGGAAGTGCAGGATTTCCTTTTATTGGTGCATAAGAAAAAGATACTCTTGATGATCCGGCATTTTCGTAATATTCTAAAACAAAATCATGTGTTCCAACTGTTAAGTTACGTAAAGCAGCATATTTAACATAACTATTACTTCCTCCCCATGAAGCAGTTGGAAGCCCTGTTACTAAAACACCATCAACATATAATCTTACACCATCATCTGCTCCAATTGTAAAATTGTATATTTCTTCTACAGTGGTGTTAACCTGCATATAGTAACGAACAAGTGCATAATCACTTGGTGCTGTTCCACAAAAGTCATTTGGTGCAACAGTAGTGTCGCCAGAGATTGTTCCAGTACCAACATTACGATCAAAATTAGCTTTTTCCGCTATTGATCCTACATAAGTAGTTGCAGCCGGCGCGGTATTATTTGCAAAAGTATAAACGTATCCTTTCCAATAGTTAACTCCTGCTGTTGGCGTTACAGTACAAATAGGCGCTGTTCCATTTATATAAACAGTTGCTGATGAATAATTTGAATTTGCATTACGAAGTGTATAGGTAAATGACGTTGTTCCAGAAAAACCGCTCGCAGGTGTAAAAACTATTTCATTTGATGCATTAACCGTTACACTTCCATTTGCAGGCTGTGTCACGGTTATAGACTGTAATGCTGAAGTTCCTACAACATCATTTTCTAAAACTTTAATTGTAAGCGCTTGATTACTTGGTGTAATTTTGTAATCATCATTTGCTAATAATGTATTCACATCTTTAATTGTACCCGTAATAACTGGTCCTATACTATTTCCATTACCATTTAATATTTCAAAAGTATTATTAGTACTGTAAGCATAAATTCTAATATACATAGTTTGATTAGACAAAATTGTATTTATGTCAGCAGGAAAACTGTATGTCAAAGTAGTCCAGTTGCTAGAGGTATTTGATCCATTGGCCCAGACTCTCACATCGGTTTGGAAGTTACTGTCTTTAGAGTAAGCAACTCTGAATCTTCCTCCATTATTTCGATAGGTAAAACTAAACTGTTTTAAAGTTAGCTGATGATCCTGATCAGGATTTATTTTAAACTGAATATATTTATTAGGATCATAACTTCCCCCATTTTGCTGAGGGGTTGGCCAACTGCCAGTTTGAAAAAATGCAGTTGTAGTATTTTGATAAATATAACTCAATGTTGCACCATTTGTAGTTACTGGTGAATTTGAATTTACGTAAGTTTTTGTAATTGGGTTATAGCTGTTTTCTGCACCATTCCAAAGTGATAAATTATCGTCAGTATCACTAGTAACATTTATAGACACTGTTGCTGTTGAAGTTTGAGCTCCCGCAGAAATAGTATAAGTAAAAGTAGAAGTCCCAATAAAGTTTTGAGCAGGATTAAAAGTGATAGTCCTGTCAGGATTAATAATTACCTTACCTTGCGCAGCTGATGGTGGTGTTGTAATTACTAATGAAGTGACATCGTTTTTTCTTACGTCGTTATTTAGCGCATTAATATTAATTGCGGTATTTACTTTTGTATCTATGTAATCATTGATTGCCAAAATTTTTGTAGAATCAAAAGGAGAAATGGTTCCTCTAATTAAAGGAACAATATTAGTAGGCTCTGTACCTGTTTTTATTTCAAATGTGTTATTTGTACTATAAGAATATATTCTAATATAAATGGTTTCGTTGTCTAAAACTGGATTAACTTGTGAAGAAATAGCTGTAGTATAAGTTGTCCAGTTACTAGGTGAAGTAGTTTCCGTAATTAAATCTTTAACTCCAGTTGTAAAAGAAGCATCTTTAGAATATTTAACTCTAAATTTTCCTGAACCAGATCTACATTGGAATGTAAATACATTAAGATCTAATTTGTAATTAGCATTCGGTTTTATCCTAAACTGAATATACTTAGCAGGATCAAATTCTCCTCCCTTTTGTGCAGGATTAGGCCAGCCATTGGTTTGAAAAAAAGTATCAGTACTATTGTAAGATGTAAACTGTTGTGTTATTCCAACAAATGTTGCGTCTAATGCAGTGACATTCGTGGCAACAATTGGAGTGTTCCCTCCATTAACAGCATTCCACTTTGCAAGATCAGTCTGTGCAATACTCAAAAATGGCAATAAAAACAAAAATAAAAGTAAAGTTTTTTTCATACTAGATGTTTTTCTATCAGTTTGTTATGCTGGCATAGTTTTCCGAACCGAGCAAATATAGATACATCTACGTGTTTGATTTTATTAAGGTTTTTACAAGTGGCATATAATCGATAAACAGGTGAAATAATCGACGAAATGCATGCTGAAAATTAGCAATTAATGGAATTTCTTATAAATTCGCTTTGTTAAAAATAGGAAAAATCCGTAATATAAGAGTTTTTTGACTGTGTTTTTCAAGAGAATATTCGAAAAAACGTCAGGTTTGATAAAAATTTCTTAGAAAAGCAATATTTTACAACCTAAGGTTATTTTTTATTACGTAAGGAATTTAGGATGTTTATTGAGTGTAATTTATTCGTGAAAGAGAAACAAATTATAGGATTATTTCTTGCTTTTTTTCACTCTTGATTTTGTTCCAGCTCTTTCACTTTTTCATAAACCAAATCACTTTCATACCCACGGCGAAGGATATAATCACAAAACTTTTTACGTTTTTTTAATGCATTTTTTTCGTGAATAGAATTCCAGCATCTTTCAGAAAGATTTTCGAAAGTTTGAAAATATTCTTCTGGTGAAATTTCTTTTAATGCAAGTGCAATATTTGTTGAAGAAATATGACGAGCTTTTAATTCGTTTGTAATTCTGATTTTTCCCCAAGATTTCATTCGATGTTTTCCTCTCGCAAAACTGCACGCAAAACGAGTTTCGTTTAAAAAATTTCCCTCAATGAGTTGAACGACAATTAAATCGATCTCATCTGAGGTCATTTTTAAGCTATAAAGCTTTGATACGACTTCATCATGACAACGCTCTTGATAAGCACAAAAATGCTCCAATTTCTGTAAAGCTTCTTTTGGAGTATAAATTTTATCCATGTGTATTTTCCTTCTTTTTAACTTTAATTGCTAAAAATAAACAATTAACTGTTAAATTTTATGATAATTTATTTACAATTCCTAAAACCCATTCCTTAAGGGGTTGTTTTTTATTCCAATTTGTAATAGTTTTGTCGGTAAATTCTGTTTGTTAAACCGTTTGATATATTAAACAATTATTAACAAGAATTTTAACAGTTAAACTAATATCCAGACAAATTTCGCAAATAACGAAATTCTAGCAATTATTTGAGTTAACGCCAAAAACAAAAATTTAATACCACGCCTATGACTAGAAATCTACTTTTAGCATCTTTTTCATTTATTATTACTTTTTACTCATTTGCACAAACATCCGTTTCAGATAATATAGCTGGCACAAGAACATGGACAGTTCCTGCTGGAATAACTAGCGTTTCAGTTGAAGTTTGGGGTGCAGGTGGTGCAGGAGGAGGCTCAACCTCTAACAATAATGGAGGAAGTGGCGGCGGAGGCGGCGGCTATTCTTCAAGAACATTTTCAGTTGTATCAGGTCAAACAATAACTTATACTGTTGGACAAGGAGGAACCGGATCAACAGGTAATGGAACATCAGGAGGCAATTCCGTATTAACTTATGGTGGAATTTCTGTTACTGCCAATGGAGGTAATGGAGGCAACCGAAATGGAGGTACACGTGGGACTGGAGGAAATGGAACAACATCATCAGGTTCTAATGGAATAACAGGAAATGCAAGTGGAGGAAATGGTGGTGATGCAGGAAATGCTCCTGGAACAGGAGGCTCAGGACAGAGAGACACTAATGGAAGTTCTGGAATTTTACCTGGCGGCGGCGGCGGTGGCGGGGAATATGAAGCTATTTGGTGGTGGGGAAATGATCATAGCGGAGGAAATGGAGCAAACGGACGTGTTAACATTGTTGGAACATGCACTCCAGTTCCTACCTCACAAGCAGGATCAGATTATTCATTTTGTATTGATTACAGTAATACCCAAACCGGTACTATGAGTTCAGGACAATATGCAGTAGTAAATGTTATCTCAGGATATAATTATACTTTCTCTGTCGGCAACATATTTACAGGAACAGAAAATCTAACTTTATTAGATAGTTCAAATAACAATTTAAGCCCAAGTGTTAGTTCATCAGGAACTTCTGGAACATCAATTACTTGGACCGCAACTTTTTCAGGTCAAATACGTGTTTTTCTAGCTGGCAACTGTACTGATACAAACAGCGGCACAATGACACTTACATTAAACTCAGCTCGTAATAATACAGACAGTCAAGCTACTTCAGGGCCAAACAATACATGGATCGGTCATATTTACAATTCTACAGGCGCTGCACCATCACCATTTAACAATACGAATTACGTCGGTTATTATACAATTGGAACAGAAAATTTTGACACATCTTTTGGTGGTGACTATACTTGTTTTCCAGTGTTTTCTAATGGAGTTCAAAGAGCTTCAATGTATACCGAAGGTTTTGCTGTTAGATATCGTATGCAGTCAACCAGACCTGCGGGATGTTATTTAATACGAATAATAGGAGATGATGGAGTTAGACTGTCTATAAATAACGGCGGTTATGTTTTAGACAGGTGGGTAGAACAAGGCGCTACAACATATAGCAATATTCTGGTAAGTGTTCCGGCAAATCCAATTTTTACATTAGAATACTATGAAAATGCAGGTGCAAACAGGGTGGCTTTTGACATAAAACCATTTGATGTTTCTTTAAATACAATAACTGCTCCAGCTACCGTAAATTTCTGTAATGGAGGTGACCCTGGAATTATTGAAGGGTCATTAGAATACAACAGTGCTGATCTTAATGCCCCAAATCCATACATTAATTTTCAATGGCTGATGCAGACGAATGGCAATGGATTCACTCCAATTGCAGGAGCAACTGGAAGAACGTATGACCCTCCTGCAATGGCCGCTAACACTACGGCAAATGACATTGTATATCAATATAGACGTCGTGCAACAAGCAATGTTTCAGGAACTGGAACTGCTTGTGATTTTACAGACAGTACTCCTGTTACAATAACAAACAGTCCAACCAGTGTTGGGGGAACTGCTTCGTCAAATCAATCTATTTGTTATGGTACTCAGCCATTAAATATTTCTTTAAGTGGTTATAGAGGCAGTATACAGTGGCAGGTATCTACTGACAATACTAATTTTGATAATATTGGAGGAGCTACAACTGCTACATTAACAGGATCCCAAATGGGCTCTTTAACTGCAACCACTTATTACAGAGCAATAGTAACAAGCGGAGTATGTACTTCTGCAATTTCTACAGTAGTCACAATCACACCGAGAGCAGGTAATAATATTATCAGTTATGTTAATGGAACTTCAGGCACTATTTGTATGCAGCCGGTAGAATATGGAACAGGAACTTTGACGGCTCCAGCTGGAACATATTTTAACAATGTGAGCTTCGCCAGTTATGGAACACCAACTGGAACAACTTGTGGATCATATGCTATAAATCCTTTTTGTCACGCAGCAACTAGTCAAACTGTTGTCGAAGGTTTAATTTTGGGGAATTCTAACACTGTTTCAATTGCTGCTACAAATACAGTTTTCACTGATCCATGTGTAGGAACAACTAAAAGACTGTATGTTACTGCGTCATACACTCAGGCTATTTGTGCAGGCAGCTTACCAGGAACAATTCTAGGATCTATACCTACTGGAGGTGGTGCTTATACTTATTTATGGGAAAGCAGTACTACTAGTAATACAAGTGGTTTCTCTGCTGCAACTGGAGCAAACAATAACCAAAATTATACTCCGGGAACTGTAGCGCAAGATACATGGTTTAGAAGAACTGTTTACGACGGGACATGCTCTTCTGTATCAGCAGTAGTTTTGATAAAAGTAATTGGAAAAACTTGGAATGGAAGTATTAATACAGATTGGAATACTGCAGGAAACTGGACTCCAAATGGTGTTCCAACAACTTCTGACTGTGTTGTAATACCAAATACTGTTAGCAAACCAATTATTAGCGGTACTAATACAAATTCATATGCTAATACTCTTTATGTAATAAACTTAGGTTCATTAACAGTAAATAGCAGCAATAACTTAAATGTCACAAATACTGTAAACGTATACACAGGTGGCAGTTTAATTTTCAACAACAATTCAAGTTTAGTTCAGACGAATAAAAACGCAGTTAACTCAGGAAACATTACCTACATCAGAGAAACCAGCGTGCGCCGTTATGATTATACTTACTGGTCATCGCCATTAACACTGGCTTCAAACTTTACGCTTTTCAATATGTCGCCATTAACCCTTGCTGACAAATACACAAGTTATGATTCTGATTTCAGCTGGGTAATTCATTTTGGCGGAGGATTAACCATGAAACCTGGAGAAGGATACAGTGTGAGAGGTCCTCAGAATTTTGATATTGTTACACCAAGTATACAGACAGCTTCTTTTATAGGAGTGCCTGCTAATGGAGATGTGCCTAAAACAACTGTTCCAAATAAGTTTAATTTACTTGGAAACCCTTATCCTTCGGCTATAAACGGTATTAAGCTTATCGGCGACACCAATATTGGAACCATTTATTTATGGACTCATAATACGCCTCCTGCCGGAGATGGAAGCGGTAAATACAAATACGCTTCTTCCGATTATGCGGCGTTTAACTTATCAGGAGGTATTAAAACAGGAGGAGATGCTGTACTTCCTACCGGCTACATTGCTGCCGGACAGGGATTCTTTGCCAAACCGGTTACAAACAGCATTACCTTTACCAATGATATGAGAGTGAGCAGTAATAACGGCAATTTCTACAAAACAGCCAAAACAGAAAATCTGGAAAGAAACCGTGTATGGCTGAATTTATCAAATGCCGAAGGTGCTTTCAAACAAATGCTGGTGGGTTATATAGAAGGAGCCACAAACGGACAGGATTTAAATTACGATGCGGCAAGTTTCAACGGAAACAGTTATATAGATTTCTACAGCATCAGTGAAACGATTAAATTCTCTATCCAGGCGCGTGCGCTTCCATTCCAGGACAGCGACATAATTCCGTTAGGATACAAATCAACAATTGCCGGAGATTTCAAAATCTCGATTGATCATGTTGACGGATTCTTCGATAATCAGAATGTATATCTGGAAGACAAAAAAACAGGCATCATCTCTGATTTAAAAACAGCCGATTATACTTTTAAAACAGAAGCCGGAACTTTTACAGACCGTTTTGCACTTCGTTACACCAATAAAACATTAGGAAACGATGATTTTGAGAATGTAAAAGACGGACTTTTAATTTCGGTAAAAGACAAAGTGATCAAAGTAACTTCTGCAAAAGAAAACATTAATGAAGTTTCTGTTTTTGATATTACAGGAAAACTGATTTACAATAAAAAGAAAGTCGGCAGTACAGAACTTTCAATCGTAAACCTTCAGGCAGGTGATCAGGTGCTGCTTGTAAAAGTTTCTCTT
>PJTS01001067.1_pt1 | contig 11545 bp, 7 predicted proteins | sample 1512251 | NCBI WGS metagenome assembly PJTS01 (sample SAMN08177686, study PRJNA422409) | Soil metagenome, whole genome shotgun sequencing project. | isolation source: Soil (2) enriched on wood chips: alkali lignin treatment | place: USA: Madison | collected 2015-01-15 | reverse complement strand
ATGCTGCGAGCGAAATCAGCCAGGCCAATTATCCAAACATTCGGGCCTTCAACGTAGAGAAGAGTATCAGTGAAGTTCCCAAACAGGACCTAAAGGGAAAATGGGCGGTATGTTCCCCGACGACAGTTGACGATTTTTCAGCTGTTGGATACTTCTTTTCGCTCAAACTGTATCAGGAACTCGGCATACCTGTAGGCATCATTAATGCTTCCTGGGGTGGTACTGGCATCGAAACATGGACGAGTGGAAATAGCTTCGACAAATTGCCGGCGCATTTCAACGCACCCTATCAACAGCAGTTTAATGGTGACTTACAGAACTTTTTGAAGGAAAACGAACTAAAGAAACAGGCCTATCAACAAACTTTAGCTAAAGATCCGGGAATAAGCTCAAAATGGTACGAAAATAATACTGACTTATCCGCGTGGGGAAAGATGAGAGTGCCTCAATTTTGGGAACCCTCATTAGGCGAGGTCGATGGCATTATTTGGTTCAAACGTAGGATTTATCTGCCAAAGGGTACTTCTGGAAAAACAGGAACAGTTCATCTCGGAACTATTGACGACGACGACGTTTGCTGGATAAACGGTGTTAAAGTAGGTGAATCGACCGGACACATGAGCATACGAAACTATGATATCCCAAATTCAACATTAAAAGACGGCGAAAATATCATTACCGTAAAAATAACGGATACAAATGGTGAAGGTGGCTTTTATGGTAATCCTGCGGATCTGTATATTGATTTGGAAGGGGAAAGATTTCCGTTGGATGGTGATTGGGATTATAAAGAGGCTGTCACAAATAAGCAGTTTGGCTTTAGAAATTTTTCCCCCAATATGTTTCATTCGCTACTTTTTAATGGCATGATCAATCCTCTTATTCCTTATACCATTCGAGGCGTCATCTGGTATCAGGGTGAACATAATGCCGGTCAAGCTTACGATTATCGCACCCTCTTCCCTAACCTCATCGCGGATTGGCGGTCACAATGGAAAACTGATTTCCCTTTCTATTGGGTGCAATTGGCCAATTATATGGCTAAAGAAAAATCACCCGAAGACAGCGACTGGGCAAAATTGAGAGATGCACAGACCCGGACACTCCGTCTTGCGCATACTGGTCAGGCGGTAATCACGGATATTGGTGAAGCGGACGATATCCACCCACGTAACAAACAGGAAGTGGGTCGACGACTCGCTTTAATAGCACTGGCTAAAAATTATGGCAGAAAAAATCTTGTGTATTCTGGGCCAACGTTCAAATCGGTGGTCAAGGAGGGCAATAAACTGATTATTTCTTTTGATGTTACTGGAAGCGAACTCGTGGTTAACAATAAATACGGTTACGTCGAAGGCTTTGCTCTTGCTGGAGCAGATAAAAAATTTGTTTGGGCCCAGGCTCATATTGATGGTAATCGAATTGTCGTTCAGGCAGATCAGCTCAGCAGCCCTGTATTTGTCCGCTACGCCTGGAGCAATAATCCCGATGTCAATTTATTCAATAAAGAAGGCCTGCCCGCTATACCTTTCAGCAATGAGGAATAAGCATACAGAGCCCAGATGACATGATCTTAAACAACACAAAAAAAATATTCAATGAAAACACTATTAAGTTACATTTTTATGCTGCTGGTTCTTCCGGCATGCTCCAACAAGGAAATTAAGGCAAATACAGAGCTCAGCAAGCCTGAGACAAAAGAAGAACCAAAACCTACTTACAGTAAATTCTCCATCAGGGAAAATTTTAGTACCAACCAGTTAGTTGATGAAATGGGTTTGGGGATTAACCTCGGTAATGCCCTGGACGCAACGGGTGACTGGATCAATCCAAGTAGTATTTCTAATTACGAGACGGCGTGGGGCAGCCCGCTCATTACAAAAGAAATGATCGAAGGTTATGCAAAAGCCGGTTACTCTTCTTTACGAATTCCGGTCACCTGGAGTAATATGATGAACAACGCTGAAAATTACAGAATCCATCCAGATCTCCTCAATAGAGTCGAAGAGATCTTAAACTGGACACTCGATTGCGGCATGGTCGCCATTATAAACGTTCACCATGAAAATGAATGGGTCAAAAAAGTGCCGAAAGACAGCGAAGCTAAGAAAAAGTTCACTTCTATTTGGGAGCAGCTCTGTAACCGTTTTGAAAAATATGGAGATCATTTGCTATTCGAACCCATGAATGAAATTGGTTACGATGAAATATGGACTCCCTGGAAGGGCGGGCAAACCGAAAAAGCAAGAGCATTCGGTTACGTAAACGAGCTGAACCAGCTTTTTGTCGACATCGTCAGGAAATCGGGCGGCAACAATGCCAAGCGTCATCTTTTAGTAGAAATTTATAACACCGGTCTCGAACATGCTTTTGACCCCTTAACCAAGATTCCGGACGATCCGGCTAAACATCTTGCATTGACCGTACACTATTATACGCCGCCTTTGTTTGCCATATTGGGTAATGGTGAAGATGCTGGATGGGGTGTCGGTGTGCCGTCTTGGGGCACTGCACAGGAATTTAAGGAGCTGAATGACAATATGGAGCTGTTAAAGAAGAATTGCGTTGACAAAGGGATACCCGTCGTCATTGGCGAATACGCCTGTTCCTCAAAGAATAGAACACAGGAGGTGGTCAGGTTATTTAATGTCTCGGTCACCGAAGCGATTTATTCACGTGGTATGTGCCCCATGCTTTGGGATGTTCAGGGTGCTGGGCAATATGAGCGGACAACCAGTAAATTCAAAGATCCTGTCTTTTTAGAACAAATAATGGCAATACCTGCTAAATATCCACGCAATCAAAACTAGCATTTACCCAAGGCATCCTCCGGAAGGCCGTGTAAAAGCAACTTTTGAATAAATGCACCTAGAGACGTGCCATGTACGTCTCTAGCCCTTAACACAACCCGGTACCAAAAACCATGAAACAAAAAAACTATATTCTGCTTTGCCTCCTATTTCTCGCGGTATGCTCACTTGAAGCACAATACAAGTTCGATAAACCGCTCTACGGGGCAGCCTATTACCACGAATATATGCCCAGTGAGCGTCTGGACGAAGATATCCGATTGATGAAAAATGCCGGGCTCAATGTCGTACGGCTGGGCGAATCTACCTGGGGATTATTTGAACCACAGGAAGGTGTCTTTGCATTTGAATGGATGGACCGCATCATCGACAAAATGCATCAGGCGGGTATCCGCATCATTCTGGGGACACCGACCTATTCCATTCCGGCCTGGCTTGCCCATATGCATCCCGAGGTTTTGGCCGAATATCAGCGGGGTACTAAAGCTTATTATGGCATCAGGCAAAATACTGACTTGAGCAACCCTACTTTTAAATATTATAGTGAACGGATCATCCGCAAGCTAATGGAACGGTACGCAAAACATCCTGGAATCATTGGCTATCAGGTAGACAACGAAACAGAAGCACGCGGCATAAACAACCGGGATTATTTTATCGGCTTTCGTAACTACATCAAAGGCCGTTTTAACAACGACCTCGATTCACTTAACAAAGCCTGGGGAATGAACTACTGGGGTATGAATATTCGCACCTGGGAAGAATTCTATACCCGCGATGGTGTCACCAATCCTTCCTATAAAAACGAATGGGAACGGTACAACCGCAAACAGGTAGCCGACTTTCTGAATTGGCAATGTAACATTGTCAATGAATATAGACGCCAGGACCAATTTATAACCCATTGCTTCATGCCTGATTTTCACAATGTAGATCAGGTAGAAAGCTTTCGCCAGATGCAATACCCCGCTATCAATATTTATCACGACGTACAGGATAAACAAGACGGACAGCGTATAGCTTACTCGGGGGATTTTGTCCGGACGGTTGCCAAGAACAATTATATTGTCATGGAAACCAACGCACAAGGTATAGGCTGGGATGCACGCACACAATACCCGCCATACGACAGACAACTCCGGCAAAATGTATATGCCCATTATGCTTCTGGTGCCAATATGGTGGAATACTGGCATTGGTCTACGCTGCATTATGGGCAGGAAACGTATTGGCGCGGTGTATTGGGGCACGATCTCCAACCAAATAGAATATACGATGAATTTAAAACCACCGCACAGGAACTGGCAAGGATCGGGGATCGTCTTATTGACTTGAAGAAGAAAAATAAAACAGCAATCTTATATAGCCACGATTCCTACCACGCACTGAATTTTATGCCTTATACCTATAAAAACAATTATCCCATCGATATGGTTCATAAGGCACTCTACTTTCAGAACATTGAAGCTGATATTATTCCCTGTGATAAAATTACTGATTTTAAAGGCTACGAAATGTTGGTTATTCCACCGCTTTATGTCGCCACGGATGAACTGCTACTGGCCATTGACAAGTTTGTAAAAGCGGGCGGCCATGTCGTCATGATGTACAAAAGTGGCTATTGTAACGAACATTCGGCCGTCAGGGCCACAGCTGCGCCGGGGCCATTAAGGAAGGCTTGCGGATTCCATTATCAAGAGTTCTCCACCATCGGAGACATGCGGCTCAAAGATAAGCCTTTTGAATTGGCGGATAAAAACCAAATTGGTGACTGGTATGAATTTTTGATCCCTGAGACAGCCAAACCGCTGGCCTATGCTGAACATCCCTTCTTTGGCAAGTGGCCCGTAATCACAGAAAACAGCTATGGTAAAGGAAAACTGACTTATATCGGGACCTATCCATCACAAGAACTACTCCATACGATCATCAAAAAAACTGCTATCGAAGCAAAAGTCATTACTGCCGACAATTACACTTTCCCAATCATTCAGCGTTCGGGAAAGAATAAATGGGGTAAGACAATTTATTACATTTTTAATTACAGTACGGAAACAAAACGGATTACTTATACAGGTGACCCAGCGAAAGAACTTATTTCGAATAAGCTCACCCAGAAGGGCCAAGAGATTATATTGGAGCCCTGGGAAGTACTCATTATGGAACAAAACTAAAAGATACGCTAATTACCAAAAACATTGACCTTACTATGAGAGCATTTATTGTCACCCTATTTTTCGCGATAACATCCAGCCTTTCGGCCCAGACTTATTCGTTGCTATCGCCGGATGGAAAAATTTGTTTGGACATCGACCTATCGAACGGACTCTCCTACGCTGTTTCCTACAAAGGTAGACAGGTAATAGATCCCTCACCCTTAGGCTTTGAATTGCAAGATGAGCCCCCCATGCATAAAGGGTTTATGCTTTTAGACACACCTCGGACCACATCGAAGCGTGATTCCTGGACTCCAGTAGTGAAGAACAAACATGCCCATGTCGATTTGCAGTGGAATGAAACACATTTGGCCCTGATCGAAAAGGAAGGTGAGAAACGTCGCTTGGACCTCTTCTTTAGAGCTTATGACAACGGAATCGCCTTTCGCTACCAACTATTCAGCGGCGCTAGAATAGGAAACAGAGTGATAAGTCGGGAGATGACCGGATTTTCAGTATCTAATCAGGCTCAAGCTTGGGCAGCACAATATAAACCGCGTTTTACATCCAGTCAGGAGAGCGAATTCGATAAAGTCCCTTTAACTGGAATCAGCGATCAGAGCTTAATCGGACTTCCACTACTGATCGAAGTCGATAAAGCTACCTACCTGGCCATTACCGAAGCGAACATCGATAACTACCCTGGTTTCTATATCAGCCGGGCTGCTGGTAATACCACGGAACAGGTATTGCTCACGACGAAACTCTCCCCTTTACCGGGCGAAAAAGAAGATGGGGCCAAAGCTCGTTTCTCCGACAAAATCCAAACCCCTTGGCGCGTGGTCATGATTGGCGATAATCCGGGACGATTTATCGAATCCGAAATTGTCCAGTCGCTCAACCCTGCATGTGCGATCCAAGACCCCGCATGGATAAAACCGGGACTCTGCGCATGGGATCACTGGTGGAGCGGAGAAGTGAAAATGGAAACTGCTGTTATAAAAGAGTATATCGACTTTGCATCTGCGCAAGGATGGCCCTATATGTTAATTGACTGGCAATGGTACGGCCCCTTCAACCAAGCGCAAGCAGATATTACCAAACCGGCACCGCAAGTCAACATGCCTGAAATACTTGACTATGCCCGCAAAAAAAATGTACGTCTTTGGCTTTGGTTATATAGTACCGACGCTAATCGCAATAACGCCTATGAGGAAGCTTTCTCACTGTATGAGCGCTGGGGCATCGCCGGCGTAAAAATAGATTTTATGGACCGCGACGATCAGGAGATGGTAAACTGGTACCGTAATGTAATTAAGAAGGCCGCTGAGCACAGGTTGATGGTTAACTTCCACGGGGCGTATAAACCTGACGGAATAGAACGGACCTACCCGAATATGATAACCCGCGAGGGAGTCCTGGGAGAAGAATATGCGAAATTTTCCGATCGTATCAAGCCTGCTCACAATGTCACTTTGCCGTTTACGCGTATGCTGGCAGGGCCAATGGACTATACTCCGGGAGGTTTTTTCAACGTAACTCCAGCGCAGTTTAAGAAACAGTCTCCAACCCTGATGATGAATACCCGCTGTGCTGAGCTCGCCAAATTTGTTATTTATGAAAGCCCTCTTACGGTATTCTGCGACCACCCGAAGCATGTGTTGGGCCAACCCGGGAGTGATTTTCTAAAGATCGTTCCGACGGTGTGGGATGATACGCGCTTCATTGATGGTTATCCCGGGGAATATATTGTACTGGCCAAACGTTCGGGGAAAAACTGGTTTATCGGTGCCATGACCAATAGCATGTCCCGCACGATTACAATACCAACAAGTTTTCTAGCCGCTGGAAAATATGTGCTGGACTACTGGCAGGATGCAAAAGAAGCGGAAAAAATCCCTGCAAAACTTGAGAAAAAAAGTAGGATAATCGAAGCTGGGAAGACAATAAAAATACCGATGGTCAGCGGTGGCGGCTATGTGGCAATCATTAGGCCGCAGTAAAGTTTGGTTCCGAATCGATCTAAAAAAAATATTATTCAAAGTAGCACACTATTTAACTAAAGAAACGATAAATCCTGTTATGAACAAGAACATTTTTAAGACATTAGTACTCTTTACAATCCTTGGAGCTACATTAAATGCTCCAGCCCAACAAAAAAGACCGGTAGACTTGCCTGGTAAATTTCAGCCTAACTGGGAATCTTTGGCGCAGTACGAAGCGCCTGAATGGTTTCGCAATGCCAAATTCGGCATCTGGGCACACTGGGGCCCACAATGCCAACCTGAGCAGGGCGACTGGTATGCACGTGGTATGTATGATGAAGGCAGTGGACAATACAATGCACATGTAAAAACTTATGGACATCCTTCTGTAGCCGGATTTAAGGATATCATCCCTACCTGGAAGGCTGAAAAATGGGATCCCGAAAGGCTTGTTGCGCTCTACAAAAAGGTTGGTGCACAGTATTTTTTTGCAATGGGAAACCATCATGACAACTTCGATCTGTGGGATAGCAAGCATCAAAAATGGAATTCGGTCAATCTGGGACCCAAACGTGATATTCTCGCCGAATGGTCTAAAGCAGCGAAAAAAAACAAGCTTCCTTTCGGTGTGAGTATCCACGCCTCCCATGCATGGACATGGTATGAAACCGCCCAAAGAGCGGATCGGTCGGGAGCACTAAAGGGAGTACCTTATGATGGAAAGCTCGGCAAAGAACAGGGAAAAGGAAAATGGTGGGAAGGCTACGATCCCCAGGAGCTGTATCGGCAGAACCATGCCCTTAGCAAGGGAAGTGAAGACGTAAAGTCGTTGTGGTCACAGTGGGACTGGAATAACGGTGCATCCAAGCCGACACCGGAGTATATTGATAATTTCTATCAACGGACAATAGACATGGTCGACAGCTATCAGCCGGACCTACTCTATTTTGATGATACTACACTCCCCCTCTGGCCTATCAGCACAGTCGGGCTCGATATTGCAGCCCATTTTTATAACAGTAACGCGAAGAAAAATAAGGGAAAAGTCAACGCCGTTTTGTTTGGAAAAATCTTATCCGAGCAACAAAAAGAGTGTTTGGTGTGGGATGTTGAGCGCGGCGTTCCGGATCAAGTGCAAGAAAAAGCCTGGCAGACCTGCACTTGCCTGGGAAGCTGGCATTATAGCAAAGCTGATTATGAAAACAACAATTACAAGTCCGCAAAAAAAGTTGTCCATATGCTTATTGATATCGTCAGTAAAAACGGGAACCTCCTACTTAATGTCCCTATTAAGGGCGATGGTAGCATCGACGAAAAAGAAGAGAAAATTCTGCATGAAATAGGCGATTGGATTCAGGTTAATAAGGAGGGAATTTTTGATACCCGTCCCTGGAAAACATATGGCGAGGGTCCAAGTACCGAAGAGCAGAAACCATTGAATGCCGCTGGATTCAACGAGGACAAAGAAAATAACTATACCGCTAGGGATATCCGGTTTGTGAAAAAAGGCGATGCGATCTATGCCCACGTCCTGGCATGGCCAACGGATGGAAAAATCATGATCAAATCTTTCGGAAAGAAGATTAACACCGTTGATCCAATAACGGTTAAAACAGTATCCCTATTGGGGCATCCGAAAAAACTGGTATTTAAACAAGATGACGAAGCACTCAGCGTTACCTTGCCTTCGGATAAGCCTAATCAAATTTCATTGGTACTGAAAATTAATTAAACCATTTTTTCTTCATCAAGCTGTGCACTTATTTTTAAAATACCATTGATACAATTAGAACATGAAAACGCCTTGTACCATGAAAATTATTTTAGCAATATGCTCCTTATTTCCATTACTGTTATTCGGACAATCAGCAATGATTCATATCGAGGGACGGCAAAGAACCAGTCTAAATGGCTTATGGGAGGTCATTATCGATCCTTTTGATGCGGGGTCTGGTGATTGGGCTGCATATTATCAAGATCGAAAAACTTTGGGCAACACGGATTTTGTGGAATCCTCCTTTGAAGGTGGGCATAAACTATATGTACCGGGAGATTTCAATTCTCAACTTCCCGAGCTCAGCTATTATGAAAGCAGTATCTGGTACAAACGTCCCTTTAAGATCCAAACAAAACAGGATAACCGGTTTTTTATCCACTTTGCTGCCGTAAACTATAAGGCCGAAGTTTATCTGAACGGGGTCAAGATTGGTGAACATGAAGGTGGCTTCACACCTTTCCAGTTTGAAGTAACGGATCATGTCAAGATTGGCGAAAATAGCCTTATCGTGAAAGCAAATAATCAACGGATAAAAGATGGCATACCTGGTCTCGGTTTCGACTGGTTCAATTATGGTGGAATCACACGGGATGTCGATCTCGTACAAACGCCAAAGACCTATATCAGGGATTATTTTATTCAGCTATCACAGCAGGATGAGAATATCATCAATGGCTATGTATCCCTAGATGGCCCTAAAAAAGAACAAGCGATTGCAATACGCATTCCCGAATTGAACTTTATTTATAAAACAAGAACAGATAGCACCGGAAAAGCCACGCTTAGAATTCCGTTTCGTAAGAAAACCCTGTGGACACCTGCAGTTCCGAAATTATATGCCGTTCAGGTCGATTCCGAAACCGATCGTATCGAAGAAGAAATTGGTTTTCGAACAATCAGAGTTGATGGGACAAATATTTTATTGAATGGCAAATCCATCTTTCTTAAAGGGGTTAATATTCATGAAGAAGTCCCACAACGCAGATCGCGGGCCTATAATGAAAGTGATTATAAAATGCTCTTGGATTGGGCGAAAGAGCTAGGTTGTAATTATGTGCGTCTAGTGCATTATCCACATCATGAAAAAATGATAAGAATGGCTGAGCAAATGGGATTGATGGTCTGGGAAGAATTGCCCATTTACCAGGGGATTGATTTTGCAGATCCTGGAATGATGAAAAAAATGAATTTAATGCTTCGAGAGATGATTGCTCGTGATAAAAATCGGGCGGCAACGATTATCTGGAGTCTTTCGAACGAAACTTACTCCTCTCTGGCCAGGGACAGTTCGCTCACTGCACTTTATCACCTCACAAAGGCCTTGGATAATACCCGTCTTGTGACATCAGCGTTTAATAACATGCGTTTTGAAGGCAACAAGGCCTATATCGAAGATAAAATGAATCGTTTGATGGATGTTATAGCGATCAACCAATACATTGGATGGTACAAAGCATGGCCTGAGAATGATAGCGAAGTCGAGTGGATATCCCGCTTCAATAAACCGCTTATTTTTTCGGAATTTGGTGGCGAGGCCGTCTTTGGCAACAATACCGATCCGAAGCGGGCAAGTAGCTGGAGTGAAGATTACCTTGTGGATATTTATAAACGTCAATTTAGCATGTTTAAAAACATTTCCTTCTTACGTGGGTTGACACCATGGCTCCTGGTCGACTTTCGTTCGCCTGGAAGGGCCCATCCTGTCTATCAAAAGGGTTGGAACAGAAAAGGATTATTATCTGAAAGAGGCCAAAAAAAGAAGGCCTGGTACTTGGTTGCCGATTATTTCAAAAATTTGACTAGTCCTGAAAAATAAATACAGATTTTTAGTGGCTAACGACACATAGATTAAACAGTAGTGACCGGTAGGTTGCTGCTGTTTTTTTTACAAATTCTGAAGTTCATATTTGATTTCATGTACATCTGATTTTAGAGTTAGCATATGATCAGAACTATGTAGTCAGTTATTATTATAGATATTGGATTGCATCGGCCACGATCTGTTTTATTAAATATAAACGATTGGTATCAGTCATAAACTCTTGTTTGGAGTATACCAGCGGTTCGTTCAGCGACGACATTTTCATAAGAATCAGCATTTTTTGTCATACTGCAACTGCCCCGATACTTGTTTAGGTAATATTGGTATTCTTCTGTGCGCTCTAGTTATTCAAAATCTATCAATCCATCAATATCAACAGGAAGGTATTAACGGCAATACTTTGGTTTCAAGATACCTACAGGTATCCAAACCGCTGGATGCTCTGTCTGTTCAGGTATAAGTTGTTTCCCTGCCCTCAATAATTCACGTAATCCCATATTGATAGCTTCAGTGGCAGCAGCTGTAAAGAAAATATCCTCATCACTGGTATCTATGAGATCAACGATCTGTCGCTTGTTCTTCTCTACCGCTCATTTTGCTTTAATTTTATCTCTATGCTTTAGACCAAATTTAATTAAAGCATTTGCAACTTCTTCCGTTTCTTTAGCATATGCGGTAAGCGCATAAGAAACTGTCACAGGTTTGGTGTTATTAACCGTTCTACTAATCAGTAAATTATCTTCTAGTTCCTGAAGTTCGTTGGATAGAACTTTTGGGGATATTCCCTGAGCCATTTCTTGCAGATCTTTAAACCGCATTGTGCCGTGTTTCTGCAAATTGTGCAGGATACAAAATTTCCATTTACCACTGAGCAATTCAATGCCATCTTTTAATGCCAATATCGTTTCTTTATCAATATTTTTATTGCTCATATGATAGTTACTTTCCTAAAGGTAATGAATAGTAAATATATATTGAATATCCAATAGTTTTGT
>PJTS01001065.1_pt1 | contig 11593 bp, 6 predicted proteins | sample 1512251 | NCBI WGS metagenome assembly PJTS01 (sample SAMN08177686, study PRJNA422409) | Soil metagenome, whole genome shotgun sequencing project. | isolation source: Soil (2) enriched on wood chips: alkali lignin treatment | place: USA: Madison | collected 2015-01-15 | reverse complement strand
CCAGGACCCGCGCGAACGCCCGCCCGAAGCGCGCGGTGCGGCCGACAGCGCGCATGCGCAGTTTGCCGATGGGCGCTCGGAGTTCGTTGGCGTGCTGCGCCTGTGGGATGGCTACCGGCAGGCCCACGAAGACTTGACCCAATCCAAGCTGCGCGACTGGTGCGGCCGCCACTTCCTCGGCTTTCTGCGCATGCGCGAGTGGCGCGAGCTGCACCGCCAGCTGCGCCTGCTGTGCGAGGAACTGGGCTGGAAGGAAGAAGCCACCGATGCCTCGATGGCACCGCTGCTGGCTGGCAGCAGTGCGCCGGCCCCAGCGCGTGATGATGCAGCGGCGGTGAAGGCCACCCGTGGCCAGCTGCACCGCGCCGCGCGCCTGGCCCGCGAAGGCAAGGCCGATGCAGCACCGGCTCCGGTGGCCGTGCGCGAACAGAAGGAACAGGCGCCGGCCGGCGGTGGTTTCAGCGAGCGTGCGCGCGCGGCCGCCTACCAGACCCTGCACCGTGCACTGGTGGCGGGCCTGCCGACGCAGATCGGCCATCGCACCGAGAAGGGTGATTTCCAGGCGCCGCGCCAGCGCCGCTTCCTGCCGTTCCCGGGCTCGGCGCTGTCCAAGCGCCCGCCGCCGTGGCTGCTGGTGGCCAACCTGCTGGACACCCAGAAGGTCTGGGGCATGACCCTGGCGGCGATCGAGCCGGACTGGGTGATTGCCGAACTGCCGCACCTGCTGCTGCGCAAGCACTTCGACCCGCATTGGTCGCGTGCGCAGGGGCAGGTGCTGGCCTCTGAACAGATCAGCCTGTTCGGGCTGGTGCTGGCGCCGAAGAAGCCGGTGCATTACGGCCGCATCGCGCCGGGCGAAGCGCACGACATCTTCGTGCGCCAGGCGCTGGTGACGGGCGAGATCAACACCCGCGCCAGCTTCGTGGCCGACAACCAGAAGGTGCTGGAACAGGCCCGCGAGGAAGAAGCCAAGTTGCGCCGTGCCGGTATCGTGGCCGACGAGGACTGGCAGGCCCGCTGGTACCTGGACCGCGTGCCGCCGCAGATCCATTCGGCCGCCGGCCTGGAGACCTGGTGGAAGGCGTTGCCGCCGGAACAGCGCAAGGGCCTGCACTGGTCGCTGACGGACCTGCTGCCTGGCGAGGGCAGCGAGCAGGAGCGCTACCCGAAGTACCTGGCCCTGGGCCAGGCACGGCTGCCGCTTCATTACCGGTTCGAACCGGGCAGCGAAGACGACGGGGTGACCCTTGAGGTGCCGCTGCACCTGCTGAACGCGCTGGACCCGGTGCAGCTGGGCTGGCTGGCGCCAGGCTTCGTGGCCGACAAGGCCTCGGCGCTGATCCGCAGCCTGCCCAAGGCGATGCGCCGCAACTACGTGCCGGCGCCAGACTTCGGCCGCGCCTTCTTCGAGGCGTTCCCGCAGCCCAGCGCCGATGCCATCACCGGCGAGCTCGCGCGCTTCCTGTCACGCGCAACCGGCGCCACGGTCAGCGCGCTCGACTTCGAGCCGGGCACGATCGAGCCGCACCTGCACATGAACCTTCGCCTGCGCGACGAACAGGGCAAGGTGCTGGCCACCTCGCGTGACCTGGACGCGCTGCGCGCGAAGTTCGGTGCACGCGCCGGCGACGCCTTCGCGGCGCGTGCCGGCCGCGAGATGGCCGCCGATGGCCTGCGCACGTTCCCGTCCACACCGATTCCGCTGCAGGTGCCCGGCGAAGCCGGCGTGCCAGCCTATCCGGCGCTGCTGGACGAAGGTGACAGCGTGGCGCTGCGGATCTTTGCCGACCGTCAGCAGGCGCAGGAGGCCCACCCGCTGGGCGTGCGTCGCCTGCTGGAGATCGCGCTGGCGGAAAAAGTGAAGCAGGCACGCAAGCAGCTGCCGGTCGCACCCAAGACCGGCCTGCTGTATGCGGCCATCGAATCGCAGGAACGCCTGCGCGGCGATCTGGTGGATGCGGCGATGAACGCGGTGCTGGCCGAGGGGCTGGAAGAGATCCGCGATGCGGCCGCCTTCGAGCAGCGCCGCGACCATGCGGCCAAGGCGCTGTTCGGCGAGGCGATGTCACGGCTGAAGCTGGCCGAGACCATCCTGGCGCTGGTGGCCGAGCTGAAACCCCTGCTGGAAGCGCCGCTGATGGGCTGGGCACGCGGCAACCTGGACGACATGGAGGCGCAGCTGGTCGGGTTGATCCACCCCGGCTTCCTGCGCGATACGCCGGCCGATGCCTTGGCGCAGTACCCGCGCTACCTGAAGGCGATGATCCTGCGTACCGAGCGCGCCAAGCGTGATCCGCCGCGTGACCAGGCGCGCATGCTGGAACTGCACCCGTTCCTGGAGGCATTGCGCGCCGGCCAGGAGCAGGGGCTGCGCGAGCGGCCGCAGTGGCAGGCGCTGCGCTGGGACCTGGAAGAACTTCGGGTGTCGTTGTTCGCGCAGGAACTGGGCGCGCGTACCGGTATTTCAGCCAAGAAGCTGGCACAGCGGGTGACCGCGCTGCGCCAGCTGTAATCCACAGGCGCCGGGCCCGGCCCGGCGCCGCCGTTACTTGGTGCGGCGTACCTTGGGCTGGGTGTTGCTGCCTTCGACCTTCATGTACCACACGCCCATTACGCCCGGCCGGATGCTGACCTTCGGCGACTGCTTGCGCACGCCGGAAACGCGGGTGGCGTCGGTCTGTTCCCACACCTGGCCGTTGTCCAGCGTGTAGGTGCGGCCCTGGCTGAAACCACTGAATTCACCCTGCAGGGTGGCGGTGATCGGTTCGCTGCTGCCGAAATCGGCGAACCCGCGGTTTTTCACGATCACTTCCTGGCGGCCTTCTTCGCGGGCTTCCTCGCGCACGGCGGCGACCGCCTGCGTCGTGGCCGCTTCCACCTTGCCCTGCAGCCAGCGGTTCAGCGAGGCCAGCTCTGCGGCCGAGAGTTTGTCCAGCCCGGCTGCCTGGAACTCAGCGGGGCTCATCTGCTGCTGCAGATCACCTTCCACCACTCGCTGCGCCAGTGCAGGCGCAGCCACGGACAGCAGCAGCGCAACGCTGGCCCACAGACGGAGCGGTGCACGGGAAATGGGGCGGGAAACCATGGGCGGGACTCTCCTTTTGGATGACCGCGAGTGTAACGGCATGTATTCATGCCCGGTCATGCCTTGCGCGACGATTGTTCCTGAACGGTGCCGGCGCTAGTGTAGGGGCCTCTTTTTCCAACGTTCGATGCTGTGAACCGCGCTTCTGTCCCCGGCTTGGATGCCTTGTTGAACCGCCCCTCGGCGGCGGTGCTGCCCGCGCCGCGGCGCCAGGCCTTGCGCGAGCACTGGCCGCAGCACGATGGCGAGGCCTCGATGCGGGCCAGCTGGTCGGTGCTGGGCGACACGCTGGACGCGCTGGCGCTGCTGACCTCTGACGAGAGCGTGGTGCTGGCGGCGCTGTTGTTCGATCTGCCGGCGCTGCGCGCGCATCTGGACGCGCTGCCACTGGGCACCCACGGCAGTGCCGTGGCGGGCCTGCTCGATGGCCAGGACGCGGCCGACCCGGTCTGGGTCCTGCATGCCGGCCGGGAAGCGGGGCGCAACAGCGAAGGCCTGCGCCGCCTGCTGCTGGCCATCATTCGCGACCTGCGCGTGGTGCCGATCCTGCTGGCCCGGCAACTGGCGCGCATGCGCGCGGCTGACAAGCTGGACGATGAGCAGCGCCGGGCACTGGCCCAGCTGACCCGCGACATCCACGCGCCGCTGGCCAACCGGCTGGGCATCTGGCAGTTGAAGTGGGAGCTGGAAGACCTGGCGTTCCGCCACCTGGAGCCGGACACCTACCGTCGCATCGCGCGCGAGGTGGACGAGACCCGCGTGGCCCGCGAACGCTACGTGGAAAACGTGAAGAAGGTGCTGTCACGCGAGTTGCTGGCGCAGGGCCTGCACGCCGAAGTCAGTGGCCGCCCCAAGCACATCTACAGCATCTGGCGGAAGATGCAGAAGAAGCGGCTGGCCTTCGACCAGCTGTACGACATCCGCGCGGTGCGGGTGATGGTGGACGACGTGGCGGCCTGCTACGCCGCGCTGGGCGTGGTGCATGCGCTGTGGGCGCCGGTGCCCACCGAGTTCGACGATTACATCGCCCGGCCCAAGGCCAACGACTACCGTTCGCTGCATACCGCGGTGGTGGGCCCGGAAGGGCGCACGATCGAAGTGCAGATCCGTACCCACGACATGCACGCGCAGGCCGAGCTGGGCGTGGCCGCGCACTGGAAGTACAAGGAAGGCGGCAAGGGCGCAGAAAAGGCCTTCGATCGCAAGATCACCTGGATGCGCCAGCTGCTGGAACAGGCGCAGGACGGGCAGGGCAATGAACTGGCCGGCGCGCTGGATGCCGAGCTGACCGAAGACCGTGTCTACGCACTCAGCCCCAAGGATGAAGTGCTGGACCTGCCGCAGGGAGCCACCCCGCTGGATTTCGCCTACCAGGTGCACACCATGGTCGGGCACCGCTGCCGGGGCGCCAAGGTCAATGGCCGCATCGTGCCGCTGACCTACCGGCTGCGCAGTGGCGATCGTGTCGAGATCCTCACCGGCAAGGAAGCCGACCCGCGGCGCGACTGGCTGATGCCAGCGCTGGGCTTCCTGGCCAGCAACCGTTCGCGCGAGAAGGTGCGCAGCTGGTTCCACAAGCTGGACCGGGCGCGCAACGTGCACGCCGGGCGCGAGCTGCTGGAACGCGAACTGAAGCGGTTGGGCCTGCAGCATGCCGACCTGGCAGGCGCGGCGAAGAAGTTCCATGCCGACAGCGTGGACGACCTGTACATCCAGGTCGCGCTGGGCGATACCGGGCCAAACCAGGTCAGTCGCGCGCTGCTGGAAGCCGAACGCGCGGCCAGCCAGCCGGCACCGGCGCCGGCCTTGCCGCGCCCGACCGCACGCCGGGAAAACCTGGGCAAATCCAAGTTCACCGTACAGGGGGTGGGCAACCTGCTGGTGCAGCTGGCGCGTTGCTGCCAGCCCGTGGCCGGCGAGCCGATCGTGGGTTACCTGACCCGCAGCCGCGGCGTGACCGTGCACCGTGCCGACTGCGCCGCCCTGGCACGGCTGGCCGCAACCAGTCCGCAGCGCATCCTGCCGGTGGAGTGGGGACAGGCCGGCGGCGGCTACGAGGTGGACGTAGTGGTCAATGCCGTGGACCGTCGCTGGCTGCTGAAGGACATCACCAACCTGATCGCGCAGGAAGACGCCTACGTGCTCGACATCCACAGTGACAACGTGCGCAACAGCGGCCGTGCGCATCTGCGCCTGCGCCTGAAGGTGACCGACTACGACCAGCTGTCCACGCTGCTGGGCAAGCTGGATGCGCTGCCCGGTGTGAGCGAGGCGCGCCGTCTGGGCTGAGCTTCACGCAGCCACGGCTACCCTGCACGCATGGAACGCGAGCCCCTGCACCCCACACACGGCACGCCGCACCCGGCGCTTGACCGCGTGCGCCGCGAAGGCCGCTGGTGGTGGCTTCAGGCCCGGCACACGCGCCGGGTGTGGCGCTGGGCGGTGCTGGCGGCCGTGGCGGTGTTCCTGCTGCTGGTGCTGGTACGGCGGCCGCTTGCCGAATGGTTCTGGGACGATTCGCAGATCGAACAGTTGCTGGCCGAAGGTGATCGTGCGCTGGCAGATGGGCGCCTGACGGCCGCCGACGGCAGCGGCGCGCGCGAGCGCTACCAGGCTGTGCTCGCGCTGGACGGCGATCGTCCCCTGGCGCGGCAGGGGCTGGCGCGTACCGGCGCGGCGGCCCTGCAGCAGGCACACGACCACCTGCAGGCCGGCGATCTGGACGGTGGCGCGCGCCTGCTGGCGCTGGCCCGCGAACTGCAGGTGCCGCAGGCGCAGACCGACGCCGTGGCGCAGCAGTTGCTGGCGCGCCGGCGTGCCGGGGCCGGCGTGGGCGCACTGCTGGCGCAGGCCCGCAATGCCTTCGCCGCCGGGCGCCTGGACGAGGGCGAAAGCAGTGCCCTGCCACTGTTCCAGCGCGTTCTGGCGCTGCAGCCTGACAACCTGTCTGCGCTGGAAGGGCGCGAAGATGCGCTGAGCGATCTGTTGCAGGAAGCGCGCGTGCAGGCCGGGCAGGGCGCGTTGGCGGACGCGTCCGCGACGGTGCAGCGGGCGCGCCAGTTCGATCCGGGCCACCCCGACCTGCCCGCGACCCAGGAAGCCCTTGCGCAGGCCACCGACCGGCGCCTGCGGCAGGCACAACGTGCGTTGCAACGACGGCAGCTGGATGCCGCCGCTGACGGTTTCCTGGCCGTGCTGGCGGTGGCCGCCGACGATCCGGCCGCGCAGCGGGGGCGCGAACAGACGTTGCAGGCACTGCTGCAGCGCAGTCAGCGCCATGCCGAGGATTTCCAGTTCCAGGCGGCCGAACAGGATCGTGACCGGGCCATCGCCCTGGGTGCGTCGCCGCTGGCCTTGCAGCAGGACACCCAGCGCGTGCAGCGCGCACGCCTGGCCCAACAGGCGCTGCAGGGGCCGGGGCAGGGCAGTGCGCAGCGTGAGCGCTTGTTGCGGGGGCATCTGGCGCAGATGGAACGTGCCGAACGTGCGGGGCAATGGATCAGCCCGCCCGGCCACAGTGCGTTCGACGCGCTGCGCGAAGCGCAGTCGGTGGCCCCACGCGACCCGCGGGTACGAGCCGCAGCGGCACGTTTGTTGCCCGCCAGCCAGCGGTGCTTCGATGACAACCTGCGGCAGAACCGCGTGCAGGCCGCGGGTGCCTGCCTGCAGGCCTGGCAGACCCTGGCACCGACCGCCACCGCGCTGCCTGCCGCACGCACGCGTCTGGCCCAGCGCTGGCTGGCGATCGGCAGCGAGCGGTTGGGCCGCGGCGACGTGCGTTTTGCGGCCGCAGCGGTGGACCAGGTGCGCCAGCTGCAACCGGACCTGGCCGAACTGGCCGCGTTCGAGCAGCGGCTGCGCCAGGTGGGTGGGCAGGGTGACTAGACCGCTGATCTGCGCGGTGCAAGGTACTCCGGTATAGTCCTGCAGTTCTCCCTGCGCATCCTGCACCACGTCCGATCATGTCTTCCATAGCTCCTTTGGTCGGCGGTTTCGACGCCCATCGCGTCTGCGCCGTGATCGTGACCTACGGCCCCGACACGGACCTGCTGGCCCGGGTGGTGGACAGCGTGCTGCAGCAGGTCGGGCACCTGGTGGTGTTCGACAATGGCAGTGCGTCGTTTGATGTGGTCGCGCAGCTGGGTCACCGGCCGGGAGTGACGGCGATCGCCTCGCCGCACAACGTCGGCCTGGGGGCCGCGCTGAACCGCGCCTGCGAGCAGGCACAGGCGCTGGGTTTCGAATACGTGCTGTTGATGGATCAGGACAGCGTCCTTGCCGATGGCATGGTGCAGGTGCTCGGCACCGCCCTGGTCGAGCTGGCACGCCATGAGCCGGTCGCGGCGGTGGGTCCGCAGTTCCGCGATGCCCGCAGCGGCGCCCTGGCGCCTTTCGTGCACTTCGGCTTTCCCCTCAACCACAAGCTGCGTGGTGGGCCGGGGCAGCGCATTTCCTGCGACTTCCTCATCACCTCGGGATCGCTGGTGCCGGTGCAGGCGCTGCGCCAGGTCGGGGCGATGGATGAAAGCCTGTTCATCGACAACCTGGACATGGACTGGTGCTTCCGGGCCAAGCGCAACGGCCTGGCGCTGTATGGCATCTGCGATGCGCAGATGAGCCACAGCATCGGTGAAGCATTGCTGGCCTCGCGGGCCAAGGCCGACGGCGTGATCGTGCACAAGCCGTTCCGCCTGTACTTCATCATGCGCAACCGCGTGCTGCTGTACCGCCGGGCGTACACCCCGCGGGTGTGGATCGCCCAGGATGTGCCGCGGTTGCTGCTCAAGTTCATCGGCAACGGCCTGTTCCTGCCCGAACGTGCGGCCCGCCTGGGGTTCATGCTGAAGGGCCTGTGGGACGGGGTGCGCGGAAAATCGGGCCCGCTGTCGCCGGGCAGACGCTGAACAGGGCGTAGGGCAGGCCTGCCTTGAGCGGGGCGCTGGGGTAGACTCGCCAGACCCTACATTGTCGCATTCCCGTGCCCCGACGCTACGATTCCGACGACATCGACGATCTCGACGACGACACCCCGACCGGTGACGGTCCGTCCTGGCGCAGCCGCCTGATCACCTGGAGCATGGCCGCCTTCGCGCTGGGCCTGGGCTTCCTGATTCCGTACACGCTGTACCTGAACCAACAGGTGACGCAGCGCTTCGGTGAGCTGCGCTGGCAGATCCCGACGCGGGTGTACGCGCGCCCCCTGGTGGTGGTGCCCGGCAAGGCGATGGATGCGGCCACCCTGAAGACCGAACTGGCAGCCTCGGCTTACCGGGATGACGGCCAGGGAAAGGAACCGGCCACCTACACCGTGCAGGGCGGTCGCTTCACCATTTCCAGCCGCGGCTACAACGATGTGGATGGCCGCGTAGCCCCGCGCCGGGTTGAACTGACCCTGTCCGGCGGCACCATTGCCTCGCTGCGCGATGCCGACAGCCGCAAGGCGCTGAAGGCGGCGCGCCTGGACCCGGCGCGTATTGCCACGCTGTACGGCCAGAAGCAGGAAGAACGGCGTCTGGTGCGCATGGATGAAGCGCCCGATCTGCTGGTGACCGGTCTGCAGGCGGTGGAGGACAAGGACTTCAACCGCCACCACGGCATCGATCTGTCCGGCATCGCCCGTGCGGTATGGGTGACCATCCGCTCCGGTGGGCAGAGCCGGCAGGGTGCGTCCACGCTCACCCAGCAGCTGGCGCGCAGCGGCCTGCTGGGCATCGGCAAGGAACAGACCATCACCCGCAAGTTCAATGAAGTGCTGTATGCGCTCATCATGGAAGCGCGCTACGACAAGCGCACCATCTTCGAGGCCTATCTGAACCAGGTGTACCTGGGGCAGCGCGGCAGCCAGGCGATCCATGGCATGTCCTCGGGTGCCGAATTCTGGTTCGGCCGCGACCTGTCGTCGCTGGAAACCGAGCAGGTCGCGCTGCTGATCGGTCTGGTCAAGGGGCCGTCGTACTACGACCCGCGTCGCAACCCGGAACGCGCGCTGGATCGCCGCAACTTCGTGCTGGGCAAGCTGCATGAGTCCGCCTTGATCGACGATGCCGAGTACCAGCGTGCGCTGAAGGCGCCGCTGGGCGTGCCGAAGACCCCTGGGCTGGTCGCCGCCAATCGCTTCCCGGCCTATGTGGATCTGGTGCGCCGTCAGCTCGGCCACGATTACCCGGAAGCGGCGCTGCAGGGCGCCGGGCTGAGCGTGATGACCGGCATGTCGCCGTCGGCCCAGGCCTATGCCGAGGGCGCGGTGACGCGCACCATCAAGTCGCTGGAAAGCAAGCGCCGCCCGGAACTGCAGGCCGGCATGGTGCTGACCGACGTGCACAACGGCGACGTGCTGGCCGTGATCGGCAGCCGCGAGGTGTCCGAAGTCGGCTTCAACCGCGCCATCGAGGCACAGCGGCCGGTGGGCTCGTTGCTGAAGCCGTTCGTGTACCTGCTGGCGCTGGCCCAGCCTGAACGTTACTCGCTGGCCACCTGGGTGGACGATTCACCGGTGACCGTGCAGCTGGGTCGAGGCCGCAACTGGAGCCCCGGCAATGCTGACAACCGCAGCCACGGCACCGTGCGCCTGATCGATGCGCTGGCCCATTCCTACAACCAGGCCACGGTGCGCGTGGGCATGCAGGTGGGGCCGGAGCGCATCACCCGGCTGATCCACGTGCTGGCCGGGCTGAAGGCCGAGGCCAACCCGGCGGTGATCCTGGGTTCGACCGACCAGAGCCCCTATGCCATGGCCCAGCTGTACCAGTTCCTGGCCTCGGGCGGCGAGATCCAGCCCCTGCATGCGGTGCGTGGCGTACTGGACCCGCAGGGCAAGCTGCTCAAGCGCTACGACAAGACCCCGGCCCCGGCGCAGGAAGGCGATTCGATTGCCGCCAACCTGATCAGCATCGGCCTGCAGCAGGTGGTGGCCAGCGGTACGGCGCAGCGCCTGAATGCTGATGGCCTGGGCCGCCTGCAGCCGGCGGGCAAGACCGGCACCACCAACGATGGCCGTGACAGCTGGTACGCCGGGTACACCGGTGACCACCTGGCGGTGATCTGGATGGGCAACGATCAGAACCAGCAGGCCGGGCTGTATGGCGCCACCGGTGCGATGCGGGTGTGGTCGGGCATCTTCCAGCGCCTGCCCAGCGCGCCGCTGAAGGTCAGCAACAAGGGCCTGGATTGGCAGCCGGTGGCGGCCACGGGTACCAACAGCACCGATGAAGGGTGCCCGGGCGCGCGCCGGTTCCCGTTCGTGGTGGGCTATGCACCGGCCTATGCGCCGTGCGCGCCAGCCAGCGTGCCGGAAGAACAGGGCGGCGAAAGCGAGGGTGGCGGCTGGCGCAGCTGGTTCGGCCTGGACCGCAAACCTGAACCGCCTGCCGAAGCCGCGCCGGCCCCGGCCGCCGCATCTCCTTCCCCCAGCCGATGAAGCCCATGAATCTGCGAACCCTGTATGCGCCGGTGGCCGCTGCCACCCTCAGCCTTGCCCTGGCGGCCTGCATGAGCAGTGCGCCGCAGGTGGTCAAGCCGGTGGACACCACGACGGCGGCGCAACGGCTGGCGGCCGTGGATGCTGCGGCCGGTCCGGACGACAAGGAACTGTCGGTGCAGCCGCTGCGTGATCCGCAGGTGGAAGATCTGCGCCAGGCGGCGTTGGCGCAGCGCCAGGGCAATGATCTGGCAGCCGCCGCAGGCAGCCTGGACCAGGCGCTGCAGATCGTGGCCGGCGATCCGGCCGTGTTGCAGGAACGGGCGGAGATCGCCCTGCTGCAGGGCCAGTGGGCCGAGGCCGAGACCTTTGCGCGCAAGGCGGTGGACCTGGGCTCGAAGACCGGGCCGCTGTGCCGCCGTCACTGGGCGACCATCGAACAGGCACGTCTGGCGCGTGGCGAGAAGGAAAACGCGGTGTCGGCGCATGCGCAGCTGGAAGGCTGCACGGTGCCGGGGATCAAGCGGTACTGAGTTTCCAGCCAACGGCGCAGCCCCTCGTGGCTGGCCGCGGGCTCCGGATCATGTGCTTGGGCCGGGCGGGTGGGTTGCGCAGGGGACGCTGCAAGTACGTCCCTGTAAGCTCGTAGGCGCCATCCATGGCGCCTGCGCCCCTGCGCAACCCACCCGCCCGGCCGCTGACAGTTTCCTTGTGCGTCCAGCCACGGAAAAGAAAAAGCAAATCAAAAGCGGGTCGCGCGCTGCGCGCACTCGCCGAGGGGTCGGAGCCGGTTTCAGCAGGAAAACGGCTCCGACCCCTTCTTGTTTCCGTTCGACCCACCGCTTCTGAATCCAGTCGAGCAAGCTCGAGGCCACGCAGCATGTCCGTCCGTCACCAGGAACCTGTCGAGGGTGGGGCGGACGGGATAGGCAGGACCGCAGGCGCCATGGATGGCGCCTACGAGCCCCCATGGTGAAGTGACCCCCTGAAGTTGGACAGTTGGGGATCAGGCGGCCAGTGCGGCCTGCTCCCGGTACTGTACCGGGCTCAAGCCCTTTAATTTCAAGCGGATACGATTCTCGTTGTAGTAT
>PJTS01001059.1_pt1 | contig 11665 bp, 11 predicted proteins | sample 1512251 | NCBI WGS metagenome assembly PJTS01 (sample SAMN08177686, study PRJNA422409) | Soil metagenome, whole genome shotgun sequencing project. | isolation source: Soil (2) enriched on wood chips: alkali lignin treatment | place: USA: Madison | collected 2015-01-15 | reverse complement strand
CTGTAGGTATAGGCGCTGCCGGCGGCCGGCATCATGGTCGACAGTTCGGCGTAGGACAGCGCCGCGCAGGCGCACACCGCGCCGGCGATGGCGAAGGAAATCAGCACTGCCGGTCCGGCCAGGTTGGCGCCCACGCCGATCAGCGTGTAGATGCCGGTGCCGACAATGGCGCCGATACCCAGGGCGATCAGGTGCGGCCAGCTGAGGGTCGGGACCAGCCGCCGACCGGCTTCATGGTCGGTGACGGAATCTAGGGTCTTGCGCCGGAGCAGGGACATGCAGGCCTCGGAAGGGGATGACTTGGAACGACAAGTTCCCGAGTGTGACCCAACGCAGCGCAGCATTACCACTGACGGGGGTCATGCGCGCCATGCCGCGCGCTGTGGCCCGATCAGGGTGACGGAATCGGCATAAACGGTCCGCTGGTGACGTCGGGCGTGCCCGATGGCTTCGGGCTGGTAGCGTCGAGCTTGCTCGACTGCTTTGCGCTCTTCGTAGAGTCGAGCTTGCTCGACTGCTCCTGCGCACGGCAGTCGAGCAAGCTCGACGTTACGGTACCAGGTCGATGCCGCGACGCTTCGGGTCCACCACCGGCGCGGCGCCAGCCGCGGTCAGCTGCGCCAGCACCGTTTCAAAGTCGTGCTCGCGACCGAAGGCGTGCTCGTCCAGGGTCAGCGGCAGCAGTTGCAGGAAATCGAAGCGACCGGAGGGCAGCTGCTGCGGACCGGGAAAATGCGGCGAGGGAATGAACACCGTTGCCTGCAGTTCGCTGTTGGCGCGGTCCACCGGCATGCCCAGCTTCAACCGGTGCCACGGTGCCAGCGGCCCGCCTGGCATGCGTGAATGGCACAGCAGCATCTGGTAGGCGGTGAACCAGCGCAGGGTGGTCAGTGCCCACGGCGCTTCGTCGCGCGTTTCCAGCAGCAGTTCGACACCAAAGCCCGAATCGCCGTCCTCGTGCGCACCCTCCCAGGCGTTGGACAGGCCCGAGCTGACATACACCCAGTGCCGGCGCTCGCCATGTGGGGGGCAGGCGCAGACGCCTACGTGCAGCCAGCGCGGATCGATGTCCTCCTGCTGGAACACCCCGTGCAGCAGGTCCATGTCCAGCGGGTAGATGCCCGGACCGGTGTCGCCGAAGTGCTGCTTGTACAGGGTCTCTTCGCGGATTTCCCAGCTGCGTTCGAGCAGGGTGTCGTCGTCCATAAGGGGCATCGTGCGTCCTTTGCGGTTGCGGGCGGGGCGGCAGGATAGCGCGGCCCCGCCCGTCGTTTCAGCGGTCCACCGTGGCCAGCACGGCCTGCGGGTAGCGTTCCCCGGCCGCCGCATGCAGCGGGAACACCGCATCCAGTCGAGCAAGCACGTCCGCGCCCAGCTGCACCTGCAGCGCGCCCAGGTTTTCCCGCAGCCGCGGCAGGCGCGTGGTGCCCGGGATCGGCACCAGGTGCGGGCCCTGCGCCAGCACCCAGGCCAGGGCCAGCTGTGCCGGGGTGATCTGCAATTCGGCGGCCAGCGCCTGCACCTGCGCCACCAGCGCCAGGTTGCGCGCGAAGTTGTCGCCCTGGAAGCGCGGCGAACTGCGGCGGTAGTCGTCGGCCTCGAAATCATCCGGGCTGCGGATGGCACCGGTCAGGAAGCCCCGGCCCAGTGGCGAATACGGTACGAAGCCAATGCCCAGTTCGGCGGTGGTGGCCAGCACCCCGTTCTGCTCCGGCTCGCGCGACCACAGTGAGTATTCGCTCTGCACCGCCGTGATCGGGTGCACCGCGTGGGCACGGCGGACCGTGGCTGCGGAGGCCTCGGACAAGCCCAGCCACCGCACCTTGCCCTGTTCCACCAGGCGCGCCATCGCGCCCACGGTGTCTTCGATCGGCACCGTCGGGTCGACGCGGTGCTGGTAGTAGAGGTCGATGTGGTCCACGCCCAGCCGGCGCAGGCTGTCCTCGCAGGCGGCCTGCACGTATTCCGGGCGGCCATCGACGCCGCGTGCCTGCGGGTTGCCCGGGTCCAGCTGCAGGCCGAACTTGCTGGCCAGGAACACCTCGCTGCGGCGCCCGGCGATGGCGCGGCCGAGCAGGCGTTCATTGCTGTGCGGGCCGTATACATCGGCGGTGTCCAGAAGGGTCACGCCACGGTCCAGCGCCTGCTGGATCAAGGCAATGGCCGCCTCTTCGCTGCTGCGGCCACCATAGAAGGCGCTCATGCCCATGCAGCCCAGCCCAAGGGCGGAAACCGTAGGGCCGGCGGGGCCGAGGGTGCGGGTGGTCATCGGTGTGGGGTTCATCGGCAAGTCTCCGGGTGGAAGTGGTCAGGCGCGCGGCTGCAGGCGGGTGCCGCCGCTCATCAACATGCGTGGCAGCGGCATCTGCAGGAAGTCGTGCGGGAAGGACGGGGCGACGGCGCTGATCGCGTCCAGTCGGGCGATGACCTCGGCCGGCAGTCGCAGTTGCAGGGCGTCCAGGTTGTGCTCGAACTGGGCCAGGGTGCGGGCGCCAACGATGGGCAGGGCACCGTCTGCGGGGCGCTGCAACAGCCAGGCCAGGGCGACCTGGGCCGGAGAGTGCGACAGATCCTGGGCGATCTGCCGAACTTCATCGGCGATCTGCAGCGAACGCGGGGTCAACGCACCGTTGATCAGGGCGACGTTGCGACGTGAGCCACCCGGTGTGGCCTCCAGCGCGTCGGGCGGGGCCAGATCGGCGGCGCTGTACTTGCCGGTCAGCACGCCGCTGCCCAGCGGCGACCAGGCCACCACGCCCAGGCCCAGCGCCTGCGCCATCGGCAGCAGTTCGTGCTCCACGCTGCGTTGGATCAGGCTGTATTCGAGCTGCAGCGCCACCAGCGGCGCCCAGCCGCGCAGGTCGGCCAAGGTCTGCATGCGCGCGATCTGCCAGGCCGGCGTATCGGAAATGCCAGCGTAGAGCACCTTGCCGCTGCGGACCAGGTCGTCGAAGCCACGCATCACCTCGTCGACGCCGGTGGTGTCGTCCCAGGCGTGCAGGTACAGCACGTCCAGGTAGTCAGTGCCCAGCCGGCGCAGGCTGTCCTCTACCGAACGCAGCATGCTCTTGCGGTGGTTGCCGGCGTTGTTGGGGTCGCCCGGCACGGTGGCCAGGGTGTACTTGCTGGCAATGACCAGTCGATCGCGCTGGCCCTTGGCGAAACGGCCGAGCAGGGTCTCGGCGCTGCCGTTGGTGTAGTTGTTCGCCGTATCGACGAAGTTGCCGCCACGATCGACGTAGGCGTCGAAGATGCGGCGGGCCTCGGCTTCGTCCGCGCCCCAGCCCCAGTCGGCGCCGAAGGTCATCGTGCCCAGGGCCATCGGGCTGACCCGCAGGCCGGAGCGGCCCAGCAGGCGGTAGTGGTCGAGCGACATGGCAGGTCTCCATCACAAGGCGGTGCATCCGCCGGGGAAACCAGCTTCCTCCTGTCGATCATGTGGATAAACTGCGTGCAACCGGACTCACCTTGAAGGATTGCTTCACAATGGATGCCTCCGCACCGCTCACGGCCGTCGTCGCCTTCGTCCACGTGGCCGACCATGCCAGTTTTACCCGCGCGGCCGATGCGCTGGGATTGTCGACCTCAGCACTGTCGCAGAGCGTGCGCGCGCTGGAAGCGCGGATGGGCGTGCGCCTGCTGCAGCGGACCACGCGGCGGGTGGGCCTGACCGAACACGGCGCACGCTTCCTGCAGCGCGTGCGCGGCGGCCTGGAGCAGATCGACCAGGCCTTCGCCGAGCTGGACAGCGCGCGCTCGGTGCCGGCCGGGCGGCTGCGGGTGACTCTGCCGCGCATCGTCGCCGATCGCATGGTGCTGCCGCGGCTGCCCGATTTCCTCGCCCGCTACCCGCAGGTGCAGGTGGAACTGTGCGTGGACCCGGCGCTGACCGATCTGGTGGCCGAGGGCTTCGACGCCGGCATCCGCCTGGGCGAATCGCTGGCGCAGGGGATGATTGCCGTGCCGGTTGGACCGCCCGAGCGACAGGTGGTGGTGGCCACGCCAGCCTACTTCGAACGCCATGGCGTGCCACAGACCCCGCACGACCTGCAGGACCATGCCTGCATCGTGCACCGGCTGGCCAACGGCCGGCTGATGCCCTGGGAATTCAGCCGCCAGGGCCACGACCTGGAGGTGGAAGTGACCGGGCGGCTGGTGTTCAACGATGCCGGCGTCGCCCATCGCGCCGTGCTGGATGGACTCGGCATGGCCCAGGGCTTCGCCTCCCTGGTGGCCGACGACCTTGCCGCCGGCCGCCTGCGCAGCGTGCTGCAGGACTGGCAGCCGCCGTTCCCCGGCTTCCACCTGTATTACCCGGCACGCGAACAGATGGCACCCAAGCTGCGGGTGTTCATCGATCACCTGCGCGCGGGAATGCCTGAGCGGTAAACGCCGCTGCCCTGGTGGTGGCCAACCTTGGTTGACCGCCGTTGATCCAGCGCAGTCGAGCAAGCTCGACTCTACCGGGCTGTCTTACCCGTTCAACCCCAGGCGGATGCCGAAGCCGACCAGGAACAGGCCGGCCACGCGGCGCAGCGCCGTACTCACCCGCGGGTGCTGGATCAACCGCCGCCGCGCCAGGTTGCCCGCACCGATCAGCAGCGAGCAGTAGGCCACGCTGACCACGAAGATGATGCCGGCCAGCGCCGCGAAGGTGGCGATGCCGTGGTGCGCCTTCGGATCGATGAACAGCGGCAGGAATGCCATGTAGAACAGGATGGCTTTCGGATTGAGCAGGCTGACCAGGATCGCCTGCTGGAAATAGCGGCCGGGTTGCATGCGGATCGGGCCGCCATCGCTGCCGTCAGACTTCGATGTGCGCAGCAGGCTGATGCCCACCCACACCAGATAGGCCGCGCCCAGGTACTGCACCGCGTGGAAGACCAGCGGGTTGGCTTTCAGCAGCGCGGCCACGCCGGCCAGCGCCAGCCACATCAGGATCTGATCGCCCAGCAGCAGCCCGGCCAGCGCGGTGTAACCGCCACGCACGCCGCCACGGCCGGTGGCCGTGAGCAGGGTGAAGGTGCCGGGCCCGGGCAGGGCAAGGAACACCAGTACGGCGAGCAGGAACGTCCACAGATCCTGGATGCCCATCCACGGCATGGTTTGGCTCATTGTTGTTGCGGGGGGCCGTTATTGTCGGCCAGAGCCGCTGTGGGCGACAGGGGCCCGCCGTCGCCACCGGGCAGCCCAGCCAGCAGCGGTTGCAGGTGCTGGCGCAGCTGCGCGTGAAGTTGCCGCACCGCTGGCGAGAACTGCTTGCGGTGCGGGCAGACCAGTTGCAGTGGAACGTGGCTGCCAACGCCGTCCAGCAGCACCTGCAGGCGACCTTGCAGAACGTCCTGGCGCAGGTCCAGCCAGGACTTGTAGGTGATGCCTTCACCGGCCACCGCCCAACGCCGCACCACGTCGGCATCGTCGCAGACCAGCGGGCCGCGCACAGGCACCACCACCCGCCGCCCCTCGACCTCGAACGCCCAGCGATCGTAGGTGCGTCCACCCAGCTGGTACGCCAGGCAGTCGTGCTCGCGCAGATCCTCCGGCCGTGCCGGCACGCCGCGCCGCTGCAGGTAGGCGGGTGAGGCCGCAAGCACGCGCCGGTTGCCCTCCAGCAGGGGCAGGGCCACATAGCTGGCATCGTCGAACTGGCCCAGGCGGATCGCCACGTCCACCGGTTCGCGGAACACGTCTGCGACCTCGTCGGACAGACGCAGGTGCAGGCGCAGCTTCGGGTGTGCGGCGCGGAAGGTGGCCAGCCACGGCAGCAGCAGGTTGCGGCCGAAATCCGAAGGCGCCGACAGCTGCAGGGTGCCGTGCAGCTCGGCCGCATCGCCCTGTACCCGTGCCTGACCCTCGCGCAGGGTGTTCAGCACCTCCTGCGCATAGGGCAGGTACAGCGCACCTTCGCCGGTCAGGCGCAGGCTGCGGGTGGTGCGCACGAACAGGCGCAGGTCCAGCTCGCGTTCCAGCCGCGCCACCGCCGCGGCTACCTGGCCGGGCAGCAGATCGGCTTCGCGCGCCGCCTGCGAGAAGCTGCCCAGTGCGGCGGTGCGGACGAACAGCTGCAGGTCGTCGAAGCGGATCATTTTCATCGCCAGAGTGAAAGTGCTGACCGATTCTGCGCCTTTCCCGACCCGTCTGCGCGGCGCACGCTGTGCCTTCCTTCTCCCGTGGTACCCCCCATGCGCGCCATTGCCTACACCCATGCCGGCCTGCCCATCGACGATCCGCAGGCCCTGCTCGACATCGACCTGGACCTGCCCCAACCCGGCCCGCGCGACCTGCGGGTGGCCGTTCGCGCGGTGGCCGTGAACCCGGTCGATACCAAGGTCCGCCGCGGCGTGGCCACTGAAAGCCCGCGCGTGCTGGGCTGGGACGCGGTGGGCGTGGTCGACGCCGTCGGCAGCGAGGTGACCCTGTTCCAGCCGGGCGACGCGGTCTACTACGCCGGCGTGATCGACCGGCCCGGCAGCAACGCCGAATACCAGCTGGTTGACGAGCGCAGCGTCGGCCGCAAGCCGGCCCGCCTGGACGACGCGGCGGCCGCGGCCCTGCCGCTGACCGCGATCACCGCCTGGGAGCTGCTGTTCGACCGCCTGCGTATTGCCGAAGGTGGCGGCGCGGGCCAGACCCTGCTGGTGATCGGCGCCGCCGGTGGCGTCGGCTCGATCCTGGTGCAGCTGGCGCGCCAGCTGACCCAGCTCACGGTGGTGGGCACTGCCTCGCGCCCCGACACCCAGGATTGGGTATACGCCATGGGTGCCCACCACGTGATCGACCACAGCCTGCCGCTGGCCGAAGGCCTGGCCCGGCTGGGCATCGCCCAGGTGGAACACGTGGCCAGCCTGACCCACACCGACCAGCACTATGCGCAGATCGTCGAGATCCTCGCGCCGCAGGGCCAGCTGGGCCTGATTGACGACCCCGGCCAGCTGGACGTGATGGCACTCAAGCGCAAGGCGCTGTCGCTGCACTGGGAATCGATGTTCACCCGGCCGCTGTACAAGACGGCGGACATGCAGAAGCAGCACGATCTGCTGAACCGGGTGGCCGAGCTGGTCGACGCGGGCGTGCTGCAGACCACGCTGGGTGAGCACTTCGGGCGCATCAACGCGGCCAACCTGCGCCGCGCGCACGCACTGCTGGAAAGCCACCGCGCCAAGGGCAAGATCGTGCTGGAAGGCTGGTGAGGGTTCCGGCCAACGGCTGAGCCCCTCGTGGCTGTGGGTTGGTCGCGGAAAGCAAAACCCTGCGCTTGGTCGGGCGGGTGGGTTGCGCGGGGGACGCCGTGAATCCATCCATGGAGGCTTGTCAGCCGCATCCATGCGGCCGACACACCCGCGCAACCCACCCGCCCGACCTCTGATAGTTCCCGTGTGCGGTCAGCCACGGAGAAGAAAAAAGAAGATCAAGAGCAAGAGCAAGAGCAAGAGCAGAACCGGGGTCAGAGCCCGTTGCGATGCAACGGGATCCGACCCCGTGCCGTTCCGACAGATCGCGGAAGTCTGTCGAAGGCGGGGTGGGTCCGGTTGCCGGGAGCCAGATCAATCCGCGCCATGGATGGCGCGGCTAAGCCCCGATGGGTGAGGGCGCTTTGCTTGCGAAGCACTGCTTCGCAAGCGCCCGAACGCACAGCCGCCAGCGGCTGGGCCGGACTGGGGGTTTACGGCGTCCCCCGCAACCGGGCCCACCCCGCCATCCCACGGAATGCCCGCTGTTGCTGTTGCTGTTGCTTCTTCAGTCGAGCATGGCTCGACTCTACGGCAGGTGCAGGGCTGCAAGCGCTGCAAAAAACACCCACCCCTCAGGCCACGCCGTTGTCGACGTGCTTGGCAAACCCTGGCTGCTGCCGCAGACGCTCGAACCAGACGGCCACGTTGGCCAGCGCCGGCTTGTCGCCCGGCGTGCAGCGCCAGCGCTGGGTCGACAGCCCCAGCACGATGTCGGCCAGGGTGAAGGCATCACCGGCCACGTGGGCATGCTGCGCCAGGTGCGCATCCAGCATCGCCATCAGCCCGTTCCACTGCACCAGGCTGGCCTCCGCCCGCGCATCGTCCGGGTAGTCGGCATGCCCGCGCACGCGGGCCATGAACACCGCGCGCCACGCCGTGTTCAGATCAGTGGCCTGCCAGTCCATCCACTGTTCCACCCGCGCCCGCGCCTGTGGCGCCATCGGCAGCAGGTCATCGCGCCCGGCGCGCGCGGCCAGGTAGCGGCAGATGCTGTTGGATTCCCACAGCACGAAGTCACCCTCGCGCAGCACCGGCACCTGCGTGTTCGGGTTCAGCCCGCGCAGCAGTTCGGCGCTTGGCGCCGCATGGTGCTGCAGTGGCAGGCCCAGCACAGCAGTCAGCCACAGCACCTTGCGCACGTTGATCGAGGTCGGCTTTCCGTACAGTTCCAGCATGTTCAGACGCAGCGTTTGAGACGGGGCCAGCCTACACTGGTGGCATGCAAACCGAATTCCTGATCGTTGGCGGCCTCCTGCTGGCCATCCTTGTCCTGCAGCTGGTCGCCCTGCTGCGCCGGCCTCCCCATGACCGCCTGGAACAGGCCGTGCGCGAAGAGGCCCGCAGCGGCCGCAGCGAACTGCGCGAACAGCTCGATGGCTTCGCGCGCGCGCTGACCGACCTCTCCACCCGCACCGACCAGCGTCTGGACCTGCTGCGCGAAGCGCTGGGCGAAGATGCCCGCAAGGCACGTGCCGAGGCGGCCGACAGCCAGCAGCGCAGCGGTGCCCTGCTGGGCCAGCGCCTGCAGGAACTGCGTGCGCAGCTGGAAGTGTTCGGCCAGCAGCAGGAAGCACGCATCCACGCCTTCGGCCAGCAGCTGCAGGAACTGACCACGCGCACCGATACGCAGCTGGGCGCGTTGCGGCAGACGCTGGTGGACGACGCGCGCAAGGGCCGCGAGGAAGGCGCGCAGTCACAGCAGCGCCTGACCGAAAGCCTGGGCCTGCGCCTGCAGGAACTGACCCAGCGCAACGAGCAGCGTATTGCCGAAATGCGCGCCACCCTGGAAGAGCAGCTGCGCGCGCTGCAGACCGACAATGCGCAGAAGCTGGAGCAGATGCGGGTCACCGTGGACGAGAAGCTGCAGTCCACGCTGGAAACCCGTCTGGGGCAATCGTTCAAGCTGGTGTCCGAACGCCTGGAACAGGTGCAGCGCGGCCTGGGCGAGATGCAGCAGCTGGCCACCGGCGTAGGCGATCTGAAGCGCGTGCTGACCAACGTGAAGACCCGCGGCAGCTGGGGCGAGGTGCAGCTGGAAAACATCCTGGAGCAGACCTTGATCCAGGAACAGTACGCACGCGCGGTGAAGGTGCGCCCGGACAGCGGCGAAATGGTCGATATCGCGGTGCGCCTGCCTGGCCGCGCCGCCGACGACGCGCCGGTGTGGCTGCCGATCGATTCCAAGTTCCCGCGCGAAGATTACGAGCGTCTGCTGGATGCGCAGGAACAGGGTGACGCCGAGCTGGTGCGCGTGCAGGGCGCGCAGTTGGAGCGGGCGGTGAAGATCCAGGCCAAGTCCATCTGCGAAAAGTACATCGTGCCGCCGCACACCACCGATTTCGCGGTGATGTTCCTGCCCACCGAAGGCCTGTATGCCGAAGTGATCCGCCGCCCCGGGCTGGTGGACCTGTTGCAGCGTGACCACCGCGTGGTGGTGGCGGGGCCGACCACGGTCACCGCGCTGCTCAACAGCCTGCAGATGGGCTTCCGGACCCTGGCCATCGAAAAGCGCTCCAGCGAAGTGTGGAGCCTGCTGGGCGCGGTGAAGACCGAGTTCGGCAAGTTCGGTGATGTGCTGGACAACGTGAAGGCCAAGCTGGACCAGGCCAGCAAGCAGATCGATCAGACCGGTGTGCGCACGCGGGCGATCGCGCGCAAGCTGCGTGAGGTGGAATCGCTGCCGGCCGAACAGAGCCGGCAGCTGCTGCCCGACGGCCTGGCCGCAGACGAGGCACCCGAGGCGGACGAAGCCGGGCAGGGCTGACACACCTCCTGCACTGTGCAGTGCGTATGCTGGCGGCCTCGATCACCGCCTGCAGGTCCGACCATGCGCCTTCGTTTCCTTGCCAGCCTTGTCCTGGGCGTGCTGCTGGCCGCCTGCAGCAGTACCCCGCCGGCGGCGGATGCGGCAGCACAGCCGGCCGCGGCCGACACACCCCAGGCCACCCAGGCCTACCAGGAAGCGCGTGATGTCGATTGCCGCGCCGCCGGTGGCACGCTGCAGCCGCTGGGCCGGCTGCAGCGCGTGCAGTGCGTGATTCCTTATGCCGACGCGGGCAAGACCTGCAGCGGCAAGCAGGACTGCAGTGGCCAGTGCCTGGCGACGGGTGAAACCGAGGCGGGCGTGGTGGCCACCGGCACCTGCCAGCGCGATGCCAGCGAAAACTTCGGTTGCCGCCAGCGCATCGAAGCGGGCAAGGCACAGGGCACGATCTGCGTGGATTGAGCGCGCGCAGCACACGCGCGGCGCTATGCTGGCAGACCTTTCCCGCCATTGCCGGAGTACCCGCGTGAGCACCCCGATCCAGGACATTTCCCTCACCACCATCGACGGCCAGCCGTCGTCCCTGGCCGACTACAACGGCAAGGTCCTGCTGCTGGTGAACGTCGCCTCCAAGTGCGGCCTGACCAAGCAGTACGAAGGCCTGCAGGCGCTGTACGCCGACAAGCAGGCACAGGGCCTGGAAGTGCTGGGTTTCCCGGCCAACAACTTCCTCGGCCAGGAGCCGGGCAGTGAAGCCGAGATCCAGCAGTTCTGCCAGCTGACCTACAACGTCAGCTTCCCCATGTTCGCCAAGATCAGCGTGGCCGGTGAGGACATCCACCCGCTGTACCAGCAGCTGACCGCCGCCCAGCCGCAGGCCATCGGCGAGGGCCCCCTGCGCGAGCTGCTGACCGGCAAGGACATTCCCACCCTGCCGGCGCCGGCGGTGCTGTGGAACTTCGAGAAGTTCCTGATCGGCCGCGATGGCCAGGTCATCGCCCGCTTCGCGCCGGACGTGGCGGCCGATGATGCGCGCCTGCGCGAGGCCGTCGAGGCCGCCCTGGCCGCGTGACCCCAACGCATCGGCCAGAAAAAAACCCCGCCGAGGCGGGGTTTTTTCATGCACCGAACGCAGCGGTCAGTTGCTCCACTGCGGCATCGGCATGGCATCGACCGGAATGGGCGAATTGGCATCGTCGCTGCCACGCTCACGCTTGCCACGCAGATCGTTCTCGATCTGGTAGTTGCGGCGCTGCAGCCAGGCATCGCGGGTCAGCGCGTACTCGTCCACCGCGCTGTCGCGGATATCGTCCAGCGCCATCAGCTGCGCGCGGGTGTCCACCAGCTGCAGGCCCTGCAGGCCGATACGCACCTTGTCTTCCTCGATGGTGCGGATCGGCGACAGCGGAATGTCACCGGCCAGGCCGAACACATCGCGCACGGTACGCGGGCCGAAGAACGGCAGCTCGACGTAGCGCGAAAGGCGCCAGCCCCAGGCACCCAGGGTCTGCCCGAAGTCTTCATTGCGACGCGGCACCATCGCCTTGCTGGCCGGATCGAACAGTCCGCCGATACCCAGCGTGCTGTTCATCAGGAAGCGGCCCAGGGTGTCCCAGGCATCGCCCGGGCGGCCCTGCAGCAGCTGGTTGGTGATGGTCAACGGCGAACG
>PJTS01001057.1_pt1 | contig 11690 bp, 11 predicted proteins | sample 1512251 | NCBI WGS metagenome assembly PJTS01 (sample SAMN08177686, study PRJNA422409) | Soil metagenome, whole genome shotgun sequencing project. | isolation source: Soil (2) enriched on wood chips: alkali lignin treatment | place: USA: Madison | collected 2015-01-15 | reverse complement strand
TCCAAGGTGACATGATCCCAATGAGAAGGATCGTGCGACATCAATATGTTAAAAGAGTCCACTGGCAGACCTGAGGTCGCTTTGCTCAGGTCTCCATATTGATGAAAACCACCCTTTCCCCAGTTTTCCACCCCGATCAATGCAATACGAGCACCCTTTTTTTGAATGACAATAGATTCATTCATCAACAACTTAAATCCCATCTCCTGGTGAATCTCTTTCAACCTAATCAGATTAGATGCCTTTAATTCAGCGCTATCCCATTGTGTATAATCTCCATAATCGTGATTTCCGAGTACAGAAAATTTACCAAACGGGGCCTTTAGTGAGGTGAAATCTGAAATCCAGAATTCCATCTCAGCCGCCTTATTATTGACAAGGTCTCCTGTAAACAGTAGAAGATCACTATCCTGCGCATTTGCCAGTGCTATACCTTTTCGGACGCCATTAACATCCGACAAGCTTCCTGAATGAATATCCGAAATCTGTGTAATCTTAAATCCATCAAAGGCATCTGGCAGATCCGGAAAACTTAGCACTTCCTCCCTTACCCGATATAGATGTCGCCCTCTGGTGAGACCAAAAACAATAATTAAAACAATCATTAAAGCCAGTGCTAGCACAAATTCGCTTATATAGATACTTCGTGGAGGAAATCCCTGGAATAGCCGGACCAAATCCTCCGCCAATAAGATTGGAAAGGCAGGCAATTTTGGAATAAATACAATTAAAAAAGAAGTGACCAGATCTCCTGCCAGTCGCTGAATATCTTTACCCTGTTGCCGAAGAAAAATCAGGGTAAATACCCCGATAAGCAACAATACATCTAAATACCAATAAATCTTATGTAAAAATGGAGTATGGATAACGGTCGTAAATGCTTGAAAGAAATAAGCATCAGCAATCACAAACAACATTAATAGGAGCAATAATCTCTTTGCCATGTTTCGAATCGTTTAAATCTAAACAGGCGAATGATATGCCAAAAAATGGTGATGATCAATTGGGCAATCCTTTAAATAGAATATTGATATCTGTATGACAATGTCAGGAGTAATCAGCTGATTTCCTTTATTATAATTGACAAATTGGCATAGTGCACTATCGATCCTCCCATCAAGCTTCGGTCCGATTTTTTTCATTCTCTCCATAAGCCCATGAGAGAATTGACTTAACCGCATTGCGAATTCTGTCTAAACCTTCCGCATTAAGCTCAATTTCACAAAAAGTACTTTCCGTATTTATTGAGTGTAACACCAAGTAATAGATCCCCGCAGTCAAAATACTACTTATAGCCCGCAAATCAACATCTTTACCTTCCATTTCCTTATCGGCAAAGGCAAAAAACAAAGCACTCATCTTCTCCCGCTCCCTCGTGATTTGCGACATAATCTCAGACTTTTCACTGATCTGCCAAAGAACTGCTTTTTGCATTTCGGTATTCTCCAGAAAGCTATCCATTTGGTTCAGTAACAAGGATTCAAGAAATCCCTTTGACCCCTCGGTTGGGGCAGTACCAAAATATTCAACAGCACCCAGCGTAGCAGACACCCAGTAGTCCTTACTCCTGATGTATGTTTCAACTAAATTGTCAACGGAGCCGAAATAAAGTGAAATAAGCTTCCTGTCAACACCTGCCGTTTTAGAAATATTGGCAATTGTTAAGCCCGTATACCCTTTATCGCGAAGAACCTTACCAACAGACAAAACAAGTTTGTTCATGGTACGTTCTTTATCATTCTTTTCTCCCTTATAAGTTTTACGCATGTGTTATTAATATGCTATTGATCTGAATGCCTAAAATTAATGATTCAGATCAATATAATAAATAATTAAATATTATAAGATTAATTTATCTTGATTTTTTCAAACTTACAACCTTACTGATATCTTCCAATGTATTTAATACCTTATCCAAATGTTCCTTTGTATGTGTGGCCATCAAGCTTGTACGAATACGAGCATCTTTTTTTGCCACTCCGGGATAGACGATGCAATTTGCATAAACACCGTTTTGCAATAACATGCGCGAGATCTGAGCGGTTCGAATTGGATCACCGATCTTTATCGGAATAATTGGGGATGAGGATGTGCCAATATCAACACCAAGAGATAGCAATCCCGCCTTAAAATAAGTCACATTGTCACTGAGCCTTGTTCGCCAATAAGGCTCTTCATCAATTAAATCAATGGCTTTCAATAAACCGAAACTTGCGGGGGTCGATGTGGAGGAAAATACCTGCTGCCTCGACTGATAACGAAGGTAATTAATGATTTCTGGCGATGAAACTATAAAACCTCCAATATGACCAAACGCTTTACTCAAAGTGCCGGCTATAATATCTACTTTATCCAAAAGATTATAAGCTTCAATGGCCCCCCTACCATTCTCGCCCATTACGCCTATTCCATGTGCATCATCCACCATTAAATAGGCACCATACTTCCTGGTTAATGTATAAATTTCATCCATTGTCGCTAAATCTCCATTTTGGGAATATACTCCATCAATGATAACCAACTTGGTTCTGAACTTATTTTTGGCGTCTGCCAATGCCCTTTCAAGATGAATCATACTGTTATGTGGAAATCGTTTCACATTGGTATTTAATAAGCCCTCATAAACACTTGCATGTACTTCCATATCGACAATGGCACAGTCATCCTGTTTCAACAAACTTAATAAAGTAGAACTGTTTGCGGTATATCCGGTGGTAAAAACGATACTCGATCCCTCTGGTCGGTTGAAAAATTTACAGATCTTCTCCTCCAACGCAACATGATATTCATGGTGCCCCCCTATTAACGGTGAAGCTCCAGCCCCTGTACCATATTTCTCTATTCCAGCTATGGCCGCTGCTTTTACTTTTGGGTGTTGGGAAAAATTAAGGTAATCGTTTGACACAAGACTTATGCATTCTGTTGGTTGCTCTAAAAATGGTGAACTTACAATAGCAGTCGGCCCGCATCCCTGTGTTATAAATCTAAAGTTAAGATGCTGATTTTCTTTCATGTAATTGATATAGGAATGGAAATACTTGGCAGTATCCATCATATCAAAACCAGCAATATTCTCAAATTCTTTGAAACTTGCTGTCGCAAAATCAATGTGTTCGTTAATTTCCATAGATATTCTTTTAGGTATTCATAATAATACCATAAATATAAAGTAAAAAACAGATCACTCATCTGGTCAGCGAAGCATTTGCAGGAAATTTTTGATGAAATATTTAGGGCGCGCCAAAAAGACCGCCTATAAAAGCTGGCTTACCACGTAAGTTACAACATGGGGACCGCTGAAACACTCCACGAGGATATAAAACTTAGTTCATAGCATGAACCTTAAAACAGCTATGGAAAACAACAGTGGTAGCCCCTACAGCTACCACTGTTAAATTATACACCTACCTACAGTATACATATCATAATTACATTTCTATATGGAAATATGCCCATATAAAACTTTACTCGGATCAAGCATTAAAGCTGAACAAGTAAGAAAGTCTCAATGACATACAAATATAAACAAATAAAATTTCCCTTGTATGTTAAAATTAAAAAAAATAATAAAAACACATATTATGATCCTTCTGAGCCAATTTTTATACAAAAAAAATTAACAGGTTTGACCTTTGTAACTATAGCTACTATTTTTTTTCATTCCTATAAGAAAATAACACAACGAGCATATACTCGAACAATAAATTTTCTCAAAACAAGGAATATTATAAATTATTGTTATAAATTTGAACAGCAAAAGGAGTTAAAATAACCAATTGTTACTTTATGCTATATTAGCTCAGGAATAAGCAAATGGAATAATCATAGATGTCCTATACGGCACTAAAAGAAAAATGGCTAATAATCTGTTGATTAATAGCCACTTATGATAGGTATACTGTAGGGTGCTGCTTAATAATTTCTGTAAAGCTAAGAAAAATACTGCAAAACATTTCTTTTTCGTAAAAAAAAATGTTTAAAACACAGATGAAATTAGTAATAATACAGATAATAATTTCTTTAAAACCTTTTGACAAATCCATAGGAATACCTATTTTTCTGCGGTCTTATTCTTGAATTACTATGACAATACAAAAAAACTTATGAAAGTCCATTCCACAAACTACATTGATACATTTATTGAAGTGGCTGAAGATACACAGGTTTCCGAAGGAACCGCTCCTCCCATCAGAAATAAAAAGACAATAGCCGAAATGCAATATGAGTTAATCACACAATTTCCATATAGATATACTTCCGATGAATTGCTTTTTCAGATCTATGCAGACCGTAATGCGCTTAATGACGTAGATTATAAAGAGGCCAGGAATATATTCTTTTCCAAGGGACAAGCCTGTCTACGTGCATCCCCGCTGACAAAAACCTATGGCTTTGGTATCCACAGTAATCACGAGGGCAAAATAGCAAGCTATGGGATGGAAACTAAAGAGTACCGCAATTTTATCAATGACTCAACCATAAAGAAAGTGAAGGCGATGAAATCAAACAAATAGCGGATCAACCCCACAAAGTGAACCAACATCTTAATTGTTGTCACATCATTTAGTCTTCCTATTGATTTCAGCAGATGATCAATATTTTATTGGGCAATCTTTGCTTTATCTTTCGAGGTAAATGCTTTTATAATGACTGGTGCCGTTGCAATCAAAACGATTACGATAATAACAAGCTCCAGATTCTCCTTCACCCATACGTTTTCACCTAACAAATAACCAAGGGTAACCAAGCTCCCCGCCCAGACAACTGCACCAATCACATTGTACAATACAAATTTTCTGAACTCCATCCCAACAATACCAGCAACAATTGGTGCAAAAGTCCGAACAATAGGAAGAAACCTTGCAAGCACAATAGCACCTCCGCCCCTTTTTTCGTAAAACTCCTGTGCTTTGAAGATATAGCTCTTTTTGAAAAACCAACTGTCCTCCATGCTCATGATTCTTTTCCCAAAGACCTTCCCACACCAATATCCAACAAAATTACCCAGAATTGCAGCCAACGATACAAGCACGATCCAATAGAGTAAGGTAGGCACCTGCTCGGAAGGCGAAATACTCATGTTGGAAACAATCATCCCAGCAATGAATAGAATAGGATCTCCGGGAAGGAAAAAGCCAATCAGTATACCTGTCTCAGCAAAAATAATAAACAACAGCAGATATAAACCTCCATGAGACACAATCCAGTCTGGATTTGTGAGGTTATTTAGAAATTCAAAAAAAACATCCATCAAATAAGTCGAATAATATCTAAAACAAAAATAATCGGCCGCTCTTCCACCGACGACCTGACGCGCTTATTCTACCAGCTGTATCAAAATAAGATACAATTGAAAAAATAAATTTTTAAAGCATCCAGCCCTCAGTTAAACCTGCTTACAGCCCGAATATCTTATAGCCATGTGATCTCTAATTAAAGGCGCAAGATAGAAAATCGCTTGCAATTGTAGGCAATTTTTCATACTTATTTTTGGAACAAAATGTCATGTTTTATAAAAGTCCAATTCACAGGGATATTTTGAATAGGAAGATAGCGATCTTACGGAGTCGGCAGGTCTGCAAAGATCCTTTTCAACATATTTTGTAATTCCTCAGCCCTTAGATTACGAGCAATTATCTTACCCTTCGGATCGAGCAGAAAACTGGCCGGAATAGCATTGATCCCATAAATTTTTGCGGCATAGCTGTCCCAGCCTTTTAGATCAGAAACCTGAGGCCATAATAAGCTATCCCCTTTTATAGCATCTTTCCAGGCATCTTTCCGTGCCGCATCGTCCAGGGAGATTCCCAATATTTCAAATCCTTTATCATGGTATTTTTGATAAGCTTTTACCAGGTTGGGATTTTCGGCACGACAAGGACCACACCAGCTCGCCCAAAAATCTATGAGTAAATACTTTCCCAAAAAATCCGAAATTTTGATGGCCTTCCCCTCAGGGTTTTTGAGCGTTAGGTCTGGCGCCTGCTGCCCGACTTTGGTCTTGGACTGGGCTTCCAATTGCAACGGAATTACCTTGCCTAACGGACTTTCTTTTAGCCTACTCGAAAGACCGCCAAACGCTGACTTGGCCGATGCATAAAATTTCTCCTGACCAGCAACAAAACTTAAACCAATTACACTGAGGTATGAATCGGGATGGCTCTTAGCGAAATCCAGGTAGGCACTGTAATTTTCATCCATAAGATTCATTTCCCGTGCGACAAACTGGGCAAATATGATAGAATCTTTCTGTTGTTCTGGTGGAAGTTTGGCAAATTCTTTATTTAATGCGTCGAATTTATTGTCAACAACTTTTTTCATCGCTAGGAGCTCCGCATTTTCCGTATTGAGTTTGGACCCATTCAATACAATATTTTTTAGTGAATCCTTTGCATTCATCCCGATCTGAGCAGCTTCCAGATAAAAGCGGAAGTAATCCAGTTTTTCACGGGGCTGTAGCTTGGTTGCATAGGGATTTTTATGAAGATAAAGCGCGGAATAAACCGGATACGCGAGCTCGCCCCTAAAGGTAAAATGCCCTCCTTTGGTTTCTGTGGAATCGACAAATGAAACACCATCACTATTATAGACCAGAAAAAGCCTACTGCCATCTTTCAACTCATCTACTTTGCCTGTAATTACGTAATTATTCTGAGCAAAGGTCAAAATAGGAAATAGCAAAAATATCGATAAACACAGTAAAAAAGTTCTCATCAAGCTTACCTTTAGATCTATTAATCAATTAATTACTAAAAATAACAAATTTATTTCGATCAAACGAACATTTAAATATCCTGAGATATCCGTGTATTGGAAAATAGCTTTTTCACGACGGCAATCAATTGCTCAACCTGTCTCATATCCCCCCCAATTGGAACAGCTATATGCGAATCTTTTAAGCCATACAATGCCGGATCTTTTATCTTCAGAAACATTTTGCATGTACTCTTTCCAAGGAGTCGTTTAAAATTAATTTCCTGAATATCACTGATAAAGACAAACTGATAATCACTCATGTATATCCCGTTGGGCGCCAATTTAATGGTTGTTTTCTCTGTAAATGGAATCAGTAGAAATCTCCCACCAATAAATAACACGAAAACACCGAAGATTGATTTCTCGTAAAACATACCAATTCCCGAAAAGCAAATAATTGATCCAAAAATCATCATCGCTACCATACTTGAACTTACAGTATATGTCTCTTTGTAATTTATTGAGGCTTTACTCAAGGAACGCTGATGAACAGCTTTGTACTTTTGTACAAACTTCTCTTTTTTGGCGTCTTCCTTCCATTCCAAAAAATAATACAAATTGATCAGGGCTAAGCCAACAACACAAAAGCTTAATCCCGTCGATTTCATATCGAATGGATAATATAGCAAAAGACTGCCTACAACATACAATACATTATATCCTATGATTCTATAAACTCTTTTACTATCCATTCCGTATTTTTCAATTATCCGCAAAGATAATCATTCTACCTGTCAATCATCCCTTAAACAATCCACAGGATTAGCCAATGAAGCGCGTATGGATTGATAACCCACCGTTAATATTGTAATTCCGATCGCCAAAATTCCTGTTGCTGCAAAAAGCTCCCAGCTCATACTAATTCGATAAGCATATTCTTGAATGTAACTATCCATCGCCCAATACGCAATTGGAAATGCAATCAAACAGGCGACACTGACCAATAGCACGAATTCACTCGATAGCATCCGGGCAACAGAAAAGATAGAGGCACCATGAATTTTACGGATACTGATTTCTTTTGTTCTGCTTTCAGCCATATAAGCTGCTAATCCAAACAGACCGAGGCAAGAAACGAAAATGGTGAGCGCTGCAAAGATACTGGCTAATTTCCCTGTTCGCTGTATCTCCTGAAATTTCCGTGCGTATTCAGTATCCAAAAAATGATATTCAAAAGGATAATTGGGATTATATTCTTTGAATATTTTCTCCGTTCTATTCAATGCATCTGCTGTGGTTAACTCTGGATTGAATTTAATATGAACAACGCCTAAAGGTGCAGCAGCACCTTCTATTACTGTTGGTGTAACTGGATTAAATGGGGATTCCTGAATAAAGTCTTTGACAACACCGATAATAATAAATTTTTCATCACCATCCATGATATAGCTGCCAATAGGCTGATCAAGTTTCATGACCTTGGCTGCTGTTTCATTGATAATCGCAGCCATCGAATCTGTGGGAAAACGTTTTAAATCAAAATCACGTCCTTTAAGTAATGTTAGCCCAGTGGTCTCGATCAATCTATCATCTGCCGACTGCCGATTAAACGGGATAATGCTATTTGGATCTTTTCCCTCCCAGGATGCACCACTCCATCCACTCCACCTCTCAGTCATTGGTGACATCGTCCGGGTGACAGCAGTCGCTATTCTCTGATCGAGTAATGCTTGCCGGATCAATGCGATATTTTGTGCTATGGTTCCCACCTCAGCGACGTAGACCAAATTCTCTTTTTCAAAACCTACATCACGCTGTTGAGCATGCTGAATCTGTTTTCGGATAACAAGCGTACTAATGATCATAACAACAGCAATGACAAATTGAGTGACAACAAGAACCTTCCGTGGATTTATTTTTTGTCGGAGATAAACAAACCTTCCTTTCAGTACCCGAACAGGATGAAAAGAAGACAGAAAAAAAGCCAGATAACTACCCGCCAATAAACCAGTTAAAAGAATAAATGCAAGGATCGATATAAAGAAATAAGCTTGATCAATCGGAAGCGTCAATTTACGTCCTATTAAATCACTAAATTCTGGCAATAGCAGAATTACGATAAGGATAGCGATGATCGTTGACACCAATGCCAGTGCGATCGATTCTGTTAAAAACTGTCCGATCAGCGATCTCCTTTGTGCACCGACAACTTTTCGGACCCCAACCTCTTTAGCTCTTTTTTCGCTCTGCGCAGTACTTAGATTCACAAAGTTTATACAGGCAATCAAAAGAATAAATACTGCTATACAGATAAATATTCTTACCATGTCTATTCTTCCACCGACAACTACAGCATTTTTATAGTTGTTATAAAGGTAACTTTCGCCGATAGGTTTGAGAAAATTATCGTTCTTAACATCCGCATGTACTTTAGAAATATGTTGCAGTTTCTGCTGGACAGCTGTCGTGTTCGTATTTGGAAACAGCTCAACAAAGGAATACACCGAACTGTTATACCAATTATTATCTGCAAAACCCATTTTTTCCAAAAATACCCAAGGAAAAAAATATTGAAACTCCGCAAATCGACTATTGCTGGGTATTTCATCCAAAATAGCAGCGACCTGTACAAGTTCAATACTATCGATCTGAATATCTCTGCCAATAATATTGTCTGTTGAGCCAAATAATGATAGCGCGAGATCTTTGGTCAAAACAATGTTTGATGGATCATTTAGTGCTTTTTCTATATTCCCTGCCAGCACCGGCAGTTGAAACATATCCATAAAGGTCGAATCCACAAATGCGCCACTCCCCGCAATCATCTTCTTTTCGTTGACTGTAAATAGAAAACCTCTGGTTTTATTTAATCTGCAAGTCTGCTTAACCTCGGGAACAGCTGCTTTAACCGCAGCAGCCAAAGGCTCAGGGCTAACAAAGTAAACAGATCGTTCGTCATTAGTTTTACCAATAGATCCGACAATATGAAGACGGTCTGTTTTTGGATACCCCCTATCAAAATGAAGCTGGGAATCTACCCATAACATGATCAGCATCGCCGCAGCCAGACCGATCGCCAGACCAATGATGTTGATCGCTGTAAAACCCTTCCTCCTCATCAGACTGCGGAAGGCTATCTTGACATAATTGCTCATCATAATTAAATCCATAATCAATCCGCCCGCCATTTTAAATACAATACTGATATACAGCACATTAAATAATTTAAAAATCATACTACATGTCCGCTTTCGGACGATTATTGTTCGTTTGCGGACAGACTTTACCTACCCAACAGCAATAAAATTAATGCTTCTACCTACGTTTACATACTTAACTTACGTATATTTAATACCGCAACTAAGTCATTCGAGATGTCAACTCCACTAGTACAATTATGGTTATATAACGATTGGGCGAATAACATGCTCATCGAGAAAATGAAACAGGAAGCCGAAAAAACGCCCTCCGTGTGTTTACGATTATTCAGTCATATAATGAATGCACAGCTGATATGGTTATATCGACTAAATGGAGAAAAACCTCCCGTAGGTGTTTGGGATGAGCATAGTTTATTAACATGTGAACAATACCATCAACTGGCTTCTTCGGGATTTAAGGAAAAGGTCTACGCTGATGCTGTTGAGATCGCAACAATCATATCCTATACCAATACGAAGAATGAACAGTTCCAAAATTCGTTTGGAGACATTCTCTTACATGTATTTAATCATGGTACTTATCACAGAGCGCAAATAGCCTCAGAAATGAGAAGAAATGGCCTTGATCCGATCAACACGGATTATATTTCATTTGTTCGAATATAAAGTTGGTACCACAAGTAGAAGTTAATAAAAAGCGCTATTTCATAGAATGAGTTTCAAACATTACTTTAAAGCTAGTTTAACCTGGTTTCAGCAAGAACAGTCTACCTCCTTACCAAAGGTATATAACAAGAGCCATCGGATTTCCATCCAGGGCAAGGCAGATCTACAGGTCTCAGCGGCAAAGGCTTTCAAGGGTGACCCAACATTATATAACCCCGAAGATCTTTTACTGAGTAGCCTCATTTCATGCCATATGATGTCTTATCTATATGTCTGTTCCAAAAATAACATCGAAGTGATTTCGTACACGGATAATGCAGAGGCGGTATTAGAAACTAGCTCCGATGCAAGTGGCAGATTTGTGCAGGTTGACCTGTTTCCAGAAGTCGTTATTTCAGACCCTGAGAAAATAGCATTGGCGACATCACTACATCACGAAGCAAATCAACTTTGTTTTATCGCCAATTCCTGTAACTTCCCCGTACGCCATCATGCTGTTTGCCGCACTATTTAAGCGCAGCAAACAGGTGGAAGACAACTTATTTTTTCCAGTAGATTTGACACGTACAACATGCACAGTGGCCTTATCGACGAACTTTCTCAATTAGCCCAATAGTTTACCACAAATTAACCTTTTAAAATTTAGGCGAATTTTTTCAGGAATTTTCTATTTTTAGGCCATGATTGACAACTCCAAGAAAAAGGCCGCCATAGGCTTTATATTTATCACTTTACTTATTGATATCACAGGATGGGGTATTATCATTCCAGTGGTTCCCAAGTTGATTGAAGAACTGATCCACAGCGACATCAGTGAAGCTGCAAAGTATGGTGGCTGGCTGGGTTTCGCTTATGCTTTCACACAATTTATATTCTCACCTGTAGTAGGTAATCTGAGTGACAAATATGGGCGAAGACCGATTATTTTGATTTCTTTGTTCGGTTTTGCAGTAGACTACATTTTTCTAGCCCTCGCTCCTTCGATAGGTTGGTTATTCTTGGGGCGGGTTATTGCTGGATTGACAGGAGCAAGTTTCACAACTGCCAGTGCTTATATCGCGGATATTTCTACCGATGAGGATCGAGCCAAAAACTTTGGATTAATTGGTGCTGCCTTCGGATTGGGTTTTATTATTGGCCCCGTCATCGGGGGATTGCTTGGACATT
>PJTS01001055.1_pt1 | contig 11725 bp, 10 predicted proteins | sample 1512251 | NCBI WGS metagenome assembly PJTS01 (sample SAMN08177686, study PRJNA422409) | Soil metagenome, whole genome shotgun sequencing project. | isolation source: Soil (2) enriched on wood chips: alkali lignin treatment | place: USA: Madison | collected 2015-01-15 | reverse complement strand
GGCTGCTGCCGACCAGGCCGCCGCTGCCGGCGCCCAGACCGCCGACGCTGCCCAGCAGGCTGCTGACACCGCCGCCACCGCTGCCGACGCTTCGACCGACGCTGCTGCCCAGGCTGGCGCTGCTGCCACCGACGCTGCTGCCGGCGCTGCTGCCGACGCTGCCAAGGCTGCCGAAGGCACCGCCGAGCAGGCCAAGGACGCTGCTGAAGAAGCCAAGAAGTAATAACTTCTTTCTTCACGCTGTTCTGGAAAAGCCGCTGGTTCGCCAGCGGCTTTTTCTTTGCCTGCTGCAGTGCTGCACGCACCACCACCGGGCCTTCACGAAGGGATGAATAGGCTGGCGTCCCCATCCATTGCAGCACTGGAGCCCGCCATGAAGACCCGTCCGCTGACCACCACCCTGCTGGCCGCCTCCCTGCTGCTGGCACTGGCGGCCTGCAAGGGCCCCGAGGCCGAGCAGGCCAGGCAGGACGCCGCACAGGCTGCCGACAGCGCTGGCGCCGCCGCACGCGAAGCCGTGGACAAGGCCGCCGCCGCAACCCGCGACGCCGCCGACAAGACGGCCGAAGCGTCCGAGCACGCCGCCGCCGACACCCAGCAGGCGCTGGACAATGCTGCCGACGCCACGGCCAACGCTGCCGACCAGGCCAAGGCCGCTGCCACCGATGCCGCCGCCCACGCCAGCGATGCCACCGCCACGGCCGCGCAGAAGGTCGCCGACAAGGCCAGCGACGTCGCCGCCGACGCCCGGGCCAACGCCGCCAAGGAAGAAGCCAAGCACTGACGTGCCGCTGCGCTCGCCGGGCATGGCCCGGCGCTACCGGGCGCTACCGCCAGCCGAGCATGGGCTCGGCTCTACAGGAAAAGCCGCGGCACTGCCGCGGCTTTTCTGCTTTCTGCTTTCTGCTTTTCAGTCGATTCCGTGGTGGACGCGCCCGGAAACCGTCCGGGGCCGCGCGGGTGGGTTGCGCAGGCGTGTCCCGCGAACCCACACGCCCCGGCCGCCCCCACGAACCCCGCCGCACGTCCACCGCGAGGGGCTCCGCCGTTGGCCACCTACTGCGGCAATGCCCGCGCCATCATCGCGCCCACATCCACCCCGCCCGGCAGCGTCCCGAACACCAACCCATGCTCGCCCTGCAGCCGGCTGCGCACGAATACCCCGGCCATCGGGCTGCGCGCCCGCAGCAGCAGCGCCGCCTGCAGCAGCAGCACCGTGCGCTCGCAGAACAGCCGCGCCTGCGATTCATCCGGCGCCGGTGCCGACGCCCAGCGCTGCAGCGCGGCCGCATAACCTGTGTCGCGATCGGCCACCGCTTCCAGCTCCGCGCGCAGCGCCCGCATCGCGTCCGGCTCGCGCCCCAGCGCGCGCAGCACGTCCAGGCACTGCACGTTGCCGCTGCCTTCCCAGATCGAATTCAGCGGCGCCTGCCGGTACAGCCGCGGCAGCATCGACTCTTCCACATAGCCGGCACCGCCCAGGCATTCCTGCGCCTCGTTGACGAACGCAGCCGCGCGCTTGCACACCCAGTATTTGCCAAGCGCCGTGCCCAGCCGGGCCAGCGCGGCCTCCTGCGGATCGCTGCCGGCACGATCGACCGCGCGTGCGATACGCATCGCCAGCACAGTGGCCGCCTCCGATTCCAGCGCCAGGTCGGCCAGTACGTTGCCCATCAGCGCGTGCTCCACCAGCGGCTTGCCGAAGGTGCGCCGGTGGCGTGCATGGTGCAGGGCCTGCGCCAGCGCCATGCGCATTTCCGCGGCTGCGCCCAGCATGCAGTCCAGCCGGGTCATCATCACCATGCCGATGATGGTGGCCACGCCCCTGCCCTCCTCGCCCACGCGCCAGGCCTGCGCGCCACAGAACTCCACCTCGCTGGACGCATTGGACCAGTCACCCAGCTTGTCCTTCAGGCGCATCAGGTGGAAGGCGTTGCGATCACCATCAGCCAGCCGCCGCGGCATCAGCAGGCAGGTCAGCCCACCCGGCGCCTGCGCCAGCACCAGGAAGCCATCGGACATCGGCGCCGAGAAGAACCACTTGTGGCCGACCAGGCGATAGCGCTCACCGTCGATGGGCTCGGCGCGCGTGCTGTTGGCGCGCACGTCCGAGCCGCCCTGTTTCTCGGTCATGCCCATGCCCAGGGTGATGCCGGCCTTGTCGGCCACCGGGACGTCGCGCGCGTCGTAGACCGGTGAGGCCGCCTTGCGCGCCCACTCGGCCAGGTGCGGCTGCGACTGCAGCACTGCCACCGCGGCGTGGGTCATGGTCAGCGGGCAACTGGTGCCCGCTTCCGCCTGGTGGTGCAGGTAGCTCAACGCCGCCCGCGCGACGTGCGCGCCGGGCTGCGGCTCGTGCCATGACAGTCCCGCCACGCCATGCTGCTTGGCGGCGTGCATCAGCTGGTGGTACGCCGGGTGGAACTCCACCGTGTCGATGCGATGGCCCTGCGCATCGTGCGTGCGCAGCCGTGGCCGGTCACGGTTGGCATCAAAGCCCAGCTGGTAGAGCTGGTTGCCCGCCAGCGCGCCATACACGCCCAGCCGTGGCGCGAACGCGGCACCGCCTTCGCGCTGCACGGCCTCGGCCAGGGCCACGTCGTCGGTCCATAGATGGCGGCCCGCAAACGGCGGCGGCTGGTTGAGCACCACATGGGTTTCAAAGGGCGCGCTGCTGCTGAAGCTCGGTCCGTTCATCGGTTCCATCCTGCCGGCGAGAGGGCTGCGCGCCGATTGTGCAGCATCGCCCGGCAACCCCGCGTTCAGGCCGGTTCTCGCCCCGTGCACGAGCATCGCGCGACAGTGCAGGCATGGCAGTCAACGACGATCTGGTGGTGCTTCGCCCCGAAGGGCTTTACTGCGCCGCGGGCGATTTCCACATCGACCCGTGGCGGCCGGTGCCGCGCGCGGTCATCACCCACGGCCATGGCGACCACGCGCGGCCCGGCATGGGCGAGTACCACTGCAGCCCGGGCAGTGCGCCGATCCTGCGCTGGCGGCTGGGCGACGTGCCGCTGCAGGTGCACGCTGAAGGCCAGCCGTTCACCCTGGGCCAGGTGCAGGTCTCGCTGCATCCGGCCGGCCACGTGCTGGGCTCTTCGCAGGTGCGCATCGACGATGGCCGCCAGGTCTGGGTCGCATCGGGCGACTACAAGCGCCAGCCCGACCCCACCTGTGCGCCGTTCGAAGTGGTGCCCTGCGATACGTTCATCACCGAAGCGACCTTCGCCCTGCCGATCTACCGCTGGCCCGATACCACCGAGGTAGCCGCCGAGATCGTGGCGTGGCGCCGCGAATGCGGGCAACGCGGGGAAGCCGCCGTGCTGCTCTGCTATTCGCTGGGCAAGGCGCAGCGGGTGCTGGGCGAACTGCTCGCGCTGGATGACACGCCCGCCTGGCTGCATGGTGCGGTTGCCAATGGCGTGGCGGTGTACCGCGAGGCGGGCATCCCCATGCTGGAAACGCTGACGGTGGCCGAGCAGGGCCGCCAGCCGGATGCCGCCGGCAAACTGATCATCGCGCCGCCGTCGGCCGCCGGCACGCCCTGGCTGCGCCGCTTTGGCCGCCACCAGCTAGGTTTCGCCTCGGGCTGGATGCAGCTGCGCGGCAACCGCCGGCGGCGCAATGTAGATCGCGGTTTCGTGGTGTCCGACCACGCCGACTGGCCCGCCCTGCTGCAGACCATCGAACAGACCGGCGCGACCCGGGTGATCGCCACCCATGGCAACACCGATGCGCTGATTCCCTTCCTGCGCGAACGCGGCGTGGCCGCCGAGGCCTTCCGTACCGATTTCGGGAGCGAGGAATGAAGGCCTTCGCCGCGCTCTACCAGCGGCTGGACCGCAGCACGGCCACGCTGGACAAGCGTGCGGCGCTGGTCGACTACTTCGCCCACGCCAACGCGCACGATGCGGCCTGGGCGCTGTACCTGCTCAGCGGCGGCAAGGTCGGTGGCGCACGCAGGAAGATCGCCGCCAGTGGCGAACTGCGCGCGTGGGTGAGCGACGAATCGGGGCTGCCGCCATGGCTGGTCGAGGACAGCTACGCGCAGGTGGGCGACCTCGCCGAAACGCTGACCCTGCTGCTGGATGATCCCGCGCAGCGCGCCCCCGACCGCCCGCTGGCCGACTGGATCGAACAGCATCTGCTGGCCGTGGCCAACCAGCCCGAGGAGGTGCGTCGCGCCGCCGTGGTGGCCGGCTGGCGGCAGCTGCCTGCCCGCGAGCGCCTGGTGTTCAACAAGCTGCTGACCGGCGCGCTGCGCGTGGGCGTATCGCAGCGGCTGGTGCAGCAGGCCCTGGCCGAATGGTCGGGGCTGGACATCGCCCGCATCGCCCAGCGCATGCTCGGTGAGTGGGTGCCCTCGCCCGGCCTGCTGGCGCAGCTGCTGTCGGCGGAGGCGTTGCCGCTGGACCGCCAGCAGCCCTATCCGTTCTTCCTGGCGTCACCGCTGGAAGGCGAACCGGGCGAACGCCTGGGCGCGATCGAGGACTGGCTGCTGGAATGGAAGTGGGATGGCATCCGCCTGCAGCTGCTGCGCCGCCAGGGCGAAGTGGCGCTGTGGTCGCGCGGCGAGGAGCGGCTGGATGGGCGCTTCCCCGAGATCGAACAGGCTGCAGCCGCGCTCCCCGATGGCTGCGTGATCGATGGTGAGCTGCTGGCGTGGGATGAAGCCGACGATGCGCCGCGCGCATTCACCGCGCTGCAGACGCGCATCCAGCGCCGCAAGCCCGGTGCGGCAACGCTGCGCAACACGCCGGTGCGCGTGCTCGCCTACGACCTGCTGGAACGCGATGGCCAGGACCTGCGCGAACAGCCGCTGCGGCAGCGGCGCGTACAGTTGGCCGAACTGATCGGTGCACTCGGCGATGCGCGCATCCAGCTGTCGCCCGACGTGCACGCCGACGACTGGACGCACGCCGCGCAGCTGCGCGAAGCATCGCGCGAACGCGGTGTCGAAGGGCTGATGCTCAAGCGCCGTGATTCGATCTACCAGGCCGGGCGCCGCCGCGGCGACTGGTGGAAGTGGAAGGTCGAGCCGCTGACCATCGATGCCGTGCTGCTGTACGCGCAGGCCGGCCACGGGCGGCGCAGCACGCTGTATACCGATTACACCTTCGGCGTCTGGGACGGCGACACCCTGGTGCCGGTGGCCAAGGCTTACTCCGGGCTGGACGACAAGGAGATCCTGGCGCTGGACCGCTGGATCCGCGCCAATACCCGCGAACGCTTCGGCCCGGTGCGCAGCGTGCGCGGCGAGCAGGTGTTCGAGCTTGGCTTCGAGGCCGTCAACCGCAGCACGCGGCACAAGTCCGGCATTGCCGTGCGCTTCCCGCGCATCCTGCGCTGGCGGCACGACAAGCCGGCCAGCGAAGCGGACCAGCTGGCGACCCTGAAGGCGCTGGCGCGATGAAGCGTGGTGACGCGCTGCAGCGGCTGCAGGCCTGGTTCGAACACCGTGGCTGGAAGCCGCTGCCGTTCCAGCGCGCGATGTGGCGCCATTACCTGGCGGGCAGCTCGGGCCTGCTGCACACCCCCACCGGCAGCGGCAAGACCCTGGCGATGTTCGGTGGCCCGCTGCTGCAGGCCATGATCGATCCGCCGCCTGCGCCGCAGCGGGCAAACGCCGTGCGCCCGCTGCAGGTGCTGTGGGTGACGCCGCTGCGGGCGCTGGCCAGCGACACCGCCCGCGCCCTGCAGGCGCCCATCGAGGGCCTCGGGCTGGGCTGGAAGGTCGGCCTGCGTAGTGGCGATGCCAGCAGCCGCGACCGCCGCCTCGCCCGCGAAGGCCGCATCGACGTGCTGGTGACCACGCCCGAATCGCTTGCCCTGCTGCTCAGTTACCCCGACACCCTGGAACGCATGCGCCAGCTGCGCTGCGTGGTGGTGGACGAGTGGCACGAACTGATGGGCAACAAGCGCGGCGTGCTGCTGCAGTTGAACCTCGCGCTGCTGCGCGAGACCGCGTCGGCACTGCAGCTGTGGGGCCTGTCGGCAACGCTGGGCAACCTGCCGCAGGCGCGCGATGTGCTGCTGCCGGGGATGCCCGGCGCGGTGCAGGTGGAAGGTGCACGGCAGCGACCGGTGGCGATCAGCAGCCTGCTGCCTTCCAGCGGCGAACGCTTCCCGTGGGCCGGGCACCTCGGCCTGGGCCAGTTGTCGCGCGTGCTCGATGCGCTGATGAGCGCGCGCAGCAGCCTGCTGTTCACCAACACGCGCGCGCAGGCCGAACTGTGGCACCAGGCGCTTGCCGCGGTCTGGCCGGAAGATGCGCAGACGCTGGCCCTGCACCACGGCTCGCTCGATCCCACGCTGCGCCAGCAGGTGGAAGACGGCCTGCGTGCCGGCACCCTGCGCTGCGTGGTGGCCACGTCCAGCCTGGACCTGGGCGTGGATTTCCCCGAAGTGGACCAGGTGCTGCAGCTGGGCAGCCCCAAGGGCGTGGCCCGCCTGCGCCAGCGCGCAGGACGCGCACGGCATCGGCCCGGCGCGAGCGGCAGCGTGCTGTGCGTGCCCACCCACGCGTTGGAGCTGGCCGAGTACGCAGCCGTGCGCCGGGCGCTGCGCGAGGGCATCACCGAACCGCGCACGCCGCCCAGGCTGTCGCTGGATGTGCTGGCCCAGCATGCGGTCAGCCGCGCACTGGCGGGCGGCTTCCAGGCCGATGCCCTGCTCGCGCAGGTGCGCCGCACGGATGCCTTCGCCGCGCTGCAGGACACGCAGTGGCAGGCCGTGCTCGAGTTCATCGTGCAGGGCGGGCGCGCCCTCGCGCAGTACCCCGAGTACCGCAAGGTGGTGCTGGACGACGATGGCCGGTACCGCATGCATGATCGCCGCCAGGCACTGCGCCACCGCCTGTCGATCGGCACCATCAGCAGCGATGGCAGCGTGCGCGTGCAGTTCCTGCGTGGCGGCGGGCTCGGCGCAGTGGAAGAGCAGTTCGCCAGCCGCCTGCGCCGCGGTGACCGCTTCCAGTTTGCCGGCCGCCTGCTGGAGCTGGTCCAACTGCGCGACATGACCGCGTACGTGCGCCTGGCACGCGGCAGCGGCAGTGGCGTGGTGCCGCGCTGGCAGGGCGGCCAGCTGCCACTGTCGATGGCGCTGGGCCGCGAGCTTGAAGCGGTGCTGTCCGGTGCCGATGCCAGCGCCGAGGCGCGCTGGCTGGCGCCGCTGCTTGGCCTGCAGGATGACCTGTCGGAACGACCGGCGCCGTCGCGGCTGCTGCTGGAAGATGTGCGCCGTCGCGAAGGCCAGTTCCTGTTCGTTTATCCCTTCGCCGGTCGCCACGTGCACGAGGCGCTGGCGGCGTTGCTGTCGCTGCGCTGCACGCGCCGGCAACGCAACAGCATCGGCTATGCGGTCAACGACCATGGCCTGGTGCTGGCACCGGCGGAAACCATCGACCTCGATGCAGCGGCATGGCAGGCGCTGTTCGATCCGGCCGGCCTGCTCGACGATCTGCGCGCAGCAGTGAACCTCGGCGAGCTGGCACGACGGCAGTTCCGCGGCATCGCACGCGTGGCCGGCCTGCTGGTGCCGAGCCTGCCCGGCGGCGTGCCGCGTTCACTGCGCCAGCTGCAGGCCTCGGCGGGCCTGCTCTACGACGTGCTGCGCGAACATGACCCCGGCCACCTGTTGCTGGCCCAGGCCGAACAGGAAGTCCTCACCGATGCGCTCGACCTGCCCGGCCTGCAGCAGGCGCTGCAGCGCATCGCCACGCAGGTAGTGTCACTGCAGCGGCCGCCCACGCTGACGCCGCTGGGCTTTCCGCTGTGGGCCGAGCGCCTGCGCGGGCAGTTCAGCAACGAGGACTGGCGCACGCGCGTGCAGCGCGCGGCACAGCAGCTGGAGCGCCGCCATGGCCACTGAACTGCCGGTGCAGCTGGGCGGTGAGCCGATGTGCCTGCTCGGCCCGCGCGCGTTGTGGTGGCCGGCACGACAGGCGTTGCTGATCGCCGACCTGCACCTGGGCAAGGCCGACGTGTTCCGACGCGCCGGCATCGCCCTGCCCAGCGGCGGCACCGAAGACGACCTGCAGCGCCTGCAGGCGCTGGTGCAGCAGCAGGCATGCCGTGAACTGTGGATCCTCGGCGACATCCTGCACGGGCCGGCGCACCGCGCGGCATGGCATCGGCAATGGCTGGGCTGGCGCGAGCAGCACGCCGCGCTGGAGGTACACGTGGTGCGCGGCAACCATGACCGCCAACTGCCACACGCGGCACTGCAGGTGCAGATCCACGATGACCTGCGGCTGGGACCGTTCCTGCTCTGTCACGAGCCGCGGCAGGATGCGCAGGCCCACGTGATTGCCGGCCACGTGCATCCACAGGTGGCCCTGCCCGCACTGCGGCGGCGCTTTCCTGCCTTCTGGCTGCGGCAGGCACAGACGGTGCTGCCGGCGTTCTCGGCATTCACCGCCGGCGTGGTGCCCGCGCGGCAACGCGGCGAACAGTGGATCGCCTGCGTGGAAGACCAACTGGTCCCGCTGCCCGTGCGTTGAGGACGGGCGGGTGCAACGGCGCTCCGGTCAGGCCGGGCGCGCGAGCAGTTCCGGCATCACCCGGAAATCGGCGCTGCGCTCGGTGCTGCGGCGTGGCAAGGCCTGGATGGCGACCAGCATTTCCCGCGCGCAGGTACGGATGCGCGCGTGGTGCGCCGGTGCCGAATGGCTGATCAGGCTGCCCACATGGAACTCGAACACATCTTCCAGGACGTCGGGCTGGTCCTCGTGCAGCATCTGCAGCAGGCCCCTCAGCTTGCAGATTTCCGATTCCAGCTCATCGACCGCGAACAACATGGCATCCTCCTCGAATACTGCGGCGCATCCGGGCCGCAACAGGCCGCGACGGCGGTGCCGCCCGGCCACGCGCGATGTTCGATCACGGAAAGGAAAACGGGCGACGCGCCAATGGCGTGCTCCCCTCTTCTCGCATATCCGGGGTGAGGTGTTCGTTAATTGCCGTGACGGCGCGGTTCACGCACGCAGCGGAACCGCGCCCACCGGCGGGCTCGCCGGCGCCTGTGAAAGTGCCTCGATGAAGGCCGGATCCAGCGCCATCGCACCGAACCAGCCGTGCTGGGTGCCGCTGAGCACGCGCAGCATGTGGCCACGTCCGCCGGGCATGCGACCCATCGGCCCGAGCAGCACATCGCGCGCCTTTGCCCATACATCGCGCTCGGACTGGAACAACGGCGTCAGCCAGCGGCTCCAGCGCTGGTAGACCGCCACGTGCGCGCAGCGCAGCGCCTGGTAGGCCTGCAGCGCGAACGCGCCGCCACCGTGCGTGCGCAGCGCATCGCGCAGCGCCAGCGCATCCAGCAGCGCCATGTTCACGCCCTGCCCCAGCTGCGGGCTCATGGCATGCGCAGCATCGCCGGCCAGCACCAGCCGGTCCTGGTGCCAGCGCTTCATCACCGCATCGCGGTAGACCGCGCGCGCCAGCTGGCCCGGCTCCTGCAGGTGGGCGAAGCGCGCACTGGCCTGCGGCCACAGCGCATGCAGTTCCTCCAGCCATGGGGCCATGCCATCGGCCTGCCAGCGCTCGAAGTCAGCACGCGGCAGGCTCCAGAAGAAACTCAGCCGCGGTGTGCCGTCACCCGGGCGGGTGCCAACCGGCAGCAGGCCGATCATCTTGCGCGCGGCCACGTAGCGCTGGCGAAGCTCGTTCGCATGCGGCCAGTCTTCCGCGGGCAGCAGGCACCACAGCGCGCCCCACGGGTAGACCCGGTCCAGGCCGATGCCTTCCTCGACGCTGCCGCGCAGCGTGGACGCAGCACCATCGGCGGCCACCACCAGATCGAACGGCCCGTGCTGGCGCCCCTCGCTGTCACGCAGCCGCCCCTGCACGGCATCCACCGAAACAATGGTGGTGCCGACATGCAGCTGGCCTTCGCCGGCGCGGGCCTGGTCCAGCAGCGAGAACAGCGCCCCGCGCTGCATGCCCAGGCCATGCAGGCGCGCATCCAGCCCGGCATAGCCCATGTCCATCACCGCGCGCTCGCACGGCGTATCGCCATACAGCCGGTGCACCGGTGCCGCATGCGCGCGCACCTCGTCCAGCAGGCCCATCTGCCACAGCACCTGCAGGCCGCTGGGCTGCAGCAGGAAGCCGGCACCCACCGGCCCCGGCGTCGGCACCCGTTCGAAGATCTCCACCTCGTGGCCATCACGGGTGAGCAGGATGGCCAATGCCTGGCCGGCGGTGCCGTAGCCGATCACGGCGATGCGCAGTCGTTCCGTCATGCCCGCATTGTGCCCGCCAGCCGATGCCGTGCGCAAAAAAAAACCCCGCCGTAGCGGGGTTTTCAACGCACTGTCGAGTGGATCACTCGGCCGGCGTGATGTTCGAAGCCTGCGCACCCTTCGGGCCCTGGGTCACGTCATAGGTGACACGCTGGCCTTCCTTCCAGGCTGCGGAAGCCCTTGGAGTTGATGGCGGAGAAGTGCGCGAACACGTCGGCGCTGCCATCCTCCGGCGAGATGAAGCCAAATCCCTTGGCGTCGTTGAACCACTTGACGGTACCGTTCGGCATGTTAATGCGAGACCTTTGCAATGAATGGGTGGTGTACGCTGAACCCGCGTACCGGCTGAGTATGCAAAGCTTGCCCGAGGATGACAATCACCCCCGCGCCAATTCGCCGACCAGTTCCGGAAGTCCGTTGCTGGCGGCCTGCACGTTGGCCAGCACTTCGGCCATGGTGATCTCCTCGCCGTCGCCACAGCCTGCGGCCCAGTTCGCCACGATCGCCAGGCAGGCGTAATCCAGCCCCAGCTCCCGCGCCAGCGCGGCTTCCGGCATGCCGGTCATGCCCACCAGGTCGCAGCCGTCGCGGCGCATGCGGGCGATTTCGGCGATGGTTTCCAGCCGTGGGCCCTGGGTGGCGCCATAGCAGCCGCCGTCGTGCACCTTTACGCCGGTCACCTTCGCCGCCGCCAGGATCTTGCTGCGCAGCATCGGCGTGTAGGGGTGGCCGAAGTCCACATGCACCACGTCGGTGCCCTCTTCCTCGCAGATGGTGCTGATCCGCCCCCACGTGTAGTCGATGATCTGGTCCGGGCAGGCCAGCACGCGCGGGCCGAAATCGTCACCGATGCCGCCGACCGTGTTCAGCGCCAGCACCCGCTGCGCACCGATCTGCTGCAGCGCGGCCAGGTTGGCGCGGTAGTTGATCTTGTGCGGCGGCAGCGAATGGCCCTCGCCATGGCGCGCCAGGAAGGCCACGCGGTTGCCCAGCAGCGTGCCCACGCGCACCGGGCCGGACGGACGGCCGAAACGGGTTTCGACCTCGTGCGTCTGCACGTCGTCAAGCTTGGCCAGGTTGTAGACACCGGTGCCGCCAATCACGGCCAGGGCGATCTGTTGCATGCAATGCACTCCAGGAAAAGACAAACGCCGGCACCCGAAGATGCCGGCGCGGGACAGGACAGGACAAGGACAGGCCGCGAACGGCCAGCCCTTATTCCTTCATCGCGTAGATGGCCGGCACGCAGCGCAGGGTTTCGTTGACGTCCATGCCGAAGCCGAAGACATAACGGTCCGGCAGTTCGATGCCCGCGTAGTCAGCGGTGACGTCCGGCAGGCCACGGTCGTGCTTCTTCACCGTCATCGCGGCGATGCGCACGTCGGTGGCGCCCTGTTCCAGGCACCAGGTGCGCACGCCCTGCAGGGTGTAGCCCTCGTCGAGGATGTCATCGACCAGCAGCACGCGGCGGCCGAACAGCGC
>PJTS01001042.1_pt1 | contig 11827 bp, 12 predicted proteins | sample 1512251 | NCBI WGS metagenome assembly PJTS01 (sample SAMN08177686, study PRJNA422409) | Soil metagenome, whole genome shotgun sequencing project. | isolation source: Soil (2) enriched on wood chips: alkali lignin treatment | place: USA: Madison | collected 2015-01-15 | reverse complement strand
CCTCGGCGATGATGTCGCCCTGCTGCAGGCCGTTGCTGGCGGCGCGGCTGCCGCGCTTGACCTCGCTGACCAGTACGCCGCCCACGCCGGACTGGCGCAGCGACTCGGGCAGATCGACGAAGGTCGCCCCGCCCAGGCGTGGGTCCAGGCTGTCGCCGGTCACCGCACGTGCCTGCTCTTTCAGCGTGGCCTTGATCTGCAGCGGCTTGCCTTCGCGGCGCACATCCAGGGTCAGCACGCTGCCCACCGCGGCCAGACCTTCCACGTTGTGCAGCGCTTCGGCACTGTCCACGCGCTGGCCATTGGCCGACACCACCACGTCGCCCGGCTTCAGCCCGGCGCTGGCGCCGGCCGAACCGGCCAGCACGCGGGTAACCAGCGCGCCGCGCGTTTCGCCAAGACCCAGGCCCTGGGCGATCTGCGCACTCAGGTTCTGGCTTTCGATGCCCAGCGTGCCGCGCACCACCACGCCATGCTTCACCAGCTGGTCCACCACGCTGCGGGCCAGATTGGACGGAATGGCCAGGCCCAGGCCGATGTTGCCGGCCATGCTGCCCTGCGGGTTGTAGCTGGCGGTATTGATGCCCACCAGCTGGCCCTGCAGGTTGACCAGCGCGCCACCGGAATTGCCGGGATTGATCGAGGCATCGGTCTGGATGAAATTCTGGTAGCCCAGGCCACGGATGCCGCTGCGGCCCACCGCCGAGACGATGCCGGAGGTGACCGTCTGGCTGAAGCCGAACGGGTTGCCGATGGCCACCACGAAGTCACCCACGCGCAGCTGGTTGCTGTCAGCCAGCTTGATGTCGGTCAGGTTCTGCGCCGGGATGCGGATCAGCGCGATATCGGTATCGCGGTCCGAGCCGAGGAATTCGGCTTTCACCGTGCGCCCGTCGGCCAGGGTGACCTGCACGTCGTCGGCGTTGTCGATCACGTGGTGGTTGGTCAGCACCAGTCCTTCGCTGGCATCGATGATCACGCCCGAGCCCAGCGATTCGTTGATGCGCTCCTGCGGGATGTCCGGGAACAGGCGGCGGAAGAACGGGTCGTTGAAGAAGGGGTTGCGCACACGCACCACCTGCTTGGTGTTGACGCTGACCACCGCCGGCATGGCCTTTTCCAGCATCGGCGCCAGCGAGGGCACCGCCTGCCCGGCCACCGACGCAGGCAGGGCTGCGGCGGTGGGCACTGCGGCCGGCAATGGTGCTGCATCGGCACGGTTGTCCAGGTGCGCGTTGAGGCCGGTGGCAACGAAGCCGCCGAAGGCTGCGGCAATGGCGAGCGTGAGCAGGGTGGGTAGCGGTCGCATGGCAGTCAAATTGTTGGCGTGGGTGGGGGCCGTAGGCCTATACGGTAGAACAAGCTGAATGAGTGTGTCGCGATCCGGATAAATGGCCCATGAAAAACGATAGGCACATGCAACGCCGCCCGGCCGTGGCGGGGACTCGTTTCATGGCGGAAGCGACATGCCGACACGGCGCGATACTTGCGCAGTTGCGCGCATACGAGCATGGCGGTGGCCGCTCGCGCTGGCGGCCGTGGCACGGCGCGGTCGCACGTGCATGCACGACTGCCGCGCGCAGCCGAACTTTCGCGCACCGCTGAAAAGAAGGGGTTTGATGAATGACGCGCGGTCCGATTGTGGTGTTTGCATACAGCAGCGGTGTCGCACAGGATGCGACTACAGAAGCGTGACCCGTTCCACGACGGCGATTGTCGGTATAGCATCGCCCCGTTTTGATAATCCAGGCCCCCAGGAGGGCAACATGAGCAACGGTAATGGTGTGTCGGTCGTGACCGACGCCGTCGAGAACGTCAAAGAAACCGCCACCAACGTTGGCGAGACCATCGCCCACGCCGCTGAAGACGCTGCGAAGTCGGTCAGGAAGACCGTCAAGCGCGTGACCAAGGCTGCCGGTACCCGCGTTGCCAAGGCCAGGAAGGCTGTGGTCAAGGTCGAGAAGACCGTTGCCAAGAAGGCCGAGAAGGCTGCCAAGTCGGTCGGCAAGACCGTCGCCAAGGCGAAGCAGAAGCTGGAAACGGCCAAGAAGAACGCCAAGGCCGAAGCCGCTGCCCTGAAGAAGGAAGTGGCCAAGAAGAAGGCTGCTGCCGGCAAGGCCGTGACCAAGAAGGCCGCTGCGGCCAAGAAGACCACCAAGGCCGCCACCAAGGCTGCCGGCAAGAAGGTCGCCACTGTGAAGAAGGCCGCCACCAAGAAGGCTGCCGTCGCCAAGAAGACCGTTGCCAAGAAGACCGCGGCCGCCAAGAAGGTTGTCGGCAAGAAGGTCGCTACCGCCAAGAAGGCTGTGGCCAAGAAGACCGTCGCCGCCAAGAAGGTTGCCGGCAAGAAGGCTGTGGCTGCGAAGAAGGTTGTCGGCAAGAAGGTCGCCGCCAGCAAGAAGGTCGCCACCAAGAAGACCGCCGCTGCCAAGAAGGTCGTCGGCAAGAAGGTCGCCGCCACCAGGAAGGTCGCCACCAAGAAGACCGCTGCTGCCAAGAAGGTTGTCGGCAAGAAGGTCGCCGTCGCCAAGAAGGCTGCGCCGCTGAAGAAGGTTGCCGCCAAGAAGGCCCCGGCCAAGAAGGTCGTCGCCAAGAAGGCCGCTGCCAAGAAGGCTCCGGCCAAGGCCGTGCGCAAGGTCGCCAAGCGCAAGTAATCGCGCGGTGACAGAAGGCCCTTCCGCCCCCCGGGCGGGAGGGCCTTTCGCATTCCAGGGGCAGGCTTTGCGGCAAGATGCGAGTTCTTCCCGCTGGAGCCCCGGGCATGCGCGGTATCGATTTCAGTTCCTGGCAGGGCGTACTGTCCACCCTGGCCGGCCTGGTCCTGATCACCCTGCTGGGCGTGGGCATCCGCCTGCTGGTGATGCAGACCCTGCAGCAGCGCCGCGAGCGCGAGAACCGGCAGATCAACGAACGCCTGCGCACGCTGATGGCGGCCTACAAGACCCTGGGCGGTTCCTTCACCGGCGAACTGGGCGTGGACCCCACCCATCGCCGTGACCTGCGCCAGCGCGAGGAAGCCGAAGGCATCGCCGAGCCACGCTCGGACCGCGCCCGGCGCATCCGCGATGCGGTCGAAGCCGCCCTGTCCGACATCCTGCTGCTGGGCACCGACGAACAGGTGCGCCTGGCCGCGCGTGCCGCCGAGGAACTGGCACAGGGCCGGCCGGTGCACACCCACGAACTGGTGATATCGCTGCGCGACTTCGTGCGCGAGGCACTCGATCTGGCGCCCATCCCGGGCGATCTGCGCATTCCCCCGCAGGGCCCCACCCGGCCCGGTGGCAGTGGCGGTGGCAGCGGCAAGGGGCGCAACGACGGCGATGCCAAGGGCGGCCGCGGCGGTGGTGGTGGCGGCATGGGCGGCGGCATGGGTGGCATGGGCCTGGGTGCCGGCGCCGCGCTGGGCGCCGGCCATGCGGCCGGAAGTGATGACACGGACGCGCGCTGAGCACGCGCGCCCGGCCATCGGTGCTCAGGCGGTCAGTTCGTAGATCGGGATGAAGCCACCGTAGATCATCCGCGCACCGTCGAAGGGCATCGGGTTCTTCGCCGGATCCAGCCGCGGGTCTTCCATCATCTTCTGCATGCCGGCATCGCGGGTGGCCTTGTCCGGCCACTCGATCCAGGAGAACACCACCGTTTCCTCCGGCGTGGCCTTCACCGCACCGAAGAAGTCGGTGGTCTTGCCGTGTGGCACATCATCGCCCCAGCACTCGACCACGCGCAGCGCGCCGTACTCGATGAACACCACGTCGCCGCTGCGCGCGTGGGCGAGGAATTTTTCCTTGTTGGCGGTGGGCACCGCCAGGACGAAACCATCGATGTAACTCATCGCTTGCCTCCGAGGTGGGCCGTGCCACATGCACGGCCTTCAATGACCCGACGAACCAGCGTGGGGGAAATCGACAACGGTGCTGGCAACACGCGGCAATCACGCCAGAGCTGCGTTCGCGACCGCGCGCGTATGCCTGAAAGTGCCTGAATCAAGGCAAAAAATTCAGCAATGCGAAGGTCGCTGTTTTCAGGGAGCGTTGTGGCGAATAACGGAGAATTTACATTCCCGATGCGATGGCGCCCTGGCGCTGCTGCACAACATAAGAAAGTAAAGGTGTACCCCCATGAAGAATTCGCTGATTGCCCTGGCGCTGGCCGCTGCCCTGCCGTTCACTGCCTCGGCCGCCGAGAACCTGTCCTACAACTACGCTGAAGCCGACTACGCCAAGACCGACGTCGACGGCATCAAGGCCGACGGTTGGGGCGTCAAGGGTTCCTATGGCTTCCTGCCGAACTTCCATGCCTTCGGTGAATACAGCCGCCAGGAAATCGACCACACCAACCTGAAGGTTGACCAGTGGAAGATCGGTGCCGGCTACAACGTTGAAATCGCCCCGTCGAGCGACTTCGTTGCCCGCGTCGCCTACCAGAAGTTCGACCCGAAGCACGGCCTGGACTTCAACGGCTACAGCGCTGAAGCCGGTATCCGCACCGCCTTCGGCCCGCACGCCGAAGTCTACGGCCTGGTGGGTTACGAAGATTATTCGAAGAAGCACGGTGTCAATCCGGAAGGCCAGTGGTACGGCCGCCTGGGTGGCCAGGTCAAGCTGAACCAGAACTGGGGCCTGAACGGCGAGCTGAAGATGAACCGCCACGGTGACAAGGAATACACCGTCGGCCCGCGCTTCAGCTGGTAATCGCACCACGGCGCGCCTGCGCGCTGGATGTGCATCGACAGGCCCGGCATTGCCGGGCCTGTTGCGTTTGCGCCGCTCGCAACGGCATGCGACCGTTTGTCGCGGATTCTGTTGCATTGCAAGAAATTGGATTCCGCTGCTGGCGGCGCGCACCTACGGTGGGGGTCCTGTGCAACAGGACCCGACGCAATGCCACCTGCGCTACCTCCCTTGCTTCCCGATCAGCCGCGTCGCCTGGCGCTGCTGGATCCGCATCCGGTGCTGCGGCTGGGGGTGGAAGTATTGTTGAGCCAGCACAGCGGCGTGCAGGTCTGCGCGAGCTATTCCGACCCGGCACTGCTGCTGGCACGGCTGCAGCGTGACCCGCAGTCCGTGGACCTGCTGGTGGTGGATGCGTTCGCGCTGGGCGATCGTGGCGATGGCCTGGCCCTGCTGCGCGAGCTGGCCCAGCACTGCCCCCACCTGCCCGTGCTGGTGCTGTCCGCCGACTGCAATGCCAGCACGGTGGCCAGCGCCATGAAGGCCGGTGCGCGTGGCTTCATCTCCAAGGCTACCTCGCCGGACGTGCTGCTGCGCGCGTTGGATACGCTCTCGCGGGGCGGCCGCTTCGTGCCGCCGGAGCTGCGCACGCAGCTCAACCGATCGCGCACGCGGCGTGCGCCTGCGCTGGCGCTCACGCCCCTCAGCCGGCGCGAACGCGAAGTGCTGCGGCTGGTGCTGCAGGGCTGCAGCACCGGCGAAGTGGCACGGCGCTTCCAGCGCTCGGCCAGCACCATCAGCACGCAGAAGAAGACGGCCTACCAGAAGCTGGGCATCCGCAGCGATGGCGAGCTGTTCCGCATCCGCCACCTGCTGGACTCCTGTTGAAGCGCAGGCTTACTCGCCCTGGTACTGCTTCTCTTCCACCAGCGCCGAGCCGGCGACGCGGTTGATCTCGTTCTTCACCGCGATGCGTTCGCCATTGGTGCCGTAGACGCCGCGGGCCAGCTGGATGAACGCATCATCGAACACCTGCGCTGCTTCCTTGTCGCGCAGCTGGTCCTGGATGTCCCACATGCGTTCGTTGATGGCCTTGAGCTGGGTGCGCAGCGCGCCCAGCGCCGGCTGCGCCTGCAGCTGCTGCTGCAGCAACGGCAGCAGGCCGTCCAGTTCGGTGCGCACGTTGGCCAGCTTGGCGGCATCGTCGATGCGCTCGGCCTTGATCTCGAGAATGGTGATCTTGTCGATCAGCTCGCCGATCGATACCGGGGTCAGGATGGCGTCCACGCGGTTGGTTCCTGGAAACAGGCGGCCATGATACCCCGCCTGTTGCCGGCGCCCGGTCGCTTTACGGTGAATTTGCGCGTTGGGCGTGGCTGCGCCATCGATCCGTTACGGCGCTGCCGCCGACACTGCCGTCCCGGCGGCGCGACCGCCTTCGACGAGGAACACCACGCAGTGGACAGCAAGGGGATGAGCGCGGCGGTGGCCGCACTGGTGGCCGGCCTGCTCGGCATCGGCAGCGCGCAGGCGCAGGCCAGCGGCAACATGGCCGTGACCAGCGATTACGTGTGGCGCGGCAGCTCGCAGACCGGCGGCGACCCGGCGGTGCAGGCCGGGGCGAAGCTCGCTCTGCCGTCGGGCCTGTATGCCAGCGTGTGGGGGTCGAACGTATCGTTCACCCCGGACATCGGTGCGCGCAGTGAATTCGATCTGGTGGCCGGCTGGTCCGGCGCGGTGGCGCAGGACTGGAACCTCGATGCCAACCTCACCCGCTACCTCTACCCGGGCACCGGCCGTGCACTGGACTGGACCGAGCTGGGCGCCACGCTCGGCTGGAAGCAGCGGGCCTGGTTGCAGCTGGCCCATTCCAGCGATGCGCTGGCCGGTGGCCATCGCGGCACCTATGCACAGCTGGGGGCACGCCTGCCGTTGAACGAACGCTTCCGCCTGGAAGCGGCCGTCGGCCACTACTGGCTGGCCGACGCACAGGGCCCGGACTACCTGCATGGCCAGCTCAGCGCCATCGCCACCCTGGCACCGGCGTGGGAACTGCGGGCCACCGTGCATGACACCGACAATGCCGCGCGCCGGCTGTTCCCCGGCAATGCCGGCGGGCGCTGGGAGCTGGCCCTGCAGGGCAGCTTCTAGCGGGCGATGGCCGCCTGGCGCGCACGCCACGCGCCGGGCAGCCACAGCAGCAGGGCCAGCACGGCCACCGCGGCACCGGCCACGCATACACCGGCCCAGCCGAAGTGCTGGTAGACCTGCGCCGACAGCAGCGAACCCAGCGAGCCACCGATGAAATAGCCGGTCATGTAGCCGGCGTTGAGGCGGTTGCGTGCTTCCGGCTGCAGCGCATAGATCAGGTTCTGGTTGCTGACGTGCAGCAGCTGCGCGGCCAGGTCCAGCACCACCACGCCCACCAGCAGCGCCAGCAGCGAGTGCGCCGACAGGCCCAGCGGCAGCCACGACAGCAGCAGCATCAGCAGCGCGATGGCGGTGGCGCGGCCGGTCTGGCCGCGGTCGGACATGCGCCCGGCCAGCCCCGCTGCCAGCGTGCCGGCGGCACCGACCAGGCCGAACAGGCCGATGGTGGCGTCGCTGTATTCGTAGGGCGGCTGTGCCAGCAGGAAGGCCAGCGGCGTCCAGAAGATGGCGAACATGGCGAAGCTGCAGGCACCGAGCAGGGTGCGCTGGCGCAGTACCGGTTCCTGCACGAACAGGGTGCCGATCGAACGCAGCAGGGCGAAGTAGCCCAGGCCGGCGCTGTGGTGGAAGCGCGGCAGCCCGCGCTGCAGGGCCAGTGCGGTCAGCACCAGCACGGCGGCGGCGATGGCATAGACCAGGCGCCAGTCGCCCAGGCTGGACAGCAGGCCGGCCACGGTACGCGCCAGCAGGATGCCCAGCAGCAGACCGCTCATCAGCGTGCCGACCACCCTGCCGCGATGCTCCGGCGCGGCCAGGGTGGCGGCGAACGGTACCAGCACCTGCGCCACCACCGAGAACAGGCCGGTGATGGCCGTGCCCACCAGCAGCCAGGCCAGCGACGGCGCACAGGCACTGATGACCAGCCCGGTGGCCGAGAGCAGGCTCATCACCACGATCAGCCGCCGCCGCTCGAACAGGTCGCCCAGCGGCACCAGCAGGATCAGGCCGGCGGCGTAACTCAGCTGGGCGGCCGTCACCACCATCCCGATCTGGCCGAACGGCACGCCGAAGGCATCGGCAATGGTGTGCAGCAGCGGCTGCGCGTAGTAGTTGCTGGCGACCGCCACGCCGGTGGCTACCGACATCAGCAGCACCTGCCAGCGGTGCAGGGGAGGGAGGGACGGGCTCACGGGGCATTCCAGAACGTGGGGAGCACAGTGTCCTCCTGCTGCATTGATGATGGAAATGAATCATCATCATCCTTGGCATCTGGAAACCAGATGATGATGCGGGGCGGCACACCGTGAACCTCAAGCAGCTTGAATTCGCCGTGGCCCTGGCCGAGGAGGGCAACTTCACCCGTGCCGCCGCGCGCTGCCACGTGGTGCAGTCGGCGCTGAGCCACCAGATCGCGCATCTGGAAGCAGAACTGGGGACGCCGCTGTTCGAGCGCCTGCCGCGCCAGGTGCGGGTCACCCCGGCCGGCGAGGCGCTGCTGGTGCATGCGCGGCAGGTGCAGGCCAGCCTGCGCCACCTGCGCGCCGATGTCGCCGCGGTGACCGGCACGGTACGCGGCACGCTGGCGATCGGGCAGATTTCCTCGCTCACCGACATCGACGTGGTGGCCATCCTCGCCACCTTCCGCGAGGCCTACCCGCAGGTGGAATTCCAGCTGCGCGTGGACAAGAGCGAAACCCTGATCGCGCAGGTGCAGGCGCGTGAACTGGACGTGGCCCTGGTCGGGCTGGCGCCTTCGGCCAGCCTGGAGGGCGTGTGCCACCAGATGCTGCAGGAGGAGGATCTGGTGGCGGTGGTGGCGCCGACGCACCGGCTGGCCAGGCAGGCGCGGCTGCCGCTGGCCCGGCTGCAGGACGAGGCGCTGGTGGATTTCGCGCGCGGGACCGGCGCGCGCCGTCAGACCGACGATGCGTTCGCCGCGGCCGGGCTGCCGCACCCGGTGCGTTTCGAGGTCAACCAGATGGAGTTGATCGAGCGCTTCGTCCGCCATGGGCTGGCGGTGGGCATCGTGCCGGTGCTGATCGCGCAGGGGTTTGAAGGGGTGGTGCAGGTACCGCTGCAGCCCACCCCGACCCGGCGCGTGCACCTGGCCTGGCAACGCCTGCCCACGCCGGCGGCGCGGGCCTTCGTCGATGCCGTGCTCAGCCGCGCACGCGCAGGCTCAGGCCCTTGAGGAAGTTGCGCAGCATCTGGTCCAGGCAACGCCGGTAGTTGGTATGGCCGGGCTGGCGGAACAGCGCGCCGAGCTCGGATTTGGACACCTTGAAGCCGACGCTGGCGAAGATTTCCATCAGGTCCACGTCGCGCAGCTGGAAGGCCACGCGCAGCTTCTTCAGCACCAGGTTGTTGTCGATGCGGGTTTCCACCGCGCGCAGCGGCTGGCTCTCGTCGCGGCCCCGCAGGTGCACGATCAGGCCATCCAGGAAGTGCGCCAGCGCGCCATCGTTCATCGGTTCGAAGCCCGCCTCGTCGTCGCGCCGCAGCCAGGCCTTGACCTGATCGGTATCGACCACGAAGGCCGGGTCGGCCATCTGGCACAGGGTCACCACGTGGTGGTCGCCCAGGTCCAGCGCGTAGCGCACGCTGCGCAGTACATCGTTGTTGATCATGGCCCATTGTACCGGCCTGGCGCGTGTCACCGGACTGTCATCCCGTCGTAGCAAAGTGTGCGCACTTCCGCTGAGACTTCGCCGATGCGCCGGTTCCTCCTGTCCGCCCTGCTGGTCGCCAGCAGCTTCGCCGCCACCGCCCAGGACCGCTTCGTGCCGGTCGAACAGCGCCTCACCGCGGCCCAGCTGGCCGAAGTGGGGCTGAGCCCGGCACAGCTGCAGGCGCTGAACCGGGTGATGCGCGAGGCGGAAACCGCAGCGCCGGCCCCCGCAGCCCTGGCCGCCCGACCGGCGGCGCCCCTGCCGGCAAACGTTCCGGCCCCGGCCGCCATGCACCTGGGCCTGGAAGAAGGCCCGGTCACGGCGCGGGTGGTGGGCGATGTCGCCGGCTGGGAACCCGGCACCGTCTTCACCCTCGACAATGGCCAGCAGTGGCAGGTGATGAAGGGCCAGATGAAGCTGCGAAAGACCCTGCAGGCACCGCAGATCGAAGTGATCCCGGGCATCGCCGGGCGCTGGTTCCTGCAGGTGGACGAAGACCTGCCCAAGGCGCGCGTGTTCCGCCTGCGCTGACCCCAGCCTGACCATCGCGGCCTGATCGGGCAACGCAGGCATCGGTCGACGGTGCCAGAATGGGGGTCTGGTTCCTCACGGAGTTGTCTGCATGACCCGCACCGTCCTGATTACCGGCGCCACCTCCGGCTTCGGCGCCGCCGCCGTCCATCGCTTCGCCCAGGCTGGGTGGAAGGTGATCGCCACCGGCCGCCGTGGCGAACGCCTGCAGCCGCTGGTCGACCGCTATGGCAAGGACGTGGTGCACGCTGCCGTGTTCGATGTGCGTGACCCGGTGGCGATGGAAGCCGCCCTGCTGGCACTGCCGCCGGCCTTCGGCGAGATCGATCTGCTGGTGAACAACGCCGGCCTGGCCCAGGGCACGGCGCCGGCGCAGAACGCCAAGCTGTCGGACTGGACCACCATGATCGACACCAACATCACCGCCCTGGTGACCCTGACCCACCGCCTGCTGCCGCTGCTGGTCGAGCGCAAGGGCGCGATCATCAACATTTCCTCGGTGGCCGGCGTGTACCCGTACCCGGGCGGCAACGCCTACGGCGGCACCAAGGCCTTCGTCAGCCAGTTCTCGCTGGGGCTGCGCTCGGACCTGCACGGCACCGGCGTGCGCGTGACCACGATCGAGCCGGGCATGGCCGAGACCGAATTCACCGTGGTCCGCACCCATGGCGACCAGGCCGCCTCGGACAAGCTCTATACCGGCGCCAACCCGATGACCGCCGAGGACATCGCCGAGCAGATCTTCTGGGTGGCCACGCTGCCGCCGCACCTGAACATCAATCGCCTGGAACTGATGCCGGTCAGCCAGTCGTTTGCCGGCTTCCAGGTCGCCCGCGAAGGCTGACCGGCGTCGCATCGCTTCTTGTAGAGCCGAGCCCATGCTCGGCTGCCGTTGAATGCAGCCGAGCATGGACTCGGCTCTATCGAAGCAAAAAAAAGCCGGGCAATGCCCGGCTTTTTTCATGCAGTCCCGCAGAACGTCACTGCGCCTTGATCGCCATCGCCTGCAGCCCGGTGCCATCCAGCTTCTGCTTGGCTTCGGACAGCTCGCCGGCACTGCCGTAGGGCCCCATGCGCACGCGGTACACGGTCTTGCCGTTGATCTGCGCCGATTCCACCCGTGCCGCCAGGCCCATCATCGCCAGCTTGGCCTTGGTCGCTTCGGCATCGCCGGACGCCCCGAAGGCGCCGGCCTGCAGGATGTAGCGCGCGTTGTCGGCGGCAGCGGCCGGTGCGGCAGCGGCCGCCTGCGCGGCCTCTGCACGCGCGGCCGGTGTGGTCGCGGCGGTGCTGGTGCTGGCCGGTGCCGCCGCCGATGCCGTGGCCGGGCGTTCGCTCAGCGGTGCCGGCAGCGGGCGTGCGGCAGGGGTGGCCGGGGTGGTGCTGGCCACGCTGGGGGTCGCCGCCGGTGCTGCAGCCGCAGCCGCCGGAACCGGCTTGCCTTCCAGTGCGGCCTGCGCGCGCTGCGCCTCGGCCTTGGCCCGGCGCAGTTCCTCGGCGCGCGTGCTGGCGGCCAGTTCGGCGTCGGACATTTCCACTTCCTTGCCCGGCAGCAGGGTGTAGAAGTCGTACTGGGTGGCTGCAGGCTTGGCCGGTTCGGCCGGCTTCGGCGTGGCCGGTGCTTCCACCGGCTGGCTGCCGACATCGCTGTCGGCATCGGCAACCGGGGCCGGCTGCGCGTTCGGGTTCGGCTGCGGGCCCGCGCGCAGGAAGCCATCGCCTTCGCCCTTGAACAGGTTCGGCGCCGCCAGGAACACCACCGCAGCAATCGCCACGCCCGCGACCAGCCACACCCATCCGGGTGTG
>PJTS01001038.1_pt1 | contig 11883 bp, 9 predicted proteins | sample 1512251 | NCBI WGS metagenome assembly PJTS01 (sample SAMN08177686, study PRJNA422409) | Soil metagenome, whole genome shotgun sequencing project. | isolation source: Soil (2) enriched on wood chips: alkali lignin treatment | place: USA: Madison | collected 2015-01-15 | reverse complement strand
CCTCCGGGGTCCGGCCCAGCCGCTGGCGGCTGTGCGTTCGGGCGCTTGCGAAGCAGTGCTTCGCAAGCAAAGCGCCCTCACCCATGGGGGCTTGGTCGCGGCATCCATGCCGCTCACACCCCCGCAACCGGACCCACCCCGCCTTCGACAGTTCTCCGCGATCTGTCGGAACGGCATCCTGCTTTGGTGGGTGCCGACCGTTGGTCGGCACGGGGTCGAGTATCAATATCTGACAGATTTCATCCACGCATGGCGTGGATCTACTGGGACGGCGTTCTGCTTTGGTGGGTGCCGACCGTTGGTCGGCACGAATGAATTCATTCGATATCTGACAGATGTGCCGACCAACGGTCGGCACCCACCAAAGCCACCTACAGCCACCGGCCAACTGTCGAAGGCGGGGCACTGTGGGTTTGCGGGGTGTGAGCCGCATGGATGCGGCGACCAAGCCCCCATGGACGGGTTTACGGCGTCCCCGCAAACCCACAGTGCCCCGCCATCCCACGGAATGCCGCTCTTGCTGTTGCCTCTGCAGGTGCAGGGCTGCAAGCCCTGCAAAAGAACACCCCTTACCCCCGCGGTCGCCCGCGCGACGGCACCAGCGCAAACGTATCCACCGCCAGCTTCTCGGCATGGTTCAACCACGCCCGGATCTCCAGATCATCCACCTCGTGGTCCAGGCCAAACGAGACGTTGATCTTGCCGTCCGCATCCGGCTGCACCCACTGCTGCGCCAGCACCACCTTGCGCTGCGACGACACCGCCTCGATCCAGAAACCACGGTCCGGGCGCGTGCTCGCCACCAGTTCCAGCATGTACTGGCCCGCACGGGTGCGGCGGCCCTTCTGGGTGATCATGTGCGCCTGGCGCACGCTCGGGCGCGGGCCCTGGAACGATTCCAGCGGTGCATCCACCGCAATGCCGCCACGCAGGTCGTCATCGCGGAACAGCTTGATGCCGTTGTCGCGGTTCACCAGCAGCGCGCACCAGTCACCATCGGCTGAGCCATCCTCGAACGCGGTGCAGCGGTCCACATAGGCCAGGGTGTTGTCCGGGTCGGCATCGTCGAACTGGCGCGAGGTGTTCTCCAGATACACCGACTTCAGGCCCCAGTCCTTGTCGTACTCCAGCAGCACCGGCGGCTGCACGTGCTGCAGTCCCACCACCACCTGGTCGTCAGCGTCGATCTTCAGCTCGCGGGTGGGTTCGCCCAGCCACAGCGAGCGGGCGAAGGCCAGGTACTGCGGGTAGTCGCGGCCGCCGTCACGCTGGGTCGCCACGCTGGCACTCGGTGCACGGTGGGTGTCGATCAGCGAACGGCCAAAGCCCATCGTCTTCAGCTGCGGGTCCAGCAGACTGAGCAGCGTCGCACCCGAATCGAGGGTGGTGCCGGCGTCGGCCTTCAGCTGCTGCGGGGCAATGCCTTCGCCCAGGAACAGCAGCAGGTTCTCGCGCTTCTGCCTGGTCAGGATGCTGGTGAGGTCGTTGGGCATCGCCAGGTGGTCCGAGGCGATCACGATCAGCGTGTCCTTGCCATACGGGCTGGCCTGGATGCGCTGCACCAGCTGCGAGATCAGCCGGTCGCTGCACTTCAGTGCGTTGAGCATGTTGATGTTGCCGTAACTGCTCTCATAGCGCTGGCCCTTGCACGCCACGGGCAGGTGGCCGGCCGGGTGGTGGGTGTCCATGGTCAGCGTGGTCAGCATGAACGGTTCGCCCTTGCGCGAGAGCTGTTCGAAGCGCTGGTAGGCCGTGTCCAGCAGCACGTCGTCGTGCACGCCCCACGGCGAGTAATGCACGCGGCGGATCTTCTTCTGCTGCTTGAACCACTCCAGGTCGTGCACTTCATCGAAGCCGTGGCTGGCCAGAAACTGGCCCTTGCCGGCGAAGCGGCCGCTGGCGCCGCCCAGGTAATGGTTGGTGTAGCCCTGCTGCTTCAGGTAATCACCCAGGCACACGGCCTTGGGCAGGAAGCTGCCCATGCGGTCCATGCTGTTCTCATCGCCCTGCGAGGTGGTCAGCGGCACGCCACACATCGACGACACCAGGCCGGCGATGGTCCAGCCGCTGCCCTCGGCCGATGCCAGGCCGCGCACGTCCAGCGACTGGCTGGCCAGGCGGTTGATGTTGGGCATCAGGCCCGGGAACACGTTCTCGTCCAGGTAGGTCCGTTCCAGGCTTTCGCCGTAGATCCAGACGATGTTGCGCGGGCGCTGCAGCGGCTGCGTCGGCACCTGGTATTCGGGGGCGATGCGGGCGAAATCGACCGGGCGCAGCTGCTGGTACAGGCGCTGGCCATCGCGTGCCAGCGGGCTGACCATGATCGTGGCGATCCACACCACCGCGAAGCCCGCGAACCATGCGCCGCCGTGGCCGGGGCGGCGCCAGCGCTTCACCCGCGTGGCGAACAGCGGCAGCAGCGAAACCACGATGAGCCCGATGTAGCCGGCGATATAGCCCTTGAAGTCGGCGATACCCGCGCCTTCCATGTCGGCGCCCAGGTGGTAGAGCGTTGCTGCGTTCAGGCCATCGCCGGACAGCTTGTCGATCAACCACCACGTGCTGAGTGTGAGCAGCAGCAGCGAGAAGGTGCTCGCCTTCCACCACACCCACTTATCGGAGGCGAGGAACAGCCAGGCCAACAGCAACAGCGACAGCAGCAGGATCCAGAGCATAAGCGGCTTCGGCAGTGACGGGAGGTGGTGATGGACGTCGTACCGACGCGTGTCCATCCGACCAGCGCTGCCTCAAGCACACATGCATGACAGGCTGATGACCCGATAGTGCATGCACGAACCTGACTGAAATGTTTGTTTGTTACATGAGGTGAAATCGCGCGTTTCAAGTAAAATCAGCGTGAAAGTCGCTACGCGATTTCATTAAAAAACGGCGCGATTTCCCGCTTCTTCAACGATGCCCGCGTTCCTCACGCGCACGTGCACGCCGATCAAACAGCAATGCACTGGTCACGATGCCCAGTCCGAGCACGACGCCGATAAGCATCAGGAACAGTGCGATGGCGGGGTAGCCGAACAGGTGCCAGCCGGTTTCCAGCTTCATCATCAACGACGCCGCCATGATGAGCGCTGCACTGATGATGCCGGCCGCCACGCGGTTGGCGATCTTCTGCAGGTTCTCCATCAACCGCGATTCTTCCAGCCCGGTCACCTTCATCTGCAGGCGGTTCTCGGCCAGCAGCGCCATGATGTCGGTCAGCTTGCGTGGCCCATCGCGCAGCAGCTGCTGCAGCTCCATCGCCTCGCTGGCCAGGTTGGCGGCCGACAGCGACTTCTTCAGGCGCGCGCGCATCACGTGCTGCAGCTGTCGTTCGACGATGCGGCGCGTATCCAGGTCCGGTGCCAGCAGGCGGCAGACGGTTTCCAGATTGAGCAGGGCCTTGCCGACCAGGCTCAGTTCCGGCGGCGTGCGCAGGCCGGACGCGGTGGCGATGCGCACCATGTCCAGCACCACGCGGCCTTCGGAGAAGCTGCCGCTGGCGGCGTAGCGCGCGATCAGCTGGCCGGTCTCGCGCAGGTAGCGTTCCTCGTCGAAGGCTTCCAGGCGCGTGCTGATGCTGATCAGGTCATCGGCCACCTCTTCGCCGCGGCCATCGACGGCGGCGAACAGGATCTTCAGCAGGCGCTCGCGCAGGCGTGGCGGCATGTGCGCGACCATGCCCAGGTCGAAGATCGCCAGGCGCCCGTCGGGCGTCACCCGCAGGTTGCCCGGATGCGGGTCGGCATGGATCTCGCCATGCACGAAGATCTGGTCCAGGTAGCCACGGATCAGTGCGGCGGCCAGGGGATCCATCGCCTGCTCGGTGCGGCGCACGTCGGGAATGGCATCCACGCGCACGCCGGTGGCCAGCTCCATCGTCAGCACGCGCTGGCTGCAGTAATCCCACAGCGGCTGCGGTACCCACAGGCGCCGGAATGGCTTGAGGTGGCGGCCGAAGCGTGCGAGGTTCTCGGCCTCGGCGTGGTAGTCCAGCTCCTGCATCAGCGTCTTGGCGAATTCGTTGAGCCAGTCGCGCAGGCGCACGCGGCGGCCGACCTGGGTGAGGTGGTCGGCGGCCAGGGCGAAGCTGCGCAGCGCCTCCAGATCCGAGCGCAGCTGCGCGGCCACTTCCGGTTTCTGTACTTTCACCGCCACCTGGCGGCCGTCGTGCAGCACGGCACGATGCACCTGCGCGATCGAGGCGCAGCCCAGCGGCTCGGGGTCGAACGAAGCGAACAGCTTGTTCACCCCGGCCCCCAGCTCCTGTTCGACGATGGCGTGGATGCGCTCGACGGGAATCGGCGCCACGTTCTCCTGCATGCGCTCCAGCGCCGTGGCGAATTCGGGCGGCACCATGTCCGGCCGCGTGGACAGCATCTGCCCGAGCTTGACGAAGGTCGGTCCCAGCGCTTCGAGGTCGCTGACGAACTGCTCCGGGTTGCCGTCGGCCGGCACGTCGGTATGGCTGCCGGCCGCGTCCAGGTTCATGCCGGAAAAAACGCCCGAATGGCGGTAGCGCATCAGCAGGCGCAGGATCTGGCTGCGCCGGTTCATGCCCTTGACCCGCGGGGGATTGGCCGTGGCGGTGGACGGATTGCTCAAGCGGAACTCCCATGCAGGCAAGACAGGGGTAGTGCCGGCCGCTGGTCGGCAACGCCGGGGCGGGGCGGCTGCCGGCCAGCGGCCGGCACTACCGGGGCCCTGCAGTGTGGCCGGGCGGCAGTAGGCACGCGGTGAACCCGCTTCCGCAGCAGGCACCGGATCAGTCAGAATCCGCCCATCCCCTCTTTGGATCCACCATGGCCGGTGCCAGCCTGTTTGCCCTGCTCGACGATATCGCCACCCTGCTCGACGACGTCTCGATCCTCACCAAGGTCGCGGCGAAGAAAACCGCCGGCGTGCTGGGCGACGACCTGGCGCTGAACGCGCAGCAGGTGACCGGCGTCAACGCCAACCGCGAACTGCCGGTGGTGTGGGCGGTGGCCAAGGGCTCGCTGGTGAACAAGGTGATCCTGGTGCCGGCGGCGCTGGCGATCAGCGCGCTGGAGGCCTGGCTGCACAGCCGGGGCTGGAACGTGCCGCTGATCGTGCCGCTGATGATGATCGGCGGTGCCTTCCTGTGCTTCGAAGGCGTGGAAAAGCTGGCCCACCGCTTCCTGCATTCGGCCGATGAGGACGCCGAGCACCAGGCCGAGCGCCGCAAGGCGCTTGCCGATGCGCAGGTGGACATGGTGGCGTGGGAGAAGGACAAGGTGAAGGGTGCCATCCGCACCGACTTCATCCTCTCGGCCGAGATCATCGTGCTGACCCTGGGCGTGGTCGCCACCGCGGCCTTCACCCAGCAGCTGGTAACCCTGGCCGTGGTGGCCTTGGCGATGACGGTGTTCGTCTACGGGCTGGTGGCCGGCATCGTGAAGCTGGATGACGTGGGCCTGTACCTGTCGCGCAAGGGCGGGGCGGTGGCTGCGTTCGGCCGTGGCCTGGTGGTGTCCGCGCCGTGGCTGATGAAGTTCCTGTCGGTGGCCGGCACCATCGCCATGTTCCTGGTCGGCGGCGGCATCCTGGTGCACAACGTGCCGGTGCTGCACCACGCGGTGCAGGGCTTCGGTGGCGAAGGGCAGTGGGGTTGGCTGATCAGTGCGGCGGCGAACATGGTCGTCGGCATCGTTGCCGGTGCGATCGTGCTGGCCGCGGTGACCGGGTTCCAGAAGCTGCGCGGGAAGCTGTAGAGCCGAGCCCATGCTCGGCTGCATTGAAGGGCGTGCCGACCAACGGTCGGCACCCACCAACCGCCGCCGCCGGGCCATGCCCACCAGGGCGGGTTACCCCGCCTGCACCCGGTTCTTGCCCTGGCGCTTGGCAACATACAGGGCCTCATCGGCGCGGCGCAGCAGGGCCTCGGCATCATCGCCGGGCTGCCACTGCGCCAGGCCGGCGCTGAAATGCACCGGTACGCGCTGGTCCTGCACGGTCAGCACGCGATGGGCCAGCGAGCGCTGCAGGCGCTGCACCGTGGCCATGCTGTCGGCGCCCGGGGTTTCCGGCAGCACCAGCACGAACTCGTCACCGCCGAGCCGGGCAACACCATCGGTGGCGCGCAGCAGCAGGCGGCAGATCGACACCAGGTGCTGCAGCAGGGCATCACCGCCGGCATGGCCATGGGTATCGTTGGTCTGGTGGAAGTCATCCAGGTCGATCACCGCCAGGCCCAGCGGCGTGTTGTTGCGCGCCGCCCGTGCCATTTCCCGCTGCAGCATTTCGTCCAGCCCGCGCCGGTTCAGGGCCTGGGTCAATGGATCGATGCGGGCCAGGTCGCCGGCCTCGCGCAGTTCCTGTTCCAGCTCGGTGATGCGCCGCTCGGCCCGTTCCACTTCCTGCCGCGCGCTGGCCAGGTGGTCACGCGCCTGCGCGGCCTGCTGCTGCACCTTGCCGGTGTCGTGCATCACTTCCTGCAGCAGGTGGTTGAGGTCGGCGATGCTGCGCGCCTCGCGCAGCTGCAGGGCATAGGTGCCGATGCGGTCGTGGTACTCACCGGTACTGGCGGCCATGCCGTCCATGCGCTCGATGAACTCGCCCATCAGGCCGCGCATCGCCGCCTTTGAATCATCGATGCCCTGGCGCAGCAGCCCCTGCTTGTAGATCACCTCGCGCAGCTCGGCGCGCGTGCGCTCGACCGATTCCGCTTCCAGCGGCCCGGCCAGCAACTGGCGCACAGCCGCGATCTGCCCCTGCAGCCAGCTGCGGTCATCCAGCAGCTCGCTCACGTTTTCCAGCAGCAGGGCAAACAGCTCCAGCAGCAGCGCCTGCTGTTCCTGCCAGCTTTCCGCACGCACGCCCACCTGGTGGCCCAGCTCGCGCACGCCCTGTTCGATGGGCTCCAGCGGCGCCCCCGGCTGCCATTGCCGCAGCTGGGCGGCCAGCGCCTGGGCCTGCTCGCGCAGGTCCGGGTCGTGCAGCAGCAGCGACACCACCGCGCCGCCCAGCAGCAGGCGCAGCTGTTCGGACAGGCGCAGGCTGTCGGGCTGGCCATCGGGCGAATGCTGCTCGATGGTGCGGATGTACTTGTCGATCAGCTGCCGCATCGCCCGGCCGTAGCGCGGCCAGTCGGCACTGGCCTGCGCCGACTGCAGGCGGTCGCCCATGTCGCCCAGCTCGCCGGGCAGGGTGGCCATGCCATTGGCAAAGGCGGCCAGCAGCGGCTCGGGGGCATCGGCGCCGGCAAACAGCTGCTGCAGGGCCACGGCCGTGCCGCCCTGCAGGACCACCCGGTCGCCACGGCCATCGTCGGGCACCGCGCGCGTGCGCGCCGGCGGTCCCAGGGCGGTGCCGGGGGCAGGGCGGTGGTCGGGCTGGTCCGTCATGGCAAGAAAATCCTGGGGCTGGCAGGGACTGGTGACAGCATATCGGCGCGGCCGCCGACGGCTTGAACGGCTACGATGGGCGACAGGATGCCGCAGTGGAGGTGGGTATGCGCGTGATGTTGCTGGGGGCGACCGGCCTGGTCGGCGGGCTGGCCCTGCCGATGCTGCTGGACGACCCGCTTTGCCGCGCGATAGTGGCCCCGACCCGGCGCCCGCTGGGCCTGAGCCATCCGAAGCTGCATGCCCCCGTGCTGTCGTTCGACGCGCTGCCCGATGCGCCGGACTGGGCGCAGGTGGATGCGGTGATCTGCGCCCTGGGCAGCACGATGGCCCAGGCCGGCAGCCGCGAGGCCTTCTACCGCATCGACCACGATTACCCGCTGGCCTTCGCCCGGCTGGCGCGCAGCCAGGGCGCCCGCGTGTTCGTGCTGAACTCGGCCGCTGGTGCCAATGCTGGCTCGGCGTTCTTCTACAATCGGGTGAAGGGCGAGCTCGAGCGCGATCTACGCGCGCTCACCTTTGCTTCGCTCACCCTGGTGCGGCCAGGCCTGATTGGTGGGCAGCGGCAGCAGGTTCGCCGTGGCGAACACTTCGCCCTGCAGGTGCTTGGCGCGCTCGGGCCGGTACTGCCGCGGGCATGGCGGATCAATCCGGCCAGCCGTATCGCCAGGGCGCTGGTGGATGCCGCGCTGGCGCCGCCGCCGGGCGAACACGTGGTGGCGTCCAGCGCGCTGGTCGGCTGATGTCGCGTGCGCTGCGCCTGAGCCAACTGCTTCAGCTGCTGCGCCGGCATCGCCGGCCGGTGGCCGGGCAGGCGCTGGCCGATGCGCTCGGCATCAGCCTGCGCACGCTGTACCGCGACATCGAGACGCTGCGTTCACAGGGCGCCGACCTGCGTGGTGAGGCCGGCGTGGGTTACCAGTTGGTGCCCGGCGACGTGCTGCCGCCGATGACCCTGCCCACGGCCGAGATCGATGCACTGGTGCTGGGCCTGCGCTGGGTGGCCGCCCGCACCGAGCCGGCGCTGGCCGACGCCGCCCGTGATGCGCTGGCCCGCATCGCCCACGTACTGCCGGCGGCACGACGCGAAGCACTGCGCGACAGCGGCCTGCGGGTGGGGCCTTCGCGAGCGACGGCCAAGGTATCGCCGGCGCGACTGCAGGCGGTGCGCGAAGCGGTGGGTGCGCAGCAGCGGCTGCAATTTGCCTATGAGGATGCGCACGGGCAGCGCACTGAGCGCGTGGTCTGGCCGTTCGCGCTGGGCTACTTCGATGAAGTGGTGGTGCTGGCGGCGTGGTGCGAGGGACGCGAGGACTTCCGCCATTTCCGCCTGGACCGCATCCGGCAGGTACGCACGCTGGACGACCGCTACCTTGTGCCGCGCGCCACCCTGCTGCGGCGCTGGCAGAAAGCACAGGGCATCGCCCCGGATTGGCTGGATCGGGCGTGAGCCGCCGGCCGGCGGAGGTAGAGAAGCGGGGGTAGAGTCGACTGCTAGTCGACTATCGCGCGCAGCGCGGGACTTTCTGAGGCAAGAGCAGTCGACTGACAGTCGATTCTACCAAGGCAGAAACAGAAGCCAGCGCCGCCACGCTGCTGACAGGATCTGTCAGCAGGGCCGCACCACCATGGGCACTCCCAACAACGGAGGTTCCCCATGTTCAAGCCCAGCACCCTGCTTCAGTACGTGCGTGATGTCACGGCCAGTGCCACGTTCTACAGCAGCATCCTCGGCACGCCGCCGGTCGAGCAGTCGCCCGGCTTCGCCCTGTTCCTGCTGGGCGATGGCGCGGCGCTGGGCCTGTGGCAGCGTGATGTCGTGCTGCCAGCGGTCATCGCAGAAGCCGGCGCGGCCGAGCTGGCGATGGTGGTGGCCAACGCTGCAGAAGTGCAGCAGCTGCACGACGCCTGGCGCGCACTCGGCGTGCAGATCACCCAGGCGCCGGTCACCCTGGAATTCGGCCACACCTTCGTTGGCGTCGATCCCGATGGCCATCGCCTGCGCGTGTACAGCCGTGCCGAGGGCATGGTCTCGCGCGACTGATCGCCACGCTGCGCGCACAAAAAAACGCCGGGCAATGCCCGGCGTCTTCTCAGGTCAAGCGCCAACCCGCGGTTGGCACCCAGCCATCAGCTGGCCAGTGCCAGGTCGTCCATCATCGCGCGCAGGAAGCGGGCCGCTTCACCGCCGGTGGCGGCGCGGTGGTCGAAGGTCACCGACAGCGGGATGACCTTGTGCGCTTCCACGCCGCCCATCACCGGGGTCATCTGGTGGCGGGCACGGCCGGCACCGATGATGGCCACGCACGGCGGCACCACGACCGGGGTCGCGTAGCGGCCGGCGAACATGCCGAAGTTGGACAGCGAGATGGTGTAGCCGCTCAGTTCGGAGGCCGCGATGGAACGGGCTTCCACCTGTTCGCGCAGGCGGTTGACGCCTTCGCGGATGCCACGGGCATCGAGCATGTCGGCATTGCGCAGCGCCGGCACGAACAGGCCATCGTCGGTGTCCACGGCGATGCCGATGTCCACCTGCGCGTGCAGGGTGCGGGTCAGCGCTTCGCCGTCGAACCAGGCGTTCATGGCCGGCACCTTCTGCGCGGCCACCACGATCGCGCGCACCAGGCGGGCGGTGACGTCGTTGCCCGGCAGCCAGGCGTGGATGTCGGCGTCGTCGTTCAGCGTGGTCGGCACGACCTTGCTGTGCGCATCGGCCATCACGCGTGCCATGTTGCGGCGCACGCCCTTCAGCGGTTCCGGCTGGCCCTTGGCGACCACGCCCGGCGGCTGGGTGCGCATCGGCTTGCCGGCGGCGGACAGCGGGGTACGGGCTTCGCTCTGCACCGGCGCAGCCACCTGGGCCGGGGCCGGGGCGGTATACGCAGCAGCGGCGGCCACCGGTGCCGGGGCAGCCCCCAGCTTGGCGCTGCCGTCGGCCGCGGCCTGCTTGACGTCGGCCATGGTCACCGCGCCATCGGCGCCGGTGGCGCGCACGCGGGCCAGGTCCACGCCCAGCTTGCGCGCGGTGGCACGCACGGCCGGCACGGCCTTGACGCCACCGACGGCCAGCGCCTGTTCGGTGTGCACGGCATTGGAGCTCTGCATCGCGCCGACCACGGTGCCGGCGTCATCACGCTCCGCCTTTTCTTCAGCGGCGGCAGCCACCGGGGCGGCCGGCAGCGGCGGCGGGTTCGGTGCGGCCGGGGCCGCCGGGGCGTGCCCGTGGCTGTGGCCGGTGTCCTGGCCATCGGCGCGCTGCGGCAGGTTCGGGTCGATCTCGAAGCTGGCCAGCACCGCGCCGGTCGGGATGATGTCGCCGGCGGCGCCGGACAGCTTCAGCACCTTGCCGGACACCGGCGAAGGCACTTCCACGACGGCCTTGGCGGTCTCCATCGACACCAGCGGCGCGTCCAGCTTGATCACGTCGCCTTCCTTGACGAACCACTCGACGATGGTCGCGTCCGGCAGGCCTTCACCCAGGTCGGGCAGGTTGAAATTCTTGGTCTGGCTCATGTGCAGTTCTCTTCCAGCAGTTCCAGTTCGCGGGCCGGCAGCCAGCCCGTCGCGCCATTCGCGCGCTCGGACCACCACCACCCACCATGTTCGTGATGCAGCTTCACCATCTCGCCGTTTTCCACATCCAGCTCGCGGGCGTCGTAATCGCGCAGGGCTTCGGCGCGACCATCATCCAGCAGCTGCAGCCAAGCGACGGGCGCCCATCCAGCGCGCCCATCGTTGGTGCGTACCCAGGCAAACGCCGGCCATTCCTCGTCACGTACACCGACTTCGACGATCTGGCCGGTGCGGAACCGGAGCGGGTTGGAATACTGGCTGCGGTAAGCCCCAAGGAGGCGGGCCCGCATGTCAGCCTGCCGCCACCGCGCGCTTGGCCGCGGTCACGATCCGGTCCACGCTGGGCAGGTACTTCATTTCCAGGCGGAACAGCGGAATGTGGGTGTCGTAGCCGGTAACGCGCTCGACCGGGGCCAGCAGGTCGTACAGGGATTCCTCGGCCAGGCGCGCGGCGATCTCGGCACCGAAACCCGCGGTCTTCGGGGCTTCCTGCACGACCACGCAGCGGCCGGTCTTGGCCACCGATTCGGCGATGGTGGCGAAGTCCAGCGGACGCAGCGTGGCCACGTCGATGACCTCGGCACTGATGCCTTCGCCGGCCAGCTTGTCGGCCGCTTCCAGCGCTTCCTTCACCTGTGCGCCCCAGGCCACCAGGGTCACGTCGGTGCCGTCGCGCAGCACGAAGCACACGTCCAGCGGCAGCGCTTCGCCGTCGTTGACGACCACTTCCTTGTACTGGCGGTAGATGCGCTTGGGCTCCATGTAGATCACCGGGTCGGGATCACGCATGGCGGCCAGCAGCAGGCCGTAGGCACGCTGCGGGCTGGACGGCAGCACCACGCGCAGGCCCGGCACGTTGGTGAAGATCGATTCGTTGGCTTCGCTGTGGTGTTCCGGCGCGCGGATGCCACCGCCCCACGGCACGCGCAGCACCATCGGGCAGTGCAGGCGG
>PJTS01001036.1_pt1 | contig 11944 bp, 10 predicted proteins | sample 1512251 | NCBI WGS metagenome assembly PJTS01 (sample SAMN08177686, study PRJNA422409) | Soil metagenome, whole genome shotgun sequencing project. | isolation source: Soil (2) enriched on wood chips: alkali lignin treatment | place: USA: Madison | collected 2015-01-15 | reverse complement strand
TAGCCGCTGCGCCACATCTGCCCGGCATCGCTGAAGCCCATGCCCTTGGCGCCTTCGTTCACCAGGCTGACGAACTGCTGGTAGTCACCGCGCATGGCCTTGGTGGTGCTGTGCCAGCCCTGCCAGGCGTCCAGCTGCTTGTCGTAGTCGCGGCTGCGCGACAGCACCTGTTCCAGGTCGCCCAGCTGGCGGCAGGACGCCGGATCGTTGGCGTCGGTGCAGTACTTGCCGGCGCCATAGCTGCCTTCCATGCGGGTGGCGATCTGGGTCAGCTGGGCCAGCTTGGCGGCATCGCGCGGTGCCGGCATCGACGACATCAGCTTCAGCAGGTGGATCGCGCGCTTGCTGTCCTCGCTCATCGGCTGGCCTTCGAACTTGGCGGCCTGTTCGATCCAGCTGTTGAGCTGGGTCAGCGAGCGTTCGTTGGCCTTGGCGGCAATGCGTTCGGAATCGCTGTTGATGTAGGTGGACGACAGCCACTGCGCCGAGGTCATCTCCGGATAGGCCGCCTTGTATTCGGCATTGATGCGGGCGACGAACTGGTCGGCGGTTTCCCCGGCCTGCGCGCTGGGGGCGGCGGCTTCAGAACCGGGGCTAGCTTCCTTTTTGCAGGCAACCAGGGCCAGCGTGGCGGCGGCGATAGCCGAGGCCAGCAGCAGATGGCGGTGTTTCACGGGTAGTCCTTGGGTGGTGAACGACGGCCGAAGGCTAGAGGGCGGCCGCAGCCACCGCAAGTGGCAAAGGTCGGTGGGGCTGGGCAGGGCGGCGCCCTGCACCCGCTCAATGCAACGGCAACGGCAAAAGCGGGCTTTCCCTGGGTTGGCGGGGCGGTGTCGGAGTGCGGGGACGCCGTTAACCCGTCCATGGGGGCTTGGCCGCGGCATCCATGCGGCGGACACCCCGCACTCCGACACCGCCCCACCTTCGACAGGTTCACGCGGCTGTTGGTAGGTGTCGACCTTGGTCGACACCTCTGTCAGATCTCAAAACAAATCTGGGGTCAGAGCCCGTTGCGCAGCAACGGGATCCGACCCCGTCATTCCGACAGGTTCACGTGGCTGTTGGTAGGTGTCGACCTTGGTCGACACATCTGTCAGATATCGAAACAAATCTGGGGTCAGAGCCCGTTGCGCAGCAACGGGATCCGACCCCGTCATTCCGACAGATCGCAGGAAACTGTCGAAGGCGGGGTGGGTCCGGTTGCGGGGGCGTGAGCGCCATGGATGGCGCGACCGAGGCTACATGGAAGTACTTGCGCCGTCCCCCGCAATCGGACACATCCCGCCATCCCACGGATAGCCAGCTTCTGCCGTTGCCGTTGCCGTCGCTGTTGCACGGCGCAGGTGCAGGGCTGCAAGCCCTGCCAGCCCCCCCCTCAACTCTCGCAGTTGGCGAACACGTCGCGGTCGCGTTCGTACAGTGCGGTCTTCACCTGCATCAGCCCCAGCACCGAGGGGAACAGGTTGTCGTGGTCGGTGTAGGCCGCCGCGCGCTTGCGCACGCACTGCAGATCCAAGCCACGGCTGTGCGCGAAGCCCGGTGAGAACCACATCGTCATCGGTACCCGGGTCTGCTCGGCCGGCGCGATGGCGTAGGGCACGCCATGCAGGAACAAGCCCTTTTCGCCCAGTGATTCGCCATGGTCGGACAGGTAGATCATCGCCGTGTCGTAGTCTTCCAGCCCCTGCAGCGTGCCGATCGTCCGGGCCAGGAAATGATCGGTGTAGAGCACTGCATTGTCGTAGCTGTTGGTGATCTGTTCGCGGCTGCACTGGCCGATGTCGCGGGTGTCGCACGTGGGGGTGAATCGACGGAACGCGGCAGGATAACGCTCGAAATACGCCGGCCCATGGTTGCCCAGCTGGTGCAGCACCACTACCCGGTCGCCGGGCTTGGCGCGCACCTGCGTGGCCAGGTCCTGCAGCAGGATCTCATCCATGCAGCGGCCATCCGCGCACAGCCCAGGCGTGGTCGCATCGGCCAGCGACTGGAACTGCAGACCTTCGCATACGCCCTTGCAGCCCGATTGGTTGTCACGCCACAGCGGGGTGATGCCGGCGCGGTTCAGTACGTGCAGCAGCGACTGGTGCGCGCGGATCTTCTTCTCGTCGTAGTCGTGCCGGCCCCAGGGCGAGTACATGCACGGCAGCGAGACTTCGGTGCTGGTGCCGCACGAGTGCATATCGGGGAAATTGATCACCGGCGCCTGGGCCAGCTCGGGCGTGGTGTTGCGGCCGCCGTTGAGGCCCCAGTCCTGCGCACGCAGTGTTTCCCCCATTACGATCACCAGCAGCCGCGGCTTGCTGGTCGGCGCGCGCGGGGTGGCCATGGCGTCGGTGCCGATCGGCAGCTTCGGCGCGCGCTGCACCGGGTTGTCGCTGCGCAGTGCGCGCGGCAGGCCCAGCATCACGTTGGCCGGCGTGGCCAGGTAGCGCACCTCGCGCTGGTTGCGCATCAGTGCCGACACATCCTGGAACGACAACAGCGCACCGCCCAGCGCGGTCGCCGCTGCCAGCAGCAGGAAGCCCGCGCGCCACAGCAGCGTGCGGCCCCAGCTTCGCCTGCGCAGCTGCACGCGCCACAGCAGCAGCATCGGTACTGCCGCCAGCCACAGCAGCGGCCACAGCAGCGAGGCGGTCATCAGCTCCCGGCTTTCCTTCGGGTCGGTGGCCAGTACGTTGCGCAGCATGTCCGCATCCAGATAGATGTGGTAGCGCCCCATGTAGTGCGCGGCGAACGCGGTGACCAGCAACAGCAGGCTGACCATCACCTTGGCGTTCCAGCGCCACACCAGCAACCCCAGCAGCAGGCCATGCGCGCCCAGCAGCAACAGCAGCAGCGAAAGTGCATAGCGCAGGCTGCCGGGGTGGCTGGCCATCGCGCTGTGCCAGAACAGCCCGTTGCCTGCGACGGCGAAGAACAGGCTGGCCAGCGCGATCAGCGCTTCGGTGGACAGCAGCGGCCGCCACTGCAGCAGCGATGCCAGCGCGGGAAGGCGCGGCGAGCGTTCAACCGATGCGTTCATGCCTGTGCCTCCTGGCGGCGCGGCCGCGCCAGCCAGCCCTGCACGCCCAGGAAAAGCCCGAGCGACAACAGCCAGCACAGCAGCGCGGTGGCGACATCGTGCGAAAGGAAGTGCGCACCGCGCAGTTGCTGGCTGACGCCGAACACCAGCCCGGCGGCCAGGCCGATGCCCAGCCCCGCCCAGCGCCAGCTGGGGCGCCAGAGCAGGGCGAAAAAGTACAGGCACAGCCATGCATAGCCGGCACTGGCGTGCCCGGCCGGGAAGCAGGCACGCGCCGGCATGCCCTGCGGGCGGTGATCGAACAGACCCACGAAGGCATCGTGGCCGCCATAGCGCAGCAGGTCCCAAGGGCAGTCCATGGGCACCAGCGCCTTCAGCAGCGATACCAGCCCGGTGCCCAGTGCGACGGCAACCACCATGTACAGCAGCGCCCAGCGCAGCGTGCGGTCACGCCCGCGCCGCCAGTGGTGGAAGCACAGCAGGATGGCGACCAGGGCGGCCAGGGTGCTCAGCCACTTGCCGCCCTGGTGCACCAGGGTGCCGGTCAGCCACGCGTGCTGAAAGGCCCAGTGCCCGCCCTGCAGTTGGTACAGGTGATCGGCCAGCCACTGGTCCCCGCCGAAGCCCATCAGCAGGGCGAACGCTGGAATGCCAATGGCCAACGGCAGCCACAGGTGGGTCAGCGCGAAGTGCGAGCCCAGCCGGGATGGGGCAATCGCGAGTGCGGGGGCAAGAGGATGTGCGGGCATGCGGACCGGTGCCGTGGCGGGAATCGCGGCCATGCTGGTCAGCAACGTGTCGGAGAAGGGTCGGACCGGTGTTGGCGACGGGTTAATCTGCCGGCGCCGGCCGCGATCCGTTCAGTCTTCCTCCTGCGACATCCCGACCGTTGCCGCATGGCAATCCACGTTCCAGGCCGTACCTGGCAGCAGCAACCAGTGATTGCGGTTGGCCACGCCAATATCGACCACCTGCGCGCGGTCCACGCAGGGGCTCATGGCCTGGTCCAGCACCAGTACCCAGCGTGTGTGCGGGGCTTGCGCCAGCCACGGCCCCGCGGAGTGCCACTGCTCGTCCCAAGGGCGCTTGAAGCCGAACTCCTGCACCGGCCGATCGGCCTGCAACAGGTTCTGCTCCCGCCAGGCAACCATCGCCAGTTCGGCATCGGGCCCGATCCGCTGGCCAACCCGTTGCATCACCGCAGAAGCCGAGGCGAAGGGATCCAGCGCCGGCATCAGCAGGCCGCCGTACAGCAGCCACAGCAGGCCGTGGCTGAGCAGCACCAACAGACCTGCGCGGCGCACCCGCAGCCACACGGCCAGCGTTGCCACGGCGATGGCGAAGCTCAACAGCCCTTGTCCCAGCACCGGCAGCAACGTCTCGGGCATCGCCCGTCGTGCCAGTTGTGCCTGCGCCCATGCGCTGTCGCTCATCAGCAGCACGCCCAGCGTACCGGTGCACAGCATCAGCGCGGCGCTGTAACCGAACAGGTAACGCCGCACCCACAAAAGGCGCAGCAGGCCCGGCAGCAGTGGCGCAACCGCCAGCGCCAGCGCTGGCAGCATGGGAAGCACATAGACCTCACGCTTGCCGGGGCTGGCGCTGAAGAACACCAGGACCAGCACCGCCCATCCCAGCAGCAGCCAATGGCGCAGGTCGCCGCGGCGCAGGCGCCGCCACCACGGCCGCAGCAGCCAGGGCAACAGCAGGCTGCCGGGCAGCCACAGCGTGGCCATCACCTGCAGGTAGTACCAGACCGGTTGCCGGTGGTGCCACGCGTTGGCGTAGCGCGTGCCGGTCTGTTTGAAGAGAAGCTCATGCGCATAGGCCTGAAGGGCGGCGCTGGGCTCATGCAGCAGGGCCCAGCCCAGCGGCGCCAGCCAGACGGCCGTGCCCAGCAGGAAGGCCGGCAGCAACCACAGCAGGGTGGCCGGGTGCGGGCCGTCCACGGCCCGACCCAGGTGCCGCTGGTACATCCGCCAGCCGAGCCAGGGCAGCACGATCAGCAGCGGCAGGAAGCCCACGCCCTTGGTCACCGTGCCGACGCCGGCGGCGACCCCGGCCAGCCACAACGCGGGCAGGTTGCGGCGTTCGCACAGATGGCGAAGCACGCCCCACACGGCGAGCGTGGTCATGCCCACCAGCACCATGTCGATCTGCGCGCGCTTGGCCATCAGGCCGAACTGCAGGGTGCAGAACAGCGCGGCCACGGCGAACAGCGCATGCCGGGGCGACCACAGGCGCCGCGCCAGGTCCGCCACCAGCCACAGCGTCAGCAGCGCAGCCAGCAGCGAAGGCAGCAGGAACGACCACTGCCAGCTTCCCACCAGCTGGTGCGCGGCCGCCTGCAACCACATGAACACCGGGGGTTTTTCCGCATACAGTTCGACCCCGCGATGGGGCAGCAGCCACTGCCCGCTTTCAACCATGCTGCGGGCCGCCAGTACGAAGCGCGGTTCATCCGGCGGCTGCGGCTGGCGCAGCCCCAAACCAGCCGCAAGGGCAACGGCAACCAGCAGCCACAGCAGGGGTTGCAGCCAACGGCGGGGCAGGGCGTCGGGCACGGCAGGCTCCGGGGCAAAACCCACAGGCTGCGCTTGGCGGCGTGGGAAACCTGTCGGAAGGGCGCCATCCCGACCGCTTTCCGACACGGGCACGGCTACCATGGGGCCAGTTCCCGTGGATCCGCTACGCATGCGCCTGTTGGTGATCGAAGACAACCGTCAGCTGGTGGCCAATCTGTTCGACTACTTCGAGTCGCGCGGGCACGTGCTGGATGTGGCCCCCGATGGCATCACCGGGCTGCACCTGGCCGGCAGCCATCCCTACGATGCGGTCATCCTGGACTGGATGCTGCCGCGCATGGAGGGTCCGGAAGTGCTGCGCCGTCTGCGCAGCGAGCACGGTTCGGAAGTGCCGGTCATCATGCTGACCGCCCGCGATGAACTGCCCGACAAGATCGCCGGCTTCCGCGCCGGCGCCGACGACTACCTCACCAAGCCCTTCGCCCTGCCGGAATTGGAGGTGCGGCTGGAGGCGCTGCTGCTGCGGGCCCAGGGCCGCAATCCACGCAAGCGCCTGCAGGTGGCCGATCTGGTGCTGGACCTGGCCACCCTGGAAGCGCAGCGTGGCGGACAGGCGCTGCACCTGTACCCGGCGTGCCGCAAGCTGCTGGAAGTGCTGATGCGCGCCAGCCCCGGTGCGGTAACGCGGCAGCAACTGGAATTCGCCCTGTGGGGCGATGAACCGCCCGATGGGGACCTGCTGCGCTCGCACGTGTATGAGCTGCGCCGCAGCGTGGATGGTCCCTTCGCCGACAAGCTGATCCACACCCTGCCGCGGGTGGGCTACCGCCTGGCCGCCAGCCCGGCTGCAGAGGAGGACAGCAATGCCGCGCGCGCGTAAGCCTGGCCCGCTCTACCGCCGCGTGGTGTGGTGGCTGCTGGGCTACCTGGCGCTGCTGTCGCTGGCGGTGTTCAGCGTTGGCAACTATGTGCACGAGCATGCCGAACATGCCGCCTGGCGCGCGCTGCTCAACTCCGAGCTGGACAGCATCCTGGAACACACCCGGCACGAACCGGATTACCACTGGCAGGATTCGGACACCCTCAGCCTGTACCGGTTCGGCCAGCCCGATCTGCCCGACAGCGTGCGCTCGCTGCACCCGGGCCTGCATGATGGCGTGCTGATCGACGAACGCGAAACCGCCGTGATGGTGCGCGACACGCCCACGCTGGGCCGCGTGGCGTTGGCGCTGGATATCACCGATTTCCACGACCTGGAGCAGTTCGCCACGCGCTGGGTGATGCTTGCTGGCATCATCATGATCTTCGTCACCGTCATGATGGCGTCCTTCGGCATGGAGCGCATGGTACGGCCGCTGAGCCTGCTGGCGCGCAACATCGGCGCGCTGCGCCCAGGCGAACAGGGCCAGCGAATCGAGGTCGATCCGCGCGGCAGTTCCGAGCTGCACACCATCGCCGATGCATTGAATGACTACCTGGACCGCAACGAACAGTTCGTCGAACGCGAACGGGTGTTCATCAGCACGGCCAGCCATGAACTGCGCACGCCCATTGCCGTGGTGACCGGTGCGGCCGAACTGGCACTGGAGCAGCCGGGCCTGCCCGAGCGTGCGCGCCAGCAGATGCAGCGGGTGCTGCGCACCGCGCAGGGCGTGGAAGACCTGATCGAGCTGCTGCTCGTGCTGGCGCGCGACCCGGCACGGCTGAGCTCGCGCGCAGAACGCATCGCGCTGGACCAGCTGCTGCCGGACATCGTTGACGATCATCGCCATCTGCTGGGTGACAAGGACCTGAGCATCGGCGTCCAGGCAGCAGCCGTGGACATCGTGGCACCCCTGGCGGTCGTGCAGGCGGCCATCGGCAACCTGCTGCGCAACGCCATCGAAAACAGCGGGCGCGGCCACATCGCGCTGAGCCTGGACGCGCAGGCCGTGCTGACCCTGCAGGACCCGGGGCACGGCATGAGCCCGGAAGAAATCGCCTCGATCCATGCGCGGCTGGCCCGCGGTGAGCGCGCCGACCGCGGTGGCATCGGCCTGGAACTGATTGCCCGTCTCTGCGAGCACCTGGGCTGGACGCTGCAGTTCCAGCCCTGCGAACCGCGCGGCACCCGGGTCACGCTCGATTTCGCCGCCTCCCGCCCGAGCTGATCCCAACAATGGGTAGGTGCCAACCTTGGTTGGCACGCCTCGATCTTGATCCGGTAGGTGCCAACCTTGGTTGGCACGCTCTGCGTCGACCAAGGTCGACGCCTGCCCGCGCGCATTACCCGGCCTTCGGCCGCGCCACGTGCTGGTCGATCAGAATGACGTTGCCGTCCGGATCGGCCAACTGCACATAGCCGGTACCCTGGCCATCGGGATCGGTGCGCACTGCCAGCTCGATACCCTTGCCCTCGATGGCTGCCTGCAGCTCGCGCACGTCCTGGAAATCGGCCAGTTCCTGCTTGTGCTGGTCCCAGCCCGGGTTGAAGGTCAGCAGGTTGCCTTCGAACATGCCCTGGAACAGCCCTATCACGATGCCCTCGTTGCGCAGCACCAGCCAGTTCTGGCTGGCATCGCCCCCGGTCACGCTGAACCCCAATGCCTCGTAGAACGCGCGCGAAGCACTCAGATCCTTGACCGACAGGCTGACTGAAAAAGCACCCAGTTGCATGGCACACGCTCCGTTGCGGGAAGGCAGGGTGGCCGGCACTGCAGCATGACCCCGTGTGAAGACGATGTTAACCTCGGGCCATGCCGCACCGATGCGGCGCTTTTTTTCCATGCCCTTTCGATCGACAGAGGATCCCATGCCGACCGAACCCGCTACTGCTCTGATCACCAGCGACATCGTAGGCCTCGGCCTGATCGCTGCCACCCTGGCCCTGATCTTCTGGGCCGCCAGTGGTCCCACCCCCCTGTTGAAGAAGATCTTCGCCTGGGTGCCGGCGCTGCTGCTGTGCTACTTCATCCCGGCCATCTACAACACCACCGGTCTGATCGACGGCCATAACACGGCCTTGTACAACCCGGTCGCCCGGGACGTGCTGCTGCCCGCTGCGCTGGTGCTGCTGACGCTGTCGATCGACCTGAAGGGCATCGCCAAGCTTGGTCCCAAGCTGATCCTCGTGTTCTGCGCCGGTACCGCCGGCATCATGCTCGGGGCCATCGTGTCGTTCCAGGTGATGAAGTTCATCCATCCCGAAACCGTGGCCGGTGACACCTGGGCCGGCATGGCCGCGCTGGCTGGCAGCTGGATCGGTGGCGGCGCCAACATGGTGGCCATGCGCGAAATCTTCGGCACCGATGCCACCACCTTCGGCCAGTTTGCCGTGGTGGACGTGGCCTGCGCCAGCCTGTGGATGGCGATCCTGCTGTTCCTGGCCAACCGTGCGCAGCAGATCGATACGCGCAGCGGTGCCGATACCCGCGCCATCGATGAAATGAAGGCGCGCATCAGCGCCTATGAGGCGCAGAACGCGCGCATTCCCACCCTCACCGACCTGATGGTGATCGTGGGCGTGGCGCTGGGCGGGGTGGGGTTGGCGCATGCCATCGCTGCGCGGCTGGCCGCCTGGTTCAAGGCGAATGTGGGTTGGTCCAGCCAGTTCAGCCTGGACAGCCAGTTCGTGTGGGTGGTGCTGCTGTCCACCGCGTTCGGCCTGGGGCTGAGCTTCACCCGGGCGCGCCGCCTCGAATCGGCCGGTGCCTCGCGGTTGGGTACGGTATTCCTGTACTTCCTGATCGCCTGCATCGGCATGCAGATGGATCTGCTGTCGCTGCTGGATCGACCGTGGTTGTTCGTGCTGGGCCTGATCTGGATGGCCACGCACGTGCTGGTGCTGTGGGTCGTGGCCCGCCTGCTGCGGGCGCCGCTGTTCTTCTTCGGGGTGGGGTCGATGGGCAACATCGGCGCAGCGGCATCGGCGCCGGTGGTCGCCGCCGCGTTCCATCCGTCGCTGGCACCGGTGGGGGTGCTGCTGGGCACGGTGGGCTATGCCACCGGCACCGGCCTGGCCTATGTCACCGGCCTGATCCTGAAGGCGATGGCGGGCGCGTAACCGACCGGGGGAGTGCGCAGGCCGCGCCTGACGCATTCCCCCGCAAGCGCACGAACTGTGCGGTGCATACCGGAACCGATGCGGGGCGCTCCGTACCGTGGGCACTTCCGCTGGCAGCTGCCAGCCTCTGCCCAGGTATGACCATGACGAAAGAACGGATGTTTCGTGCGGCAGTACTGACCCTGTTGCTCGCCGCTGGCAGCGCATTCGCGCAGGCACCCCTGCCGCCGCAGCGCGCTGATGTACAGGCGATCACCGAAAGCACCGCGCGCGAGATCGCTGCGTTGCTGGCCCAGCCCGGGTTTGCCGACAGTACACGCGCCACGCTGCAGTCGGGGCCCGAGCAGGGCGTTGGCCTGCAGCAGGTGATGGCCCGTTTCGATCCGCAGGCACGCACCCGCGCCAGCACAATGCTGGCCGCGCAGGACCAGCAGCTGCGTCAGCGCAAGGGTCTGGCCCGGCAGGGGCCCGGGCTGCTGCAGTTGCGGGCGTTCGTGCCCGCAGGTTCCTCGCTGGCTGCGGTCGCACCGGAGCGACTGTGGGTGGCCAGCCTGCCACGTGGCGATGATCGTCACTGGACCACGCTGACCGCTTACGACGCGCAGGGGCGCGCGCACCTGCTTGATGCCCGGCAGGCACCGGACGTGCCCGTGCTGATCGTGGACGTGGATACCCGCCGTGCAGTCAAGGAAGGCACGGCCCTGGTCAACGCGGGCCTGCGCGCGCGCGGGTTGCAGTCGCCCGAACGCATCACCCTGTCGGCCGACGGCGCCCGCGCTTCGCTGGATATCACCCGCCTGGACCGTATTCGGCTGAATGATGACCAGGAACCCTGGGCACTGGGCGCGGCCGAAGTATTCGCGGTGGTGTCAGGCCTGCAGGTCGACGCTACCGAACCGGAAATGGTGACGGTCGACATGCCGTGGATGGACCATGACCAGACCGACTACACCCCCCAGCAGCCGTTGGTGATCTGGGGCAACTACCGTTTCAACACAGCCAACGTCCAGCTGTTTGAAGACGATGGCGATACCAACTACCAGGAGCTGCTGGTCGCTCTGGCAACCGGGGTGAAGACGGCGCTGGGTGCTTTCGCTCCCGAATACGCGGTTATTGCCGATATCGCTGGCGCCATCCTCAAGGCCATGCCGACCTCGTGGTTTGCCAACGACATCGATTACCTGGACAGCTTCTACCTGCTGCAGCGCGGGCAGGGCTACACCGACCGCATGGGCGCGGCGAACAACGCCAAGGTCACCCTCACGCCCATCACTCTGGTGGAGTAGGCCAGCAGGGCTTGCAGCCCTGTAACCCCGCAACCGGACCCACCCCGCCTTCGGCAGGTTCACGCGGCTGTAGGTGGGCGCCGACCGTTGGTCGGCACATCTGTCAGATATCGATAAACAGAATGGGGTCAGATCCGTTCCCTTCGGGAAACAGATTTGACCCCGCATGCGTCCCGCCGTCACCGGCAATCTGTCGAAGGTGGGGCGGTGTCGGATTGCGGGGTGTCAGCCGCATGGATGCGGCTGCCAAGCCTACACGGACGTACTTGCGCCCTCCCCGCAATCCGACACCGCCCCGCCAGACAAACAGAAACCCAGAGCCGACGCTCTTGCAGTCGCAGTCGCAGTCGCAGTCGCAGTGGCAGTTGCTCCGGCTTCTGCGGGCGCCGGGCTGCAAGCCCGGCACCCACCCAAAAGCCTCAGCAGCAGCGCCCGCCGTTGCGGCCGCCGTAGCGCGCTTCCTGGCGCTCGCGGAAGAACGTCTTGTAGTCCATCGGCTCCTGGTCCGGATGCTTTTCCAGCATGTGCCGGACGTAGTTGTCGTAATCAGGAATGCCGCAGCACAGCCGCGCGGTCTGCACCAGGCGCCGCCATATACGGCGGTGCGCCTGGTACTGGCCGACGGGAACCAGGTGGGTACTCATCACAGATCCACCATTTCGTGCGGCTTCAGCGCCACGTAAGGGGTTTCGCGATCGGTCCGCTGCGGGTTGCGGCGGGCCGCCAGGATGGTCTTGATCGCATACACCAGCACCGAGGCCACCACCAGCAGGAACAGCGCGGTCAGGCCGGTGTTCACGTAGGCATTGACTACGATCTGCTGCATCTGGCCCACGGTCTTGGCCGGTGCGGTGATGGTGTCAGTGGCGATGGCCGCCTGGTACTTGTGCGCCTGCGCCAGGAAGCCCTGGGCCGGGTTGCTGTCGAAGATCTTGATGAAGCCGGCGTAGGTGGTGCAGATCAGCAGCCACACCGCCGGCACGGCGGTCACCCACGCGTAGCGGTCACGCTTCATCTTGAACAGCACCACCGTGCCCAGCATCAGCGCGATACCGGCCAGCATCTG
>PJTS01001035.1_pt1 | contig 11950 bp, 9 predicted proteins | sample 1512251 | NCBI WGS metagenome assembly PJTS01 (sample SAMN08177686, study PRJNA422409) | Soil metagenome, whole genome shotgun sequencing project. | isolation source: Soil (2) enriched on wood chips: alkali lignin treatment | place: USA: Madison | collected 2015-01-15 | reverse complement strand
GTCATTATTTATGTTTTGATAATTCCTTCACTTCATAAAAGCATCTAAATCTTTTTAATAAGTGCTATGCACACATTAAAAATCTTCATGCTTTTCGAGTTTGGCTCGCCTGCTTGGTCACTCAGGCTTCGCTGTTGTCACTATTTTTGATATCCCCATCACACAATTCCTCTTTTCAAAAATACCGCCAACAGCTTCGTCTATTTCATAGATATCGTTGAATCATGCTACGCATTTCTCTTCAACGACCTTCCCTCAACTCGCAGGACAGCGAGCGGAAGGACTGGCTTAATATCTTAGAGAGTATTTGGATAACAAAACACTTTCTAATAGAATAGGGGATATTACCCGAGATTACGCATCCATATTATTTCAGCTCACTTTTGTTTTATATTATATAGATAATCCAAGTGATCTAGATATTTAATAAGAACTCATTTCTATATTTTATACCCCATAATAATTTTCGGTTCTCGAAAAAGATAAGTTATATAGAAGTTGTCTAGTTCATCTATCTGCAAAAATCAAAAGTCATCATTAACTTTATACAAATAGAAAGGAGGATATTTTACTGAAATAGCGAGAACACATGCGAGAACAGAGGCCTGTTTAAGGGTCAAAAAACAAGGTTAATCAACAAAATTTTTCAATTACTGATCTAAAGATAAATCTGTTTAAGTATTTAAAAATCAATTAATTAGAAGAGAAAAACAGAAGTTCAAAGCATTGATTAAGAGTCTGTTGCTCTACCAACTGAGCTACGAAGTCATTCGATAAATCAAATGTAAGATTCACCAAAGAGAAAGTCAAGTATAAAATAAATTTTTTATTCTTTTCCTTTCATTTTTTGCGCCATTGCTTCGATCGCTTTGGATGTGCGTTCATACATCGGTTCTACAAATTCATATAACATCTGATAACTGTCAAAAACCTGCTCCGCAAAGTCTAAATTCGACATATACGTACCAGATATTTCCTGATAAGCTTCCAAAAAAGCCTGCTGATCATCATCGACAGAAACAATATTGACGGGTTTAAAATTCTCGCGAACAAATGGAGGTAGAAATCGGCATCCACTAATACATACACTAACATTTATTCATCGTGGGAATGTCCACTTACTTCATAGGAGCAGCTATCTTCCCCATGATCATCGGCCTAACCTCCATCTCTATCGGTTTTTTTATTGCTGTTTTAGCTCCTTTTTTCAATGGGATGACGACAGTTCGATAGCCGATCATTTCTGCCCGAAGTTCCTGATTCTTGTTCAGGAGCGATTGCGGTACCCAAAGTTCAAAATTACCTTTTTCATCAGCTTGCGTATGGTAGCTTCCTATAGTCACATTAGTGCCCATCATACTGTCCCCTCCAGAAGCGCAGACAATTTTTCCGGCAATCTTTACTTTACTGCTATCCTGATTTGATGATACTTGCCTGTTGTTACCTCGAAGGTTTGAATTTATTTTTTTACCTTCAGATTTACTTGTTCCATCTCCCTTCAATTGTACCACAATCACTTCTCCTGTCGTCTTATTATTAACACGATGGTCTGGATTTAGTTGCTTTCCGACAGTTTTATTTGCCCCTTTTGATTGTACCGTAGTGACTTCCCCCGTTGTGAAGATCTTCTGAGCCTGCGCAGTATGAAAGCTCAATGAACCGATCAACATCAGTCCTGCAGCAATACCACCCCATCTATTGCGCCATAGCGGATTTTTTGCAAAGGAAACACTGGCATCCAGTTCACGTAACAGCTGATCTTCATAAAATCGGCCACAAAGCCCTTTACTAGATTTTTTGATCTGATCTACAATTTCCTGATCGCTCATCTCCGAGAAATCAACGACTACCTTTTCACACTTGCCACAAAAGCGTCCCTGTTCCTTTGCTGTCATTTTACCCCAATCTGCTGTGCAGGATTCTTTTACTTGTAATATGATCTTTTCCATGTCTATGTCTTTATGTTTGGTAAGGGATGCACAAAAATTCAAGATTCCACAAGGGCGGAACAAAATAATTTCAAATAGCTGTAAAGAGGGAATAGGGGAATACAAGTAAAAATAAAAAACAGGCTGCATCCGAAAAAAGGTCGGACACAGCCTGTTCACAATATTTATTATCGCTTTCAAATCAACTTTGGAAGCTATTTTTCGAAATCGCCTTTCGATATAGTCCTGCTATAGCTGGAGGGGATCCCCCAGCCTGTAGCCATTTATTCATATCACCGCACTATTTGAGATCAGCTAGGATTTCCTTTACTGCACGCTCTAGCTGCGGATCTTTATTTTCCATACGATCCTGCACTGTATTTTTCACAAAAATATCCGGTGCAACGCCCGTCTGCTCCAGATCCTGTCCATCTAGGGTATAACATCCCCAGGAAGGTAATCGGTAGAAAGAGCCATCGACCAATCCTTTACCTGAGGTAAAGATGATCCAGCGGTAGGTTTCGTTACCGATAATTTTACCCAGTTTCAGTGCTTTGAACCCCGCTGCGGTCATCTCCGCATCACTCAGCGATTGCTCATTGATCAACAGCACGATCGGTTTGGCTGCAGGTGCGAAATTACTTTGCGGTGCACGCTTCCCACCACGATATTGCCATTGTAAGTAAGGGCGCTGCGACAAAAAGCGCAATACCTCATCATGCACATTTCCACCGGTATTATAACGTAAGTCTAAGATGATACCTTGCTTGTTATTTTCCTGCTCGGCCATATCGATGAGAAAACGTTGCAATTCGCCGCCCGACATATTCTTCATGTGCGAATAGGCGATCTTATTGTCACTCAGTTTATCTACACGGCTGCGGTTATCCTTGATCCATTCATCGTAAATCAATTCCCTAAAAGCTGTACTGGAAGCCGGTCGTACATTCGTTTGAACCTCTTTTCCATTACGGCTCAAAGTCAGCTGAATTTCCTCTTCTAATGATGGCCAGGTAAAATAGCTGTCTCGATCTGCCGCAGTATTCAATTTAACACCATTGACAGCGACCAATACATCTCCTTCTTTGATATCCACCTCTTTCTTTGCCGCCGGTCCATTGGTCACAATGCGACTAATCTTATAAGGGTTCTGGCTATCATATTCCACGCCGATTTCGTTGGTCACAAAGCCGAATGGTTTACGCTCTTCAGCTCCCATTGAACTGAAGCCCAGGTGTGATGAGTTCAGCTCGCCCAACATATCATTCAGGAGAATACGCAGGTCATTCCGGTCGTTGATGCCGGGCAGATATTTTTCGTATTTCTTTTTGGTTGCGGTCCAGTCTACACCATGGAAGTTGCTATCATAAAAATTCTCTTCCAGATTGGCCCAGGTCTCATAAAACATCTGGTTAAACTCTTTCTCCAGATCCTTATTAAATTTATAGCTCATGGTTATTGCGTCGAGCTTGTTTCCCTCCAGGCTATATTTCTGTATGATACCGCGTTGAAGTACAAAATACTTGCCTGCCGATTCCTGTATCTGTCCCATTCCACCCTCAATAACTTTTTCTGTTTTTGGAGCAGTGAAAGGTTCATATACTGTACGGTAAGCACTGAATTTTCCTTCGTGGTCAGACGAATAGAACACATAGGTCTTATCTGCCTTTTGGATTACCAAAGGACTGTACTGAGTCCCGGATGCAGGGCTGACTTGTTCAATACGATCCCGCAAGCCCTCAAGATCAAGCTGCACCAAGACTGTTTTCTTTGGTTCTGCACTTGGGGCCGTCGGCTTATTCTTATCTGCATTAGCCTTACTCTTATCCTTGGCATCGTTTTCTTTTTTAGGTGTTGTTGGCTTATTTGAGACTGAATCTTTCTTTACAGTAGGCTGTGCAAATAATTCATCAAACTTCGTACTGCGATAAGGCTGGTCAAAATTGGTCAGCGCCATACGGAAAATACTCAAATTTTGCATTCCGGTAGGGTATAGAGGTTTTATTCTATTGCTGGCAAAGTAAATATACTTCCCATCTGGAGACCAATAGGGGCTAATCTCAGAAACACCGGTATTGGTCAGGTTGGTCGTTTGTCCACTTTTGAGGTTATGGACAAAGATGTCCTGCTCAAAATTACGCATTGCGGTAAATAACAAATAATTACCGTCGGGCGAAAATGAAGGCGAAGAATTTTGGAATCCCCAGATTTCGTCTTTGACTACGGTCTGACTCTTTAGACTACCTAGATCCAACGTACGTACCTCATCACGGCCACTTAGGTATACCGCTTTTGTCCGGTCGGCATTAAAGGTAATGTCACGGTTGTTTCGAAGATCTTGGGTCAGCTGTTTCACTTCACCTTTGCCATCCGCAGTGCGGGAAAACCAATTTTGATAGCCTTGGAATGTTTGGCTATAGAGTAAAGTTTTGCTATCCTTAAGCCATTTGACCTCCATGACGCGCTCTCCCTGTCCGGACATCTGACGGACAAACTTGCCCTCGCTATCGGAAACAAAAAGCTCTCCTCGGGATACAAAAGCTATTTTTTTGCCATCTGGCGAGACATCAAAATTACTGATATTACCCGAAATATTGAATTCCTTTAGCTTGCCGAGGACCTGATTGCGGTTTAAAGCAATATTGGGTTGCATTGTTTTCTTTCCATTGACATCGTAAATATAGAGTTGATAACCCTTTTCAAATACGATCTTTTCGCCGTTTGCTGACACAAAAGGTCTCTTTACGGATTCTGGGAAGCTTGTCAGTGCTGTTTTGGTCTTGCCGTTGAGCTGATACAGGTTGTATTCGCCGTTGTTTTCATCCGAAACGTAGTATATTGTTCCCTTTTGGTCTATTGTAGGCCATAGGTCTTTTCCGACATAGTCTGTATATTGTTGAAATGCTTTTGTTTTGGGATTATAGGAGCGGATATCTGGATTGAATGCTCCTTTATAGCGCTTGCGGTTTGCCGAACTATATCCTTCCCAGCTATCGTTGAACAGAAGCTCTCCCGATGGTGTAGGAACGATCCCACTGATATAATTGAAAAAATGTGGAAATAAGCGTGTTGCCGTACCGCCATCTACTGAGACCTGGTAACCTCCCATACGATTATAACGTGTCGAAGTAAAATAGAGCGTTTTACTGTCCCAGCTCCAGCTATCCACTTCATCCGAGGCGTCATGCGCGGTCAATTGACGGATATCTCCACCCGCTAAGGGCATGACATAGACATCCATATTCCCGTTTTGATTAGCCGAGAATGCTAACCATTTACCATCTGGGGAGATTCGGGGATTGATCTCATTACCTTCCATACCAGTAAGGCGGACAGCAACCCCACCTTGGCTTGCTACTTTCCAAAGATCACCTTCATAACTGAATACCATCTCCTTCCCATCGGGTGTCAACGCGGGATGAGACAAGAATGTCGGTTGTTGCGCAACAACATAAGCAGTTCCGCCATAGGCCAGAACTGCACTCAAAAGCAGTTTTTTTATCATTATATCTAGGAGGCTAATAATTGTTTGCCTTTAACAAAAATAGAATAGCTTATTGAAAAATCATGGAAGTATTGCGAATTTTACATTTTTATTGAATTTAGCCCGGTGTTAATAGGCCTTATTTGAACATCTTCGTATATTTAATGTAAAGTAGGGACCTTCAATAGCTGGCATCTAATCATAGTAGCAATTAGCAGGATCGAATCAGACACAGGTAACATATATAGAATGTTGATAGTAAAACATTTAAAACATAAAAATTTATCCCAACGATTAAACGAAGATAATTATCGCAACCTTCCTGCGCAGAAAGCAAAACAAAAGAAGATAATTAGCGTTGTTTGTGAAGATAATTATCACTAGACTTTAATTACCGATTATACGCTCGCTCCGCTTAACGATCTTTTTTCTGTTGAGACTGGGCCGCCAAATTTCTTTATTGATCCTGTCGTAAAATGAAATAGTTATCCGTAACTTTGCACGCTCAAATCAAATACTATGGACGCACCGTTAACTCTCTCAGAGGAAGATCTTTACAATAAGCGCAATCGCATACGGATTGCAGTATCACTTTTCTTTTTTTGTCAGGGTATTGCTTTCGCATCCTGGGCTAGTCGCATCCCTGTCATCAAGGAGCGCCTCCATTTGAGCGAAGGACAACTAGGAACAATCCTATTGATGCTTCCTGTGGGACAACTGGCGACAATGGCTCTTTCCGGTAAGCTAGTTACAAAATATGGCAGTGCCAAAGTCCTGAGTATCGTACCGATTGCTTATGCATTGGTCCTCTGCTCCATCGCCTTTGCTCAAAATGCCTGGCAACTGGGGGCTATTCTATTTCTTTTTGGTGTAACTGGTAATATGTGCAATATTTCGGTCAATACACAGGGAGTAGCTACAGAGCAGATCTATAAAAAGTCTATTATGACATCTTTCCATGGCGCCTGGAGTATCGCGGGTTTTACAGGAGCGCTAGTTGGACTGCTGACCATGAACCTTGGCCTGGATACGTTACCTCATTTCTTGATTATATTGGCTTTCGTAACGGCCAATACCTTGATTAATCAGCGGCATCTGGTTCCGGGAAAATCGCCGCAGAAAGAAAAGCGGAGTTTCTTTTCCAGACCGGAGGGAAGCCTTTTGCAACTGGGTATCATTGGATTTTTCAGTATGGCAACCGAGGGAGCCATGTTTGACTGGAGTGGGGTATACTTTAAGGAAATTGTACACGCTCCCGAAAAATTCGTAGTCGTGGGATATGCCTCTTTTATGATCATGATGGCTATAGGCCGTTTTGTGGGTGATGGTGTAATTCGCAAACTGGGACGCAAAAGAACCTTACAATATAGTGGAATCTTGATGTTTGTGGGCATGATGACCTCGGTCGTTTTTCCTCAATTTATTGTATGTACCCTTGCTTTTATGCTTGTGGGGATCGGTGTTGCCTGTAATGTACCGTCGATCTATAGTATCGCTGGCCAAAACAAAAATGTCCCATCGGGCGTGGCATTGGCCATGGTATCGAGCATTAGCTACCTTGGTTTTCTAATGGGACCGCCGCTGATTGGCTATATCGCGGAGGTCTTTAGTCTCCGTTATTCTTATGGCGTTTTCGCCTGCTTCGGCTTACTTATGTTTGGCATGGTCGGAAGATTATCACTATTTAAGGAAACGCAACCAAATTCGTAACAGTATTGGCTGTAGATTGTATACTCTTAGTATGTATACCTAACATTGATCGCCGCTTTTTTACACGATTCCCTACGGTGTATTCGCCTGCTTCGGCTTACTTATGGTTGGCATCGTTGGAAGATTTTCCTTATTTAAGGAAACGCAATCTAATTAGCAGCATTATTGACCTTAGATAGTATATTCTTAAGAATTTAGTTGGATTCGACCGTTGTTATCGGCTTTTTACCGCCACTCCATAGGTGTTTTTGCCCGCCTCGGCTTAGCCATGTTTGGTATGACTGGAAGGCTACCCCTATTTAAGGAAAGGCAGCCAAATTCGTACTTAACCATGTTCGCTATGGTCTTCGTTCTTGCTTTGACCTATTTCTGTTTATCATGACCGGAAGGACCGCTCCCATCAATTTGATTTGAGGTAATTTAAAGTTGGATACCGGACGTTTATTGAATGAAATCATCGGCATAAGAATAAAATAAATACAGGTAGTCCCCACACCCAATAGTGATCCAAACGCGACATCTTCAAGGAAATGCTGCCCCAAATAAATTCTGGAATAGCCTGTTAACGCGGCTAGAATAAAACAAAACAGACCTATTCTTTTGTCCTTGGAAATAATAGCAACAGTCGCCGCCATAGCAAATGCAGAAGTCGTATGCCCCGAAGGAAAGGAATTGGCGTAGGCCACAGGTAACCAAGAGACAACATGGAATGTCGGGTCCCCTTTAAACATCGCTGCCGGACGCTCTGCATGAAATATACTTTTCAAAACACAGCATACCAAGCCCGAAAAAACATAAGTTCCAAAAATTCCCTTGGCAAAATTCCATTTTTTCAGAAAGCAAAACACAAGAGCTAGGGCTATAATACAGATCCCATCCCCAACATATGTGTTCAATGTCATGAGAATATCTGCCCACAGAGCATGATGACTATTAATAAACTGAAATGATTCTCTCTTTGTAACAAAAAGTAGGATAGAGGCAATCAGTATAAACCATATACCGAAGGTTATGAAAAAGGCACGGTTGGTATTATATATCCTTTTAAATTGATTCTGAATCACTTTTATCATTTCACAGGCTTTATCGGACAAATTTAGCTGCCGAATATTAGTAAGTCATTAATTTGTAATAAAATTTAAATTAACACAATTTTTACCAATACTGAAAATATTATGACAAAAGTCCGGAAATGTTACAGAATTAATGACATAATGAGTTTATTGATTATCAATGCCAATTGATATATCTCTTTTTTAATGTTCTCTATTTCCGAGGTTCAAAGATGGGTGCTATCCGCACTCTTTTTATTTTGAACTAACAGCTGATCATATTTCAGGAACACAGTATGTTTTTTATTCAAGAGCCAATTATTCAAAAGCCAAAAAATGTTATTTCATATTGATGCGCGTTTCCAAAAAGTATTCCAGTTAGAATAATAATCCATGCAATACTTTATAATAACATCGGTTTTTATTAAATCTGTTATGCGAACAAATTTAAAATCGAAAAGAAAATCGAAAAGAAAATCAAAATGACAACTTTAATGTTTAACAATATGCCCGGCGGAGAGCAGGTGCAAGTCCTGCACATATCAATTCTTTTTGAGTGTACGCAGCACCGTTGGGCTACTTATTTAAAATCTTCAAAAAGTTATGCGTACACTCAAGAAGCAAATAAGCACACGACCTGAGGTCAGGAGCTTAAAAATCCAACCAACAATCAAATTTAATCGCTGGTGCCAGACTAGAGTACCTGTTATCAGGTTAAGCAGCCTCTGGCTAGAAAAATTAGGCTTTACTCCCGAAAAGCGGGTCTCTGTCATGACCATGGACAAACTTCTCTTTATCAAATTAGAGGAATAGCACTACAGAATAGCAAAGATGATTCTGTCTTAAAATAAAACAGGAGAAATACCTTTTATCGTATTTCTCCTGCAATTGAAAAGTGATATCATTACTATCATTTCTCTCTATGTAGCCCCGAGCAGAATCGAACTGCTATCAAATGTTTAGGAAACATCTATTCTATCCGTTGAACTACGGGGCCCTTTCAAAAGCCAAACTTAGGTTTATTTTACAAATAAGTCAATAGCTATATGAAAATCCATCCTATATTTTTTGTAGGCTTCCATCATTAAGAAAAAAATAGCTCGATGATGATGTTCAACAATGACTCAACGACCATTGCATGACCATATACATCCAATAACGAAGTAACTAAGAATTAATCCGGAATAGCCTTAGATACCCTGCGACAGTTCACTCATAACTATAGACACAACAGGTCAAAGCAGCCATCTTAAACAGATTGCAATCGGTGCAATGTGCTCAACTATTTGACAGGAAAATTTAAAGTGAATTTTATAAAGGAAAAAAATGTGGAGGGAGAAGGATTCGAACCTTCGAAGCCGAAGCAACGGATTTACAGTCCGTCCCATTTGACCGCTCTGGAACCCCTCCAGCATTGCGCTATTTTGAAATAGAACGTCGCAAAAGTAGGTTTTGCGCAGCACTTGTGCAACTATTTTGATGCATTAATCTGTAACTACCCCAGTATGAATTGCTTTATTTTTTCGAAACATCCCAGATCCCGTATAAACACATCTTCAACGACATATTAATATAATAAAAACTTATTGTTATATTCTAGTCATAATAGATTTTGATGATAGTGTATTGGTAAAATCAATTCGCTTTTTGATCGGAGTTGCCTTATCTTTGTGACAACAAAAAAAGAAAGATATATTATGAGTTTCACAGGTAAAAGTTTTCCAAGCATTACGGTAGATGCAATCGATTATTTAGGCGACAATTTGCAGATCAACATTTTCGAAAAAGCAGTTAAAGAAGGTAAAAAAGTAATTTTATTCTGGTATCCAAAAGATTTCACTTTTGTATGTCCTACAGAATTACATGCTTTCCAAGAGGCTGCTGCTGAATTTGAAAAACGCAACACAATCTTAATCGGTGCTTCTTGCGACACAAACGAAGTTCACTTTGCTTGGTTAAACACTGCAAAAGATAATGGCGGTATCGAAGGTGTTGAATATCCTATTTTAGCTGATACTAACCGCAACTTATCTAGCGTATTGGGTATCTTGGACGTTCAAGAAGTTGAGCATCCTGAGTACGGTACATTAGCACAAGGATCTGCTGTTACTTACAGAGCTACTTATTTGATCGACGAAACTGGCCGTGTATTCCACGAGTCTGTAAACGATATGCCTTTGGGCCGTAACGTAAAAGAATATTTACGCTTGATCGACGCTTACGCGCACGTACAAAAATTTGGCGAAGTATGTCCTGCAAACTGGGAAGAAGGTAAAGATGCAATGAATGCAGACAGAAAAGGTGTAGCTGACTATTTAGCTAAACACTAACAATAAAAGACCCTAGGTCTTATCAACAGGGGCCTTTATCCCGGCTCCTGTTGATTTCTCCATCAATCACCTTAATAATAAAATCATGTTACAAGAATTAGAAAACGATAATTTACAAGAAATTGTAAACAATAACGATATTGTGATGGTTCAGTATGCTGCTACCTGGTGTGGTAATTGCAAAATCATGAAACCAAAATTCAAGAAATTGTCTGGCGAAAATGAGCGTGTTCCTTTTATCATCGCTGATGCAGAAAAATTCCCTGAATCACGCAAATTGGCGAACGTCAATAACCTACCTACATTTGCTGCATTTAAAAACGGTAAATTGGTGAATCAAGTACAAACAAATAAGTTGGACGCATTAGTAGAATTATTCAATGAAGCTGCCGGTAATTAAACATCTTACAGAATTCATCGAACAGAATGATGTCGACTATGTATTGGAGACCATCGAGACACTGGAAGCGCTTACTGAAGCTCCATTGAAAGATGAGGAACTCGACGTGATCGGTGAATTAATTTCTAACCTATACGGAGCAGTAGAGGTTGATAAATTGATAAAAGAAGGCAATTCGAAAAAAGATGCCTTAAATATGTTCATGAAACGTGTTTTAGGAGCAATTGACAAATAATTTTGCTTGATTAAACACCCTGAAGTGAAACTTTCTTTTCATATTTTTAGTTGCTCAAAAGCTAAATTGTTGACAAAATTTAGCAATGTGGAAAACTAATTGAAGGAATCTGACAGAACTAAATATTTTCTACATATATTTACTATGTTAAAGGTTGCCACTTGGAGCGAAGCGACAAAATAACTATTCTCTAAAAATTCGTTTCAGGAAAAAATATTTTAATTGTTAAACGGAAATTTCAACTTGGTTGGAATTTCCGTTTTTTGTTTTCAGCTGAATTTTAAGCTAACTCCTTTATTTTCGTGGGGTTTCATCCACTTTATAGCGAATAATATACATTAAAATTACAATGTACAACGATGCGGTTTTGGATGAAATCTTTATCTTTAAACATGCGAAAACCCTTTCTTTCTGTCATTATTCTATTGGCTAGTATGCTGTCAAAATCGACTGTACAAGCACAAAATCCGCAGTGGAATGCCGCCGAGATTAAGCTTAACCTAGAAAAACTGAATGTTTTAGGCTCTGTCCTGTACTTTGCAGCACATCCGGACGACGAAAATACCCGTCTGATCGCTTGGCTCGCCCAGGAGAAAAAATATAGAACGGGTTACTTATCCCTGACCCGTGGAGACGGGGGACAAAATCTTATCGGTACCGAACAAGGCATCGAACTGGGACTGATCCGTACGCAGGAACTTCTTGCCGCACGAAAGATCGACAAAGGGGAACAATTTTTTTCCTCAGCCTATGATTTTGGGTTTTCCAAAACGCCCGAAGAAACGTTTGCCTTTTGGGACAAACAACGGGT
>PJTS01001030.1_pt1 | contig 11998 bp, 7 predicted proteins | sample 1512251 | NCBI WGS metagenome assembly PJTS01 (sample SAMN08177686, study PRJNA422409) | Soil metagenome, whole genome shotgun sequencing project. | isolation source: Soil (2) enriched on wood chips: alkali lignin treatment | place: USA: Madison | collected 2015-01-15 | reverse complement strand
TTCAGGTCCTTATTATGTGTCTCGGGGACCGTGTTGATGCAATAAAAACCAATAGCAAAACAGATTAGACCGACAATTGCAGCAGCATGCAGTTCAAAAACAACGGGCTTCAAGAAAGCATATAAAGTTGTCATGCCAATCACTGTACCACGCACGATATTCGGTATGGTCGTCGCGGCGGTAGCGCGGATATTGGTACCAAACTGCTCGGCAGCGATCGTCACAAACATCGCCCAATAACCGATTCCAAAACCAAGCCAGCCACACATGATATATAGCCCTTTGGCACTTTGCACTCCGCCATAGAGATAAATAATGCTGCCCACTAGGGTAAAAAGCATAAATAGGGCAATCGCGCGCCTTCGTGAAGCAAGATAATAGCTAATAAATCCGCTCAAAAAGTCTCCTGCCGCCAGACCGATGTAGCACCACATCACACTGAGACCAGGTTTGATCTGTTCGTCGATATCCATTGCTTGGCCAAATTCATTGCTAAAAGTAGTTAGTATACCAATGACATACCAGGTAGGTAGACCGATACCAATGCACTTGAGATAGAGTTTCAGCCGGTCCTTATTGGTGAAGAAAGAAGCTAAATTACCCTTTTTAAGTCCGTCAAAATCTTTCATGGACTTATATAGGCCGGATTCAAATACGCCAATGCGCAGGATCAACAATAATAAACCGAGACCACCACCGGCAAAATAAGCGTATCGCCAACTAAATAGTTCAACGGTAAAATACGCCGCCACTGCGCCTAATAAACCGACAGCCGCAACAACGGAAGTGCCAATGGCTCGTAGCTTTTTAGGTAAACTTTCGGAAACTAACGTAATTCCAGCACCGAGCTCACCCGCCAAACCAATACCAGCAACAAATCGAAATAATTTGTAGGTCGTGACATCCTGCACAAATCCACAAGCGAAGTTGGCAATGGAGTAGGTGATAATGGAACCAAAGAGTACCGATAGACGGCCTTTTTTGTCTCCAAGTACACCCCAGGCCACACCGCCGAGCAGTAGACCACACATTTGCCAGTTGAGAATGCTGGCACCCTGCATCGAAAGACCTTGTTCGTCAAGGCCCAAGTCTGTAAGACTTGGGATCCTGACGATGCCAAAAAGCAAAAGATCGTAGATATCAACGAAATACCCCAATGCTGCGACGATAACCGGAGCACTTAGCAGGTATTGGATGGCTGTTTTTTCGTTTCCCATACTGCATCCAATTTATTGATAGATAAATGAAACTGTTGCCTGGCAATCCTGATCTGAAACTGCCCTGATCCAATGTGCACTAAAACCCTTCGGAAATTGATGTTCAATAGTGGTCCCCGCTGGGATATGGATGGTTTTGTATGTACTGAAGCCTGTAAGATCAAAGTCTACTTCTAGGGTAATATAGGTGTCCTTGTCTGCACTGAGCTTGACTGATTTTTGGTCGTAGCCTGTCATTAGATAGGGAAGTGAGGGACTGTGGGCTTTAACGCGTGTATTTTTCCATACGGCTCCCTCTCCAACAGGTTTGCCCATTTTCCACATATCATCCACAGCACCATACCACAGTCCATTATTGTGATCACCAAAATACTGGCCGTCAGGTTGTGCATCTTTTCGGGCTCCACTGAATATCAACAATCCTCTCCAGGTGCAGAAGTCTACAATTTTTTTGTTGTGTGTGGTCACAGGACGAAGTGCAAGAAAACCGCTTTCTCGCCCTACTTCATAGAAAGTACCACTGATATTGAGCATAAATCTCTCCGACTCAATCTCGCGCTTATCGCGATAGGCAAAGTCTTCATAATGAGCAGAACCTTTGGGAATACGGAAGGTACCAGTGCCATCTTTTATGATAACTGAAGCATCGTCAATGCTGTAGCTCTTGACAAATTTTCCAAGGCGCAGAAGCTGTTCGCTACTATCAACTGGGTTTGGAGCTACAGTAAGGTTTTCCGTGATCTCGGAATATTTCTTGGTGTCAGTCTGCAAAACCTGAAGGTTTTTGTTGAAATTGGCCGGTCGAATAATATTGGTATGGATGGCTTCTGAACTATTGATATCAGCCAGCGACTTAAATAAGGTGGTATTGGACGCTTGTGGCTTGCCCGTAAAATGCATAAAGGCTGTTGCCTGACAATCACTGTCTACTTTGAAGCGTATCCAGTTGGCTTTAAGGTCAGCGGGTAATAGGTAATACTGATAAATATTGCCTTTTAGCGATATTGTTTTATAATTTTTCCAATGGTTGTTTCCTTTTTCATCAACTTGGATCGTAAGATTGGTCGCTTTATCTGTGAGTAGGTGAAGTACCTTTTGATCAAAACCATTAATCAGGTAGGGGTCAGAGACGATGTTGGCTTTAACCTCATCCTTCATCCACGGACCGCCCCAACCAGTAGGACTACCCCAGGTTTGGAGATCGCTCCATTGGCCAAACCATAGATTGGATTGTGAGCGGCCGGCTAATGGGTTTTGCAGGACGGTAGTTTCATCCGTAGCAATAACGATTTGGTCGTTCCAACTGCAGAAATCAGGAATGTAACGTAAGTGACTGTTGAGCGGGCTAATGCCGCCACTATTGGCCCTGGAAAAAGTCTTTGGAAAATCGTACATCATGGCGTGCATATCCATCAACATTTTGCCATTACCGACTTCTCGAATACGTGGCCATTCGGTATACCATCCGCCACGATGGTCGTAGGTATGGGCGGCTTTGGGAAGACGGTAAGTATACCATTGCCCGTTGTCTAATAATTTGAGCATCACCGAACGTTTGTCCCAGCCAATACTCCACAGTGGAGCTTTATTGTCTGGATTTCCATAGATTCCACCAGGTCCCGTGACATCCGTAAACTGTCGGCGTTCGATTATCTCCCAATTTTTACCATCCCAACTGGCTAGTATGCCCTTCTCTTCGTCACCCTGTGGTAAGCTACCAGCTTTAAGCATATCGTTGGTAATTTTAAATACGGCGTCTTCACCATTATTTGCTATCACTAAACGATTTTGGGCCGTATAGGCTCCCTTGCCATGCCAGCCCGGGACAGGCTTGTGAAAGAGTTTATTGACAGCCAATGTATTGACATTTACTTCATAAAGCATGCCTTCCATGTCGTAAAAATAGACCATATTTTTGGGGTCACTGAGGTGTCGGGCAGTGGCTGTCATACGGCCCGGCATCACGGTGAATGGGATCACGCGAACCTTGCCTTTATCATCGATAAAATAATTGCTGGTGATCAATTGATTGGACTCCCGGTGAATCATTCTATTGGCCGGTGTACCACCAATACTCTCCGGATGGATCGTGACTTGAAGATTTTGATCGACGCTATAGAGTTTGTCTGAACTGCCCGTGGGACTATGGGGTGAATAAGTGACCATCCAGAGTTTTCCCGCCCAGGGCGTAATAGCTCCTATGCCGTTTTCCAAACCTACCATACCTTTTACACCCTGCGGGTTTTGGTGCTCAGTCTTAGCCCAACCTTCGTTGAAAGTGGCTAAATGTGGGTATACCCCGCTGACTTTAAGTGGTTTGTTTTGTGATTTCACCTGAAATCCAATAAATGTTAATGTTCCTAAAAGAACACTCTGTTGTAAAATTGCTCTTAATTTCATCTGTCTGTTACTTTGTAAAATAGTTTATTCTTATTTGGATTTCATTAGGATATGTCCTATTGATTCGGGTATTTTCGGCAAAATTTCCATTAGGATATATCATTTTAATAATTGGGATTTTGTTCAATATTTGGATTCTGACGAAGTTCGATTGCAGGAATTGGCCATAGATACTGCCTGGTTTTATCGAATTTCCGTTCGTTGAGAATTTTGATATCCGTACCAAAAATGCTGTAATCTGCAATGCCATCATCATCGATGGGGGTGACGCCCGGAAAAGGCCATTTTGACCTGTTTTGGGCGATAGGATCGGGGAGTCCGATGACAGGCCTAGACAGCGCTTTTTCGGCGATTTTCCATCGGATCAGGTCCATGTAGCGGAGTCCTTCACGAACAAATTCGACCCGCCTTTCGCGACGGACAATTTTCCGTAATTCAGCTTGTTCCATGCTTGTTACAACAGGGTAAGATGTGGTTTGCGAAACGGAAACCCCATAAGCTCGCGCACGAAGCTGATTGAGGGCGTCAAGCACTGTTGCATCAATTTCGTTGCGCTCAATCTTCGCTTCGGCAAATGTCAAAAGCATCTCTGCATAACGGATGATGTAGACATCTTGATCTTCAACCAGACGGTCAGCCCAGGTTTGATCAATTCCCTTTTTCCAAAGGAAACCCGTATAACTGGCAAACTGCGCCACCGCACGGCTATCACTGTTGGTGACTTTACGGCCCAGCTTGCTGCTCCATACCTGTAGCGAATCGGGGTGCGGATTGTAATTATAACCTAACCAATACGAATTAAATTCTACAACGGTTGCTCCAAGACGAGGATCCCGGTTTTTAAAAGGATCCAGCGGATTGTAACGTGGCGACTCATCGATAGGCAGACCATCTGTACATTCAAAGGCATCCACAACATCTCGGGTGGGAATGTCGGCGCCATATCCACCTGTTGTCCGAGATATAAAATCTTTGACATATTCTGAACCGTTGAAAACTTTTTGGGCCTGATCTCTTGGGATGCTTAAAATAAGCTCTTTGCTAGTTTCACCGGATTTTAAAAATAAATCCCTGAAACTTGGGTTGAGGGCATAGGTGCCTGCCTTTGCCAATGTCATGACTTCTTGTGCTGCATCTCGCGCGAGATCGTATTTGCCTAAATATAGGGCCGTCCTTGCCTTGACTGAAAGAGCGACTCCTTTGGTCAGCCTTTTAATATCTGAATTGAGATAGCTGGCTGGAAGGTTGGCAGTGGCAAAATCCAGTTCTGAAAAGATAAAGTCCGCAATTTTTGTTCGATCTGTTTTGATAATGCTGCCGGCTTCTTCCAAACTCAATGTTTTGGTAATAAAAGGGACATCCCCAAAATGAGTGATCAATCTGGCGTATTGATATGCTCGGATCAATCGCATTTCAGCTTCAAGCCTTGTGAGTACGGCTGCGGGCGTATTACCTGCGGCACGGTCCTTATTTTCCAGAAAGGCGCAGGCTCTGGCAATAGCCTTATAGCAGTTGAGCCAGTAGGTTTGTACGGTTGTGTTGTCGGCATTCATTGTACCACCAATGACTGCATTGGTCAACTGAGCGCGATGCCAGTCGTTGTCGCTAAATAGCTCATTGTCATTCTCCCAGAAAACGGATCGATACAAATCATTAACCGCCAATTCCAGCTCGGCTTGATTGGCATAAAAAGTACCTGTTGATGGACCAGTTAGTGGATTTAGGTCCAGTTTATTGCACGACATTAATCCTAATGTCATAAAAATGAATATCTTTCTCATTGGATTGTGTGTATAATTATGATGTTGGTTTTCTGACTGATTAAAAACTAACGCTTGCACCGACCATGTAAGTGGTGACAATGGGATAGGTAAAATCGCCAGCTTCAGGATCTATGTACTTGGGAAAATGGCTGAGTGAAAACAGATCATTGGCTGAAGCGAATAATCTAAGGGACTGCAAACCTACTTTGTTGATGAATTTTTGTTTAAGGGTATAACCTAAAGTGAGATTTTTCAATCGGAAGTAGGAGCCGTTCATCAACCAATGATTTGAAAGTGCATAATTTTGCGGATTTGAATTATTGGATAATCTTGGATAAAAGGCTGCTAAATTTTGTGCTTCGGTATTGTTGGCGCTCCAAAACTTGCCCACCATTTCGGCTGGTACGTTGCCAAATGCACTCAAAAATGGTTGTATGGACTCGGAGGTTCTTCTTGTTAATTTTTTTCCTACACCCTGAAATACCAAAGCAAAATCAAATCCCTTGTAGTCTAATCTGATATTTCCACCAAATTGGTATCTTGGCAAAGCTCCTCCAAGGGTGACCTTATCATCAGGTGTGATCTTACCATCTCCGTTTATGTCTTCAAACCGAAAGTCACCCGGCTTGGTCGACGCATTGGCTACTGGTCCTGCAGTCACTTCGGCCGCATTTTGAAAAATTCCATCATAGCGGTAGCCAAACCATTCGTTGTATTCACTACCTTCTCTGATAAGCTGATCGCCCAGTGTCTGTGTGCCTTTTAGATCCCCAATTCTGCTTTTTGCATCGGAAGCATTGACTGCAATACTATACTCCACTTGACCAAGTTTTGATTTCCAGGTCGCTTCAAATTCCCAACCATTGACGGCCAATGTTCCAGCATTTTGATCAGGTTTGTCATAGCCGACATACAATGGAATATCTAAGGGTAAGAGGATGTCAAATGTTTTTTTGCGGTAATAGGTTGCAGCGATATTCAATCTGCTGTCTAAAAATGAGGCATCTAGTCCAACATCGGTACTTTGTGTGGTTTCCCAGCTAATGTCTGGAATGGCATAGACTTGTTGACCAGCGCCCACTACAGGTACAACAACACCGTTTTGGTATACTAGTGCGGTGGTAGTTGTCAGATTTGCTTGGTATGGATAATCACCGATTCGCTCGTTTCCGGCGCGTCCCCATCCCCCTCTCAGGCGCAAGAAATTGATCGAACGTAGACCCTTCAAAAACTTTTCTTCGCTAAGGACCCAACCACCTGAAAAGGAAGGAAAGGTTGCGGTTCTATATTTGTTCGCAAAACGGGAGGACTGGTCGATACGAATATTTCCCTGCAAGTAGTATTTGTTTTTATAGTTATATTGCAAGCGGGAGAAGTAGGAATGTAAGCCTGCTTCCCTCGCGTTACCAGAATTGCTCCAAAGCTGGGTGCTTCCGGCATCGAGGTAGGGATAACCCAATAGCGGAAATCCATCCCGGGCGGCGCCAAGGTTTTCCGTATTGTCGTAATTTTCTTCGTAGCCAATTAGTGCGTCCAGATGATGGTCATTGGCAATACTTGCTGTATAGTTGGCAAGCAACTGCCCATTGATTGCGTAGCGTTCGGTTCGTGATTCGGACAAGGTAGTAGACGCACCACGAACATAGATTTGTCGCGCAGGGTCCTCCTTATCGTAATACTTTATTTGTTTGTTATAGGTTTTACTTTTATCAAAATCAAAGGTAGGGGAGATGAGCGCTGATAGCGTTAAGCCCTTGATAGGTTTATAATTTAAACCGATACGACCTTGAAGTTGGTTGAGTTTACCATCTGCAGTGCCACCTTCTAATACATTCGCAATGGGATTGAGACCTTCCTTGGCGGAGGCATATCTCCCGTCAGTGTAATAGTCGTCATAAAAAGCAGGTAAAATCCGTGAATCATAGACAGGGTTGTAAGTAGGAGTTTTGGTATTGGTACGCTTATAGGAAAGATCGACATTAGCAGACAATGTTGAACTGATCTGAAGGTCATTGTTTAGGCGGAACAAAAAACGCTCATAATTGTAATTGTCATATAGAGCATCTGAGTTAGCATATCCAAATGAAGCCTTGGTTTTTAATTTTTCGGTACCACTTGTTAGGACTAAATCATGGCGCTTGCGCGGCGCATAATTCTTGTAGAAAATTACATCTTGCCAATTGGTGTTGGGAAAAGCGTCTGGATCTTTGGCATTGTTTTCTAAATACGTGTCGATAAATTCATCGGTTCGGATATTGGTACCACCATCATTTCTTGACCTTTCGTTGAAAAAACGGAAATAATCCTGTATTCCTACGTACTCAGGCTTTGCGGTAGCTTTTTGCAGGCCATATTCGAAGGTATAATCCAAGCTACTTTTGCCACTTTTTCCTCGTTTGGTCGTTACCAAAATTACGCCGGCAGCTCCTCTTGAACCATAGATGGAAGCTGAAGAAGCATCCTTTAAAACGCTAATGTTATCTACGTCATTGGGATTGATATTGTCGATATTGCTTACTGGGACCCCATCAACAATAATAAGTGGAGAGTTGTTATTCAAGGAAGTAATCCCGCGTATCAAAATACTCGATCCAGCACCGGGAGCACCATTTGAGCGTGTCACCGAAACTCCAGGTACAGCCCCTTGCAAAGATTCGGAAATTTGTACGGTCTGTCGTCCGCCGATATCTCTAGCCCCGACGGTAGAAATGGAGCCCGTGACGTCTTTTTTCTTTTGGGTGCCATAACCGACAACGACCACTTCACTTAATTCATTTTGTTGGCTGGTCAAGGCAACCAGCAAATTTTCGCCCGTAAGTCGAACGGTCTGTGCTTGATAACCGACATAACTCACACGGATATTCGAGGTCTTTGTTGGGACGTCCAGACTGAACATACCTTCGGCATTGCTACTTGTCCCCTCCTTTGCGTCCTCAGCCGTTATACTAACACCAGAAAGCGGCCGCTGTGTAACAGCATCAATAACCTTGCCCTTCACCTCTCTGCTTTGAGCCAATGCAGCATATTGCAAGACCAAAAACATAGCCAATAGTAATAGTTTTCTTTTCATTTATTTATGTTTTCGTTTATATTTGGTTAACTTTTAAAAAGATTGTTATTTGCCAACCTGATTTAAGTTTTGTTTGGTTTAGTAAAATTATAAAGGGTTCAACGACAGATTACAATCTTGTCCTGTTCAAAGTATTGTTCAAATATTTGAACAGCTTAATAGTTTATAAAACAACCAGTTATCATTGATGAAAAACCATTCTGAACAAACCGTAAATTCATCGTTTTTCCAAAACCTTGATGTCTGTTGCCAAATGATAGCAGATATGATTGGAGAAAAGCTGATCGCTGAGTGGACGAATAGCGACTATATTAACTTAAGTAGACAGCTCGCACGAAAGACAAAAATCCGTTTAAGTGAAAGTACACTCAAACGGATTTTTGGAAAGTTTAAAACTTCGGAACGCTACTACCCCCAAAAAGCAACCCGGGATGCACTTGCCCAATTCATTGGTTACAAGGATTGGGACGATTTTGAAAATCGGGATGCGAGCATACCTGAACTTGATAGACCCAAAGTTTCAAATAGGGAATACGTACCCGATGTTCGGAATAAAAATCGAAGGATTTGGTTGATGTCCGCCACATTTTTGGCTTTGGCTTTTATCCTTACGTTAATTGTTTTAAAACCGTTAGAAAAAAAAGACAATAAAATGGACGTAGTCCAATTGGGTTGCCTCAATCCGAATGGAATTACACCTCATTCGGCAATTTTTAAATTGGTCGCAAAACAACCGCTAACAGATTCTTTAAGAAGTTTTTCTATTGACTTTGCGGACGGTCGATCAAAGAGAAAGCAATTTTTGAATCCCTTACTTACACATTACTATCAGGTGCCAGGAAGGTACTATCCAAAATTGAGCTATCGAAATAAAGTAATTGATACGGGGTATGTGTATCTGCAGACTAAAGGTTGGTCAATTACGGGAGCAAATCAATTTGATACAGTCAGGGTGTATCCGATTCAGTCTCCAGTTAGGGAAAGCGACGAGCAAGCAATAGCAGTATCTGCAGTAGATGCTTTCCGGGCAGGAGTGGACACCCTACGCACTTTTTTTGTTACTTTTTCGAATATAAAGCCAACCCGTATAAATGGCGATAATTACGAACTTTCTTTTCAGCTGCAGACTTCTGCGAATCGAACAGGAGTGCGTTGCTCACAAGTTGATGTAAATATTTATGGACAATTTGATCAGCATCTTTTTAGCATTTTCAAACCCGAATGTACGGTATGGACAAGCTACCAGTTTTCTGAAAATGAGAAATATGGTGAAGAAAATGATCTGCGTCCTTTTGGACATGACTTCACAAAGGGCGGTATTTTGACCCTTCGGGTAGTAGAAAAAAAGGTCAGTTTGCTGATCAATAATAAAGAAGTGTACACAACAAATTACCAAAAATCGATAGGCCATATTATGGGCCTGAATATCACCTTTGCGGGCATAGGCAGCTTTCGCAATGTGCAGCTGAGGGATCTCAAGAGTAATGAACTTTTTTAAAGTATTACGGTTAGGAATAGTAATTTCTGACTGGCTATAAAGGAAAGATAAACAATCAAACCGATCTCTGCCTTCAAGTGTATTTATATCTTTCAATGATGTGGAAGGGTGTAGCCACGATATACTATAAAATCCCATGTTTGCTAATTGTTAAATCGAATATCCTAAAAGCAAACTATTTTTACGATTGATTGTTGATAAATCGACATACTATTAAATGAAAGTTGGAGGGCAATGAATTCCCTTGGAAAAAACCATTAAACAATTTTGAAAAATATGAAAGCTATTTTGAAACTCACGGTGATTCTTACCATTTTTTTAACGCATATCACAATTGCCCTAGCTCAGACAAAGGAAGACGTTATTTATCTGGCTGACGGAAGCCAAAAAAAGGAAAGGTTGTTTCTATTGGCGATGACGTCATCAAGTTTTCGTATACTGGAGAAGAAGTACAATATGAATTAAAACGGCAAGTAATTAATAAGATTGTTTTTGCGAACGGCAGAGAGGAATCTTTTCAAAGTGCTGCTGCGGCTCAATCCAATAATGTACCCGCCAATCCGGGCACAAATAAAGTAGAACAGGGGAACATAATAGCTGTCATCCCTTTTGAAATAGTGAGCAATGATCAAGGGCTAGCTACGGATGCGATGCGCAGGGAAATTCAGCAAGCTTGCATAGACGCTATGCGGTCCCGCGGATTATCCTTTCAGATTCAGGATCCCAGGGCAACCAATGCTGCTTTAAATAAAGCTGGAATTGGTCTGGCTGATATTGCAAATCATGTACCCGATGAGTTGGCAAAACTCCTGGATGTTGATTATGTAGTCTTGGGCTCGTATGAAATTGAAAATAAAGGTACCTCTAGTTACGGATCGGGTACGGCAACCTATAATAATAAAAAACAAGACAATAAAAGTAAGGGGTCTGTAGTTCAATCCAACAGCTCATTTACAACGACAAACTAAACACAAAGGTGCAGATGAGCATTTATGATGCTAATGGAAAACAATTGTTTTCGGATACAAGAAAACCATTCTTTGGAAGCTTGGATTCTTACAAAGGTGCTTTGAAAACACTGGCGAAACGTATCCCATTAAAATAAGAGGTTCTTTAAAAAAGAGTTTTTGTACCATTTTCAATTTGTAGCGACAAATTAAACGCTAATCAGCAGGAGAACCCTTAAACGTTGGGTTCTCCTGTTTTTGTTAAAGGAAAACGGCATATTTTACATGTTTTTACTATTTTTCTACATCTTGGATACCGTTAATAAGAGTTTCTTTGAATAATACTTTAATACCACATTATTTATGAAGCTGTTATCCTTTTCTATCGGAGTTTTCTTTTGGATTATCTCAACTTACTCATTTGCACAGAACAAACATATGTTGGACGGAACCTGGCGCTTTAGTCTGGACGAGAAAAACCGGGGACTGGAAGAAAAGTGGTTTGAACGTGATCTTGCCCAAACAATCCAATTACCGGGGACGACAGATGAAGCAAGATACGGGACAAAGACAAATGGATCTGACTTTGGTATCTTAACCCGAGCATATAAATATTATGGACCTGCTTGGTACCAGCGGGAAATTACCGTGCCAACCGACTGGAAAGGTAAACAGATTTTCCTGAACCTGGAACGGGTGATGTGGCAATCTATGCTTTTCGTGGATGGTCGACAATTTACGCCGCAGGATGCATTAAACTCGCCACATCTGTATGCACTGGGGACGCTTAGTCCGGGCAAACATCGGTTGACAATCCGTATCAACAATGACATGATCTACAACATTGGTGACAAAGGTCATGCTTACACAGAGTATACTCAGAGTATCTGGAATGGTATAGTCGGCAAAATTGAACTCATAGCAAAGAATCCAATCCATTTTTTTAATCCACAAGTTTTCACATCAATAGCACCCAAGGCTTTTCAGCTCAAGGATACTTTGCTGAATAATAGTGGCAAGAAAAGCTCCGTAACGCTAGCCTATTCCTTACGGGAACGTAAGAGTGGGAATGAGCTGTTTCTTGGAAAACGGAAGTTTACTTT
>PJTS01001028.1_pt1 | contig 12010 bp, 14 predicted proteins | sample 1512251 | NCBI WGS metagenome assembly PJTS01 (sample SAMN08177686, study PRJNA422409) | Soil metagenome, whole genome shotgun sequencing project. | isolation source: Soil (2) enriched on wood chips: alkali lignin treatment | place: USA: Madison | collected 2015-01-15 | reverse complement strand
GCCAAGTGCTTTTACAGCCTGATCTACCAGAGATTTACAAAAACTTTCGTCACGCAGATCACCCGGAATGGCAATCGCTTTTCTCCCTTCTGCTTTAATTAATTGAATAACTTCTCTGGCATCTTCTTCTTCGGTAGGATAATAGTTTATGGCTACATCTGCACCCTCTCTTGCATACGCAATGGCGGCTGCTCTTCCCATACCAGAATCTCCTCCGGTAATAAGTGCTTTTCGTCCTTTAAGTCTTCCTGAACCTTTATAACTTTTTTCGCCGTGATCAGGACGCGGATCCATTTTGCTTACCAGACCTGGCCATGGCTGTTTTTGTTCTTTAAATGGAGGCTGCGGATATTTGGTTTTAGGATCTTCCGGAAGAACAGAAGGAGTTGTTTCATCAATTTTAAAATCGGCACCCAATACAGGCGTAAAAGCTGTAGTGAGGCAGATCGCACCCATTCCTGTAATGGCAGAACGTCTGGAAATATTCTTTTTATCGTTCATAGTAATAATTTTGAATTGTTGTTTCTGTTATTTAATATTTAATAATTGCTAAAATTAACGAGCTTGATTATCAGGTTTTTATATTATTATGCCAACCTTTTACATAATACGAATAGACTTACGGAACAATTACTTATTAATGAACTATTTATGAATTTAAATTATAGAACTTGGTGATTAAAAGATATAAAATACAAAGATGAAGTGAACGTGTTTTATTCGAGTCAGATAGATGTTTAATGTATAATTCGATGAATGAGATAAAGGTTGGAGGTAAAAGAAAATGTAATAAGAAGTAATTAATATTTGATTTTAATTCACACAAAAAAAAAAACTCTAAATCATTGATTTAGAGTTTTTTTTGCCGATAACGATGAAGTTAAAAAAGCGTTTATTTTAAATTATAATTTAAGAAGCCAGCAGTCTTAAATCTCATTCTCTTCAGTCATATCTATTGTTTTTGGATGCAGGCTCAACAGTTGTAAAGCGATAGCAGTAACTACAACAAATAATAGTAGTACAAAAACGTGTCTCATTCCTCCATTATCTGCTGCTTTTCCTAAAAACTCGGTGATTACAGCTCCGGCCGAAATACCTACAAAATTCATAATGCCATATCCAGTAGCTCTGTAGCGAGGTGCAACAAACTGGCAAAGAATTGGCATATTGTTCGTGTCGTATATCCCAAATCCAAGTCCAAAAAGGATGGCGCCAAAAATAATAGCAGTTATATCACAACAGTAGCCAAATAAAAATAATGCCGGAATGGTAAGGAACAACCCAATTGCGCTCGTGTAAATTCTTCCTTTAAGATGTTTCATTACCCATTTGTCTGAAATCGTACCGCCAATTAAAACACCAAAAAAAGAAGACATTGAAATGGTTATCGTTGCAATTGGTCCCGCCAGAGACATATCTAATTGTAAAGTTTCGGTAAATAGGGTAGGTAACCAGTTTTTGGCCGCCCAGCCCGGTAAACTTGGTGAAGCGAAATAAAAGAGTAAAACCCAAAAGGAAATATTACCAAATAAGATTCCCAATCCTTTGAACATCTGCCTGAATTCATTGCCGACAGATGACTTTTTTGAAGGATCAAAAAAGTGGGCTTTCTTTTCCTGTAAAAAAAACATGAGTAATACACTATAAACCACACCGAGTAAACCTACAGAGTGAAAGCTGAAATGCCACGAAAAATGCTTAGAAATAGTGGCTCCAAAACCGCCCAGTGCCTGCCCTAAGTAAATTCCGGTGGTGTGAATCGCAATAGCAAAAGAGCGTGTTTTTTCCTGATGATAATCTGCAATTAAGGATAATGCAGCCGGAATATAAAAAGCTTCACTAAAACCCATAATACCACGCAAAATATAAATCTGGTTGAAGGTTGCAGCATAACCCATTGCCATAGTAACGCCGGACCAGATAAAAAGACTTCCTATGATTATTCTTTTTCGGTTAAACCTGTCTGCTATAATTCCGGAAACAGGGCTCATAAGCGCATATATCCAAAGAAAAACAGCCATCAAAAGACCAAAATTTTCAGCTTTAGCCAATTCAGGAATGTCATTCATCATCGCTGATTTCATGGTTGAAAGCATTTGTCGGTCTAAATAATTCAATAAAGCTACAAACCACAACAAGCCAACAACAATCCATGGATAGGATTTTTTTTCATTCAATTTTGCAATCATTCTCTTTTTTCAAAATAAAGGCCGAATATACGAATTCAAACGTAACAGGGAATTGTTTTTCCATGTTATATGTGTGTTGGTGTGTGTCTTCATAAATTATTTTAAGAGGGACTGAAATAGTGATCGATCTGTAAAGTCTTCGTTCCCAGAAGGAGATGCAATTAATTTCTTTAAAACAGCAGGAAAAAGTTAGTTACTGTAGAATGATCGTCCATTCTGCAACAGCTACAATTGGCTGGTTTGGTTGTATAGCGTACTTGGCGGATAGCCAAATTGCTTTTTGAATGCAAAGGAAAAATGGGAAAAATTTTCAAAACCCGTTTCATAAAAGACTTCCATTGGCTTTTTATTTTTTTGAGCCAGCAGGTAATGTGCTGCTTCAAGTCTTTTTTTTGTAAGCCATCTTTGCGGTGTAGAACTGAAAGCTTTATAAAAATCACGTTTAAAAGTGGTGAGACTTCGGCCTGTAAGATATCCAAATTTTTCAAGAGGGAGGTTAAACATAAAGTTCTTTTCCATAAAAGGCAGTAAATCAATTTTTCCAGGCTCTTCAAAATTGGCTAAAATAGCGTCTATGTCTTTTTCAATAGTTTTAAGTATCAAAACGGCTTCGTTGATTTTTAATGAAGCAATATGTTCAGGAAAGTTCTCCTGCATTTCAAAGTACGGAATAAGTGAAGCCAGACAGCTTTCTAAAAGCGGATGTTTATGGAAACTGAATATTTTTGACTGGGCGGTTTTGGGTCTTGCATTTTCATGACCATAAATTTCACGTAATCGTTCAGTCTTTAGATGCATCGCTACAGCCTTATGCGGTAGTCCGTCTTTTGGTTTGTTAATTATGGCGGCCAGCTGATTTCTGGGAATTAAGAAAGTGCTTCCTGCACCAAATTCAAAAGTTTCATCGGCCTGAATAATTTTAGTTTCACCTGAAATCAGCCACACCAGCAAATGATCATCAAATGCCGCTTCTGTTTTAAACAATTTACCGCTGTACTGGGAGAGTTTAATGTCTGGGTATATATAATTTACTTGATAATCCATAGTACTGATGTGGTATAAAGATACAAATATTAACGTACAACAAATTTTATTCCGATTAGTTCCTCGCTTAATTTCCACAATCTTTCGGCATTAGCCTGATCCAGAGAATAAGGTTTAACTCCTCCAATAACAGAGACATCAGAACGCAATTCAGCTATATCTGAATGTTCGCAGTATACACCGCCAATAGTATTAAGTAACGGACTTACAGCGGCCCAGATTGTTGTAGAAGCACCTTGTTCAACGGTTTTTAAAGATGCGGCAACTTCCGGCAGTATATTACCTTCTGCATCACTGAAACCCAGTTTTTGAAATAGATCAATTGGAGCTTCTCTTCCTAATTCTGTTCCTCCAACGGCTCCTGGACATAGGGAATAACTACGTACATTATATGATTTGCCACGGTTGTCTAACTCTAATGAAAAAAGATTAACTGCAGTTTTGGATTGTCCATATGCTTGAAGCGTTTCGTATTCACGTGCAAGGAAATTGGAATCTTCAAAATTAAAATCAGAAAACTGATGCCCGCCCGACGATACATTAACTACTCGTGCACCACCGTCTTTTTTTAATACAGGCCATAGTTGAGCAGTGAGCTGAAACAGCGCCAGATAATTTGTAGCCAGTTGTGATTCGTAACCTCGGCTGTCCCTGCGAAGAGGCACCCACATAATACCTGCATTGTTTATAAGAAGATCAAGTGATCTTCCAGAATCAAGATACTTTTGAGCAAAGCTGCTGATAGACTCAGGATTCATTAAATCCATTTTTTCAATAGTAACATTTGAAATTCCTTGTAGATTTCTTTCTGCTTTTTCTACATCTCTTGCAGGTACCACAACCGAAGCTCCTGCAGCCGAAAGTGTTTTTACGGTTTCTAAACCAATACCGGTATTTCCACCTGTCACAATAGCCGTTTTTCCTTTTAGATTAATTCCTTTTATAACCTCAGCAGCTGTAGAAGTCTTATTAAACCCTGAGTTGATAGATTTTTGTAAAGCGCCCTGATAATTATTCTGTTCCATTTTTTTTAATTTTAATTATTTATAATGGACAAAGGTAAAAGGTATCGTAAAGGGCTATTTTGTTTAAACGTCGCAATGTACTTTGTTTAAACGTCCACAGCTAAATTCCGGATAAATTGTATAATTATTTCTATGAAAACAGAGAAAGATGAATATAGAAGATTTGGTTTTGCAGTGAATGATTCTAAATTCGGTTTAACTTTTTGTGTAAGAAATAGTATAAAGTTCTATTTAATGTTGGAATTATTTTGTTTTTGTTTACCATTACAAATTTAAATCCGCATAACATCAATAATAGGAGTAAGTTAAGTTTATTGTAATCATGAAATATTTACAAAAGTAAGGGGGCAAAAATGCCCTTATTTTTTTACAATCTCATATTTTCAAAAGAGACTTATGAAATTATTGCAAAACAAAAAAGATGAAAAATGTTTAAAAATTGATACAGCAAGCCCATCAATTCTGTAAACACTACATTTGTAATAATAAAAAAAACGAAGGATTATGAATTTATTAAAAATAGCCGCTGCCGCATTTTCCGCTACTAATATAATGACAGCGTTTAGTTATTTGATGTCAGCTTGCTTTAAAAAACTTTTTCAGGAGCCTGTAATTATGGATTATTTATTGAAGCATTTAGGAATTAAGCTTGAAGGCAGATGGAATAAAGCAGCAGGCTGGTTTGCGCATTATATCATTGGATTTGTAATGGTTTTATGTTACGCTGTTTTATGGAGGTATACTGATATTGATTTTGGATTCATTTCGGGTATCGTTTTTGGTATGATCAGCGGTTTGATAGGTGTAGCCTTATGGAGAAAAATATATCGTACTTCGATTCATCGTGATGTTTCGGCAAGATATTACTATATACAGCTTTTTACTGCTCATATAGTTTTTGCAATTGTGGCGGTGATTGCTTTTAAGATATTCAAATATGACCCTATTTCAAAAATTCAACCTTATCTGCAATAATAGTTAGTAAATTAACTCATTGAAAAAAGAATTATACTGGTATTAAAACGTCATCCATAAATTTACCCGTAATTATTGTTCCTTGCTCGTCTTCCCACTGAGTTATTATATTTTCAATTAATTCGGGTTCAAAGCCTATTACTGTCATAATTGGTCCTCCAAATTCCTGTTTTACTTCTTGTCCTTTTTTAAATTTTGGTTTCATAAAATATACTTTAAGATTATTGTTACAGTAAATTTCTTAAAACTATTTCTTTATCTTTTATAGTTTTAAGCATTTGGTTTACAAAATTTATGGACTAGCTATTCGGATGCGATGGTTCTGGAAATCATTACCTTAGTATTACGAATAACTATTTTAACTTGTATAATGGCAATATTATAATAATGAGATGATTAAATATAAGTTTGTGTCTTTCTTTCTAAAATTTGCATCGAAACACATCGAAACTGTTTCATAATCAAATTGTTAATTAAATTAATTGTTATGAGAAATTTATTTTTAATTGGGTGTATGCTCTTTAGTTTCAGTTATGCATCCGCACAGGAAACCCCGCAAAAGAAAAGATCAACAACTAAAACTGACACTGTTCATAAACAGAACACCTCGAGATCTAAAACGGATACTGTTAATAAACAGCGTACAGAAAAGAAAAAAGGAATGTCTAAATCTACTAATAAACAGACTACGGCTCCACGTAAAGATTCTATTACTGGTACTAGACCATAATGCAGATTTTTTTAGTTATGTCCTTAACAAAAAAGGCCTGTTAGAAATAACAGGTCTATTATTTAAATTCTAATTTCAGGTTAGAATTTATTAGGTTTACTGACGTATATGTTGGCTTTTACAAAAAATCTCCAGGGCAGAGCCGCATGCTCTTCTGCATAATCTACACCAACACGCGGAACACTTGCAATTAAATCATCACTGTATCGAATTCCATGATCTTCGACCCAAATTTCATCATGATTTAATTCTTTTTTATTAAAAGTGATATCGATTCCCAAAGCCTTAGCTACAGAACCCGGTCCTGATGAAATACGCGGATTAGAAGCTTTTAGCCCTCGTCTTTTTTCGATAATGTCTATTCCTTTAAAAGGTTCTACACCACGGATTAAAACAGCATGAGGTTCTCCTTCACGAGCAGTCACAATATTAAACAAGTAGTGAATGCCATAACACAAATAAACATATGAAGTACCGCCCTGCAGGTAAAGAGTTTCTGTTCTTGCCGTTCTTCTGCCTCCATAGGCATGAGATGCTTTATCGACCGCTCCCATATAGGCTTCAGTTTCTACAATTATTCCCGCTGTAACCTGCCCATTAATATTTGTATAAAGTATTTTACCCAGTAAGTCCTGAGCAAGGAAAAGAACATCCTGATTTTGATAATACGAAAAGGGGAGTACAGCAGTTTTTAAAGTATGTGATTCTTTCATTCTTATATTAATGTTACGATTTATTATCATTACATGTGCTCGGGAATTCTTCTGTAAATGAAATCCGCAAGTTTTTTGTCGATATCGGGATCATTAGAAGCAGATGTCCGACTCTTTCCGTAAAATCGAATATTATTATTTTCCATAAAAATAGCAATATCCTTAAGACAGTTTTCAAATAATGGGCGGGAAGTTTCTGTTGCCAGTCTGTCTGCTGTGCTTAAGTCTTCAAGACGAGCCAGGTAACGTGTTGAAGATATTTCTTCAACAATAGAAATAATAAGTTCAAAATCTGTATCCTGATCATTACATGATCCGGTTAAAAAATAAGATAAAGTCATATGAGTGATTTTAATGCGGATTTTGTATTTCTATTAAATTTACAAGATTAATAATTGAAATATTTATAAAGTTTTATCAGATTTTTATATAATAAAAGGTTGCATATATTTTCTTTCTGCTAATTGTATAATTTCTGGTTACAATCTTATAAACAAGAACATTTGGAGAACTTATAAATTTGTCGCTCAAAATTCTTAATTACTAAAATATATTAATATGTCTTATACAATCTATCATAAATCACAGGCTTTAATGGGATATCTCATTGCTTTATTTATGCTTGGGGTGCCATCATTGTTTAGATTATCTCATTTAGCAATAGAAGGTATTGTGCTTTATAGTGCTGCAGGTGCATGTCTGGTAAATAGTTTCGTTACAAGAAATGAGACAGGATTTATAAAGCTGCTCCCTATTAAACTGCATCAGTTGTTATATGTTTTAATAGGTCTTTTTTTGGCAATATCACCATGGCTTCTGGGTTTTTCTCATCGAATATTTATACCGCATCTTGTTCTTGGTTTAGGTTCCTTAGTTCATGGATTAAAAGGCCGTTTTGAATTTGAATCAAAGAAAATAAAGGAATGGAGGTACTAGGCGGGGGGTATGCTTATCACGAATGTCTCTTGTAGGTTGTTTAAAAAACTATCAAAAAAAGAAGGTTAATTTTTCGTAAGTATGCACTATCCGTTCTTTTGTAAAATTACTTCATACTAAAATTAGATCTTTATCATTGCTGATAATTATTGTAAAGTATCATCTTAAAGGCATTATTTATATTTAAATAATTGGTGTTTAGCTGTTAGTGATAATAAAATTATAAAAGTTCACAGTTATTATGTAAAAATAGCTTTAAAGGCTCCTGTAATTTTACCAATAACTTAAAAAACTAAAGATTATGAAAACGGCAACACAAAAAACAACAGCTGCTAAAAAAAGCACAACGGCTTCTAAAACAACTGCAAAAACTCCTTCAAAAGCCAAAGGGGCAACAGCATCTAAAAATGGTTCTGTGAAGGCTAAAGCATCTGCTGCAGATGGATTGAGAGAATTATTTATAGATTCTTTAAAAGATATTTACTGGGCTGAAAAAGCGCTTACCAAAGCATTGCCAAAGATGGCAAAAAATGCCACCTCTGAAAATCTTATAAAGACAATTAACGATCATCTCACAGTAACGCAGGAACAGACGGCAAGACTGGAAAAAGTATTTGCATCAATAGGGGAGAAAGCTGCCGCAAAAAAGTGCGATGCCATGGAAGGTCTTATCAAGGAAGGAGAAAGTATTATGGAAGAAACGGAGAAAGGACCTGTACGTGATGCCGGTATTATTGCTGCTTCACAAAAAATTGAGCATTATGAAATCGCTACTTATGGAACTCTGGCCGCATTTGCAGCTACTTTAGGTGAAGATGATGCAGTGTTACTGCTCGAGAAAACCTTAGCAGAAGAAAAAGAAGCTGATACTCTACTGACAGAAGCAGCTTACAATACCATCAATTTTGATGCAGCGGCTGAAGAAGAATAAAACAGCTGAAAAAACAGAGAAAGAACCTGTGTCATTTGATACAGGTTTTTTTGTATCTGCTAGTATTGAGCCGCTATACCGATAAGTTGTCTTAAATTTTGCGGTTGTAAAATCGAGATATAAAATAAATATGGTTTAGTTGTCAAGATCTGTCCGATCAGCAATCAGGCGGAAAAGTTTTTCATTTTTTCTGATCATCGGCTCCAGATTTGCAACGGTAAGGGAAGGAAGAGTGCTGCCCTGAATACAGTACAACTTCTGATTTTTTACTACCAGAAACTGCAGCATTCTTATTTTCATAGTTCTGCCGCCAAATTCTATTAGTTCTTCCACTTCCGCCATATATCCCGGTACTCCGTCAATGGAAACCGGTTCGGTTCGTATCAGATTACTTTGAGGCGAAAGAAAATTTGTGATTGTATTTGTATTCAGCTCCAATCGGCCGTAGTCATCCGGAAGATCATGTAATACCACAAAAATCTTTTCCGTGCCATTTCCGTTGCAGCTTGTAAACTGCTGAATGGTCTGCGGCATTGCTGTTTCTTCAGCCAGCCAGCTTGCCGGGATGGGAACACTTATAGAAACATTGTCTGCCTTTGGATGATCTTTGGTTTCGAAAATATTTACATGTCCGTCCAGTATTTCCTGATGAGGTTCATTATGATATTTAAAAGATAGTATTCCTTTTGACACTGCAGAGCCGTATATATTTTCTGGACGTTGAACGACCTGCTTCAGAAATTCTTTTGCATGGCTTTCTTTTTCAACAGGATACTGTAATTCAATATCGAGAAGTGAATCTATCTGCTTGTGAAATTTTTGTAATTGAGAGTATTCAAGTTCTTTTTTTAGATACTGATTAATATTATATTCCGCCTGACCGAAAGCTTTATCAAGTTTTTTTTCTGCCGCTCGTACATCAGCAGACAGCTTTGGAAACTGTCCGACAACTTTTTCAAGCGCAGCGTCCTGTCCCTTTAGAAAAGCATAAGTCTCGAGCGCATAAGAAATCTTAGGATTAAAGCCTTCCTGCGCCAAGCAGAACGTTGGGATGTAATATAGTAATATGATCAGTGGTCGAAGCATTATAAGCTGTTTTAAAATATCAAAAATCGAGAAATTGATAAATCGTATATTATAAAATTCAGCAATAATTTATTAAAATTCACACATCTTAATCTTCAAAACATTGAATTATATAAATACGAATTGACAGGATATAACAGCGTGAGGTGTAAATTGTAGAGATTTGTCAGTTTTGATCTTTTAATCATTGAGATACAGAATATGCATAAAGAGGTAAAATTGTTCTATTAAAGATAAAATGTTATGAAAAAATATAAAATAGGAATCATTGGGTATGGCGGTTTTGGGAAATTTCTGCATCATTGGTGGTCAAAACTTGAAAATGCTGAAGTAGCAGCTGTGGCCGACCATGGCACTCATATTCAGGAGGCAGAAAACTGCAGGGTATACAGTAACTGGAAAGACCTGATTAATGATTCCCAAATTGATATAGTGAGCATCGTTACTCCTCCGGGACTGCATGCTGAAATGGCCTGCGCGGCAATGGAATCTGGAAAGCATGTGCTTTTAGAAAAACCTTTATCAGTAACGGAAGATGAAGCACTTAGAATATTTGAAGTTCAGAAAAAAACGGGAAGAATAATTACCGTAAATCATATGATCCGTTACAATCCCATTATAAATGCAATTATTGATCTTGGAGAGAACGGGGTGCTGGGTAAACTTAGACACGCAACTGTAAATAACTATGCGCAGGATGAATCTCTACCTGATTCTCATTGGTTCTGGGATGAAAAGATATCAGGAGGTATAATGGTAGAACACGGCGTTCACTTTTTTGATATAATAAATGCACTTGGAAAACAGAAATACACTCAGGTCTGTGGTGTATCACACAGGCGTAACGAGCATCAGCGTGACCGCGTGGCAGCAACCGTCTTATATGATGGAGGTTTAATCGCTTCCTACTATCATGCATTTTCCGGTCCGGGATTCTTTGAGCAGACTACAATTAATCTGGTATATGACCTGGCACGTATCACAATCGAAGGCTGGATGCCAATGCAAGGAAATCTTAAACTGCTTGCTCATGAAAGAAGCAGAAAAGAACTGTCTATTATACCGGGATGGCAGGAAAGTGAATCTTCGTATTTTGGAAAAATAAATGATGCTTCAAGAACTGAAGGATGGGGCGCATCAGAATCTGGTGTCAATGCTGAAAAAGATTCAATACTGATATCCGGCATACTTTATGAGGCAGACCAATTAGTTACGGGAACTTTCGGAATTTCCCAGACCAAAGGAGAAGTTTATGGGAACTGTGTACAGCAGATTCTTTCTGATCTTATACTTAAAATTGAGAAACCGGAACATAATCTCAAGATAACGCTGCAGGATGCATTTGAAGCGTTAAAAACAGCATTGCTTGCTACAAGTTAAATAATTTGCCTTCTCTGAAAAGCAATGGCAGAATTATTCTTCTTAAATGCCAGATAGAATAAAGAAGCGGCAGATTGTATTCATGCAATCTGCCTCAGTTGTTTAAAGTTTTAGAGTAATATATCTAAGTTTTTACTTCTTAATATCCGGCATTTTTTCTGATGTACTTCGCAGGTTTATACAGGCTGTACGGGAGTTGAACCGGTTTCACTTTCCGTGTAGGAATCTGAAGTATTTATTTTTTCCTGAGCTGCGGGCTGATTAGTTACGGCTGACTTAATGGTATCTTTATATTTAGCAAGTCCAATTCCGATGATAGGGATCGCAAGTTTTCCAATTAAGGAAGATGCATCAGCGTGACCCGTTTTGTCAAGATAAGCTGAGAGAAGCAGCGAACCAAGTGCGCCGCATAGAATATAATGCCCGGGAATATCAGCAATTTTACTTTCAATTAGCTCTCTTATTTCTTCCAGGTTTTCTGAATTAATTAAATTTTCCATATCGTTTTTTTTTTTTTTGTTGATTAAGATCTTAAAGCTACAATAGTCTGTCATCGTTTTTTTATATAATCAAAAGAGCTGCTTATATAATTATCAGAAAGCAAAAAGCACAAATTAAATTTTGGCATTATGTTTTTGAAAATTTCCGCTAAGAAAAGCTTAAAAATTTCAGACCCTGAATTTCAAGGATTATTACGAGAAGCTTTGGAAATTTCGACCGTTGTTTTTTCATTAGCTCTGGCTGAAACCGTGGTTATTTGCGTTTTCTTATCAGAAGTTCTTGTGCTGTACACTACATTTTTATTATTTTGTGTATTCATAATACCTGCTTTAGAAGTTAAAATTAGCTACAGTGGCAGCAATACGCTTTGGCGAGCTTGCTATCGTGTCTTTTGCATTTCAATAACCAGCTTTTGGTTGTCGATGCCGGCTCCTTTGAGTGGTTCTGTGGCACTATGATCTGATTTTTTCATCTATGAACTCATTGAGGATATTCTGTGT
>PJTS01001026.1_pt1 | contig 12047 bp, 13 predicted proteins | sample 1512251 | NCBI WGS metagenome assembly PJTS01 (sample SAMN08177686, study PRJNA422409) | Soil metagenome, whole genome shotgun sequencing project. | isolation source: Soil (2) enriched on wood chips: alkali lignin treatment | place: USA: Madison | collected 2015-01-15 | reverse complement strand
CTCCTGGGCCCTTCTCGAAAAAGGCCACCGCATCGGCTATGCCGAGGACGCCCTGGCTTTCACCAACGTCCCCACGAAATTCAAGCAGTTCGCCCTGCAGCGCAAACGCTGGTCGCGCGGCCTGATCGAGGCCTTCAAGGCCCACGGCTCCCTGCTGTTCAAGCCGCGCCTGACGACCATCTTCATCTGGTGGAACCTGTGTTTCCTGCCATTGGACCTAGTCTACACCTTCATCTTCATCCCCGGGCTGGTGCTCGCCCTGTTCGGGATATTCTGGATCGCGGGCCCTCTCACCCTGGCCGTTCTGCCTCTGGCCGCCCTTTGGAACATGTTCATCTTCCGCATCCAGCGTCAGATGTTCCAGCGCGAAGGGCTGAAGGTGCGCCGCAACTTCGGAGGCTTCCTCTTCTACGCTCTGGGATACAGTCTGGTGATGCAGCCGGTCTGCGTCTGGGGCTACTTCGCCGAACTGCTGGGCATGAGAAAGAAATGGGACACCAAATGAGCCGCCTGCCCGCCATCGTCGCCTGCCTTGTCCTTACCGCAGGCGCAGCCCACGCCCAGACCGTCGAAACCGCCCAGCAAACCGGCCGCGCCGAACACCCTGACGCCGCCGCGGCCGGTTTCCTTCCCTCGCACGCCGTGGGTCTGGACGTCTTCGCCTCGACCGACGCCGACGACACTGACGTCGTCAAGATCGGCGCCAATCTGGACTGGCGCTATCGCGGCCCTGACGATTACCTGGGCCTGCGCGTCGAGACGGCGCGTTTCAAGCCCCTGGGCGGGACCTCGACCGAGGATCAACGCCTCTATCTGCGCTTCGCCGACAAGACTGGCGACTGGTCCTGGAAGGGCCAGGTCGGGACGGACGGCGAGACCGTCCTTGGCTCCGCAAGCATCCATAACGAGGCCCGTTTCCGTCAGGAATACTTTGTCGAGCGGGAAATTCTGGAGACCCCGCGCGGTCTGGACGAAGGCCTCTACTACACCTTCGTCGGCGGCGCCTTCGACCTGCCGGTTGACGACCGGAACAACTTCACCGTGGTCGCCGGGCTGCAGGATTTCACGGGCGACAACGTCCGCACCCACTTGCGCCTCAACTACATCCATGTGGTCAAGCCGGAATGGGGCCTGTCGGCCCAGGTTCGCACCCGTTATTTCCACAGCAGCGACCCGGGCGAGTACGACTATTTCTCGCCCGAAAACTATTTCGAGATCATGCCGGTGCTGCAGGTGCGTCGCTACTATGGCGGCTGGCGCTACGTCGTCGCGGCGGGCGTCGGCGGACAGAAGGAGACGGGCGGAGACTGGCGCAGCGCGCGCTATTTCAACGCCCAGGTCGTCAGCCCCCCGCTCCGCCAATGGGCGATCAACGCGGGCTTCACCTACAGCAACACCCCCGTCGCCAGCGGCTATACCTATGATTACACCCAAGTAAATTTCGGCATCGTCCGGGCGTTCTGACCTGACCCGGCCGATATCCACCTGTGCGTCGCCTCAGCGCCAACAGCGGACCTTGGTCTCTGGCCGCGAAGCGGACATTCATCACCGATGATCGCCTGACCGTTTACGTTACTAACCGGCTGCATCCGGGCGGGCCGTTCATAATCCATGTGTTGCTGACTCAGGGACCCAAGAACAACCTCTGGTCACCTTGCAAAGCTTCGCTGTATGGTGAGCGCGGGAGGACGTTATGTGGCGGGATAGCGAAAGCGATCAGGACTTTCTGAACTTCACCGAGGTTGCCGACCAGATCGCCACGCTGGCGACCCGTCCCGATCTCCTTCCGGTTTCGATCGGGGTGTTCGGGACTTGGGGGACCGGCAAATCGACGGTTCTTCGGCTGGTCGAAAAGAAGTTCAAGGACAGTGACCCCCAGCCGCTGGTTATCAAGTTCGACGCTTGGCTATACCAAGGCTATGACGACTCCAAAGCGGCCCTGATGGAGGTCGTCGCCGACCGGCTCCTAGAGGAAGCGAAGAACAACGAACCTCTTCTGGAGAAGGCCAAACGGTTCGCTTCAAGGGTCAACTATTTTAGAGCCATCGGTCTAGCGGCCGATGTCGGTTTCGGCATGGCGCTTGGCGTCCCCCCGGGGTTGCTGACCAGCGCCGGTAATGCGATCGGTGCCTTGATCGCAAGAAAGCCCGACGCTGAGGCCGCGAAGGAGGTTCGGGAGGACAGCAAAGCGGCGATCGATGCCTGGTCGAAGTTGATCAAGCCGGAAGCTGCTCGAACTCCGCCTAAGGAGATTGCGGCGTTTCGGGAAGAGTTTGGGGACATCTTGAAGGACCTCGGCCGTCCGCTGGTTCTGTTCATCGACAATCTGGACCGCTGCCTACCGGACGTCGCGATCGGCACCCTGGAAGCGATCCGCCTGTTCCTGTTCATTCCCGGCACGGCGTTTGTGATCGCGGCCGACGAGGACATGGTCCGCCACTCGGTCGCAAAACACTTCAGCGATCCCACAGCCCGCCACGTCCATGACTATCTGGACAAGGTGATCCAGGTGCCGATGCAAGTACCGCAGGTCGGCCCCGAAGACGTTCGCGCCTACATCTATTCCCTGTTCGTGGGCGTTCTAGCGCCCTCCCAACTCACTTCGGTGCAAAACCTGCTTCTCGATCGGTTGCAGAAGAGTTGGCAGGGCGCGACGTTCACCAAGGAGGAGGTCGATGCCGCCGCAGGCAAGCCAGCCGGGCTGCTGGACACTCTGGCCGTATGTGACCGACTGGCACCCATCCTAGCGACCGCTCCTAACATCGGCGGCAACCCTCGGATCGTGAAGCGCCTTCTGAACGCAGTGACCCTGCGACAGACTCTTGCCGCTTCGCGGAAGATGAACGTTGATCTGGCGACCTTGGCGAAACTCGCGATCTTCGAACGCAGCACCGACGGCAAGGCGGCCTTGCGGCTCTACCAAACTGTCATGGACGACGCTGATGCTCGCGATCAACTCGCCCCCGCTTCGAAGCTGAAAGGCGCACGCCCTGCCCTGCCGACGGAATGGAAAGCCCACGAAGCTTTCATTGCGCAATGGCGGGAGATGGAGCCCCAGTTCGACAATCCGTCCGCGCTAAGGCCCGCTGTTTTCCTGAGCCGGGACGTCATGGCGCCAGCTGCGGCTCAGGTGGGGATGAGCGAGGTCGCCGGGCAAGCGGTCGCGGGCCTTCTGAAGGTGAACAGCGTGAACTCGCCGGCCGGACGGCGAACGGTCGAGGGGTTGTCACCTGCGGACCAGAATGCCGTTATGGAGGCGCTGATCACCCATCTCCGAGGCATCGACTGGTCACAGCCCACTGGCGTCCATGGCGCGGTTATCGTCGCCCAGATCGCTCCTGACACAGCCATTCCGTTCAAGGCGTTCCTCGCCACACTGCAGACTTCGTCGATTCCGGCTGCAATCAAGACGCTCCTGTCCCAGACCGGCATGCTTCCGGGAGGCAAATGATGGGAACCTCACAATCCAAGCCATCGGCCAAACCCGGTTCGCCGCTCGTTCCTTCTTGGGCCGATCAGGACCCACCGGCAGACGGCACGCCGGCACCCATGCCAGCATCGCCAGAGAAACTTGAGCCTCGACGTAACGTCGGCGTTCGACGGGCCCTACGCGACTTCCTGAAGACCGGAGACGGGCGATCAGGTCGCAAGGCGCTGGGGCGGTATTCTCGCGGTTCGATGGGGGGCGGCACGGCCGCAGCCCAGAGACTCTCACGAGCAGCTCGCGTTGGTGGTGCGGCTTTTTCGGCGTTGAGCAGCGCAGCGAGCGGTCAGGCCCCAATCGACGGCGGTATGGATCTCCGATCCTTGGCTGGCCAGCCGGTCAATGAAGCGATCGGTCAGATTGTCGATGCTTTCTGTCCTCCGGGTATCTTGGATGAAGACTCCATCCGCGCTGCTATGAGTGAGGCACTAGCGGAGGCGCTCGCCGGGCTGGACACGTTCGATCCCCAGGCCATCGACGACTACGCCGCCCTGGTCGCGGCGCGTAGCTTTGTGACCGAACTCGTGTTCAACGCAGTGATGGCTGAGCAGGGTCAGGTGGCGGCGGACACCTCGCCGGTCGTAGCCATTGACCGCGAAAACCAAATCCGCGGCATGGTCCGGGAAGTCACAGACGTTCAGGCGACGCCCCTCTTGCAGCAGAAGGCGGTCGTCTCCGCCGGAGATATCGAGTCGCTCGTTCAGGGCCTCGCGACAGCTGTCTATCGGGAGATGGCAAAATGGCGATAACCCGCATTCTCGCGACGCCTGATCCCGCAGCAGCGGCCGCTGCCCATAACGGAAGCGACCGCCTCGGCGTCGCCCTGTTCCATGCCGGAGAGCCCCGACTGCCGGGCCTGGGTGCTAGCCTGCCGATGCAGTTCCGCAAGCAGCTTCCCCAGCCTGTACCCCAGCTGGCATGGGATTTTCTCTCTATCGCTCTGGCGGCCTTCGCCGCCGACCGGTTTGTTCTCCGCTCGGACGGTGACGATGGATGGACCCGGGTTCTAGACGTGACCATCGCCGTTCAGAACCCGGCGACATGGACGCAGGTAGGTCCGCAACTTGCTGCGGCGCTTCGGTTCCTCACCGGCGACATCTGGTCTTTGCGATTCATCGCAGGCGGCGGCCAGCCCATCGCCTTTCAAGGAGACCTTATCCATGACCGTGATACGGTCTGCCTGTTCTCTGGTGGCTTGGACAGCTTACTTGGCGCTTTGTCGCTTCTCGATCAGGGGGGCCGCCCCAAACTGATCAGCCAGGCGTCGCAGAAGGAAGTAACGCCGCAGAAATACCTGGCCAATCATCTGGGCTTGTTGGAACACCGGCTCAACGCGAACGTCTACGAGCGCTGGCGCCCGCCTTATGAAGGGTCCACGCGGGGCCGTTCCCTGATTTTCTTCGCCTATGGCGTCGCCGCAGCCGCGGCTCTGAATCTGCCTGAGGTCTTGGTGCCTGAGAATGGTCTGATCGCCATTAATCCGCCGCTGACGCCGCGTCGGCTCGGGTCCTTGAGCACCCGAACCACCCATCCTCATCTGTTGTCCGAGCTAAACGACATCCTATCGGAAGTAGGTTTGGATGTTCGCCTGCGGAACCCGTTCGAGGGTATGACCAAAGGCGCGATGCTCGCGCAATCGAACCATCCCAAGCTGGCCTATCTAGCAGGGCTTTCCTACTCCTGCGGTAAGGGCAAAAGGAAAAACGGCCAGTGCGGCCGCTGCGTGCCCTGCCTTATTCGGCGCGCGTCGTTCCACGCGTCCCGCGTTCCCGATCAAACAGCGCCTTACAAGGACAAGATCGAGCTGTCTCGCCGAAACGATGATGTCATGGCCGCTCGTCTGGCCGTCGCAAAAGCCAGCCGCCTAGATGATGCCGCTTTTGAGCGTTGGGTAAGACAGTCTGGGCCACTTCCCGCTGATGCCATCCGCAGAATGACCATAGTCAGCGCCGTCAAGGACGGGCTAGGAGAGCTCTCAAGCTACCTCGGAACCATTCCATGGCGTTGATTGATCTACACTGCCATCTCGACCTCTATCCCGAACCGGGTGGTGTGGTCAGGGAGGCGGTGGATCGCGGCGTTTACATCCTCTCGATGACGACAACGCCGACTGCATTCGAAGGTACGCGCAAGCTCGCCCATGGCGCACCGCGTATCCGTACTGCGCTCGGCCTTCACCCGGAGCTGGCCGCTACTCGAGCGCACGAACTGCCGTTGTTCGAGAAGCTCCTGCCCAAGACCGCCTATGTCGGTGAAATCGGCCTCGACGGATCGCGCCCGCATCGCGCGACGCTGGAGCAGCAAGCTGGCGTGCTGATGGATATCCTGTTGCTTTGCGCGCGAGCCGGCGGAAAGACGCTCTCGCTACATAGCCGAGAAGCGCGGCCGATGTTGCTCGATCTACTGGCCGTCGAGCCTATGGCCGGCAGACCTATCCTCCATTGGTTCACTGGGAGCGCGCGTGAAATCCGCCGCGCTACGGAACTCGGCTGTTGGTTCTCAATTAGTCCCGCCATGCTGTTGTCTAAACGAGGACGCGTCAGTGTAGCGGCGATGCCGCGAGATCGGGTACTCCCGGAAACTGATGGCCCCTTTGCTCAGCAGAACGGCCGTCCGCTCTATCCCTGGCAGGCCATGCAAATCTCGCGTCTGCTTGCTGAAATTTGGAACATCCCGATAGAAGAAGCCGCAGCCCAACTGCGATCAAATTTCAGACGACTGTCGGAGCTGAGCCGTGAGTTGCTGGACGCCAAGGTGATAGCCTAGGGCACGTTAAGCCTAGATCTGAGCTATAAACTCTGCCGGTCATCGACTGACCGTCCACGCAATGATCCGTGCTGATAATATTTGAGCTCGGTATCGGGCGTCTCCGGCCGCCATCACCAATGCGCAGAAGCAGAAGCAATCAGAGTTCGCAGTTAGTCAGGAGCAGCGATCCCGCCCACGTCGCATAGCCGTACTAACCAATAGCTGACGCGTCGAAGGTCCGCAAAGAGTCAGAAGCGGCCTCTCCCTGAGCTTACTTGGTTGCGTAAAAATCCGTCGGATGAACACCAAGCACTTCGGCCAGCTTGCCTAGAATGGCGACTGTCGGATTGCCTTCGCCCCGCTCAATGCGACCCAGGTGACGCATCGCCAGCCCCGCTTCACCCGCCAGAGTCTCCTGGCTCAAGCCGCGCTCCTTGCGGAGGCGCCTGATATTCGCGCCGACGATCTTCTCCCATTCCATCGGTGCGATGGTGTTAGCGGAGCGGTAACCTCTCTAGGACATCTATGTCCTATTATTCCAGAGGGGCGATTATGGGGTGTCTGGCAGGTGTGATGTTCGGCGCGGTTGGCTTTTTCGTCGCCGGACCGATAGGCGCGATCATCGGTCTGCTCATCGGCATCCTGGGCGCTGTAGGAGCGAAACGCCGATGAGAAGGTTGCTTATCTTGGCAAGCGCTGGCGCTCTGCTGGCCGGCTGCGCCACCACGCCGCCAGCAGAAGTGCGGATGATCCCGACCGCCGATCACGGCGTGGGCGTGCGCTTCTCGCGCGGCAACGCCCTGATGGTGTCGAACGGGCCGTCCGGCGCGATCATGCTGCTGCCGGTCCGCTACAACGACACCCAGAAGTTCTACTTCTCGATCGCCGCCTTCAACACCTCGGGCTATCCGATCAACATCGGCTCGGAGGATGTGCGCCTCTATCTGGATGGGCGGCCCTACAGCGTCCAGGACTTCGACTACCTGCGCCACACGGCGCGCACGACCGCCCAGCGCGAGATGAACCTGGCCTGGGCCGACGCAGCGGTGGAGTACTTCCTGACCCTCCAGGAGATGGAGGACCATCCGCGCCGCCACGATATCGCCTACCGCCGCGCCTCAGGGGAGTTGCAGGCATCGCACGACCACATCCAACGGCGTCTGCATCAGACCATCTCCACTCTGGGGCGGACCATGCTGGAGACGACGACCATCGATCCGGGCACGGCCCATGGCGGCGCCATCCTGGCGGAGCAGATCGTCATCCCCGACGGCATGGTCCGCGATATGGTGATCGAAGTGCGCTTCGGCGGCTTCCCTCACCGGTTCCGCCTGAACCTGGCGCCGTCCGGCACCTATGCGCCGACGCCGGTCGACATTCCGGCCGTCCCCGCCCAGGTCACCCAGGAGCTCATGCGCACCCGCGAGACCTGGCACTGGACCGATGGCCCGCCGCCGTCGCCGGCGATCTTCAAGGGCATGCCGGTGATCGAGTAGCCCTACGCTGCCTCCTGCACGCCACCGTCCCCGCGATAGACTCTAATGGAGATCGCCGAGACCAAATCCACCTCGGTGGTGTTGAACGGCAGATGCACAGTCGTCTCCCGTCGCCGCCGAATGACTTCAGGCGACGGGGGCGAAGCAGCGGCCCAAAGATACCCAGCCTGCTCCTTCCACCCGTAGCGCGCCAGCAACCCCCGCTTCTGCATATAGTTCATGGCGTAACGAACACGCTCGGCCTGCGGCGATCGCTCCGAATAATCAGGGTCCTCACCCCACAATTCCGCCAAGCCGTCGATGAAGTCCTTCCTCGAGACAGGATGGGAGGCGTCGTCCAACATACGCGTCATCATCTCCAGAACAGCGTAGCCGCCCTGCTCCAGGCGCATGTCGGACGGGAAAAGGTCGATCTCCAACTCAACCAGCACGGTCGCATGGCCCTGCATGCTTTCCGGACGAGAAGCATGCTGAACCACGCGACTGAGATCGGCCAAACCCAGTGCACGGGTGAGGTTGCCCACAACGGTGATGCGGACCGGCCCAATGCCGCGCCCATCAGCGTTTTTCTCCTCGATGGGTGTGATCGTCACGTTCTCGATAAGCGACCGAATGAGTTCGCGCGCTCGCGCTGCGTCCCGTTCGTCAGAGGTCAGATTCGCCTGGAGATCGGCGACGACCGCCCGCATGCGGGCGATGATCGCCTCATCATCAAGAGGAAGATCGGCGCCCGCGGGTTCAGCCTTCAGCGCGCGCACGACCATAGCGCGTTCACTTTCCACCTTGGCGAGTTCCTCCAGGACCACGTTGCGAACGACGTCCTGAAGGTCGCCCTTTCGCAGATCCCCCGTCAGGACCTGCTTAGCTTTCTCGAGACCGTCCAGTCGGGTCTGCAGCTCATTTCGCTTGGCGCCCCATTCCCCTTGGGCCAGTTCCAACTCACGGCGGTATTCTGCGACGAAGGGCTGGATAAAGCGTGGCTCAAGGAAATGAGACGCCAGCGCGCTGACCACCACGCCTTCGATCTCTTCGCGATCGACGCGTCGGCGGTTGCTGCAATCATGGCGCTCGGCCCGGCCGACACAGCCCATCTTCACCTGAAGCACTTGATATTTCGCGCCGCAGACGCCGCACCGGCACAACCCTGACAGGAGGTATTCAGCCTTGCGTTTGCTTTGGAAGTCAGGCGTCTCATTCGCGGCTAGACGTTCTTGCACCGCATCGAAAAGATCGTCGGGGATGATCCGCAAATCCGGAGCAGCGACGACAGTCCAATCGTGCCGCGACCGCACCTGGGCCTTCTTTGTGCCGGCGCGCCGGTTCCGCTTGATTTCCGTACGTCCCCAGACCGTCTCCCCCTTGTAGAGCCGGTTACGCAGGATGCCTGTACCCTTGTGTTTGTTGCCGTACAGGACACCAGGACGCCAAGGCCGCCCGCCGGGCCCCGGAACGCCCTCCTTCGTCAAGGCGCGGTAGATGTCCCTAACGCTCAAGTACGCAGCATAGTCACGGTAGATGCGATAGATCACACCCCCTTCCGCCTCCACGACTTCGCGATGGCCGTTCTCCATCGACCCATCAGGGCGGATGACGGGAACCTTGCGATAGCCATATGGAAGCCGCCCGGATTGACGCCCCTTAAGGACGGTTCCTTCCACTCCACGGCGGGACTTCAGACTCATGTTCCTGGCGTATTCGGCGTTCTGAAAGGCGCTGAACGTCGCCGCCATCTGCGTCACTTCGCCAGAACGAACGGTATGGATACCGATATCCAAGGCTTCGAGTTCTTCGATAACTGCATGAAGTCCCGACGCCTGTCGCGTTATCCGGTCCAGATCTTCGGTGACGACATAGTCGTACTTGGCGCGTTCGGCGTCAGCCATGAGCGCCGCAAATCCCGGACGCCCCATGAAGGATTGGCCGCTGCATTCAGGGTCGGAGTAAGACGCCACCCAGATTCCGCCCTGTGCGCGCACATACTCTTCGCAAATCCTGAGCTGATCCTCGATCGACTCCTGGCGCTGGTGAATGGTGGAATATCGCGCATAGCCGACGCATCGCTTGTTCTTCAGGGAGCGAAGCGTCATGCCGCCACCTCCACGCCACCAGTGGTATGACGGCCCTCAGAGGCGCGTCGACACGCGAACCTTTGCGCGTCCAATCGCGCCAGCGCCAAGACGATGGGGATCAACTCATCAGAGGGTTCGCCGGTTTGGAATTCCGCCTCGTGGCGCTCGAGACGCTGCTGTCGCAACAGCTCTTCGAACGAATGGGAGACCTGGCGTTTCATCGACTTCCCTCGCTACTGCGCGCACCGTCGGCCGGACCGGTCACGTAGGTGACGAAGGTGTCGATCTTCCCAGTCGCCATACGTTCGAAGCAGATGCCGACGCCGTCAAAGCCGGCCGCCTCAAGCTGAGACCGCAGTTCGTTAATCTGCGACAGCGACGTGGCCGTCGCCTGGAACCGTTTGACAACCGCGACCAACACTTCGTCGTTCGTGCGTGAAGGTCGCCTCTGCCCGACGCGTCGCTTCGAGAAACGGCCCCTCATTGCTGCGCCTCCGGCTGGACGCGGCGCATGTGGAAGCGATCCGGATCATTGGGATCGACCTCCAGGATCATATCGTAGACCACGCCATCGCAGATCATCTGCGTGCGGACGCCAGCCTCTTGGGTAGGTTCTGCAGGCTGTTCAGCGGGGCAAGCGGTATCTTCGTTCATTTGTATTTCCATTAGTGGGCGCCGCCGTTGAGCCTCCGCGAGGGGACGACAGACGAATTGGACTTCAGGGCGCACGCCATCGGCTTCGCGGAGGCGCGAATGACGACGGGCCGGATTGTTGGGTAGGAAGGCCGCCTAGGGTTGAAGCGGCCGCAGGTCAGTCGCCGACGGTGAAGACCGCGTGCTGACGCGCCAGCCGCGCCAAGGCGCGGATCGTCGGCAGGAGGAGCGAGACGGCCGCTTCACAGGACGTCGTCGACACGTCCTCGACCCATGGAGGGATCAACGGCCGCGGACGGTCCGGGCGGGTCGAAAACTGGATGACTGTGGCCTCACCCGGCATCAGCGAGCACCAGCTGAATGCGATGGCCGGGCACGAGCGCTTCGACGATCGCCGGATAGCCGTCCTCTTCGATGATGAGGTGGCCGACCAGGGCCCGCTCGCGTCGCAACAGTCGCTGACGGCGGACAGATCCGCAGCCTCCAGACGCATCCGCAGCGCCTCACCGCCCATCAGTCGGACGGAATATTCTTTCTGATGAAGGGCATCGACGTCCGCCGGGCCCCCATGGGCGACGCGCATAAGCACTCCACGGGTTGAATGTTCCCGCAGAATGCGATAGCCAGACGACAATGTCAAGCAATAGGCATAACTCGCCCTATCTGCTTGTATATAACGACACGACAGGCGGCGTCAACCGCTTTTTTGCAGAAAACTTCAACCGGGAAATCCCTTGGTCCTTCGCCCCAAGAAACGCGCCCTCTACGGCCGCCATTCCTCCGACCTCCAGAACACCCGGTCGACCGCAGACCAGATCGCACTGCTGCGCGAGGCCAGCCGAGCCGAGGGCGTCACAGACGTTCTCGTGTTCAGAGATGAGGCCGTTTCCGGCAGCGCGATCGCCAATCGGCCAGGACTGCGCGCCCTCCTCGCTGCGGTGGAGCGCGGCGAAGTCGGCGATGTCATGGCCGAGGCGCTCGACCGGCTGTCGCGCGACCAGGAGGACATCGCCGGCATCTTCAAACGCTTCGCCTACGCCGGAGTCGCACTGAAGACCCTGGCCGAAGGCCCGATCGACAGGATTCACATCGGGCTGAAGGGCACGATGAACGAACTCTTCCTGCACGACCTGGCGGTGAAGACGCGTCGCGGCCTGACCGCACGGGTGAAAGCCGGATTCTCGGGCGGCGGCCGCTGCTATGGCTATGACATCGTCGGTAAGGGCGAACTGCAGCCCAACGCCCACCAGGTCGGCATCCTCCACCAGATCTTCAACGACTTCGGCCGCAACGAAATGTCGGCCCGCGCCGTCGCTCACAAGTTGAACGCCGCCGGCGAACCCGGCCCACGCGGAGGCGAATGGACGCCGTCGACCATTCACGGCGACCGCCGCGCCCAGGACGGCATCCTGCACCAGGAGCTCTATATCGGCGTGCGGGTGTTCAATCGGCGTCGCTACCGCAAGCACCCCGACACCGGAAAGCGCTCATCGGTGCTGAACCCGCCCGAGGAATGGTTGCGCGAGCCCGTCCCGCACCTGCGCATCATCGATCAGGGACTTTGGGACGCCGTCCAGGCCCGCCTCGACGCCCAGG
>PJTS01001025.1_pt1 | contig 12054 bp, 14 predicted proteins | sample 1512251 | NCBI WGS metagenome assembly PJTS01 (sample SAMN08177686, study PRJNA422409) | Soil metagenome, whole genome shotgun sequencing project. | isolation source: Soil (2) enriched on wood chips: alkali lignin treatment | place: USA: Madison | collected 2015-01-15 | reverse complement strand
ACCATTTTTCTCAAAAACTGCTGATCAAGAATATTGGGCAAATCACTGTGTTTTTTGTAATGCAGTACAAGGTGATTGGTTTCTGCATTCAGAGCCAGGAGAAGCCTTCTTTCCTTTGGAAGAATCGGATTGGAAAAATTACCTTTTCATAAATTACAGGAATGAACAAACAGTTGAATTCGAAGGAGTGCCTAATAAGATTAAAAATGGAAATATATTTCAAAAACTTTCAAGACATATAGAATTAGAACAATTTCCTGATGCATAAATTATAATAGGGATTGCAATAAAATTATTGCAATCCCTATTATAAAAAATTAAGCACTTTTATTGAACTACCTTTTTGGGGATGATAGGAAGGGAGGTAGATGAGATATTGATATCTTTCTAAATCCTTAATACACTTATGGTAAGTCGGCAAACTCCCAATATGTGATTTAGACATTAGGACCTTCCTTGAAGTTTGTATGGTCCTATATCCATTTTCCCTGCGGCATAGTATTATGATTGCAAATAGTAATGCCATATGGGATACTGTTAATCTTTGGTCGGCAGTCGCCTTTTTAATTACTTCATCATTCCACATTATTCGTTTCCTCCATTTATTTCTTTAGGCAATAAGCGTTTCACCTCATTATAGTTGTAGTAATAGGTTCCACCGACTTTTTTATATGATAGCTCACCGGCTATACGCATTTGTTGCAGTTTGCCTGCTGATATATCCAAAATTTCTAAAACCTGTTTGGTCTTTATTGAACGAGGAAAACTCTTTACCTCCTGAATTTTTAGGATTTCCCTTATTTCCGAAAGTAGCTTTACGCGGAATTCCTCCAGGTCATCCTTAGTAACAATATTTATTTGCATATCTCATCTTTCTTTTTCACGGTTCATTCTTTCACAATGAGGGCAGTTATTTTATAACTGCTTTAGCTCTACGGTTGTCGGCACATCATTTGCCTGGGAAGGATAATATCTGATATACCCACAATGGTTAAGAATGGCCATTTTTCTATAATAAGTGGCCGTACTGGAAATTTTTGACAATTGCATTAATTCACTTCTATCCACTACAATTCTCTCTTTTTGCGTAACCACACATTTGAAAAGGATAGCCATATAAAGGGCAATATGTTTGGTATCGATAGAGATGTCGCTTTGAATTTTATTTACAAATAAAATTGCCAAATCCTTCTTTTCCATATCAGTTTAGTTTAGTTCTGCTAATCTTTGCTTCGGCAGTTTGGCTCTTAGCAATTACCATTTTCGCTTTTGTATTATTACTTAATTCATTCATATTAATCCTTTTATTATCCTTAATTAAAAGTAGAGATTTACCAAGGGGATGAGCTTCAATTGTAATACCCTGGTAATTTTTAGAATTTAGATTTACCCTTTGGCCTGATTGTAAATCAGCAACCATACGCTCGATCTCGTCGGCAGGTAACTTAAGCCTTGGAATCTTTTTTATTTCCTGGTGCAAGTCAAAATTTGGAACAAGAATTTCTTTCAGCTTGATATTCCCAGTGTTATCCCGATCATTTAAATCCGGGATCATCCATTTATCCTTGATCAAAATTGATCTACCTTGTAGTAATGCAATAACATTAGGTTTCCTTAGGGATGATTCACTTTCTACAAAAATGGTCCGCTGCTCTTTACCACCAAGATTTAAGCTATAAAGTAAACCTTTCAATCGCTTTTTGTCCTCGCTTATAATAATCTTTGTATCAAGCACCTGGTTTGCTTGAATTAGCTCCGAAGAGGCTTTATTAGACAATAAGTCAAGTGTTGGCGGTAAGCTATTCAATGGAACGCCCAACTGCTCCAGCGGCTTTTGGAATCTTGGGTGCTGAAGATTTATTATATTAGGATCGGAATCAGCCAGGCCAAAAGATCGCTTTAGTTTAATAAATGCTTTTTTGAATGTTCTGGATGCTCTGTTAATCCTGTTCGGGAAGAGGGCCTTTTCAAGTTGCTTTGTTTCTTGCAGCAATTTTTGCTTGGTGATCTTTTCTTCGTTGGTAGGGTGCTTAATCTTTGCCGCAAGTATTTGCTCATATTTCCGCAATTGCTCTCTTAATAAATACTTTTCACCTGAAGAAGGTTTTCCAATTGATTCAAACCGTTTCTTCCATTTAAGGACATCCTGCCACCACTGTTCAATACGATTTCCCATAGTTGTTCCTATTTAAAGAAAGAAATGGGGGAAGCCCCCCAAATCTTATCCTACCTTGATTCGAGATCCTTTGTTGTTATTTTTATTTTTTTGATCTTCGATTTTGTTTTTCTGATCGCTGGCTTGTTTATTGGAACCTTCGGGCAGGTTTTTAGGCTCCTGCGCATTCTTTTCCGAAGTGACATTATTTTTCCCCGCCTCAATAACGGTTTTATCAGGGGATTTACCTTGCGTATGGGATTGTTCTTGACCTGGCTCTTGTTCTTCCTTTTTAAGCGACAAGCGGATTGGCTTGTTTTGTTCATCAAATAAATTCATTGAGCCAAAACGGGGAGCTGCTTCAATCTTTATTTTTTCTTCACCACGGCTTGTTACCATTATTACCTGTACGCGGTCTCCCTTTTTCAGGGAGTCCATCAGTTGCTTTTTGTTCTGAGGGTACTCTAAGCCTTTAATTGGGTATTGCTCCAGTTGCTTTTCCAGTTCAAATTGATACCTTCTGTCTACCTGGTAATTGCCATAATCATCGACATTTTTGAAATCCAGGTAAACCCAGGCCTCTGATGTTTGGCGATCATTCTTGTCGTCAGGATTTATCTTGGTAAAGGTTTTATTTACCGAGCGGCCGTCAAGTAGGTTGTATCCTTCCTTTAAAGTGTACTTATTGCCAAAATATACCGGGAATTTTTGCTGTAAGGTTTCTTCTTTACCTTCCTTCTTAACCAGAAGATCAAAGGAGTTGAAGAATACTTTATCTAGGTCCTGATCAGAACGTTTAAAGTTTAATACTCCACGGACGGAATCCCCATTTATTTTGGTATCATGGCTAATCTGAAACTCTTCAGTTCCTTTAGCAAGGGCCTCAGTTAGTTGATCCCTTCCAATGGCCCCAAAACCCGCATAAAATATTGCGTTCGCCAAGGCGTCTACTGTTTCTTGTTTTACTTCAGCATGTTCATTCATCGCATTTTCCTCCTTCACTTTTAATAGTTTAAAAATTTACTGATTACATAGTTCTTGCTTTCAGCAAGGTTTTATTACTGATTTTTAGTTCAAGTTGCCGGCCACCATTATGTTCCTGCATCTCAATTTTAAGGTACTTTTTGTCAGGGATAGTAAATTTTTTGATCGCAACAACGATGTTTTGTTTTGACCTTCCTTCAATCCTTTGCAAATTACCGTAGGTATAGGTTGGGTGTATTTCAACTTCCTGGCTCGCCGTTCTTTTTGACCTTTTGGTATCCCTGATATAAAGCCTGAAACCATCTATATCATAATTAATCAGGCTGTTATTTTCCAGGCTAAACTGAAAGTACAGCTGGTCATCTTTAATATAGATACCATCTAAAGCTATCTTCATATCATTCTTGTCATCATTTATTTTACTCAAAAATGATTGCCTGTTACTGATGCGTTGTGTAATTTCTTTTAACTGGCTTTCATATTCCATATCAGGACTAAATTGCACAATAGGTACAGATGGAATGGCCAGATCTGCGACCTTCAAATTGATAAAGGCAGGATTTGGTTGGTATCGTAGAGAAAATGAGTATAAGGCTCCTTCAGCAGTAATAATGGTAAGATTAGTCGGTTGAAAATCTTCCACAGCGGCTTTGACCTGCAATACATTTTCAATTCCGGCTGCCTTTTGTACCAGCACATCAGCTGATCCACGGTCAACGCTTTTAATGGAATAGGGAAAGATAAGGTTTGTCGTTTTATCATATGATATTCCGACGTTGAACGGTTCTATCATACCAGTAATCCTTGTTCGCGAATCCTGGCCAAAGGTTGTGCCGGATTGAAGGATTAGGCAGATGACTGCAAACAAGATGTTGATTGTTGTTTTCATAACTATTGCTTTATAGATATTTATTTAATATTGTTTTATTGGTCCTTACGCTTATTGTCTTTCAGTAGGATACGGTATCCTGCTTTAACCTCAACTTTAATTTGCTTAACCTTCTTGGATAGGAGATTTTTACCTAGTTCAATACCGGCCGATGCAGCTTGTGCCCCAAGGGTTTGATCAAAAGTGCCTAATGACAAACTCTGTATCGTCTGATCTGAGTTTTGTTTGATCACATCACGGGTAATGGCACCCGGAATTCTGATGCCAGCAATTCCATCCAGGTCGTAAACAGATAGTTTAACAGGGAAGAGGGACTCTTTGTACTGCACTCCATCAATGTCCACTTCAAGTCGTTCTCCGCGAAGGGAAACCATCCCATAAATGAAACTCCCTTTTGGAATTTGGACGCCATTTATAAAAGCATCAGTGGAAAGGCGGAGCTTGATGGTTGAGCCAGAGACTAATGTTTGCGTTTCATGCACTACTGCTGCTATAGCGTTTAAGTCTTGTTGACTAACAATTTCATTATTCAATCCATAGAAAGTGTTCATTTCCTTGTCCGGATTATTATTATATTGCTCCGCATACTGTTGAACAGGCCGGTTATCCAAAACTGTTATAGGGGCCGACTTTGGTGCTGTTTTGAATGCAAATACCTGTCCGTGGTGTTGGGAAGATTGTTCCTTCAAACGCTGTTGCACACGGTCGGGGTGTTGAATATCCAGAATTTTGTCCATCATGGAACTGAGTTGAGTAACCTCTTTATCCTCTTCGGCCGTTTCGGACATTGTTTGCATCATTTTTTCCAGCCGCTCCACATCTCCTGAACCAACCGTGGAGGCAGAATACGTTCTGTATGGAGCACTATAGTAATTCTCTTCCGGTGCTGTATAATTGCGGCTCAGTTCGTTTTGTAGTTGATTTAACCTACCATAGATTCGGTTTTCCTGGCTTGTAGGATTAATGTTGCCGCCGGAATACAATGATGTATTCAGCCCGCCAGGAGTGGAGCCATATAAGTCTTGGGAAGCCAAATAATCACTATCCCTGGACATAGCGTAATTAGGATCAGCTTTCATTAACTCCTGTAGTTTAAGGGAATCTTTTTCTGCCTGGTCATAGAAGTCCAGCTTGTTGAACTCCGTTTCTTTATTCTGGGCATCGGGTAGATTCAGGTTCAGGCCGCCATCCGCTTTAGCCAATACCGTTTGTGTTTTGCCGCCCCCCATAAGCCAAAACATGAGCGTAATAAAGGGGACACAGATTAATGGAAGAAAGAGGAAGAATTTTCTTTGCTTCTGCTGCTGTTCATTTAAAGATTGTTGTGCCATATTAATGTTTATTAGAAATTAAAAGAATGGTTTCCTGTACCGTAAATTGCCGAGATGATGATGTAGATACATATGGCGCTTCCCACCAGGAAAAAAGCTGCCAGCAGTATCTTCCAGGTACGGGGACTGTAATGAGCCGTTTTCTTTTTTAGAAAAGCGGCACCTTGCTCTGCTTTCTTATTAATGGTCCCGGCCATTACCTTCATTATAGATTCCATTGGTCCCGGACCTTTTTCAGATGATGATTTTCCGATTGGTTTCATATTAATTGCGGTTTATCGTATTGAGGTCCTTATTTTCTATGGTATTCCAGCGTTCAATCAAAAAACCATGACTGTTATTTTCCGTCCTGGATACATTTCTTAGTTCCCCTTCGGTGATCAGGCTTCTTTTTGAGATGGTTGTAGGCCTGATGATATCCTGTGTGGCAAAACAGCGGAACTTAAAGGGATATGAATTGATGTCGACCTGAACACTATCCACCTTAATTGTTTGATTGACATTTCCAGAGATCAGACCGGAATAGAATTTATTTTCCTTAAGGTTGTCATACACTTTTTTTGCACTCTCATCTGCCAGATATAAAGCTTTTGTTATGGTGGTTTTGATCGCCTGTTCATCGGGGTCAAGCGTAAAGAAGAGCTGATGAAACGTCTTAATATGATCTTTCGCTTCAACAGGGATATTGTCTTTTCTGTCAGAAGAATAAGCCTCTAGTGCCTTTCCGTTGGCCAGCACATAAATTCTCGATTGCATACTGGATACCATTTTAAAGCTGGTAAATACAGTGTAAATACAGATTAGTGTCGTTGCCCCTAGAATGCAGAAACAGAATAGTCTGAACTGACGGAAAGAAGTATCAATGTTTTGAATTTTTTTAAACATGAGATTCGCTATTACGAGTTACCACTAAGTTTATCTTTAAAATATGGTGCACTATTTCCCTGAGATGCCATGCCATCCTTCATACCGGATGCCGCATTGCCCAGTGCATCTGCAGCCATGCCCATTCCCGCCAGCGCGCCCCCTGTGGCCATTGATGCTGCTGAAGTACCCATTGACTGGGCAGCCCCCATTATTGAGGAAAACATACTGGTCGTTTTTTGCTGCAGGGCTCCGCCACCCGCTGCATGCACAATATAATTGGCTACGGAAGGAACCGTAAAGTAGCCGACAATACCAATGATCAAAAAGATAAGATAGCCTATGTCAGTACTGCTAAAAAAGGTTTCACCCTGTTCACCGATCTGGCTGATATCCAGCTTAATCATCTGCTCCTGTATTTTGGCAATGATGGCACCGAATATATTGGCCACAGGCAACCAGAGGAAAATATTGATATAACGGGCAAGCCAAACGGTTAGGGTATGATGAAAGCCATCAAATACAGCAAGACCAAATACTAATGGACCGAGGATGGAAAGCACGACCAACTGAAAGGTGCGTAAGGTATTAATACATAGTGATGCTGCTTCAAAAAGGATTTCCAAGGCCTGGCTCATCCATTCTTTAACGCTGTTGCGGATATTGTATCCGGCTTTCTCCAGTCCGAAATCAATGTTGTTTGCAAAACGGTCCATGAAACCCTCATCAACATCTTTGTTGTATTTATATTTTAACCATTTATCACGGTCGCCCTGTCCGTCTTCCCCGACGAACATTTGCCATTTCGAAGTCTTCTTAATCGCTTCTTCCTTTTGTTTGAGCAGGATCTCTATCGATTTGTTTGATCCGGTTACCATAGAGGCAGTTGCCGTAACGGTAGGTTTCATAACCCCATTGATCATACCCAAAACAGATGGAAAGATGGTAATACAGAAACCTATAGCAAATGGCCTGAATAGGGGATAGAAATCGATCGGTTCTGCATTGGCCAGATGTTTCCATACTCTGTGGGCAATATAAAACAGTGCAGCAAAACCAGCGAGCCCTCTGCCAACCCCGATCAATTGGCTACAAAGGGGCATCATTTCATCATATAACTGATCAAGGATATCATGCATACCATTCAGATCAGATGCGACACCTTGAGCAAACAGGCCAATTGGCCCCAGCAAGAGGGCAATTATAATAATTATCGTTCTGTTCCAATTTTTCATATTGTATTTATTTAGTAATATCATTCAGCCGTTTGCTGAATTGAAGGTCTTTTTTAGTTTTGGCCCGTTGAAGGCTTAGAATAGAAGTTTGGGAATTGAAGTGTCGCAGAAACTGTATTTTTTCTTCCATGTCGTCGTAAATACGGTCAATGGCTTTGAGCCTTTCATCGTCGGACATCCTCATTTGGCCGGCTGTGATGACTCCTGCGAGCTCATCCAGGTTCCGGAGGCTCAGTTTTAACAGGTTACCGTAAACTTTTTCCATATACTCCAATTCCTTTGTATTGAAGGAGCCGTCAGACTTGAACCGGTTAAAAGAGGATTTGTATTCCTTTACCAAAGCAACCTGGGCTTCGATGATCATGCTTACCTTACGGTATTTTTTTACCGTAGGACTTACTTCCATGAGTCCATCCAGGAAAGTCTGGTGTAAGGAAAAGTTACCTTGAGAAAGGTCCTTTACGGTATTATAACCACCATTAAGAATTTTATATCCATCTTTCATCTGCTTTAAGATTGCTTTGAACTGCGTGAGCTTTTCTACATTAAGCAGCAACTGTGCTATTTCATTGGCCTGTCCATATGAGGGTTTTCCTTGCAGCATTCCAATAAGGAGGAGACCAAAAATGATCATATACTTTTTCATAACTATTGATTTATGCCGGCACGATGGCGGCTGGATTGAACATTGGCTTTAATGGATGCTCGGTTCTGACTGATACCCATAACCTCGTATGAAAAGGACCGGGATAAGGAGGCGTTTTCAGCCATTGCATTATAAATCTGATCAATACGCTCCAGGCGCTCGTCATCCTTTAATTGGAGGTTTCCATCAGTAACCACATCAAGTAATTCGGATACAAGCTGCTCACAATTATCAAGAATTGCCCCTAGAGCCTTGTTTATATAATCGATTTCCCGAGGACTATAGATACCATCAATTTGAATACGATCCTTTAATATTTTATAATCTTTAAGAATTTTAATCTGGATGGCGCTGATTTCGGCGATCCTTCCATACTTTCGGATGGCGGGATTTACCTTTTTCAAAGACTCGAAGTAAAGGCTATGTAGATTCAGCTCTCCATTTTTAAGATCAGAAACTGCCTGAAGACCATTTCTGGCAATACGGTATCCTTTTTTAATGTTTCCCAGATGTACCTGCAGAGCAGCAATTTGCTGAACCAGGTATTTTTTCTGCGTGTTCTTCTGTTTAAGCCATTCCGATGCGTTCTGGGCCTGGCCTTTAACTGAATTGATGGCAAAGGCTAAACAGAACAAGATGATAAAGCGTTTCATATAATATCAGGATTAATCAATTCCATATAGTCCTTTAACATAGTCCACCTCCTGTTGGGTCCTGGAACGCTGCAAGGATATACTGAAATTGCGTTTGTTAAATTGTATGAGATCGGTGTAATTTTCCTCCAGCTGATCTGCAGTCTTATTGATCAGTTCCATGCGTTTCGCATCCGACATTTGCGTTTGAAAGGAACTCACCAGCATACTGATCTGCTCAATATTTTTCAGGCTTTCTTCTAATATGCCTCCATATATGACAGCCAAGTATTCAAGCTCTTTTGCGGTGAAATGGTGATCTCCCTGAAGTTTTTGCCAGGCAGTTTTATAAGCTTCTACAAGCTGCACTTGTTTATCCATTATATCCCGTATGCGCTGATAATAGGTGATTATAGATTTGACCCTGGATAGTTCCTCATAATACTTGCGATATTGTTCCTTTTGTTTTTCGGACCAGTCAGCAATTTCCTTGAGTTTCAGTTTAGATAGGGTATTTTCCAGTGTCTTTTGTGCATCCTGCAGCCAGATGGTTTTATTCTGCATCCGCTGGATTTTCAGATCTACCGCCTTTATGACTTTTTTGACCCCTGCTTTAATAATTTCCAGAATAGCAATAGGAGTGGCATGGGCAGGGGTTGTTGGTATGGTAACCATGGCCAAAGTACAGGCCAATACAAAAATGCTTAAGTACTTTTTCATTGCGTTATTATTTATTTCCATCAGTCAGGTCGCGGGCAAGCGCCTGTATTCCTTTTTTTATATCTCCTCCAAAGCGTTCCGCGTACTCAAATACCTTCACTTTTTCTGATTGCTCGGTAGTATAAGCCAGATATTCCTCTACGGAAACCTCTGTACGGTAGACCTTACTCAAAACGCCCCCAAGGGAGATGAAAACTTCCTTGTATTTTTTGGAAGGATCGTTTGCCTTATTTACGGATAACACTAGCGCCCGTTCCTTATCCGTAAGTCCAAGCAACTCTTGAATCTGGTCAAATTTGTTTTGATACTTACTTTGGTCCAGCAGGATCTTGCAGTCCGAATTATTGATGATTGCTTTTTTTACTATAGGAGAGGAGATGATATCTTCCACCTCCTGTGTTACCACATAGGCTTCCCCAAAGTGTTTACGGACGGTTTTGAACAGGTACTGAATGTACTCAGCAAATCCTTCTTTCATCAGTGCTTTCCAGGCTTCTTCAATGAGTATTATCTTTCTGATCCCTTTTAACTTACGCATCTTATTAACAAAGACTTCCATGATAATAATGGTCACGGTGGGAAAGAGAATGGGATGGTCTTTTATATTGTCCAACTCAAAAACAATGAACCGTTCCTGTAGCAGATTAAGATTTTCTGTGGCATTCAATAAGTAATCAAATTCGCCACCAGAATAGTATGGGCGCAGGACAAATAGGAAATTATTGATATCAAATTCTTTTTCTTTGACATTCTCTTTCTCAAGGATATAGACGTATTGCTGTTCCAGGTAATCGTAGAAACTATTAAAGCATGGAAATATATCAGGATGCTTGTCCAGGAAATCGAAGTATCCGGTTATGGCATTGGACATAGCGACATATTCGCTTCTCTTAAACGGCTCATCCTCTTTTTTCCAAAGGGCCAGCAATAGAGTCTTAATACTTTCTTTCTTTTCAGTATCCAGGCTATCGCCTTCTGATATAAAGAATGGGTTAAAGCGGATAGGATTGTTTTCAGCATAGGTAAAGTAATAGCCACCTACCATATCACACAATCCTTTGTAACTGTGGCCAACATCAATTAGCACGATATGGGTTAACTGTTCATAATAGCTTCTGAGCAGGTGATTGGTCAGAAATGATTTACCTGAACCGCTGGGTCCAATCAGAAACTTATTCCGATTGGTGCAAATGCCTCTTCGAATGGGTTCGTCGCTAATATCTACATGCAGTGGTTTCCCGGTGAGCCGGTCTCCCAATCTGATGCCAAAGGGGCTGGGCGAGCTCTGGTACCCTGTTTCCAGGTTAAAGAAGCATACCGCCTGTGAAGCAAAGGTGTCGAAACAGTCATTGATCGGGAAATCTGCCGCATTACCAGGAATGCCGGCCCAGAAGATCTGTGCAGCACCAACAGTTTCTTCCTTGGCTATGGCGTCCATTTTGGATAGTGCTGATGATACCTGATTTTTAATGTCCTTTAGCTTGTTCTTATCCGCACTCCAGACGAGTAGATTAAAGTGTGCCTTCACCGGAAGCCTTTGTTCACCTATCGCTTCGTTTAAAAACTCATTAGTAGCATCTCTAGCAATAAGGTTTTCCCTGCTATAAGCTGATAGAGATTGTAAGCGTAGCCTTTTACTTTCCAGCTTTTTAATCGTAAGCTGGGCATCCTCAATGAAAATATACTGATTGTATATGTGGTTACAAGGTAGAAGCTGTCCAATGGAAGACGCAAAACCAACACTAAACTTCGTTTTATCGGTACTGTATTTATCATAATTGATACGACTGCCACAATAGGCAGGTAATTCCTCGACTGCTGCGAGAGTAAATAATTGGCAATGCTGCCCACCAATAGTAAGATTATCTTTTAGTTCTATATCCCGGACGAGTTTTGTACCATCGACCTGAAGGAAACAATATTTTTCCAGTAAGCCGGTTTTATTTGCAGAACTCCAGAACTCTTTATCCGTTAAGCGCTCCATTTTGACAAAAGTGCTGTCTTCCATAATCTGGCGAAACTGGCCGCAGGCATCTAAGAACTCCTGGATAAACTCAGCATTTTTAATCTGCTTCGGAACAACCGTCGGCCTGATCAGATTGGAGAACATACTGTTTACGGCTTTCCTTCCTTCTGGTTTTCTGGTCAGGAATAGATAACAGTTATGCTCCAGGTATGGTCTTTCATTAAAGAACCGCTCACTGCTATGTGATAAAAATGAAAGGTCCTGCTGTTCAAAGTCGGCCTGATACTGTTTTTCGATAAACCAATCCTGTTTATGGATGACACAATAGTTGGGAAGCACTTTTATGGCCTTTATCCATGCCTGGTGGAAGTTTTCGTACTCGCTATCCGAAAGACAAAAAATCTCCGGTAACTCCAGCTTAAAGCCAACTGTGATATCCCCCTGTTTAGAAAGGATACAATTAGCATCTATATCTAATATTGGAAATATATCTTTTAACCACTTTTCCATGTGCACAATTCCTTTTTGATCATTAAATCTTTCTTGATTTTCTCGTTACGTCTTTGTTTATCTGAGCCTTTTCCTGGGAAAGGCGTTCCTTATTTTCCTTAAAGAGCTCAGGCAGGGTAGTT